>Ga0214471_10001694_pt1 | contig 17416 bp, 15 predicted proteins | sample RVTome_5_FD_207665 | JGI IMG/M metagenome (GOLD analysis project Ga0214471, IMG submission 207665) | Soil microbial communities from uranium-contaminated site in the Upper Colorado River Basin, Wyoming, United States - RVT142D155 | ecosystem: Environmental > Terrestrial > Soil > Contaminated >... | reverse complement strand
ATATACAAATGTCATAATATATTATTACATTATTTTTATCTTCTAGAATAATATAGCTAAATAATGGAATATCTACAAGGATTTTGGAATAATCTAGGAAATAAATACACATCCGCTCTAATATCATTTTTGACTGGTTTTATTATAGGTCAGTCATTATTCACCAATAGAAATATTTTAATGGGAATTTTCATCGGCTTAGTATTTTTGACCGTGTCATTGTTAATATCATACCTTTTTGAAACTTTTACTTCAGAAAATATTACTTTGACCATTAATCTTAATTCAGTTTTTACAATTATATTACTGGCACTTTTTTTCTATATTGTTATCACTCTACCAAATGTTTCTCAACTACTTTCAACTGTGAGTGATAAACTAGAAGAGAAATAGAAAAAATTGATAAATGATATCTATTGAATATATCTTTTATATTCAATAAATACAAAAGAACCATGAATCAAAGGTTAATTAAAATTTGCTTGTTTTTCTGTTGCTGTATCGCTATTCCGATAGTTACATTAGCAGGAATATCATTTTATATTGGATCTCAAAATACAAAAACATCATGTGATAATGATAAAGATGATTTTATAAGACTATCAACATGGTTATTTGTTAATTATGCAGTGTCAATTAGTTCACTGCTAGTTTATATTTCAGTATTATTATTATTTGTATGGTTTGAAAAATATATATTTCTCATAGCTTTTATTCTTATTTATATTTTTAATTGGTTATTTGTATTGATCTGGAGTATCCTTGGAGCCATCGAATTATTTAATAATGCACAAGAATGTAAAAATGAGGCGCCGTCATTATGGATTGTTACACTAATCACTATTATTTTTCAATGGGTAGGTATGTTACATATTTGTTGGATTAGAAGATGTGATTGTTCTAGTTTAGTGACCGACTATGAATTTAAAGAACATGAAGGTAGAAATCCATTAATCGTTTAATTTATTCTTTATAATGTTGTGGTACCATATCATGATAATAAAAGAATTTTCTTCTATGTGTTTGATTCCACCAATCCGCTTTTTCCATAATATCTTTATGTAAATATAACGAATATGGATCAACAATTGTCATATTACTTACAAATGTTTCTTTATTGAATTTTGTTATAATAAAAAGTATTACTAATACTATTAATATATATAAAATCATTTATTTATATTATTATTGGAGATTAAATTTTGATATATAATCCATCGCTTGTTTTTGTAGAAAATGGTAAATAAATAAAATCTTTTTCGGCAACAACTTTCTTCTTTATATATCCTAATGTATTAAAACAAACAGCCTTGTCATCTTTATCACATATAGCTTTTAATTCTGTCGGATGTTTTCTTCCATGATATCCAATATCTTCCCCAAATGAATCCATATGACTATAGAATTTATACCCTTCAAATTCTACATATTCATGATTAATTTGGGTAGTATCTAATTCTTCTTGAATATCATAATATTGTTTATTAAGAATATAAGTGTCAACAATATCACATTTATCAAGATAATTTAAATTTTTTATTCTATTAGCTGTTATATAGGCAAGTAATTTTTTCATTCCTGACTCCGAAACTATGAATCCAGTTGCCTTTTCTAAATTAATTTTTATTTGTTTAGGAACAATAGTTATTTTTTCTTCATCATTTTCTTCATGTTCATCTAAAGATATAAATTCATACTCTTTACCATCTTTCAATATATTAAATAATCCTTGTAAATCTTTTGTCAAAGTGATATTTTCTCTTAATATTAAAACATATTTACTTTTATTATTTCGGAAAATGTCTATAAAACTCATAATTTGATTAATAATAGGTCTAAAATAATGAAATTCATTTCCAACAAATATATGTTTCTCAATATCATTTAATTGTTTAACTGTTCTTGGGATTTGTCTTGTATAATAAGGTAATTTATCTTTCGCATGTTCTTTAAAATTTTTCCATAATATTGTGTTTTGATAATTACTCATAACAAATATTGATACATCCTCAGTGTTAAGTGAAAATTGTCCGGTTTTATTTAAATGATATGAGTTAATTCCACTTTTTTCCCATGTCTTTTTACCTATATGTATACAACTGAATGTATCAAAAAAGGCAGATTTAAATCCTAGTGATTTATATTCATTGGCATATTGCATTTCAAAATGTCCAGTATTATAAAAAGAACCGACTGCTTTTAACATTGAGACTTTTAAAATCGATGGTCTAAATGAAAAATGAGGCCAATAGCCACATGTTCCAAAATTTTTATGGCGATTAATAAAATCTTGATATTCTTTTGAATCGGGATCATAATGTTCATGAATATAATACCGAAGACCATCTTTTGTTCTCCTTAAAAATCCTCCTGGGATTCTTCTTTTATAAGGTTCAATTTCTGCATAATTTCTATTAAATAAAACTTGTCCGATCTTTTCATCTTCGGCTAATATTTTCAAACCTTTTGTAATATAATTAGTTTTATAAACATAATGAAAATCATCTTCCATATGTAAAATATATTCAATATTATTTTTTATCGCCTCATCCCTAATCATATTCATACTAACATAATGCCCTTTTTGATTTTCGTTTTTAAAAATAAATGTAAAGAATGGATATAATATTTTCATTTTATTTCTGTCCTCAGTTGATGAATTATCATCAACACATAACCATATGTCTATTAGATCAGTATCTTCACAACAATTTAAAAATGAATTTATTGTTTTTTCAAATAAATCAAATCTTTTACATGTTGTAATTGATAACATCACCTTATTCTGTTTATCTTTATTTAATTTCTTTAACCGGTTTACTTTCTCAGAATTATATTTTAATAACTTATCTTTCAAATAATCTATATTCATATCTCTAGTATCTTCTGCTGACAATCTCATCGATTCCGGTAAATTATTTTTTTGAATAACATCATTTGCAATACTATATGATTCTTCATAATTTTCATTATCATGTAATATTTTTGCCTTAATGAGATGAGAATTATCTCGAAGAGTTGGAGAAATATTTTTAGCCGATAATATTTTTTCTAATTGTTTTTGACAATTAATCGTATCGCCTAGTTCTAGATAAATTTTTGCCAGATAAAATAAAGTTTCTGGGATATTAGAATATTTTTTTATTAATTCTTTGCATGAATTCAAAATAATATTTTTAGAAAAATCATAAATTTCTTTGTTTTCTTGCAATTTTTTAATATAAGTAGGTTTTGTATAAATTAATCCATTGATTTCAGTTTCTACTAAATCGTTTTGAAATTTATAATTATAAAGATTTTCATCAAATAATATGTGAATATCATTTTTATCTTGAATATCGAGGGAATCAATATGATCAATCGGAATCTTATAATCTTCGCTAATTTTTTGTTTTGTATTTGAATCTAAACAAACAACTTTGCTGACTTTTTTAAATAAATTATTCAAATAGTGCTGGTTATATATGAAAATGTCCATACCACTAATTGATGTTAATTTAAAGTATTGATCATTTTGAATTAAAAATGTATATTGGTTTTCAATACTAAGATTATCATAATAGTAATTTAGTGAATTGTACAATATTAAATAATCAACTTTAATTGATTGTCCTATGGATTTTATAATTTCTGGAACAAGAACAATTATATTATGATCGTGATTATAGAGATCTATTTTTGTACCTATAACAAATACATTATACAAATCAGATATTTTGATAAATACATTATATATGGGAGTATTTTTTGTTATAACTTCATCACCAACGTAGAAACAACAAGTTTTTTTATTTTTTAAATCCAGTTTAGTTTTTGATAATTGTAAATTCATTTGTATTCTTTTTAATTCATCAGCTGGAACAACCCCTGAATCTAATAATCTCTTAAAAATAGAGTATGACTCCATATACTTACCAGTATAAAATGCACCTAATGCAAGTTCATCCCATATTTTATAATCATATACATCCTTATAAATAAATAATACACAGTTTTTTGGATAAGGAATTTTTGATGCTTTTTTTGCATAATCATAGCCTTTTTCAAATTCATTATTAAGTCTATAATGTTTGGCAATATGATATAATGGTTCCATACGATCTTTACAATAATTATATGCATCTAAATATGCTTTTTCAATTTCCTTCCATGGAGAATTTAAGTGTTCGAGGGCGGTCGCAATTTTATAATATGAATAAAATACTTCTTCGAACCAACCACCTATTTTAATTCTTTGACGATACAATCGTATTGCATTATTAAAATCACCATGATCGAAATAGCTTTGCCCGCAATAAAATGCATATCTATCATTATTTGGTTCTTCTAATAATAATTCCTCGAAAACTTTGGCATCACTTAGATATTTTTGTGGATCGCTACTACGAGCTCCCAATCTTCTCGAATCAATGTAATAATCCCCTTCAATATGTATTTTTGTATGGTTATTTTTTTTACATGTTGGATATTCATGTCTTGCGCCTTTGTAATGCCATATAAGAGATGAATCATTTCTAAATATTTGTGCTCTCTGATATGTAAATCCTTTTCCATAAGTTAACATATAACAATCAGCCTTCAATTCTTTTGGTAAAACCAAATTTCCAACTATTAAATCATCGGCATCAATGATCCAAATATAATCGGATTTTCCTTCACATAATTTCATTGCATATGTGCGATTCCAACCAAAATGAAAAAAAGAATATCTCTTATATTTTTCGGAATGACATTTGCAAGATCTGAATTCATGAGTTACAATCTCTCCTTTAATTCCTTTTCCATCAAAAAATTCGGTAATTACCTCTTTCGTATTATCAGTTGAGCCAGTATCATTGATAACATAGTAATCTATATATTTATATATTGTTTCGAGAGTTTCTTTAATCACATGTCCTTCATCTTTAACAATCATATTGAGACATATTTTAGGTTTGGTATTTGTCATTTTTTATTTTATATAATTACATTATTTTTAAACTAATTTGAACAAAAAAATTTGTTAACTATATTTATAAATGAGTCAAATATTAAATTCTACAAATAATGGAAAGAGAAATATAAATAAAAATAATTTGATTATTAAATCAAAAGTTATTTCCAATATAAATACATTAAGACAATTGGATCAGATTATATCTCAAACAGGTCCCACTGGACCGACAGGATCTCATGGATTTCGTGGATTAAACGGATGTGATGGAGATAAAGGAGATACTGGACCAATTGGTCCGACTGGTTTAATGGGATCTCGCGGCCCAAAAGGAGAAATTGGGGTACAAGGACAACAGGGAGATATGGGTCCAACCGGACCATTTGGTCCAAAAGGATGCCGTGGGTATAAAGGTAATCCCGGAAATAAAGGTGATACTGGGCCAACTGGTTTTGATGGATTAGATGGGCCCGTTGGAAGAATTGGTTATAAAGGATTACGCGGTCCAATGGGTCCAACCGGTCCAGAAGGTCCTCCAAGTGGTTTAACCGGTGCAAGAGGACCGCATGGTTGTCCAGGTCCAACCGGGCCACCTGGTGTTGGACATAAAGGTCCACAAGGTCCTAGAGGATATCTTGGACCAACTGGCCCAACAGGATGTCATGGCCCTTGTGGTCCGTCTGGTTGTCATGGACCGCCTGGTAAAAGAGGTCCGACTGGCCCACCTGGTCCAGAAGGTGAACGAGGCGAACAAGGACCAAAAGGATGTCCCGGTAACACTGGACCAAAAGGACCATCTGGACCAACCGGACCAACCGGACATTGTGGTCCTGAAGGTCGTGATGGTCCAACCGGTCCAACTGGATGTCATGGGCCACGTGGATGTGTTGGTTGCCCGGGTCCAACTGGCCCATGTGGTTCAATTGCAAGTTATGTTTTTAATTATTTATTATGTAATGATATCATTGCTTGTGCCGATACTTGTATTAATCCAATCCCTTTTAAAGCTACGGGTGTTCATAGTTCATATTTCTTAGATGGAATTTACAAAGTACCAACAAGTGGTATATATAATTTTAATGTAACATTGCATTTTAATCTTGATGCCAAACATACACCCTATCATAAGATAAAAGTCCATTTACTCCGTAACAATACTATTATGACAAGTACTTTTAAAACAATATTAACATCACAAGAAAATTGTCCGACATTACATTTCGATACTTACAGTATTAATTTTACAACATGTGCTCATGAAGATGATGAAATATATGTGAAATTTGAAAATGATCATGATCACTCGGTGACCTTATTGAATACATTAAGTTATTTTAATGGGTATCGAATTTCGTCAACATAAACCCGTAATTTTAAGTAATTTGGTATTAGCCAAATTCGAAAAAAAGTTGATTTTATATTATAATAGTATATAACTGCTTAATTCTTAATATTATTATAGGTTTATGGGTAATTTTATTGCAGTTGAGGACAATAACAAACAAGACGAATTCGTCGAATGTAAAGTTGATAAAACAACAAATGATGAAGTAAATGTAAATTTTTCAAATCTTGACGAATATACAAAAGAACAATTGATACAAACAATACAAGCCTTAAAAACAAAAAATATTAATTTACCAGAAAATTTTGTGAATAAAATGAAAGATATTGAACTCGAGAATACCGAACTAATTCCGATGTGTCTAGAACTTTATCAAAATATGTTTTCCCAGTTAGGTGAATATATTCCTGTAAAAGATGATGGTAATAACAAAATGAAAAAGAGTACGTTTTTTGTTAGACCTAAATTTACTGTTGACGATGTGAAGAAATCAATTGAAACACCGGTAAAAAGTATTAGATCTGATCTTGATGTCACAATCCTTGAACCTTGTCAAAAAGTAGTCAATATGAAAAATGAGGATATTAGTCCTAATGAATTTACTGAATCGTTTGGTACAACTTTAACTAAAAAAGATATGATGGGAATTACTAAAAGAATTTTGAAAGAAATGCCACAATATTTACGGATTAGATTTACGAATGTTTATAATCAAATCTTAAAAGATAAAACATTGATCAATAATATTAGTATTGGTCGGGCATCTTATGTTTATAAAGTAAATAAACATGGTTCAACCTCGGATATTAACTCTTTCAGACAAATTGTTACAATTCCAAATGCTGTTAATCATTTACATCGGATTTTAAATATTCGTTTAACCAATTATATTAATTCAAATAAAATGATTGATACAACAATACAAAAAGGTGGTATCGGTGGACAGAGATTTTCCATTTTTGAACAATATTTTAAAATCAAAAATGTATTAAGACATGCTAATCAAAATCATAAACCATGTGCAGTATTATTTTTAGATATTTCTAATGCTTTTGGAAATCTTGATCGGGCTAATCTTTATAAAATTTTAGATTATTATCATGTTGATGAAGGATTTACCAATTATTTGAAAGAATTTTATAGTCATTTTGAATATTATGTCTCAACTGGTAATATTAAAACTGATACTTTTAAATGGTCTCAAGGATTAATTCAAGGTTGCTCACTGTCTCCATTACTTTTTGTGTTTGCCCTTAATTATGTTTTAACTTATTTAGATAAGAATTATAAAAATAATCATGGATATGATATTGATGGAACTAATAAGATCTTGCTTACTGCTTTTATGGACGATATTTGTGTAATTTGTAAAGATACTGATTCCCTTGAAATAGTTTACAACAAACTTGTTGAACTTTTAACCATTATCGGTTTACCGATTAATGAAAGTAAATCAGCATTGATGCTTGTTAATAATAATTTAGAAATTAAGGGTAATATTAGCAAAATTCAAAAAGTTAACACATTCAAATATTTGGGTGAATACCTGTCTAATGATGGATCATCAACTGAATCATATGTTCAATTTTTGAAAATGGTTACTCGAAAACTAATGGCAATTGATCGTAAATCCATGCCTAATAGTATGAAGTATGATATTTTCCAAAAATGTGCCGTACCATGGATACAAAGAAAAACAATGGTTATGTATGATATTAGTATGACAACTAGACTTAAAATGATTTCTATTGTCAAACCTTATCTCGAAAAATGGGGGTATGTTAATGATACACCAAATCTATTTAGTAATGTTATACCAGTAATTAATGATTCGAAAGACGAAGTTATTTGTCAGTTGAAAGACATCGATTTTGACGATGACTTACAACAGAATATTGATATTTCTAACTATGTTTTGAAAGAAACCCATATTAAATTAGAATATAATCAAATTAATGATGAATTCGAGCTTGATGAAATTCTTGAAAAAATTGAATAATAAACAATATAGATTTAAAGATTAAACTATTCACTATTATTATGAATCTAAAGAGAAATTATTGATAATCTTATCGGAATTGATTCATGAAAAAGAATCCATATGATCACATCTCATCTGACAGATAATTGGTTTAGGATTCTGAATATTATTATTATAAATCTAAAGATAAATTAGTAAGAATCTTGTCGGTCAAGATGATTTAAGCAAACCTTTCATAAGAATCCGTAGATATTGACATCGGTCCATCTGGATTTAGGATTCTGAATATTATTATTATAAATCTAAAGATAAATTAGTAAGAATCTTGTCGGTCAAGATGATTTAAGCAAACCTTTCATAAGAATCCGTAGATATTGACACCGGTCCAGCTGGATTTAGGATTCTGTTTATTGTATAAAAAAATCATATAATATTGATATATTATTATGAATTAAAAGGTAATAATTCAATAAAGTTGATGATAATGAATTAATTCAGTAAGTAATTAATTAATATATCAAAAAGAAACTAAGAAGATTTTATTATTCGCCGAGAAATATGCAGGTTTCAGTAAAAATAAAAAAATAAGAGTTGATAGATTTTAGGGTTTACCGTTATTAATTAGTATCCGACTTTGTATACGAATTTGGTTTTTAGAATAAGAATCAATAGAAGAGATTTTAATTTTGAATTTAAATTAGATTCTTGGGACTAACCGGGTTTAATCATAGATTTGTTATTAGGTGGGGGAAGTGAGATATATAATAAGCTTGGAAAAGATAAAAGAATACATCATTATGATATTAGCAAGCTGCAAGCCATAATAAAGGAGTTGTTCGATGCCAATAACCGACTTATTCTTCGGCGGCAAATTAATTAATTTAATCACAGATTTGTTTGTTCGTTACGTTCTTCGAATTAAGAGATTAGAGGTTTAACAAAATATGCTTAATAAAGATAACATAATACATCTTTTGACATAACAATGACGTTAAGCAGAAAGATATAATAAAACATGAGTCAACAGATCATTATGTAATATCCATCTGTTAAAGAATTGACTCTGATTTACGTAATAATTAACTTAATCATAGACTTGACGTTGTAAATTATGGTATAATGATTAAAGTTTTACAAAATAAGATTGATAAAAAATCAATAAATAATCCATTAGAATAAATAAATCAATCAGTACAATTACAAAAAAATTCAAGATACAATACCATCTAAATAGATTGATCATATTGTTGACTGTTTGTTATAATGAATCTTAGATATATATTTATATCTAATTAATTCTGAATATAGATTCATGGCACTTTATATTTAAAAAAAGCAATTTTAAGATTTCTTTTTCATTAATTGGAATTTCCTTTAATAAAAATTGTTGATCAGTAAATATTCTATGTATTCGAAGATCTTTTTATTCCCTAAAATATTTTCTTTTAACGAATACAGTTTTTTTATCATGTATAAACATATGAAAGCTACAAAATTAAAACATAATAGTGTAGATTTTTTATTATCAAATGAATGTAAAGGATGGTTTTCGCTACCCGAAAAAGAAGTTTATGATTTTATTGATAGTATAAAACCTAAAAGTATTTTTATGGACTTAGGGGCGGCGGAAGGAAGATTTACTGTATATGCTAAGAAAAAAGGTATATTAACTTATTCAATTGAACCGGATAAATATAATTTTAGTGTTTTACAAAAAAATATGAATTTAAATCAATTGGACAAAACACATAATTATAAAATTGCAATAACCAATTACAATGGTCAATGTAATTTAGTTAAACAACAACCTTGGAAAGGAGGGCATTTAAAAATGTTAGAAAATTGTTCCAGGAATGTCACGGCATTAGAAAAAGAACAAGTTAGTTGTTATAGGATAGATGATTTCATTATTCAAAATAAGTTAGAATTTCCAACCCATATCAAAATTGATATTGATGGAAGTGAGGAGAATTTCTTACAAGGTGCTGATCAAACTCTTAAAAAAGCCAAGAAAATTATAATTGAGTTATATGAATCACAAACTAAAATAAGGTTTATCTTAAAACATAGATATAAATTTGTTCCAGCGGGTCAATATGAAGTATTAAGTATCAATAATAAACCTTATCAAGGGTTATTTAATTATGTATTCGTTAAGAATAATTATAAAAATTGATTTTTTAATTAAATATCAATGATTGTTTTCATATTAAAATAACATTTATGCAACCAAAATTTAAATCAATATTAAATGACGAACAGTTACAAAACAACGATATCATACAAGAATATTTAAATTTTTCATTTAATCGGAGAAAGGCTAAAAAAGATTTTAAACTTTATATTAATATTTGTAAAATATATGATCATGATCAAAAAGTTATAGAAACTATTCTTAATAATATTCCAGTATTAGGATATTATAAGGATTATTTTTACATTCTGCAATTTTCAAGGAATGATAATTTAAATAAATATATTTACGATTTAGTTATTAATCAACTTAATCAGGATTTAGAAAATATTAAATTGAATAAGTCCATTTCAACTTTAGGAAAATGGTTGCCGAGAGAAAATTCTAAGATTAATAAAATTACGAATTTCGTTGATAAATTCAATAATCTATTTTATCCACAAGTACCTTTATTAACGGCCAGGAAAAAATATAGGAAATTAAAATCTATGATTAATGACAAACTTGGTACTCTCGAAGCAAAATTATGTACGAAACAATATGATAAAATAGATTTCAATAAAGTATCTCATACATCATTGGTAAGAAACAAAGAAACTATATTGAAAAACAATGATTCAAAAGAACTTTTAGACAAACATGAATTTGAAGAATTAAAGAAAATGGATTTAAATGTTTTCATTAAAAAAATAATAAATAATACATATGATCATAAATTACTACAGAGAGTATGGGATACAAATAGATTTTGTCAAGACATACCTTATTTAGATCAATATATTGGTAAAAGCAAATGTTTCATTGACTTGTCTAAAGATTCTTTTTCCATTGATTTACATTTTCATGCAATTGGTATGGCATTATTAGTTAATCATTTTTCAAATATTGATCATAAATTAATAGTTAATAATAGACAAGTACAATTAAATAATTCAATAAATATAGTGGAGCAGGTTAATAAATTAATGAATTTATGTGGTCCAATACGAGGCTCAGACGGAGGTCCATGTAAAATGATTGATTTGAGTAAAATAGAATTAGAAGATAAAAATACTATGATTGTTGTTTCTAATAAACCATTAAATTATCATGAGGAAAAATATAATGCGATACAGTTGACAAAATCAAATGCAGAAAATTATAATTTGATATTTTATAATGGCGATAAGGTAAGAACATTCATAAGAAGAGATTATAATTATAAATTAGATAAGAAAAAACATAATAGGAAAATTAATGATATTATTAAAAAATCAGATCCAATTTTTAATAATAATTTATGTTTTAATGTATTCATTATCTTGTTTATATTATGGATATTTTATAAGATGCATTGGATTTTAATATAAAATATTTTTTTATTACATATATTTATATCATAAATGAACAATAATACTAATGGTATAGATCAATATATTAAACCTTTATTAGAAAAATTTCGTGATAGGACCGCCGCATTGAAAGTAGCACTTGATGAAAATGAAAGGCTAAAGAAACAATTAACAAATGAATCGAAAGACAGTGAAGAACAAGGTATGTTTTCTAGAATTTTAAGACTTGGGCAGCTGGATCTAGTTAATGTTCTTGTTGGTATGGATATTGATCCAAAAATTTTAATCCCTATTAAACCAAGTGATCTTGGTCGGGACTTGTTGGATACACTTAATTTGATTGCAATCAGTGATATGAATAAGAGTTCCAGTGATACTCACATTGTTGGAAGTTATAGATGGCGCGCACACAAATATCCGGGAGATATTGATATGATGGAAATTTATAAAATTTCTGCTAATAGTGAACAAGATGTGGCTATGCAAATAAAAAGTGCATTACAAAAAGTGATTGGGGATATTGTTAATAATACCAATGTAAGAATGGCTGATCTAAAGTCTGGTTTTGACACTAGATTTGATAATTTTGTAAAAAATTTAGGTACATTAAAAAGAAATTATGTTGTACCAGACATGATTGCATTTTTTGAGACTGAAATTCCAGGTTATAATCAAGCTATTTGTGGAGAAGAAATCAATAAATTAGAAAGAATCGGAGCGATTAACATTGATTTAAGAAATAAATTATTATCCTTATTACCTCAAATGAAAATGACTGGCAATTCATATTTCGAGATTTATAAAATTTTAAGAAAAGAAAGATTATTAAGATGGTCAACATTTGAAATTCAAAATGGATACAAAGTTAAACCATCGTTAAATAAAAATCCTCCTTATTTTATCAGACTAGAAGAAGCAGTATTACATGACACACCAACTAAAATTGATTTATGGGCCAAAGTACGAGGAAGATGGACGGAAATAACAAACTTTTTTGTTTTTAAACAAGTGACGAATGGCACTGAAAGAGATTTAGGTTTTAAGTTTGATGTTAGTTTAGATGAAGCAGTTAAATATGATATTATGTATTACTCGAGTCCTGCACACGAAAAAAATACGAAATTAGCTAAAAGAATATGGGCCAGATCTATTTCTCATTTATCTAAATGTGTTCAAAATAATGTCGTTAATTATGATTGTATTGATCCGACACAATTACATATCATTAAAAAATTATATCCTTTGTTCGCGACTGATATTAATAAAGTTTCACAAATTATTGCGGATATTGAATTATTTGATGCGGCACTTGATAAGATAACTATATTAAATTTGAGTTATTCTTTTATTTTTAAAGATTTACTAGTCGCATTAGAAAATGCGCCACAAGATCTTTTTAGAATGCAATATTTAGGTAAAAATATTAACGAAATGAATCTCGTCAGTAGCAATGTTAAACAGGAAATCAATAATATTATTGGTATTGTGACTAAAGGACCAGGAGAACGGGATTTTAGAACATTAAGTGATAAACAATGGGATATGTTAATGACTCCGGACAATGTGTCTAGAATTAAAGCTTCATTGGAAAAAATTCAAAAACTTCTGAGGTCTAAACAAGAAGAATATTTCAAAGTATATCTTATATCATTTAAATTATATCCAGATATAAAGGATAGTATTGTTAGATTTGACTATACGCCGAATTATCTAAATTTACCAAAAATAAATTCACTATAATATATATATAATGTCTAAATCTAATGTAAAATATTTACACGAAGTATCCCAAAAAACAGTTAAAAATGGCGATGTCATGATTCATGAAGAATATATCATTCACGGTGATAAAGGACTTCTTATCAAACATTATCATAAAGAAGGCGACAAGAAAGAAAAATTTGTTGCCAAACAAATCGACGATGGGACTTTTGTCGTCAAAACAATGAAGAATGGTACAGAAGAGACAAACGAATCCGTATCAAAAGAAGATTTAATGAAAATGATGAAGAAAGATAAAATGCTTGAATTTGGAGTCGAATACCTTAAAACCCAGAAAGGTGGTGGTAAAAATGATCAATGTGGTGGTAAAAAAAGAAAAGGCAGTCGGAGAACAAGTAAAAGTAAAAAAGGCAGTAAAAGAACAAGTAAAAGAAGATCATATAGAAAGAACCGGTAAATGATAAACTGAATAAATTAAATATTTTTTCTAGTTGAATATATATATATGGAACTAGAATATATAATATTATACATTAATTCTGATAATGGAAAACAAATCGAAAAGAAAATTGCATTGAATCTTAAGATTCTTGATTATTGGACTGAAGACAGATTAATGAAAAATTTAATTGATCCAGCAAAAATAAGTCATGTTGTTGTTGGACCTCGAACAGTATTTCAAATGTTCGAATCGCCGAATTTTACCGGTAATCAGTTTAAGGTAACAAATATTAATCGTGATAAGACTATGATATATAGATTCACAGACCCTCTAGATAAACAATTATGGAGAAGTACAATGAAATCTTTCATTGTTTGGACTTATGATTACTGGAAAAGTATTAACTGTATTAGATATTGTGAAAGTGATAATCAATGCGGTAAAAATGAAATGTGTTTATGTAAAAATGGTCAATCGCATCCATCCTGGTGCCCAGTTAGTAAAAGAAGATGTAAGCATGCATGGCATTTTGTTCATGAATCACCTATACCTATCAAAAGATTAGATCAAATGAATATTGCGTGTGTTGAAAAAGAATTACATAAAGCCAAAGTTGGTGATAGTACAGAATTATCACGATCTCTTTTAATTGATTTGGCCCGTCGTTGTGCTAAAGATAAATTAGATATTATTGAAGGTCCTGCTTTAGCTGGAATGGCTCAATGTATTGAAGAAGAACAAATGAAACAACCAAATCAAGAAAATATGATTGAGGGTTTTGTTGGAGGAGAAATTAATAAATGGTTAATTACTTTTGTATTACTTGTAATTATTATATATATATATTTAACGCGACAATAATTGATTTTGTTGTTCTTTACTATATAATTTTATCCAACTAAATTCATTCCACTTAACCTTTTTATAATAAAATTTAGTTGCAAGATTAACATCATCAACCCATTTGATATTGATCTTATCATTATTTTGATTATAATTTAAATATTCTATGTTTGTTAATTTATCATGCACTCTTTTAATGACACTATCTAAGCCATAACCTAACAATCTATAAACAATAAATTCTCCTTCTCGAGTATATTGGAGCCAAACAACGAAAGGTTGTTTGTAAGTGAAATCATCACATCGAATTTTATCAAAGAAGAACAAGTTCGAGTTTTTATGATCTTGATGAAGCCATAATTCTTTATTTTTTATTTTAAGATAAGTAAATGGAGGTTTTCTTTGAAATTCTGCTTTTTGATAAACACCATCAGTATTTTGTAAAGGCTGAAATTGATAAGTTCGATTTAACATTATTTCATTATATTCTTTTTTAAAACTTGTCATAAATTCTATTTTCAAATCATCAATCCTATAACTATTTGGATCAATGGGTACAGGAATCTCAATATTAAAAATGTTATTGCTCATTATAATTAAAGTGAAGATTAAATTACGATTAAATTAGTTAAAAAAATATTTAGACTAAAGTATAATGGAGAATAATGAAACAGATTTTTTATCTGATATAAATAAATTTTCGAAAGATTTTGAATATCAAATATTCATGAAAAATAGTCCATTGAATTTATCTCTAAAAGAATATTGTGATGTTCAAACCATTGATATAATTAATAACTGGAAACTATGTCTCGAAATGTTAGGTAAAGGACAATTATTTAAATCTAAAGAAGTTATGTTAGTTATTTATTGTTTGTTGACAGATAGTTATTTAATTAATAATATTAATGGTAAACATATTGAAATTGATTTATTCGATATAAGTTTAAATAAATTTTTAAGATTTGCAGTTATTGATGAATTTGATAGGAATATTAGATTAAGACTTTTTCCTATATGTGATCAAATGATAATTATTGATACGAAAGATTTGAAGAAATATAAAATATATGAGCTATATAATATTCATATTGTCAAAGAATATTATGATTCACATAAAGTTAATTTTGATCATATAATTAAAGATATCAAATTAGAACCAAAATTTGTTGGTGATATTAGGGATTTAGTTGATGATTTTAAAAAATTATCTATTGTTTATTTTAAAATAGATAGAGATGAGGAAATTAAAAAATTAGAAAAATATATGTTATATTGTCGTGATTTAGAGTATAAGATTATGAGAGATTATACTTGTTTCTATAAACAAGTTAAGCTCGATAGTAGGAAAACGGTAACTATAAAGACAATATAGCGAAGAGTGTCTAATAAGTGACTTAAAAAAACATAATATAATGATATATAACAACTATGTGTGATAAAATAGATAAAACTACTGATAAATATAAGGTAACATTAAAGTTTGTTAATAAGATTTTATTGAATCTTGGGAAAGAAGAAATTAATGATCTAACCAAGTTTCAAAATATTGATCGAGAAGATATTATTAAAGAAGTTAACATGCAAACATTAAAAGAAATGGAAAATGATATTTTAGATGTATATGACAAAAGGGCATGTGGTTTTTATAATAAAACAAAATCATTTGTTCTAAATTGTTTAAGACATATGGTTAAGGAATTAGGGTTTACATTTAAACCAGTTAAAAAAGATAAATGTGAGTATCGTGAAGGGAAATCTTGTAAACGAACGCACTATTTTTATTCAATTCAATAATTAAATATATAGATTATATTAAAAAAACTGTACGTTTAATTAAAACAAATTATTTTCTATAGTTATTGTATTATACACACAAAATACAATGGCAAAAAATTCAAAATTAGGGTGGGTTTAATAAACCGAGTTCAAGAGTTCCAATAATTTCCGTATATTTATTTTTGTTATATATGTTGCTTTTATATGAATCATCCACATAAAGGCATTAATTAAAATATCTTTTTGATTTTAATTTAATAATACTCATTTATAAATTTATTTTTGTTAATCAATATACAACATCAGCAATCAATATAACTATAATAAAATTAGTATAAAATTTAAGCCCATAACGGCCTATTTCTTATAGGAATCCATGAACTCATATTAAAAGGAAACCATGCCTTTGAATTAATCGATACATCGCCTCTTAGATCGTAAGACATATTTCTGGTTGTTCCTAGCTGAGTATTCCAAAAAGGATAATTTGTATGAGTATAATACCATGGATCACGATAATATTCATAATCTGGATCATATCCCCAATAACCTCCAATATTTGCAAATTGATCGGTATTTGATCTTAATAATTGAAGTAATACTAAAATACCAATTAATATTAAAATTGCAATGATTATAAATTTATGCATTTATTTATATATTATGATGATACAAAAAGTATTTTCATTTGATATTATTTTTCTTTATTTATATATATGCAAACAGAGACCTATAATACTATATTCTTAGTTATATTATCCGCAATATTCTACTCAATACCACTTATATGGATAAATAAAGTCAAACTTAATGGTGCAACAGCCTGCATATCTAGTTTTTTTGTTC
>Ga0214471_10001693_pt1 | contig 17422 bp, 15 predicted proteins | sample RVTome_5_FD_207665 | JGI IMG/M metagenome (GOLD analysis project Ga0214471, IMG submission 207665) | Soil microbial communities from uranium-contaminated site in the Upper Colorado River Basin, Wyoming, United States - RVT142D155 | ecosystem: Environmental > Terrestrial > Soil > Contaminated >... | reverse complement strand
AAACGTTGTCTCCGGTGCACGGCACCGCGGCCACCCCGGTGCCGCGGGACCACCGTGGCGGCACGGGCACCTCGCGGCCGCGCCGATGAGCCGTGCCGTGACGAGCCGGTAGACTGCGTCACATGTCCTCACCACCCCGCTACAACTACGGCGGCCAGGCGCTCATCGAGGGCGTCCTCATGCGCGGCCGGGACGCGATAGCGGTCGCCCTCCGCCACCCGGACGGCCGGATCGTCTACGCCACGGAGCGCCTCGGCTCCGGTTTCCACGGTTCGCGCGTCGCGCGGCTGCCGTTCGTCCGCGGCCTCGTCGTCCTGTACGAGACCCTCATCGTCGGGACCCGCTGGCTGATCCGGAGCGCCAACGTGGCCGCCGAGGAGGACGGCGTCGAGCTCGGGCGGGGATCGATCGTGCTCATGCTCGGGATCACCCTCATCGCCGGGATCGGAATCTTCTTCCTGTTGCCGCTCGTCATCGCGAGCGTGACGACGGCGCAGGTCGAGAACGACCTCGTCCAGCACGTCGTCGAGGGACTGATCCGAGTGGCAATCTTCCTCGGCTACCTGTGGCTCATCTCGCTCACCCCGGACATCCGTCGCGTGTTCCAGTACCACGGGGCGGAGCACATGACGATCCACGCCCTCGAGCACGGCGATCCGCTCACGCCGGAGCACATCCGCCGCTACCCGACCGCCCATCCGCGGTGCGGGACGGAGTTCCTCGTCGTCGTCATCGCCCTGTCGATCTTCGCTTTCGCCCTGGTCGGCCGGCAGGAGGCGGTGATCATGGTCGGCAGCCGGATCGTGCTCATCCCGGTCATCGCCTCGGTCGGCTACGAGATCCTCCGCTTCGGCGCCCGCCATCGTGGCAACCCCGTGATCCGCGCCGTCATGCTGCCGGGGATCCTCGTCCAGAAGATCACGACCCGCCAGCCGACGGACGACATGATCGAGGTCGCGATCGTGTCGATGGAGCAGGCGATCGAGGCGGACGGCTCGGCCCTGCCGGACGGCTCCGGGAGCCTCGAACGGCACCCGCTCCCGCCGCCCCTGTCCGTTCGGGCGGCCCAGGATGCAGCTCGTCTCGCCGAAGCGGAGGCCGCCGCACCGGCGTCGGCCGACCCGCCGCTGCCGGGGACATGAGCGCGCTCGACGGCAAGCTCGCCGGCATCGCCCGGCAGTACGACGACCTCCAGGCGGAGCTTGCCCGGCCGGAGTCCGCGATGGATCCGTCGGCCCTGCGCCGGCTCGGCAAGGAACTGGCGCGGCTCGAGCCGGTCGTCGCGGCCTACCGGCGCCTCGAAGCCACCCGCGCCGAGCTGGCCGGGGCGCGCGAGCTGCGCGACGGGACCGGTGACGGGGACTCGGCCGGCCACGTGGACGAGGAACTGCGCGCCATGGCCCGCGACGAGGTCGATCGCCTGACCGCCGACGAGGAGCGACTCCTGGCAGACCTCAAGGTGCTCCTCCTGCCGCGCGACCCCAACGACGATCGCGCGGTGATCGTCGAGATCCGCGCCGGCACGGGCGGCGACGAGGCCGCCCTGTTCGCCGGCGAGCTGCTCCGGATGTACCTCCGCTACGCGGAGCGGCACCGATTCCCGGCCGAGATCCTGAGCCGGACGGACACCGGCATCGGTGGCACGAAGGAGGCGATCGTCGAGATCGGCGGTGACGGCGCCTACAGCCGGCTCAAGTTCGAGGGCGGTGTCCATCGCGTCCAGCGCGTGCCCTCGACGGAGTCATCCGGCCGGCTCCACACGTCCACCGCGACGGTCATCGTCCTGCCGGAGGCCGACGAGGTCGAGGTCGACATCGACGAGGAGCGCGACCTGCGGATCGACGTCAAGCGCTCGTCGGGGCCCGGGGGACAGTCGGTCAACACGACCGATTCGGCCGTTCGGATCACGCACCTGCCGACGGGCCTCGTGGTCGAGATCCAGGACGAGAAGAGCCAGCACAAGAACAAGGCCAAGGCGATGTCCGTGCTCCGCTCCCGCCTCTATGACCTCGAGCTCGCGAGGCAGCGGGCGGCCGAGTCCGCCACGCGGCGCTCGATGGTCGGTTCCGGCGACCGCTCCGACAAGGTTCGCACGTACAACTTCCCGCAGGACCGGGTGACCGACCACCGGATCGGCAAGACCGTCCACAACCTGCCGCAGATCATGGACGGCGACCTCGACGAGGTCATCGACGCCCTGAACATGGCCGACCAGGCGGACCGCCTGTCGGACCTGACCGACGATGGCCGCTCCTGACCGGCGCCCGGCTCGGCGCCCGGCCCCGCGCTCGGCGCGTCCGGCGAGCGGGCCGGACGGGAGTCCGATCCACTTTCTCGCGCCCCGGCTCGCCCCCATCGAGCACGCCACGGACCTCGGCAGCGTCCAGGTCCTCAAACACGCCAACCTGTTCCTCCTGACCGATCCGTTCGGCGACATCCACCCGGACAGCCGCGGCCTGGGCCTCTATGCCGGCGACACGCGGATCCTGTCGTGCTCGATCCTCCGCGTCGGCGGCGAGCGGTCGGTCCTCCTCCAGGGCTCGATGGGCGGCAACTACCGGGGAACGATCCACCTGACCAATCCGAGCCTCGAGCGCGATCCGGCCACGAAGATCGACCCGGTCACCGCGCTCGCCAGGCAGAAGCTCGGAATCACGAGGCAACGGCTCCTGTCCGGCGATGGGTTCGAGGAGCGCGTGACGGTCGTCAACCACTCCGAGCACGCCGAGACGTTCGACGTGGAGCTCGCCATCGGCGCCGACCTTGCCGACATCTTCGAGGTCCGTGGTTATCCCCGCGAGCGTCGTGGGGAGCCGTTGCCGACCGCGGTGAGCGCCGGGCGCGTCACCTTCCGCATGGTCGGCCTCGACGACGTCTGCCGGTTCACCCACGTGGCGGTTTCGGCGCGCCCGGACGACGTGGCCGAGGTGGCCGATCCAGCCGACCGGGGGCCCGGACCGTGGCCGGGTGCTCGCGTGCGCCTCCGCTGGGCCGTGTCGCTCCCGCCCGGCGGCCAATCGGAGCTGGGCTGGACGGTCTGGACGACCGAGCGCCCTGCGTGGTCGACGCGCGCGCGTGCCGACGGTCTCTTTCCGTCCGTACCGCGGATCGACGCCGACGACGGCGCCGGAGCCTACCGCGCCTGGAGCGCGGGGACGACGAGCGCGCGAACCGATCACGAGCTGTTCAACCTGACCTACGACCGCGGCGTGAACGACCTGCGCCTGCTCATCAACGACGGTCCGGGCGACGGCGAGCGCTACGTTGCCGCCGGGGTCCCGTGGTTCGCCGCCCTGTTCGGGCGGGACGCGATCATCACCGCCCTCCAGTCCCTCGCCTTCCGGCCGCAGCTCGCCGTGGAGACGCTCGCCGTCCTCGCCGCGCGCCAGGCGACCGAGGTCGACGAAACTCGTGACGCGGAGCCCGGCAAGATCCTCCACGAGCTGCGGACCGGCGAGATGGCCCGGACCGGCGAGCTGCCGTTCCATCCGTACTACGGCTCCGTCGACGCGACGCCGCTCTGGCTCGTCCTGCTCGGGGCGACGTTCGAGTGGACCGGCGACCGGAGCATCGTCGACCGCCTGTGGCCCAACGCCCTGGCGGCACTGCGCTGGATCGACGAGTGGGGCGACCGCGACGGCGACGGCTTCGTCGAGTACGAGCGACGGGCGCCGAACGGGCTGTACAACCAGGGTTGGAAGGACTCCGGCGACTCCGTCCGGGACCGGAACGGGGTCGAGGCGCGCCCACCGATCGCCCTCGCCGAGGTCCAGGGCTACGTCTTCGACGCCAAGCGGCGGATGGCCGGGCTCGCCCGGCTGCGCGGTGACGAACCGCTCGCCACGCGCCTCGAAGGGGAGGCGGAGGCGCTTCGCGCGCGTTTCGAGGCGGCCTTCTGGCTGCCGGAGCAGCACTACTACGCCGAGGCACTCGACGCCGACAAGCGCCCCGCGGACGCGATCACCTCGAACCCCGGGCACTGCCTGTGGAGCGGCATCGTCGCGCCCGATCGCGCGCGCGACGTCGCGGATCGGCTCCTGTCCCCGGAACTCTTCTCCGGCTGGGGCATCAGGACCTACGCGGCCGACCAGCCGGGCTACAACCCGATCGGCTACCACACCGGCACCGTCTGGCCGCACGACAGCGCGATCATCGCCGCCGGCCTCAAGCGCTACGGCCTCCACGAGGCGTCGAACCGGCTCGTCGGCAGCCTGTTCGAGGCCGCCCAGCGGTTCCCGGACTTCCGGCTGCCGGAGCTGTTCTGCGGCTTCGACCGCGAGACGGCCCCGATTCCGGTCCCGTATCCGGTCGCCTGCTCGCCGCAGGCCTGGGCGGCCGGCGCCCCGTTCATGTTCCTCGAGACGATGCTCGGCCTGCGTCCCCACGCGGAACGCGGCGAGCTCGAGCTGACCCAGCCGAACCTGCCGGACTGGCTCGGCAAGGTCACCCTCACGAACCTGCGCGTCGGCGACGCCGCGGTCGACCTCCTGTTCCACCGCTGGCGCGGCACGACGAGCGCCGAGGTGCTCCGTAAGGTAGGCCCGATCGCGATCACGATCCGCCTCTGAGGCGGGCGACCGTGACGACCGTCGCCGATCTCCTGCGGACCGGGATCGATCGCCTCCGGGCGAGCGGGTCGGAGACGCCGCGCCTCGACGCCGAGCTGCTGCTGGGCCATGCCATTGGGGCGGATCGGACCGTCGTCCTCGCCCACCCGGAGGCCCCCGTGTCCGACGACGGAGCCGCGCGCTTCGACGCCGACCTCGCCCGACGCGAACGCGGCGAGCCGGTCGCCTACATCCGCGGCTTCAAGGAGTTCTACGGGCTGGCCTTCTCGACCGATCCGCGGGCGCTCATCCCGCGACCGGAGACGGAGCGCCTCGTCGAGCTCGCGGAGCACGACGTCGTCCGCCGGCTGGCCTCCGCGCCGCGTCCACCCGGCGCTCGGCCGATCCGGATCGCCGACGTCGGCACGGGCTGCGGCACGATCGCGGTCGCTCTCGCGGTGGCGCTCCGTCGGCGGCGGATCGTCGACGAGATCGAGATCCTCGGCATCGACGAGTCGCCGGACGCGCTCGACCTCGCCCGCGAGAACGCGGTGGGCCACTCGGTGGGGGACCGGGTGCGGTTCATCGAGGCGGATCTGCTCCCGCCCGTCGTCGTGGACCCGTTCGACCTGGTCCTCGCGAACCTGCCGTACGTCCCGAGCGAGACGCTCCCGGGCCTGCCGGTCGCGGCGTCGTTCGAACCGGCACGCGCGCTCGACGGTGGGTCGGACGGGCTGGCCGTGATCCGTCGCCTGCTCGAGCGTCTCCCGGAGGCGCTCGCACCCGGCGGCGTCGCCCTGCTGGAGATCGGCGCCGACCAGGCGGACGGCATCGCGACGGCCGTGGCGTCGGTCCGGCCGGGGTGGCGGGTGACGATCGAGCCGGATCTCGCCGGCGCTCCACGCGTCGCCCAGGTCGAGCGCGACGGGGCGGCTCCGTGAGCGGACCCGCGGTGGACCCCGCGTTCCCGATCCGGCTCGTCGCGCTCGACATCGACGGGACGCTCGTCGGCGAGGACCTCGTCGTCGGGGAGCGGACCCGGGCGGCGATCGCCGCGGCCACGGCGAGCGGCGTCGCCGTCTCGCTCGTCACCGGCCGAATGGCCTCGAGCGCCGTCCGCTTCGCGCGCGCTCTCGACCTCCGCGGGCCGCTCATCGCCTACCAGGGTGGCCTCGCCCGGCTCATGCCGGAGCCCGGGTCGGCCCGCCTCGGTCGCCTGCTCTGGCATCGGCCGGTGCCCGCCGCCGTCGCGCGCGAGGCGATCGTGTGGTCGCGCGAACGCGGGCTCGATCCCCACGTCAACCACCTCGAGCGGTTCATCCTCCGCGCGGACGATCCCCGGGCGGACGACTACTCGACGTTCATGGGGGCGCAGGCGGAGCTCGTTCCGGACCTGCTCGCGGCGATCGTCCACCCGGTCACGAAGGTGCTCGCCGTCGGCGACGAGCACCGGCCGCTCGAGGTTCTCGCCGAGGCGAGGGCGCGCTTCGCCGGCCGCGCGGACGTCACGATCAGCCACCCGCGCTTCCTCGAGTTCGTGGCCCCGGGGGTGTCGAAGGGTGATGCCGTCCGCCGGCTCGCACGGCGACTCGGCGTGCCGCTCGCGAACGCGCTCGCCGTCGGCGACCAGTACAACGACCTCGAGATGCTGTCGGTCGTCGGTCACGGAGTGGCGATGCCGTCCGCGCCTGCGGCGGTCGTCGCGGCCGCCCGATACGTCGCGCCGCCGGTCGACGAGGAAGGTGTCGCGACGGTGCTCGAGGCGCTCGTCCTCGCGTCACCGCGAGCGGCCGCCTCGAACGCGCGCCGGCTCGAGCGCACCGGATGACGGCGCGGATCGTCCCGGATGACGAGGCCGGGCGGGCGGAGGCGGTCGCCGTCCTGCGATCCGGTGGCGTCGTCGCCCTGCCGACCGACACGGTCTACGGGATCGCGGTCGATCTCGCCACCCCGAGTGGAGTGGAGCGACTCTTCGCCGCCAAGCGCCGGCCGCCGGACAAGGGGATCATGCTCCTCCTCTCCGACGGGTCCCAGGCTGGCGAGGTCGGCGTCGTCGGTGTGGCGGCGCGGGCGCTCGCGCAGGCGTTCTGGCCCGGCGGCCTGACCCTCGTCGTGCCGCGGCGACCGGACGTCGAGCTGCCGGCGGCGTTGACGGCGGGGACGCCGACGATCGGCCTGCGGCTGCCGGACCACGCCGCCCCGCGCGCGCTCGCCGCCGCCGTCGGCCCGCTCCCGACCACGTCGGCCAACCGGTCCGGCCTGCCGGAGGGCCGCGATGCGGCCGACATCGTCGGCCAGATCGGTGACGTCATCGACCTCGTTCTCGACGGCGGTCCCGCCCGCGGCGGCCCGGCGTCGACCGTCGTCGACTGCACCGGCGACCGGCCGCGGATCCTGCGCGTCGGCGCCGTCGCCCCGGAGGCGGTGGCGGCCGTGCTCGGTGCGGCGGGCGTGTCGCTCGATCCCGGCGATCGGGGCTGAGGCGTGCCGGACCGCCCCGCCGGTCCGCCGTGTGTGGGACGATGCCCCCGGTCGGTTCGCAGCCAGTCGGCACCGTCAGCACCGGGCCGGGAAGGAGTCAGATGAGCGTCGTGCCCGCTCCAGCGCTCGGTTGGGCCCCCATCTCCGAGGTCGACCCGGAGCTGTGGGAGGCGATGCTCGGCGAACGTCGTCGCCAGCACGACAAGATCGAGCTCATCGCGAGCGAGAACTACACCTTCGGCGCGGTCATGGAGGCGCAGGGCAGCTGGCTCACGAACAAGTACGCGGAGGGACTGCCCGGCAAGCGCTACTACGGAGGTTGCGAGTACGTCGACGTGGCGGAGACGCTCGCCCAGGAGCGCGCGCTCGCCCTCTTCCCGGGCTCGGAGCACGTGAACGTCCAGCCGCACTCCGGCGCCCAGGCGAACATGGCCGCCTACTTCAGCGTGCTCGAGCCGGGCGACCGGGTCATGGGCATGCGCCTCGACCAGGGCGGCCACCTGACCCACGGCATGAAGCTCAACTTCTCCGGGCGCCTGTACGAGATCCACGCCTACGGCGTACGCGAGGACACTGAGCGGATCGACTACGACGCGCTCGAGGCACAGGCACGCGAGGTCCGCCCCAAGCTCATCGTCGCCGGGGCGTCCGCCTATCCGCGGATCTTCGACTTCGAGCGGATGGCCGCGATCGCCCACGGCGTGGGGGCTCTCCTGTTCGTCGACATGGCCCACATCGCCGGCCTCGTCGCGGCAGGCGTCCATCCCAGCCCGTTCCCCCACGCCGACATCGTCACGACGACCACCCACAAGACGCTCCGCGGGCCCCGCGGCGGCCTCATCTTCAGCCGCCGCGAGCTGCCCGACGGGATCGATCCGGCCGCATTCCCGAACGTGAAGACCACCCTCGCGGCGACGATCGACAAGACGGTCTTCCCGGGCGTCCAGGGCGGGCCGCTCATGCAGGTCATCGCCGGCAAGGCCGTCGCCTTCCGGCTGGCCGCCACGGACGACTTCCGGCGGGACCAGCGGCGGACCGTCGAGAACGCGGCGATCGCCGCCGACGAGCTTGCGACGCGCGGGGCGCGGGTCGTGTCCGGCGGGACCGACAACCACCTCATGCTCGTCGACGTGACGCCGCTCGGCGTGACCGGCAAGGAGGCCGAGCACCTGCTCGACGAGATCGGTATCACGGTCAACAAGAACGCGATCCCGTTCGATCGCAACCCGCCGAACACGGCGTCCGGCATCCGGGTCGGTACGCCGGCCGCGACGACGCGAGGCATGGGTCCCGAGGAGATGCGCGCGATCGGCCGGCTCATCGTCGACGCGATCGGATCGCGGGACGACGAGGCGGCGCTGCGCCGGCTGGCAGCGGAGGCGCGCGCGATCGCCGACCGCTTCCCGGTGCCCGGCCTCAGCCGTGACTGAACCGCCCCGTTCGCATCGGCCGCCCCGTTCGCATCGGCCGCCCCCGTCGTGAGGTTCATCGCCGACGTCGGCTCGTACCTGCCCATCGTCGTCGTCGCGTTCCTCGTCGCGGGTGCCGTGGCCCTCGTTGTCACGCCGTTCATTCGAGGCCGGGCGATCCGCCACGGGCTCCTCGATCGGCCCAACCAGCGCCGGGTCAACACGCGCCCCGTGCCGCGCGCCGGAGGGCTCGCCGTCGCCGCCGGGTTCGTGACCGTGGGGGCCGGGCTGGCGATCCTCGATCCCGACGGAGCGGTCGTGCCGCGCCCCCTGTTCCTCGAGCTCAACGAGCTCGTCGCGCTGCTTGTCGGCGGCCTGCTCGCCGGCCTGATCGGCGGGCTCGACGACTGGTTCGACCTCCGCGCCCGCTGGCAGCTCGCCGGCCAGGTGGGCCTGGCCGGTTTCGCCGTCGTGCTCGGGATCGCGGTTGGGGCGATCAACAACCCGTTCGGGCCGGGCACGATTGCCTTCGAGGGGCCGTTCGCGGCCGGCTTCACCGTGGTCTGGATCGTCGGCATGATCAACTCGATCAACTTCATCGACGGGCTCGACGGGCTGTCGTCCGGGATCGCCCTCATCGCCGCGGTGACGCTCGGCGTGATCAGCCTGACCACGCAGATCGCCCAGCCGTTCATCGCCGTGCTGTGCTTCGCGCTTGCCGGCTCGCTATTGGGGTTCCTGCGCTGGAACTTCCACCCGGCCGCGATCTTCGCCGGCACGAGCGGGGTCATGTTCGTGGGCTACACACTGGCCGTCCTGTCGATCCTCGGGTCGGCCAAGGTCGCGGTCGCGCTGCTCGTCCTCGCGGTCCCAATCATCGACACGTTCTGGATCATCGTCCGCCGGCTCGGTTCGGGTCGGTCGCCGTTCACGCCGGACCGCGGCCACATCCACCATCGGCTGCTCGACCTCGGCCTGTCGCACCGCCAGACGGTCCTGCTCATCTACGCGATCTGCACCGGTCTCGGCGTCCTGTCGCTCGTGCTGTCCGGGGCGAACCAGGTCTACGCGTTCCTCGGCGTGCTCGTCGGATTTGGGCTCGTGCTGCTCTTCCTCACGCGCGGCGAGGCGGAGGACGCCCTCGAGGCCGAGTCGTACGACGAGACGGGGGCCTCCACCCGCCCGTAGCGGTGCGCCGGCCCACCACGACCGGACGATCGTGCCCGGAGCGGGCCGGTGCGCTGCGGTCCGGGCCGGTGGGCCCCGGCGTGAGCCGCTGCTAGCATCGGGCGGCACCAGCGACCGACCCCGGAGGTCGCGCGCAATCGGGGACCGTAGCCCTGGAGACGCTGCTCGTCGCCGTGCCGGCCACGTTCGTCGTGGTCGGCATGGTGCTTTATCTCCTGCGCCGCCGACGCCCGGTGGCCACCCTGTGGGCGGTCGTCGACCGGTCGATCGGCATGTGGATCGTTCGCCGGCTCGCCGGTCGGCCCGATCCGGGTGCCGCGCGTCTCCGATCAGACGGCGAAGCGCCGACCGACGCGCTCCCGGCACCCGACGAGATCGCCTACCGGATCGGCGTTCCTGGCGCCATCGCGCCGAACCGTCCCGATCGCCTCGTCGCGAGCGGGGACGCCCAGGCCGGCGGTGCGCGCCGGGTCCTGTGGCGCGACTCGGCTTTCGCCCTTGCGGCGGTGAGCGCCGTGGTTCTCGTGGCGGTCGTCGTCCTGCCGAGGCTGCCCCAGGGCGCCGTCCTCACGGCGACCGACGACGGGCGCTTCCCGGCCGAGGTGACCCTGACGCCCAGCCCGGGATCGACCGACACGGCCGCGGCGACCGCCTCGCCGACGGCCGAACCGACCGACGGCGCGACCGAGCCGCCCGTGGCGAGCCCGACCAGCCCGCCGACGCCCGAGCCGTCGGCATCGTCGTCGCCGCTGGGCCCGACGGGCACCCCGGCACCGTCCGCGTCCGTGGCCGCTGCGTCGCCGAGTCCGGCCGTCACGCCCCGGCCGACGCCTGTTCCGACGGCGCCGCCGCCACCTCCGCCCCCGCCTCCGACACCGCCCCCGCCGCCGCCCGTCGCGACCCCGTCGCCGACGCCGGCGCCGCCGATCGCGCTGCTCTCGTGCAGCGTGAGCGGCTTCGTTGTCTCGTGCACTGGCGCGTCGTCCCCGAACGCCACGTCGTGGACGTGGACGTTCCAGCAGGGACCGGTGCTGAGCGGACCCGCGGTCTCGCACACGTACACCGTGGCCGGTGACTACCTCGTCACGCTGACGGTCGCAAACTCCGCCGGCCAGACCGACACGCAGTCAACCGTCGTGGGGGTGCAATAGATGCAAGGTCTCCGGTCGCGGCTCGCGGTCGCGCTGCTCATCGTCGTCTTCGGGATCCCGGTTCTGCCGGCGTCGCCCGTCGTGGCGTCGGCTCACTCGGCCGTCGACGACGCCTACGCCGTCGATGAGGACGGCGTCCTGTCGGTGGTCGCTCCGGGCGTCCTCGCCAACGACCTGCCGGAGCCGGCCGGGTTGACCGCCGAGTTCGTGACCGGGCCGGCGAACGCCGCGTCGTTCACGCTCAACGCGGACGGCAGCTTCGACTACACCCCGACGGCCGACTTCAACGGCGAGGACTCGTTCACGTACCGCGCCCTCGACGCCCTCAGCGACCCGTCGAACGTGGCCACCGTCACGATCACCGTCAATCCCGTGAACGACGCGCCATCGTTCACGAAGGGCGGCGATCAGGGGGTGCTCGAGGACGCCGGACCGCAGACGGTTCCCGCCTGGGCGACCGCTATCAGCGCCGGTCCGCCCGACGAGAGTAGCCAGGTCCTCGCGTTCGCCGTTTCGTCGAACACGAACGCCGGGCTCTTCTCGGCCGGTCCGTCGGTCGCCGCCGACGGCACGCTGACCTACACGCCCGCCGCCAATGCGAACGGCGCGGCCACGGTCGGGGTCCTCCTGACCGACGACGGCGGGACGTCTGCCGGCGGCGTCGACACGAGCGCCGAGCAGACGTTCACGATCACCGTTGGCGCAGTCAACGACCCGCCCACGTTCGTTTCCGGCGGCGACGTCGCGGTGGCCGAGGACTCGGGTCCGTACGACGCTCCGTGGGCGGCGAGCATCTCAGCGGGGCCATTCGATGAGTTGAGCCAGGCGGTGACGTTCGGCGTGACGAACGATGCGAACGGACTGTTCGCCGTCCAGCCGGCGATCGATGGCGACGGCCGACTGACGTTCACGCCGGCGGCCGATGCGAACGGGGCGGCCGAGGTGACGGTGACGGCGTCCGACGACGGCGGGACGGCCAACGGCGGAGACGACACCGCCGATCCGGTGACGTTCACGATCACGATCGGGGGCGTGAATGACCCGCCCGTTGCCGACGACACGAGCGCGTCGACCGACGAGGATCAACCCGTCGTCGGGGTCACGTTGACGGCCACGGACGTGGACGGGGACGGCCTCGCCATCGCGGTCGTCAGCGGCCCGACGAATGGGAGCCTCACGTTCGAGCCGGGGTTCTGTGCTGCCGGCGCGTGCACGCGGGAGGTGACCTACACGCCCGATCCGGACTTCAACGGCATGGACTCGTTCACCTTTGCGGCAACGGAGGTGCTCACGGATCCTGCGCTGACGTCCAACACCGCGACCGTCACGATCACCGTCAACCCGGTCAACGACCCGCCGTCGTTCACGAAGGGCGGGGACCAGGTTGTGCTCGAGGACGCGGGTTCGCAGTCGGTCGCCGGCTGGGCGACGCTCGTCAACGTGGGCCCTGCGGACGAGAGCGACCAGGCCCTCGCCGAGTACCTCGTCTCGTCGAACTCGAACCCCGGGCTGTTCTCGGTCGCACCCGCGGTCGCTATCGACGGCACGCTGACCTACACTCCGGCCGCCAATGCGAACGGCTCCGCCACGATCGGCGTCCGGGCCCGTGACGACGGTGGCACGGATCTCGGCGGCGTCGACACGAGCGCAGAGCAGACATTCACGATCACGGTCACCGCGGTCAACGACGTGCCGTCGTTCGCGAAGGGCGCGGACGACTCGGTGGCGGAGGACTCGGGGGCGCGGTCGGTGCCCGGCTGGGCGACGGCGATCAGCCCCGGACCGGCCAACGAGGCAGGCCAGGCGGTGACGTTCGAAATCGCCTCGAACAGCAATGCCGCGTTGTTCGCGACGGGCCCCACCGTCTCCGCTACCGGGACGCTGAGCTACACGCCGGCCGCGAACCGGAACGGCGTCGCCACGATCCAGGTCCGGATCACGGACAACGGCGGCGCGGCGAACGGCGGCGCGAACGCGAACGCCAGCCAGTCGTTCATGATCAGCGTCACGTCGGTCAACGACCCGCCCAACGCGGTCAATGACGTGTCGTTCACGGTTGCCGCCAACTCCGGGCCGACGGCGCTCGACGTCCTCGCCAACGACTCGATCGCCCCCGACACGGGCGAGTCGCTCACGATCGTGGCTGCCACGCAGGGCGCGCACGGCAGCGTCGCGATCACCGGCGGAGGCAGCGGGCTGGCCTACCAGCCGAACGCCTTTTTCGAAGGCGTGGACATCTTCACCTACACGATCAGCGACGGCGCCCTGACCGACACTGCGACCGTCCTCGTCACGGTCGTGCCGGCCGGCGGGGTCGGTCGTCTTGCCGGGCCGGATCGCTACGCGACGGCGGCGGCGATCAGCGCCGCGACGTTCGCGCCCGGCGTGCCGATCGCCTACGTCGCGACCGGTTCGAACTTCCCCGACGCCCTGGCCGGCGCCGCCGCGGGCGGGTTCCGCGGTGGGCCGGTCCTGCTCGTGACCCAGTTCACGATCCCGCAGGCGACCCTCACGGAGCTCGCCCGGCTTCAGCCGTTCAAGATCGTCGTGCTCGGTTCCGCGGGCGTGGTCGGCGACGCGGTCGCCAATGCCCTCGTGCCGTACACGACGTCGGGCGTCGTGGAGCGCTATGCCGGGCCGGATCGGTATGCCACCGCCGCCGCCATCAGTGCCGCGACGTTTGTGGTCGGACCAGCCGTTGCGTACGTCGCAACCGGTGCGAACTTCCCGGATGCCCTGGCCGGCGCCGCCGCGGGCGGATTCCTCGGCGGGCCGGTCCTGCTCGTGACCCAGTTCACCATCCCGCAGGCGACGCTCACGGAGCTGGCCCGGCTCCAGCCGTTCAAGATCGTCGTGCTCGGTTCCTCCGGCGTCGTCGGCGATGCCGTTGCCAACGCCCTCGTCCCGTACACGACGAGCGGCGTGGTCGAACGCCTGGCCGGGCCGGATCGATATGCGACGGCTGCGGCGATCAGCGCGGCGACGTTCGCACCCGGCGTGCCGGTCGCCTACATCGCGACTGGCACGAACTTCCCCGATGCCCTGGCCGGGGCTGCCGCCGGCGGTCATCGCAGCGGACCCGTCCTCCTCGTGAACCCGGCCGTCGCAGCCCTCCCGGGCCCGACTGCGGCCGAGCTCGCCCGCCTCAAGCCGCGTACGATCATCGTGCTCGGCAGCGCCGGTGCCGTCCCGGATTCGATCCTCAACCTGCTGCCGCCGTACGTCGTCGCCCCGTAGCGTTCGAACCGGCTTCATCGCGGACCCGGTACCCAGTGCTGGCGGTGAGGCGTCGTCGCCGCCCGCCGCGCTGGCGGGTGCCATTGCGTGCCACGCATCGGCTGGAGGTCGGTCGTGCGGGCCATTTCGGGCGAACCCAAGTTCGGGCCGAACGCCTTGCACGGCCGACCCGCCCGCGTTGCGTGCGGCGCAATCGGCTCGTTGAGACATCGGTGCGGGGTCGGCACGGCGGAACCCCGGAGCACTGACACCTGATCGCGACCGCCGAATCGCAGCTGCTATACTCGCCGGGCCTTGCCAGGTCGTCGCCCATGAACGAGACCGGTCGAGCGTGGGCCTATCTCGCCCTCTTCTCGGAGATCGGCATCGTGCTCCTGATCACGATCCTGGCGGGCGTGGGTGCCGGGTACTGGGTCGATACACGACTGGACTCCCTCCCCATCTTCGTCCTGATCGGGTTCGGACTCGGGTTGACGGTGGGGGCGCGTGGCGTCTGGGTCCTGATCTCCCGGTTCCTGGCGAGCTTCGACGACTGAAGACGAACTGAGCGAGAGCGCGGCGGAGGAGCCGCGCTCCTGTGTGTGGAGCGAGCGTGTCGAGCGACGAGCAGACGACGGCCCCCGCGACGGCTTCGGCCCGGGCCGACCAGGCCGACCGGACAGACCCGGCGCCGTCGGCCCCGCGACGCCGGTCGAACCGACGACCGATCCTGCTCGCGATCGTGGCCGTCATCGTCATCGACGTCCTCGCCGTCCTGTTCGTCCCGCCCGTCCCGCCCGGCGATCCAGCCGCGGAATTCATGTATCCCAACGACGGGATGATCGGTGCCAACGTCGAATTGCCCGCCCCGTTCGTGGTCTGGGATCTCGCGCCGGATCAGCACAGCGAGGGGCTCGTCCAGTTCCACCCGAGCATCACCTCGTCGATCCTCACCTCGTGGATCATCATCGCTCTCGTGCTCGTGACGGTCTTCCTGCTCACCCGTCGGCGCGAGGACGTGCCGCGTGGGGCGCAGAACTTCCTCGAATTCGTGTACGAGGCACTGCACAACTTCGCGACCAGCCTCGGCGGCCCCCGCGCCGCCCGCTACGTGCCGCTGTTCGCCGGCCTGTTCATCTACATCCTGGCCAGCAACTGGAGCGGCCTCATCCCGTTCGTCGGCAAGATCCACCAGTTCCGCGCCCCGTCGAGCGACGTGAACATCACGATCGGGCTCGCCCTGGTCAGCTTCGTCGTGTTCCACGTCGAGGGCATCCGCGCCCTCGGGGTCGGCGGCTACCTCTCGAAGTTCTTCCCGGTGCGCGAGTTCCGCAACGGCATCGGAGCCGGGGCGATCGCGATGTTCGTCGGTCTCGTCGAGCTCCTGCTCGAGTTCGTCAAGCCGCTCACGCTGTCGATGCGACTCTTCGGCAACATCTTCGGCGGCGAAGTGGCGCTCGGCGTCATCACCGCGCTGACGATCGCCATCATCCCCGTTGCGCTCGTCGGGCTCGAGTTCCTGCTCAATTTCGTCCAGGCGCTCATCTTCAGTACTCTGACCCTGATGTTCACCCTCGCCGCGATCGAGGGCCACCACGAGGAGCACGAGGAGGCGGGCCACGCCCCGCAGGCGGCACCGACCGCCGGCCGGGACTCCGGCCCGTCACCGGCCCCGGCGCACTAGGCGATCATCGAGACAGAGGAAATCATCAAGACAGGTCCGGAGCCACCAACCGAGGCACGAGCCACCAACCCAGGCCCAGATCCGGGACCAACCCGGGAAGCAGGAGGAACCCCTCAGATGGAGAATCTCGGAGCTGGTCTCGCCGCACTCGGCGTCCTCGGCCCCGGCATCGGTATCGGCATCCTCGGCGGCATGGCCGCCAGCGCGATCGGGCGGAACCCGGACGCGGCCGGTCAGATCCGCGGCCTGGCGATCATCCTCGCGGCGTTCGCCGAAGGCCTCGGCGTCCTCGCGATCGTCGTCGGCCTGCTGGCGATCTTCCTCGGCGGCGGCGCGGGCTGACCCGGCCGGTCAGAGAGGGAACGTGAACACGGAGCGAGCGACGTGGATCTGCTGAGCGTGTGGGCTGGGCTGGCGAGCGGCGCCGCCCAACTCGCCACGGCCGCGGAGGGCGAGGGGGCTGGGCTCGTCATCAACGGCTTCTGGATCATCGTCTCCGCGGCGAACTTCCTGTTCTTCCTGTTCATCCTGTACCGGCTTGCACTCGGCCCGATCGGCGAGATGCTCCGCACCAGGAGCGAGCGGATCGAGCAGGGGCTCAAGGACGCCGAGCAGGCCAGACGGCACCGCGAGCAGGCGGAGGCGGACCGCGCGTCCACCCTGGCCGAAGCGCGCCGGGAGGCCAACGACATCCTCGCCCGCGCCCAGAAGGTGGCCCAGGAGACGCGCGATGCGGACATCGCGGCGACGCGGGAGGATCTCGATCGGATGCGGGGGCGGGCCACCTCGGAGATCGAGGCGGAGAAGCTGCGCGCGCTCGCGGATCTCCGGGCCGAGGTCGCGGACCTCGCCCTGGCGGCCGCCGGCAAGGTCATCGGCGAGTCGATGACCGACCAGCGTCAGCGCCGCCTCGTCGACGAGTTCCTGCGCGAATCGGCCCAGCCGGGATCGAAAGGCTGATGGCCCGGCCCACCACCGCCGCCCGTCGCTACGCGGAGGCGGCCTTCGAGCTGGCCCTCCGCGACGGCGAGCTCGACGCGTGGCGGGACGACCTGGCGACGGCGGCGCAGCTCGTCGGCGACGAGCGCGTGCTCGCGATCGTCGGCAGCCCGGCACGCCCGATCTCGGACCGCCGGAAGATGCTCTCGACCCTCCTCGACGGCCGCGTCCGCCCGCAGGTCGCGAACCTCGCCCGGCTTCTGACCGAGCGGGGTCGGGTCGACCTCCTGCCGGCCGTTGCGTCAGAGTACCGGCGCCTGCTGAACCGCCACCGCGGTGTGGTCGACGCCGTCGTCACGAGTGCCGCGCCGCTTGGCGCGGACGAGACGGCGGCCGTCCGCGCGCGCGTCGAGCAGATGTCCGGCGCCGCGGTGGAGCTCCGCGCCGCCGTCGACCCGGACCTCATCGGCGGCCTGACCATCCGGGTCGGCGACCGCCTCCTCGACGCGAGCGTGCGCGGTCGGCTCGAGCGGCTGCGCGACCAGCTCGTGGCCGGAACCCGCTAGCAGAACAAACCGGGCGACCGCCCGAACGCCCGAACGCGAACGGAGAACCGATGGCCATTCGCTCAGACGAGATCATCAGCATCATCAAGTCGGCGATCGACACGTTCGACGACACGACCGAGACGCGCAGCGTCGGGACCGTCGTCGAGGTCGGTGACGGCATCGCCCAGGTCTACGGGCTCGACAACGCCCTCGCCAGCGAGCTGCTCGAATTCCCCGGCGGCGTCATGGGCATGGCCCT
>Ga0214471_10001692_pt1 | contig 17422 bp, 16 predicted proteins | sample RVTome_5_FD_207665 | JGI IMG/M metagenome (GOLD analysis project Ga0214471, IMG submission 207665) | Soil microbial communities from uranium-contaminated site in the Upper Colorado River Basin, Wyoming, United States - RVT142D155 | ecosystem: Environmental > Terrestrial > Soil > Contaminated >... | reverse complement strand
CGCCTCACCGTGGCGCAGGCTCACGTGTGAGCCGCGGGCGGCAGCATCCCGGGGAGAGCCGAGGGTGAAGCCGATGCGCGCCAACCGGGCGTCGTACCTCTCGACGAGGAGCGACGTCAGGCTGGTGTTCTTCGCCCTGATGGCTTCGACGCCGGCCTTGGCGGTCAGCCCGATGCCGACCGCCGCGGCACGCAGCGCGACGATCGATGGAGTTCCCACAGCGAAGCGCCGCAGGTCGGCGGCCGGCCGGTAGTCGAGCGTGAACTCGAACATGGTTGCGTGCCCCCACCAGCCCGCTATCGGCTGGCGGAGCGTCCGCTGGAGGCGCTCGGCGACATAGAGGAATGCGGGCGCCCCCGGGCCGCCATTGAGGTGCTTGTACGTGCACCCCACGGCGAGGTCCGCCTCGCAGTCGTCGAGGGCGACCGGGACGGCGCCGGCAGAGTGGCTGAGGTCCCAGAGCGCCAGCGCTCCCGCCCGATGCGCCGCGGCCGTGATGGTCGCCATGTCGGCGATGGCCGCCGACTTGAAGGCGACGTGGGACAGGGCGACGACGCCGACACTCTCGCTCAGGTGCTGCTCGATGCGGTCGATCGACGGTCCCTCGACGTCGTCGCAATCGACGACGATCAGGCGTCCCCCTGCTGCTCGAGCGACGGAGTCGAGCACGTAGATGTCCGAAGGGAAGTTCGTCGAATCCGTGACGATGTCGGGCCTCTCGACCGTCACGGCGGCGCTCGCCAGCTTGAAGAGGTTGAGCGAGGTCTGATCGCTGATGAGGACCTCCCCGGGGGCTGCACCGATGATGGGTGCCAGCTCATCGCCCACCTGCTGTGGCAGCGCGATCCAATCGTGCCAGCTTCGAACCAGTCCCACCCCCCATTGGTCGGCGACCGTCTCGTGGATCCGGTCGAGGGTGGCGACCGGCAGCCTGCCGAGTGAGTTCCCGTCGAGATACACGAGATCGTCGTCTGCGATGACGAAGGCGTTGCGAAACGATGCGAGGGGGTCGTCGCCGTCGAGGCCTGCGGCATCGGCGCGATCCACCGCCGTCGGCTCAGTACAGCTCGTACCGACCGGCGATGATCCGATCCCGGACGCCGCTCCAGTCGGCGAAGCACTCCCGGACGATCGTCATGACGGCGGCGTCGTCGACGTCACCGGCCACCTCGACGTGGGCGGCCTGCGGGTCGGTCACGGGATGGCCGATCGACGACAGCAAGCGAATCGTCGTCTCGGTGACGGCGGTTTCGGCGATCAGCCGCTCGGCGATGTCGGCGGCGACGGCGTGGTACGTCTTGCCGACGTGAGCAGCGGGGTTCTTGCCTGCTGCCGCCTCGAGGCTCATCGGCCTGTATGGGGTGATGAGCCCACCGAAGCGGTTGCCGCGGCCCACTTGGCCGTCGTCGCCCGCCTCAGCGGACGTGCCCGTGAGCGTGAGGTACGGGCTCTCGGCGAGGTCGGCCTGGTTGACGCGCACGTCGACGGACGACCCGAGCAGCTCGGCCGACTGCTCGGCGGCGGTCCGGCGAACGGTCTCGAGGATCTCGTCGTACTCGGCCCTGTTCGACACCTTGCGCGCCAGCACCGGCACGGCGACGGTCAGCCTGACGTCCGATTCGACCCTGGCCCCCATCACCTTGATGTCGCGCCCGATCGGTACCCCCTGTCGGTACGTCGGGCTGTTCAGGAGCTTCTCGACGCGATACACCGTCTCCTCGAGCGCCGAGTGAGGTGTCGACACGGCCGCGAACGACGTGTCGTTGGCGAGTGGGGCGGCGTGGGCGCTCTCCGTCACGACCGACTGCAGGTCCGGCGACGATTGGTTGAGCCAGATCTCGACGTCGAATGCTTCCTCGCCGGCTTCCGGGAGGATCTCGAGCAGCTTGCTCTTCCACTCGACGGCGAGCCGGGAGGGATCGGGCGCCCAGTCCCCGAGCGAGTCGGCCTTGCCGACGAGGACGAGCCGCGACGCCTTCGTGTGGTGGCCGTCGCCGAACCCGACCTCGACCGACCCGGCCGCCAGGACCGCCTTGTCGACGTTGAAGTGCTGCACGTACCCGGTGTGCTCGATGTAGTTGCGTGCCAGCTCCCTGGCCAGCTCCTCGGCGAGGTGATCACAGATCGTGTCGGGGTGACCGGCGCCCTTGCGCTCGACGAACTCGACCGCAGGGTTGTACGGCTCGCGTCGGGTGACGAAGAGATTCATCGAGTCCTCGGGTGATCGGCTGGACGAGGCGATCCTAGTTGGGGAGGCGAGTGGGCGAAGCCCTCGTGCCGGGCCGCGTCGCTACCGAGATCCAGTGTCCCCACGGCGGCGACGAGGTGAACTTCTACGTGACGGCCGACTGGGCGCAACGTTGGCCGAGCGAGATGGTCCGGAAGCTGCGAACGTTTCTGGTCACCGCGCTAGCTGCCCCAGCGCTCATGGTGGACGACGCCCGGCCGCCATCCTCTGGCGAGACTTCCCGACCGCCTGTCGGTCGCAGGGTGTCCGATGGTGACGATGCCGATCAGCGCAACGTCGTCCGGGATCCCGAGCAGCGCCTCGAGCTCGCTCATGGTGTGGGAGCCGAGGAACCCGGCCGCGAGGCCCTCGGCGACCGCCGCCAGGAGGACGGCGAGCATGGCCCCTCCGGCGTCGACCCACCAGTACGGCACGGGCCAGTCCATGTCCGATCCGTCCTCGCTCTTGTCCGGCTCTCGGTAGCGCGATCGGTACACCTCCTCGCTCGTGCCGATCACGATGTGGACCGGAGCCCGCGAGATCCACGGATCGAAGCCCGCCGCGACGTACTCGGGCTCGTCCGCGATCTCTGCGATCCTGTGCCTCGTCGCCTCGTCGGTGACGACGACGAAGCAGAATCCCTGGCTGTGACCCGCCGATGGGGAGCGCCTGGCAGCATCGACGATGCGTTCGATGGCCGCCGGGTCGACAGGCGCCTCCGCGTAGTTGCGCACCATGCGGCGCACCCGGACGGCCTCGTAGAAGTCCATCAGATGTCGGCCAGCGCGCTGAGCACCGACTCGAGCCCCTCCTTGCCGTCGGCGAACAGCATCATGGTGCTGTCCTCGTAGAACAGCGGGTTGTCGATGCCTGCGAAGCCGGGGGAGAGGCTGCGCTTGACGACCACGACGGTGCTCGCCTTGTCGACGTCGAGGATCGGCATCCCGTATATCGGGCTCGCAGGGTCGTCGCGAGCCGACGAGTTGACGACGTCGTTCGCCCCGACGATCAGCACGACATCGGTCTGCGGGAACCGCGGGTTCGATTGCTCGAGGTCGAGGAGCAGCTCGTAGTCGACGTCCGCCTCGGCGAGCAGCACGTTCATGTGACCCGGCATGCGCCCGGCGACCGGGTGAATGGCGTATCGGACGTCGATGCCGCGGCCCTCCAGCTCCTCGGCGAGATCGCGGGCGGCGTGCTGCGCTTGAGCCACCGCCATCCCGTACCCCGGCACGAGGACGACTCTCTCGGCGTAGGCGAGTGCGATGGCGACGTCGTCGGGGGTGGCGCGCTTGACCGGCTTGTCCGACATCACACCCGCCGCAGTGACGACACCACCGAACCCGGAGAAGAGCACATTGGCGAGCGAGCGGTTCATCGCCTCTCCCATGAGTACTGTCAGGATGAAGCCCGCCGCGCCGACGAGGGCTCCGGCGATGATGAGCGCCGAGTTCCCGATGACGAAGCCCGCCATCGATGCTGCGACGCCGGACAGCGAGTTGAGGAGCGAGATGACGACCGGCATGTCGGCGCCCCCGATCGGGATGACACCGAGTATGCCGATGACGAAGGCGAGGGCGGCGAGGATCCAGTAGGCCGGGGCGGCGTCGCCGATCACCGCCCACAGGCCGACGGCGACGATGCCGACCGCGACCGCCGCGTTCAGGAGCTGACCACCGGGGAATCCGAGCGGGCGCCCGGGCAGGAGCCCTTGCAGCTTGGCGTACGCCACGAAGCTGCCGCTGAACGTCACCGTTCCGATGACGATCGAGAGCGCAACCGTGGCGGCCGTCTCCGTCGCGAAGTCGGCGCCCGTCCTGTCGAGCTCGGCGAGCGCCACAAGCGCCGACGCGATCCCGCCGAACCCGTTGAAGGCGGCGACGAGCTGGGGCATCGCCGTCATCTGCACCCGCAGTGCCAGGAAGGCTCCGATGGCGCCGCCGACGACGAGTCCGGCCACGATCGGCACCCACGACACGATCTCGAGGTCGACGAGCGTCACGACGATCGCCAGGAGCATCCCGACGGCCGCGAGCTGGTTCCCCCGCCGAGCCGACCGGGGGGAGGAGAGCTGCTTGATGCCCGAGATGAAGAGGACGGCGGAGAGGAGGTAGAGCAGCTCGGTCATCGACGCCGCTCCGGGCGCCTCTTGAACATCTCGAGCATGCGGTCCGTCACGAGGAAGCCGCCGACGACGTTGATAGTGGCGGCTGCGACGGCGAGGAATCCGAGGATGGTGGCAGCGGCGCCGCTCCCTACGCCTGCGGCGACGATGGCGCCGACGATGGTGATGCCGGAGATGGCGTTGGCGCCCGACATGAGGGGTGTGTGCAGTGTCGGCGGAACCTTCGAGATGATCTCGAGCCCGACGTACGAGGCGAGAACGAACACCACGATGCCGGCGATGAAGGGGTTCACGGGTGCGCTCCCAGCAGGGCCTTCGTTCGATCGTTGCGAGCCTCCCCGGCGTGCATGACGGCGCAGCCGCCGAGGATCTCGTCCTCGATGTCGACTCGGCCGTCCTCTGTCGCCCGCATCCGCTCGAGCAGGTTCTGCAAGTTCCTCGAGTACATCCTGCTGGCGTCGGCCGCAACCAGGCTCACGAGGCTCGTCGGCCCGTGGATGGCGACGCCGTTGTGGACGACCACCTCATCCGGCCGGGTCATCGAGACGTTCCCGCCCGTTGCGGCTGCCATGTCGAAGATCACGGCTCCCGGATGCATCGACTCGATCATGTCGTCTGTGACGAGCAGTGGGGCTGGGCGGCCGGGGATCAGCGCCGTGGTGACGACGATGTCCGCATCGGCGACGAATGGGGCGAGGGCGGCGTGCTGGGCTGCCTGGGTGTCCTCGGTGACCTCGGTGGCATAGCCGGCGTCGTCAGATGCGGCCGTCGGCGCTTCGACGAAACGGGCTCCGAGCGACTCGACCTGCTCCTTGGTGTCGGTCCGGATGTCGTAGGCGTGCACCACGGCTCCGAGCCGTTTCGCAGTCGCGATGGCCTGCAGGCCGGCAACGCCGACGCCGAGGATCAACACCCGTGCCGGAGCGATGGTCCCGGCGGCCGTCACCATCATCGGCAACAGCTTCGGAGACGCCTGCGCCGCGGCGAGGACGGCGGCGTAGCCGGCGAGGTTCGCTTGTGATGAAAGAGCGTCCATCGATTGGGCGAGCGTGGTGCGCGGCATCGCCTCGACGGCCAGCGCGGTGAGCCTGCGCTCGCCCATCGACCGCATGAGATTCTCGTTCGTGTACGGCTCGAGGAACCCGACGACGATACCGCCGTCGGAGACTGCGTCGAGAAGCTCGGTCGCCGGCGGACCGACACACGCCAGCACGTCGAGGCCGGCGACCCGGTCGACGATTGTCGCTCCGGATGCCTCGTAGGCGTCGTCGGGGAACCCGGCTGCCACGCCTGCCGCGCGCTCGACGTCGACGTCCCATCCCCAGTCGCGCAGCGTGGCCGCAGTCGCAGGGACGATCGCAACCCGCCGCTCGTTGGCGGCCCGCTCTCTGGGGATCCCGACGCGCATCGCCAAGAACCTAGCCGAGGCGCGTCTCGTCGAGTTTTGTCGTGACCCGTGGGATCATCGGCCCATGAACACCACGCTCGACGAGGTGAGGAACACCGCGATCCGCCTGGCGGACGCCGTCGAGTCCGAGGCGCCCCGGGCCGCCGAGAAGCTCCGCGCCGCCGCCGCCGACCCGTCGGACTCTCCGGATGCGCTCTTGGGCTTGCGGAGCGCCCTCATCGAGACCCGCCCGGCGTGGGAGGAGTGTGCCGGAGACCATCTCGCCGGCGAGGCTCGGGCCGTGCTGCGGTCGGCGAAGCGCCTCGCCATCGAGATGTGATCACGTGGCCGTCCATCCGGACCAACGCCCGACCGTGACGTCGATGAGCGGGCCTGCCGGTGGTGTCACCCCGTACTGCGGGTACTTCTCTGCCAGCAGGCGGGCGGCGGCGGCAACGGCCTCGGGGTCGTCGTCTACGCGGGCGGTGCCCTCGGCCCTCACCCACCAGAGGCGGTCCCAGTCGTCGTGGTAGCCACTGGCGAGCACCGTCACCCGCGGGTCGGTGCGGATGTTGTCGAGGCGTCGCAGGGCACGGGTCGACTTCGGCTTGTGGTCGACGGCCGTGACCAGGCGGTTCGGGCCGTCGAGAGCGAAGACGATCGGCACGAGGTGCGCCCCCTTCCCACCGATGGTTCCGAGCACCGCCACAGGGGCGCTCGTCATGCGCTCGATGCACTCCTCGGGGCTCACCGGCTCAGCCTACGTCGAGCGGTCGGTGGCGTTCTCGCTTGCGGGGTACTCGTGTCGGCCTGCGGGTCGGGCGGCGCCGCGGTGTCCACCGCAGATCCGCCTGCCGCAACGCCGACGACGCTCGTGGCCGCCGTTCCGGGCAGCCCTCCCGTGTTCCTCGGTGGCGGGGATTGCGATGCCACCGGCCCTTTCGTTCGGTGGGTCGTCGAGAACCGCGACGTCGTCGCCCACGATCTCGTGATCGAGACGCGAGGCGAACAACCGGTGGAGATCGCATTGGACGCCGGTGAGGCCGCCGGCGGGACGTTCCTCACCGACCGCCGACCGAACGAGCCTCGCCGGTTCGTCGCCGGTTGGAGCGACGCGCCGGAGTCGCGCAGCGTCTTGGTGTTCCGGCCGGACTTGTGCGCGCCGGGCTACGAGACTCCTGCGAGGGGGCCGACGTTCGTCGCCGGAGCGTCGTGCGTCGACGACACACCCACCATCGAGTGGCACCTCGAGAACTCGGCGCCGTCGGATCGGGTGATGAACGTGACGGTGACGGACGACCGGAACGAGGGGGAGGTCGTCGTGTGGCCCGAAGACGGCGGGACGGTGCAAGCCGTGCCTGGCGCCGACCTCGACGGCAGCGCTCCCGTGCCGGCCGGGTTCGCCGCCGGCGCCGAGATCAGGGTCAGGGCGTGGTGGCGCACCAACGATCCGAACACCCACAGCAGGGTGGCCGCATTCGTCCCCGAATGCTGATCGCCCTCCCGTTCTGGCGTACCCCCATCGCATATGTGCGACATGGGGACGCCGGAACGGTGTTGGTCCGGGCGTCAGGCGTTGTAGGTGGTCGCAGACACGTCGCCCCCCGTGCCGGTCCAGTCGGTGTGGAAGTACTCGCCGCGTGGCCGGTCGACTCGTTCGTACGTGTGGGCTCCGAAGTAGTCCCGCTGCGCCTGCAGCAGGTTGGCGGGGAGCCGCTCGGATCGGTAGCCGTCGTAGAACGCAAGCGCCGCCGAGTATGCGGGCACCGGGATCCCGGCGGTGACCGCCCGCCCCACCGTGCGGCGCCACCCTCCCTGGGCGGCGTGGATCTCGTCGACGAAGAACGGGATCGTGAGGAGGCTGCGCGTCTCGGGATGGCTCCGGTACGCCCCCATGATGTCGGAGAGGAACCGAGACCGGATGATGCAACCGCCGCGCCACATCGAGGCGATCGAGGCGAAGTCGAGCCCCCACTCGTGCTCGTCGTCGGCGGCGTCGAGGAGCATGAACCCCTGGGCGTACGAAACGATCTTCGACGCGTAGAGGGCGTGCTCGAGGTCGGCGAGCACGCCGGCGCGCTCACCTTGGAGAGATGGCTCCGGTCCTTCGAGCACGGCGGCCGCCTCGCGGCGCCGCTCCTTCAGGGCCGACAGGATCCTGGCGTAGACGGCCTCGGCGACGAGCGACACGGGCTGGCCGGTCTCCATCGATGAGATCACCGTCCACTTGCCAGTCCCCTTCTGGCCTGCCGCGTCGAGGATGCTCTCGACGAGGGGGCCCCCTCCGTCGTCGGCGTGGCGCAGGATGGCTGCCGTGATCTCGATGAGGTACGAGTCGAGCCGGCCCTCGTTCCAGGCGGCGAACTCGTCGGCCATCTCGGGATACGACATGCCCAAGCCGCGGCGCATGATGTCGTAGGCCTCGGCGATGACCTGCATGTCTCCGTACTCGATGCCGTTGTGGACCATCTTGACGTAGTGGCCGGCGCCGTTCGGCCCGACCCAGTCGCAGCACGGGACGCCGTCCACCGAGGCGGCGATCGCCTGGAAGATCGGCCGAACGTGCTCCCAGGCGTCCGGGGACCCGCCCGGCATGAGAGAGGGTCCATGCCGGGCGCCCTCCTCGCCGCCCGACACGCCGGTGCCGACGTAGCGGAGGCCGGCGGCTTCGACCTTGCTCGTGCGGCGGATCGTGTCCGTGTAGAGGGAGTTGCCCCCGTCGATGATGATGTCGCCCTGTTCGAGCATCGGGATGAGCGTGTCGATCGTGTCGTCGACCGGCCGGCCCGCCTTGATCATCAGCATCACTCGCCGCGGCTTCTCGAGGGCGGCGACGAGGCCCTCCAACGATCGGGCACCGACGATCGGCTTGCCGGCGGCCTCGTCGGCGACGAACTCGTCGACTCGCTCGACGGTGCGATTGGCAGCCGCAACCGTGAAGCCGTGATCCGCCATGTTGAGCGCCAGGTTGCTGCCCATCACGGCCAGCCCGTAGATCCCGATGTCGGCTGCGGCGCCTGCGGAGGCCGCAGTCGCATTCGAGTTCTCGGCCATGGCTTCAAGCTAGTGGTCCTTCGGCGACGCCAGGCGCAGCGACCTCGTAGGACGTACCGACCTCCCGACTCGTGCGTCCCGGCCCGCCCGTGCGGTGAGGCGGAAACGCCGGGCGCGCCGAGACGTCGCCCTCCCGGCCTTGGTGTTACCCTCCCTCATCCGGAGGCGGTGACCGAGCCACCCGGAGGGGAATAGGCCAAGCACGTGAGCGAGCCGCAGCCAGTACTCCAGGTCTCGGACCTACATACGCAGTTCCATACCCAGGATGGAACGGTTCACGCCGTCAACGGCGTCAGCTTCACGCTGAACAGAGGCGAGTTCCTCGGAGTGGTCGGCGAGAGCGGCTCCGGGAAGAGCGTCACGATGATGTCGCTGTTACGCCTCATCCCCATACCGCCAGGGAAGATCATCTCGGGAGAGGCGATCTTCGAAGGCAGGGATCTCCTCACCCTCGACGCAGACGACCTCCGAGCCGTTCGCGGTGGCAAGATCGGCTTCATCTTCCAGGATCCCATGACCTCTTTGAACCCGGTGCTCACGATCGGCTATCAGATCATGGAGTCGCTCAAGATCCATCAGCGGTTGCGTGATAAGAAACTCGAGGCCCGGGCCGTGGAGCTCCTCGACCTCGTGGGGATCCCAGGGGCACGGCGGCGTCTCAAATCGTTCCCGCACGAGCTCTCGGGAGGCATGCGGCAGCGTGTCATGATCGCCGTGGCCCTGGCGTGCTCGCCGCAGGTGATCATCGCCGACGAGCCGACGACGGCGCTCGATGTCACGATCCAGGCCCAGATCGTCGAGATCGTCAAAGAGCTGCGGGAGCGGCTCGGAACGGCCGTGGTGTGGATCACCCACGACCTCGGTGTCGTGGCGGGTATCGCCGACCGTGTGATCGTCATGTACGGAGGCCAGGTCGTCGAGGAGGCGACGGTCGGTGATCTGTACGAGACGCCGCGGCACCCATACACGCAAGGGTTGCTCGGGTCGCTTCCCCGTCTCGACCAGAAGGGCAAGGAGCTCGTCAACATCAAGGGCCAGCCTCCCAGCCTCTACAGCCCCCCGACGAGCTGCCCCTTCGAGCCCCGCTGCCCGTACGCCTTCGAGCGCTGCCGCAACGAGAACCCGCCGCTGATGCAGATCTCGGAGACCCGCAAGGTCGCCTGCTGGTGGGACACGGAGCTGAACAGGCCACGAGATGGAACGTAGCGCCCCGGGCGCCGCCCCCGCCCCACCTGCGTCTCGACGCGAGGTGCTGGTCAGCGTAAAAGACCTCAAGAAGCACTTCCCGATCATGAAGGGAGTCTTCCGACGGCAGGTCGGGGCCGTGAAGGCGGTCGACGGCGTCAGCTTCGACATCCATCGTGGCGAGACGCTCGGCCTGGTCGGCGAGAGCGGGTCGGGTAAGTCGACCACGGGACGCGTCATCCTCCAGCTCGACCACGCCACCGAGGGTTCCGTGACGTTCGACGGGGTCGTGCTCACCAGCACGAAAGGCGAGCGGCTCCGCACGCTGCGACCGCGCATGCAGATGGTCTTCCAGGATCCGCACGCCTCGCTCAACCCGAGGATGACCGTATCGTCGATCGTCGGCGAGCCCCTCAGGGAGCACGGAACGGCCAAGGGCAAGGAGCGGCGCCAGAGGATCGAAGAGCTGCTCAGCCTGGTCGGCCTCGAAGCGAAGCACGCCAACCGGTACCCACACGAGTTCTCGGGTGGGCAGCGTCAGCGGATCGGCATCGCCAGGGCGATCGCGCTGAATCCAGACTTCATCGTGTGCGACGAGCCGATCGCCGCCCTCGATGTCTCGATCCAGGCGCAGGTCGTCAACCTCCTCGAGAACCTTCAGGACGTACTCAATTTGACGTATCTGTTCATCTCGCACGACTTGAGCATGGTGCGCCACATCGCCGATCGCATCGCGGTGATGTACCTCGGCAAGATCATGGAGCTCTCCGATGTCGACGCCCTCTACAACGACCCGAAGCACCCCTACACGATGGCTCTGCTGTCGGCGGTGCCCGTGCCGGACCCGAAGGTGGAAGCGACCCGTAAGCGGATCATCCTCCAGGGAGACATCCCGAGCCCGGCAACCCCTCCTCCGGGCTGTCCGTTCAACACCAGGTGTCCCGTCGCCCAGGAACGGTGCGTGATCGAGAAGCCGGAGTGGCGGGAACTAGAGCCGGGCCGGTGGGTGGCATGCCACTTCGCGAAGTGAAAAGACGCGGCTGGATCGCCATGATCCGGGAGCGTCTTCCCTGTCCGGATTGCTGGATTCTGTTACCGTTCGCGACATGCCGGTCGATCGCACCGGCACATGGAGGCAAACCATGAAACGATGGAGATGGGTCTCTCTGGTCGCGGTCCTGGCGCTCGTCGTCGCTTCGTGCGGCGGCGACGACGGAGCCGAAGACACGACCACGACGCCCCCCGGAGAATCAACTACAACCAGCAGCGAGCCCGGCACGACGGCGGAGCCGGGGACGACCACGGAAGCACCGCCGACCGGAGGCGTAGCCGGTGAGGGCGGCCTCTTGGCCCTGCTCCAATGGCAGGCGCCGTCCACACTCAACCCATTCCTGTCCGGAGGTACCAAGGAACTGCTGGCGGCCTCTCTCATCTTGGAGCCGCTGGCCGAGTTCAGCCCCGAGGGTGAGCTGGTTGCGTCACTGGCCGCCGAGATCCCGACCGTCGAGAACGGCGGGGTGTCCGAGGACCTCACTTCGGTGACCTGGACGCTCAAGGAAGGGGTCACGTGGTCGGACGGCACACCCCTGACCGCCGATGACGTCGTGTTCACGTGGGAGTACTGCACGCAGACGAGCGACTGCACTCAGTCGACGTTCTTCGCCGGCATCACCGCCGTCGAGGCAGTCGACCCAGTGACCGCCCTGGTCACGTTCGACTCTCCGCAGCCGTTCCCGTACAACGCATTCGTGACCTATCAGTCACCGATCCTGCAGAAGGCGCAGTTCGAGAATTGCGTCGGCGCCAACGCGGCGCAGTGCACGGACGAGAACTTCTCGCCCGTGGGCACCGGCCCGTTCACCGTTACGGAGTTCCTCACGAACGACACGGCGAGCTACGCGCTGAACCCCAACTACCGGGGCATCGCCGACGGCAAGCCGTTCTTCGGAGAGGTGCTCATCAAGGGTGGCGGCGACGCCGAGGCTGCGGCGCGGTCCGTGCTCGAGCTCGGTGAGGCCGATTACGCCTGGAACCTGCAGGTCGACCCGGTCGTGCTCGCCAACATGGAGGCGGCAGGGCTCGGCGTCGTCGATGCCGGGTTCGCCTCGAACGTGGAGCGCATCGACATCAACCAGACGAACGCCGACCCGGACCTCGGGGCCGACCGGTCCGAGTACCTCGACGGGGCGAACCCGCACCCGTTCCTCACGGACCCGGCCGTGGTGAACGCCATGTCGATGGCGATCGACCGTCAGGTGATCGTGGATGTGGCGTACGGCGATGGCGGTCTGTCAACGTGCAACCTGTGGCCGATCGAGACGGAGACGGGTGGCCAGTCCACCAACAACGACGCTTGCCTGGTTCAGGACATCGAGGGAGCCATCGCGCTCCTCGAGGGAGCCGGCTACGTCGACAGCGATGGCGACGGGATCCGCGAGACGCCGGACGGCGACCCGCTGTTCGTCCTCTACCAGACGTCGACGAACGCCGTGCGGCAGACGACCCAGGACCTGGTCAAGGACTGGTGGAGCCAGATCGGAATCGATGCAGAGCTGAAGAACGTCGTCGCCGACGTCTACTTCGGGGGCGATCCGGCCAGCCCGGACACCTACCAGAAGTTCTACGCCGACGTCGAGATGTACACCAACGGCTCTGGGAGCCCCGACCCGCAAACGTACCTGGGTAACTACGTCACCGACCAGATCGTCACCGCCGACAACTTCGGCGGCTCGAACATCCCCCGGTGGTCGCGGCCCGAGTTCGACGCCCTCTATGCAGAGCTGCAGGGGACGACGGACTTCGCCCAGCGCAAGGAGCTGTCGATCCAGCTGAACGACATGATCGTTCAGGGCGGAGCGATCATCCCGCTCACGTGGCGCGGATCGGTGTCGGCCTTCGCCAACACCCTGCAGGGCTACGGGACCGTCAACGGGTGGGACTCGGAGTACTGGAACGTGGAGGACTGGGTGCGCAGCTAGCAGCGACGCGCACTCGGACGTGGATGATGGGAGGGCCTTTCGGGAGTGATCCTGAGAGGCCCTTCCGCTGAAAACGGCAGGGGCGGATGGGTCGATACATCGTTCGGAGAACTCTGATCGCGATCCCGACGCTGATCGTGATCAGCTTCGTCATCTTCGCCATCCTCGACCTGGCGCCGGGCGACCCGACGGCCTCGTTGCCGTTGACCATCCCACCCGAGACCCGTGAGAGGATCCGGGAGACGCTCGGGCTCAACGACCCGTTCTTCTTCCGGTGGGTGAAGTGGACGAATCAGATGTTCATCACCGAGCCGCTCAACATGATCGAGGAGATCTTCAACGTCAGCATCGGCGACAGCGCCAACAGGACTCGCCTCCTGTCGTGGTCTTCTCGGGCACCCGTCGTCGACATCATCATCCAGCGGATCCCGCAGACCCTCTGGGTCCTCGGCCTGGCTTTCATCTTCGGGATCGTCATCGCCATCCCCGTCGGGGTCATATCTGCCTACAAGCAGTATTCGGCGTTCGACAACGTCGGGACGTTCGTCTCGATGGTCGGCTACTCCGTCCCGACGTTCTTCACCGGTCTGCTGGCGATCGTCATCTTCAGCGTCTACCTGGGGTGGTTCCCGTCGTTCTACGACACGACGCACACCGTGACCGATTGGGACAGCTTCGTCGTCCAGGTGAAACAGATGATCATGCCCGTGGCCGTGCTGTCTCTCTTCAACGCGGCTGCGCTGAGTCGTTTCACCCGGTCGTCCGTGCTCGACAACCTCAACGACGACTATGTCCGCACGGCGCGCTCCAAGGGGCTTCGTGAGAACCGGGTGCTGATCCGTCACGTGCTGCGCAACAGCCTCATCCCGGTCGTGACGCTCATCGCCCTCCAGATCCCCGGGATCTTCGCAGGGGCGATCATCACCGAGCAGATCTTCAGGATCAACGGCCTCGGCCAGCTGCTAATCAGCTCGATCCAGGGTGCCGACATACCCATGGTGCAGACGCTGACGTTCATCTTCGCCGTGCTCACCGTGGGGTTCAACCTCCTCGCCGACGTCACGTACGGCTTGCTCGATCCCCGGATCCGATATGACTGACCGACCACCGACCGAATAGGCAGGCGGATGGCTACGACACAAGAGCGCATCGAGGAGGCGGCAGCCGTAGACGGCATTGCCGTCGACGGCAAGCACCGATCGTTGTGGGCCGACGTGAGGCGCCAGTTCCGCCGCCACAAGGGCGCCGTCGTTGGCCTGTTCGTGCTGACGCTGATCGTCCTGACCAGCTTCCTCGGTCCGTTCTTCTACCCGTGGGACCCGTTCGCCATCGACGTGCCGAACGCCAACCTGAGCCCTTCGGTGCGGCACCTGCTGGGGACCGACAACCTCGGCCGCGACGTCGCGGCCAGGGTCATGATCGGCGGGAGGATCTCGCTGGCCGTCGGGATGACGGCGATGCTGCTCGGGGTCTTCATCGGGACGGCGATCGGGGTCGTCTCGGGGTTCTTCAGGCGCCTCGACGGACCCCTGATGCGTCTGACCGACATGTTCCTCGCTCTCCCCGTCCTGCCCCTGTTGCTGGTGATCATCATGCTGTTCCGGGACGCCCTGCGAGCGAGGTTCGGCCCGGAGGCCGGCATCTTCCTCCTGGTGGTGTTCGTGATCGGGATCACGAGCTGGATGCAGACGGCCCGGGTGGTGCGAGGCGAGGTGTTGTCGATCAAGGAGGAGGAGTTCGTGCTGGCGGCTCAGAGCATCGGCACGAGGCGGCGCAACATCGTCGCCCGCCACATCCTTCCGAACGTGCTGAGCCCCGTGATGGTGGCCGCCGCCCTCGGCGTCGCCGTCGCCATCATCACGGAGTCTGCGTTGTCTTTCCTCGGTCTCGGCTTCCCGTCCGACTTCCCGACGTGGGGCCGGCTCCTCCTCGACGCCAAGGACTACATCAACATCACGCCGATGCGGGTGATCTGGCCGGGCTTGATGATCTCGCTGACGGTCATCAGCGTGAACTTCATCGGCGACGGGCTCCGCGACGCCCTGGATCCGAAGCTGCGCAGCAAGTAGCACGGCGTTCGCCGCGGCCTTCAGGGGGTCGGGAACGCCGGGATCTCGTCGCCATAGAGCCATGCTTCGAAGAGAGGCCGCATGTCCTCGCCCGACACCTCGCTCGCCACGCCGATGAAGTCATCCGTCGATGCCACGCCGCCTGCGAAGCGGTCGACGTACGACCGCAGGATGTCGAAGAAGTTCTCGTCGCCGACCGTGAGGCGGAGGGCGTGCAGCGTCATGGCACCGACGCGGTAGACCGACCCGTTGAACAGGTCGCCCGCTGGAGGAGACCCGGGAGGGGGAAGTCCGAAGGCCGCGAATGCCTGGCGCTCCTGCTCGATTCCCAGAGCGAGTGCCTCCTCCCCGAACTGGGCCTCGATCCACAGCCACTCTGCGTACGAGGCGAAGCCTTCGTTGAGCCAGATGTCCTTCCACTGGGCGAGAGAGACGACGTCGCCGAACCACTGGTGGGCGAGCTCGTGGACGAGCACGATCTCGAAGTCGGGAGACTCTGCGAACCCCCGGCCGAACACCGAGAGGGTTTGGTTCTCGAGGGCTGCCGGGAACCCGTCGACGATGGCGATCCCGTACTCGTCGAACGGGTATGGCCCGAAGCGCTCCGAGAAGAACTCGATCATCTCGGCCTGCTGGTCGAGGGCGCCCGGTGGTGCCGCCGCCAAGTCTGGCGGCAGCACGTTGCGGATGGCGACCCCGCCGATATCCGGCCCCGAGTCGTCGGGGACGATCGAGAAGTCCCCGATCACCACCGTCGCCAGGTAAGGCGCCATCAGCTCGTCGAGCTCCCAGACCCACGTCGAGGCGCCGACGTCCGTGACGGTCTCGATGTGCTCGCCGTTCGCCGCCGCGGTCGTCCCGTCCGGGACGGTGATCCGGAAGGTGAACGCCGCTTTGTCCGCCGGATGGTCGTTGCACGGGAACCAGGTCCGGGCGGCATCCGGCTCGGCGACGACGTAGCTCTGGCCGTTGACGGTCGACCATCCGACGTTGAGGGGGATCGCAGAAGACGTCGTGGCGACCGGTTTGCCGTGGTAGGCGACCGTCACGACGAAGTCCTCGCCTGCTGCGATCGGCGCCGGCGGCTCGACGGTCAACTCCTCGGTCGTCCTGTCCCAGAGCGCCGGGGCGGCGTCGACGGTCAACTCGGTGATCTCGAACCCGATGAAGTCGAGGTTGAACCGGGCGAGGTCGCTGGTGGCGGCGGCGGCGATCGTCACGAGGGAGGTGAGCGTCCCCGTCGCCGGGTCGAACGTGAGGTCGAGGTGGTAGTTGGCGACGTCGTAGCCGGGGTTGCCGAGCGTCGGAAAGTAGGAGTCACCGATCCCCTCTACCTCTGCGAACCCGACCGCTGTGGTCGTTGGAGCCATGGTGGTCGTCGTGGTCGTTGTCGTGGTGGTGGACGCGGGGATGGTGGTCGTCGGTGCGGTTGTCGATGTCGCCGCAGCGGCCGGCGCCTCCGGGACGGCGGTCGTCGTCGGAGCAGCCGACGTGCAGCCGGAGACGGCGAGCGCCAAGAGGACCGTCAGAGGAGCCGCACGCCGTGACATGCGTCGAATGTAGGGCGTTCGCCGCGCAACGGGTGCTGTTATGCGTCCGGGAAGCCGGGAAGCGGATCGGCGGCGAACCAGGCGTCGATGTAGAACCGCAGGTCCTGGCCCGACGCCCGGTACGTCTCCGACACGAGGTCGCTCGTCGTGATCACGTCACCCTTGTGGTCACTGTGGAGGGTTCGCAGCAGATCGAAGAACGCCCGGTCACCGATCTTCAGTCGCAAGGCGTGGAGGTACACCGCCCCGTACAGGAAGGTCGCGGTGCCGTAGATGTCGCCCTCGATCGGGTCGTTGGGGGCCTGCCACGCCGAGTCCTTCACCTCGGAGCGCGCCACCCTGGCGACGACCTCGATCGACTTCGACCCGTTCTGGTTCTCGAGCCACATCCAGCTCGCATAGAGCGGGAGCGACGTCGACAGCCAGACCTCCGACCAGGTGCGGGGTGTCGCGCTGTCGCCGAACCAGTGTCGTGCCAGATCGGCGACGATTCGCAGCTCTGCCTGGTTCTCGTCGGCGAGCTGCTCGGCCGTCAGGATCGACCAGGTGTTCGCTGGGAGGGGAGGGGAGATGCCGTCGATGACGGCGATCCCGTACGAGTCGTACGGGAATGGACCAAGCCGTTGCTCGAGGAAGTCGATCATGGCGTCCACCTTCCCGAGGACCGGGGGTGGGTCGTCCGCCATGGCCGCCGGGAGGAGGTTCCTGAGGTCGACGCCCGACGAGGTCTTCGGCTCCATGAGCGTTGCGTCGCGGATTGCCAGCGTGATGGCTTGCGGGCCGACCGGCTGGCTCGTCGTCCACTCGGTGGTGGTCGTCTCGGGGCCTTGCACTCGGTTCGTCATGT
>Ga0214471_10001691_pt1 | contig 17426 bp, 12 predicted proteins | sample RVTome_5_FD_207665 | JGI IMG/M metagenome (GOLD analysis project Ga0214471, IMG submission 207665) | Soil microbial communities from uranium-contaminated site in the Upper Colorado River Basin, Wyoming, United States - RVT142D155 | ecosystem: Environmental > Terrestrial > Soil > Contaminated >... | reverse complement strand
CGCGGCGGACTCGACTCCCTCATCGGTCGTGGCGGGGACGACGACATGGACGGCGGCGCCGACCAGGACCTCGCCTTCTTCCAGTCGGCTCCGGGAGGCGTCACCGTCAACCTCCCGAACGGCACCGCAACCGGCGACGGCTCGGACACCCTCGCCAACATCGAGGACGTCTACGGCTCGTTCTACGACGATTCGATCACCGGTGACGGGGGTCCCAACCAGCTCACCGGGGACGAAGGCAACGACACCCTCGTCGGGGCCGGCGGGGACGACACGCTGACGGCGGGCCTCGGGAACGACACGCTCAACGGCGGGACGGGCACCGACATCGGCGACGGCGGCCCCGGGACCGACACCTGCATCAGCATCGAGACGCCGTTCAGCTGCGAGGCGTGAGCCCCACCGGCGAGTGAGAGAGGTCGCGACGCGGGTGTAGCCTTCGCCTCCATGAGCCGTCGCTCACTGCTCGCCGTGGTGCTGGTTCTCGCCTTCCCAATCGGGCTCTCACTGTCCGACACGCCGACACAGGCCGCCAACGCCCTCGCCACCTGCAACGGACTGCCGGCGACGATCAGTGGGACCCCCGGCGACGACACGATCGACGGGACCAACGGCGACGATGTCATCGTCGGCCGGGGGGGCGACGACACGATCGACGGTCGCGGCGGAAACGACGTCATCTGCGGCGGCCCGGGGGCCGACACCCTCCTCGGCGGAGGAGGCCGCGACCTGCTCGTCGGCGACGACGGCAACGACACGCTCCAGGGCGGCGCCGGTAGCGACGACCTGCGCGGCGGTCCCGGCAACGACGAACTGGCAGGCGGTAAGGGCAGCGACGTCCTCGCAGGCGGAGGCGGCCGAGACGACCTCACGGGCGGCCCCGGCGACGACGAGCTGGACGGCGGGGGCAAAGCCGACGTGCTCGACGGAGGCGACGACGACGACGCGCTGAGCGGCGGGAGCGGCCCCGACCAGCTCCTCGGCGGCGCCGGAGTCGACCTGATCGAAGGCAAGTCCGGAGGCGACGTCTTGTCGGGCGGCGGAGGCGACGACACCCTGATCGGCGGGGCCGGCCACGACGACATCGGGGGCGGCGGCGGCGACGACCTGGTGTTCGGCGATGACGGCAACGACACGATCGGCGGCGGAGGGGGCAACGATCAGCTGTTCGGGGGGAACGGCAACGACACCATCGACGGAGCCAAGGGCACCGACACACTCAACGGCGGAACGGGCAACGACACCATCACCGGCGGCCCGGGCGGCGACACCATCACCGGCTCGGACGGCCGAGACGTCCTGGCAGGGGGCGGAGGGGCCGACACGATCTCCGGCGGCCCCGGGGACGACGACCTCGACGGCGGCGCCGGGAAGGACAACCTCGCCGGAGGGGACGACGACGACGTGCTCAACGGCGGTGGCGGGGCCGACACGGTCGCCGGCGACGCAGGCGACGACACGCTGCGCGGCGCCGGAGGTGGCGACGTGCTCAACGGCGGAGTCGGCGCCGACGAGCTCGACGGTGGCGCCGGGACCGACACGCTCAACGGCAACGGAGGGGCGGACACCTTCATCGTCTCGGCGGGCGGCGACGACCACAACGGCGGTTCGGCGACCGACACCCTTGACGCCTCGGCAGCCACTGCCCGGATCACGGTCAATCTCGGGAGCGGGAACGCCAACCTCCTCGACGAGCCGGCAACGGTCGTCAACGTCGAGCGGGTGATCGGCGGGGCGGGCAACGACTCGATCACGGGGGGGAATTCGTCGAACGAGCTTCGGGGCGGCGCCGGGGACGACACGCTCGACGGAGGTGCCGGGGACGACACCCTCCTCGGCGGCGGGGGCGACGACCTGCTCCGTCCCGATACGGGTGACGACTCCGTCGACGGAGGCGGCGGAGTCGACGTCGTGAGCTACACCGACGTCGCCGGCCCGGTGACCATCGACCTCTCGGCGGGCACTGCGACTGCCCCGGGGGACGCCGACGCGCTCGTGAGCATCGAGTCGGTGCTCGGCTCCCCGGGCGCCGACACGATCACCGGCAGTGGCGGCGCCAACTCGCTCAGCGGGAGCGGGGGCGCCGACATCATCTTCGGCGGAGGGGGCGGAGACGTCCTCGACGGCGGAGGCGGCAGCGACACCCTCGACGGCGGCCCCGGGAACGACGTGATCATCGGTGGAGGCGACACCGACACGCTGACCTTCACGACGGCAGCCGCCGTCACCGTGGACCTCGGCGCCGGCGTCACCACCGGCAACGGCACCGATACGGTCACCGGCGTCGAGAACGTGACCGGCACCCCGGGCGGCGACACCCTGACGGGGAACGGGAGCGCCAACGTCATCGCCGGCGCCGGGGGCGACGACGTCGTGTCGGGCGGCGGCGGGAACGACACGATCGACGGCGGGCCGGGCGACGACACGCTCGCCGGCGGCGCAGGCGACGACACCATCGACGGGGGCACCGGAACCGACACCTTCGACGGATCGGCGGCGGCCGCCGGCCTCACCATCGATCTCGGGGCGGGGACCGTGTCGGGCGAAGGCTCCGACACCCTCGCCAACGTCGAGAACGCCACCGGATCGGCGAGCGCCGACACGATCACCGGCTCCGCAGGCGTCAACGCGCTGGAGGGAGGCGGCGGCGCCGACACGTTCGTCGCCGACGGCGGCGCCGACGCCATCGACGGGGGCGGCGGCTCCGATACCGTCGACTTCTCCGGCAGCGCCTCCGGGGTGGTGATCAACCTCGACGCGGGCACGGCCGACGACGGCTCGAGCGTCGACACCCTCACGTCGGTGGAGAGCGCGGTGGGCAGCGCCAGCGCCGACTCGTTCTACTCGAGCACCGCCGACAACACGCTCACCGGAGGCGGGGGCGTCGACGTCGTCGACTACAGCGCGGCGACGGGACCGGTGACTGTGTCCCTGGCTGCCGGCACCGCCTCGGGCCACGGCTCGGACTCCCTGGGCGGGATCGAGAACATCAACGGCAGCACGTTCAACGACACCCTCACCGGGAATGCCGGCGCCAACGCCATCGCCGGGAGCGGGGGCGACGACACCATCACCGGGAACGCCGGCGACGACGTGCTCGACGGGCAGGGCGGCGACGACACCATCAACGGCGGGTCGGGCGACGACACCCTCACGGGCGGAGCCGGCACGAACACGCTCGACTACTCGACCTCGGGGGGAGGCGTGACCGTCGACGTCGGCGCCAGCCCCGCCACGGGCGACGGTACCGACACCATCAGCGGGTTCGCCAACGTCATCGGGTCCCCGAGCGCCGACACGATCAGCGGCAACGCAAGCCCCAACGTGCTCAGCGGGGGCGGAGGCGACGACACGATCACGGGAGGCAGCGGCGCCGACACCATCAGCGGCGGCGCCGACGCCGACACGATCAGCGGGGGCGCCGACGCCGACACCATCGACGGGGGTGCGGGCGACGACACGATCGACGGGGGTGGGGGCGCCGACGCCATCGACGGGGGCAGCGGCGCCGACACCATCGACTACTCCGGCTTCGCCGCGGGGCTGACGGTCGACCTGGTGGCCGGAACCGGTGACGACGGAACCGACGAGGACGGCCTGACCGGCATCGAGAACGTCACCGGGTCGCCCCAGGCAGACATCATCACCGGCGACGACTCCGACAACGTCATCGACGGCGGCGACGGCGGCGACACGCTGGCGGGTGCCGGCGGCGCAGACACGATCAACGGCATGGCGGGGGCGGACACGATCGACGGCGGGGGCGGGGACGACACGCTGAACGGCGGCGCCGACGACGACGCCATCACGCCGGGGAGCGCCGCCGACTCGGTCGACGGCGGCGGCGGCACCGACACGGTGGCCTTCGCAGGCGCCGGGTCCGGGGTGACCGTCGACCTGGACGCAGGAACGGCCAGTGGAGAGGGCAACGACACGCTCGCCAACGTCGAGAACGTCACCGGATCCCCGCAGGGGGACACGATCACGGGCGACGGCGGCGACAACTCGCTCGCCGGCGCCGGGGGCGCAGACACGATCAATGGCATGGCGGGGGCGGACACGATCGACGGCGGGGCCGACGCCGACCTCCTCGACGGCGGGACCGGCAACGACTCGATCGACGGCGGCGGCGGCGAGGACACCGTCCTGCACGCCTCGGCGGCGGCGGGCGTCGTCGTCGACCTCGACGGCGGGACTGCCACGGGCAACGGGACGGACACCTTGACCAACGTCGAGCACGCCACCGGAACCGCCGACGTCGACACGCTGACCGGCGACGATGGCAGCAACACCCTGACGGGAGCGGGAGGCGACGACATCCTGTTCGGCCTCGGGGGTGACGACACCCTCGACGGAGGCGGCGGCACGGACACGGGCGACGGAGGCGGCGGCACCGACACCTGTATCTCGATCGAGGTGGCCGTCAGCTGCGAGGCCTGAGCGGCTCCTCGTAGACCTTGGGAGTGATCACTCCTACAATGGGAGCATGCACTCACAACGTTGGCGCGTCGAGGAGCTGGCGGAGCTCACGGGGCTGACGGTCGCCACGATCCGCTTCTACCAGAAGAGGAGGCTGCTGGCTCCCCCGCACCGGGAGGGCCGCATCGCCTGGTACGACGAGCGCCACCGCACCAGGGTCGAGCGCATCCGGGCGCTGCAGGACGACGGCCTCTCGCTCGGCATGATCGGGAGGCTCCTCGACGACGACGTCTCGGCGACCGACACCCTCCTGGCGGTCGCCGTCGCCGGCAGGGAGGACAAGCTCGAAGGGGCCCGCCTCACCCGGGAGGAGCTGGAGGAACGAACCGGGGTTCCGAGCCAGGTGATCGAGGCGCTGGCGGCGGCGAATCTGATCGGCGGTGTTGCGGGGTCGACGACGTCTTACGCAGTGGCCGACGCCGACCTCGTCGCCACAGGGGTGACCCTCCTCGAGGTGGGCCTGCCGCTCGACGAGTTGCTCCGGCTCGCCAGGCGCCACCACGAGGCGACCCTCGAGGTCGCCGAGGAGGCGGTCGACATGTTCGACCGCCACGTCCGCCGTCCGATCCGTGACTCGGACGGCTCCGCAGACGAGAAGGCGCGCCGGCTGGTCGCCGCCTTCGAGGAGCTGTTCCCTGCGGTCACCTCGCTCGTGAGCCACCACTTCGGACGGGTGCTCCTCGAGCTGGCGACGGCCAAGTTGCAGGAATTGGACGCCCCGCGGGAGCAGACGGCGTGACTCTGCGAGCCACGACGCGTCCACTGCCCGACGGGGCCGAGCTGCTCGCCGGGATCTCGCCCGGCGACTTCGTCTTCAAGCGCAACGGCAGAGGGATCGTGGCGTCCGGGTGGGCCGCCGACGTGTCCGTCGCCGAGGCGGCCGACGCCCTGGCGGCGATCGAGGTCGACGACGACGTGCGCCGCAGGGCGACGGGACCGCTCGCCGTCGGAGCCCTGCCTTTCGATGGGAGAGCCGGCCGCATGCGCATCCCGCAGCGGGTGCTCGGCGTCGACGCCGACGGCGCCTGGGAGACGATCGTCACCGGGGGTGCCGGCGATCACGAGGAGCCCGCTCCACCCGAGGTGCCGACCCACCTGCTCGACAGGGCGGAGTGGACCGAGGCGGTCAACGCCATCCTGGCTCGGATCGCCTCCGGCGAAGTCGAGAAGGTGGTGCTGTCGCGCAGGGTCGTCGTGCAGCCCGGGTCCGAGCTCGACGTGCCATCCGTGATTCGCCGCATCGCGGCGGCCCGTCCCGACGCCTGGGTCTACGCAGACGGCGGCTTCGTCGGCGCCACCCCCGAGCTGCTCGTGTCACGGGACGGCGACCGGGTTCTGTCCGTGCCGATGGCGGGCACGGTCGCGGTCGGCGAGGCCCGATCGCTGCTCGCCACGCCGAAGCTGCTGCACGAGTTCGAGGTGGTCGTGCTCGCCATCGCCACCACGCTCGGAGGTCGTTGCTCGGATCTGACGGTCGGTCCGTCGACTCCGATGCTCGCCGGCAACGTCGCCCACCTCGGGGCCGAGGTTCGAGGACGGCTCGTCGACGGCTCGGTGACCGCCCTCGACCTCGCCATGGCGCTCCACCCCACCCCGGCCGTCGGTGGAACGCCCCTCGAGGAGGCGCTCGGCCTCATCGAGAAGCTGGAGCCGAGCCCGCGTGGTCGTTACGCCGGTCCGGTCGGATGGCTGGACGCCGCCGGCGACGGCGAATTCGCGGTGGCGCTGCGGTGCGCAACGATCCGCCCAGATGGGGCGATCCTCTACGCCGGGTGCGGGATCGTCGCCGGCTCGGACCCCGACGACGAGTGGGACGAAACCGAGTCCAAGCTCGTCGCCATGCTCGACGTGCTCGTCTGAGCCGGGCCCTCGCAGCTGCCCGCCAGACGATCGAGGACCCGGGTGACCTGCTCGAGCTCCTCGATCGACATCTCGCCGGTGTAGTGCCGCTCGACGTCGACGACGTGCCTGGCAGCGGCCTCGGTCACGACTTCCAGCCCCCGTTCGGTGAGCCGCGCCCAGAGCACCCTGCGGTCCGTCGGGCATTGCACCCTCTCGACGGTCCCGGCCTCGACGAGGCGGTCGACGAGGCGGGTCACCCCGCCCGACGTGAGCACCATCTGGTCGGCGAGCTCGGACATCGACAAGCGCCGCTCGTCCGAGCGGGCCAAACGCAGCAGGGCCTCGAACCAGACGCTCGACATGCCGTGCTCTTCGCGCAACGTGTGGTCGAAGACGCGTTGCAGCCTGCGGTAGGCGTCGACGAGGGCGCCGAAGGCGGCGATGCGCTCGTCTGTCGTGACGTCGAACCGGGTGACCATCCGGCAATGATACCGGCAATTGTTTGACTTGTCAGATAATTGCGCGTACAGTCTCTGCTTACTCAGATATTGCTTCTGCAATGAAAGGAGTCAATCATGACTGCATCCACCATGCGCACCTCGACGCCGCAAGCCGGCACCTGGACGCTCGACCCGGCCCACACCCACGTGGGGTTCGCGGTCCGCCACCTCATGGCGGCCAAGGTCCGCGGGTCGTTCAAGGCATTCGACGGCAAGATCGACGTCGCCGACGACCCGACGGGTTCGGTGGTCGAAGTGTCGATCGACGCGGCGTCCATCGACACCGGCGCTCCCGATCGCGACGCTCACCTCCGCTCCGGGGACTTCCTCGACGCCGCCACCTACCCGACGCTGGCGTTCAGGTCGACTGCGATCAGGGCGAAGGGCGACGGCTACGACATGGAGGGCGAGCTGACCATCCGCGACCTGACCCGGCCGGTGACGCTCGACGTGGAGTATCTCGGTCTCGTCACGGACCCGTGGGGCACCGAGAAGGCCGCCTTCAGTGCCACCACGTCGATCGACAGGGATGAATGGGGCCTCACGTGGAACCAGCCCCTCGAGACCGGTGGCTGGCTCGTCGGCAAGACCGTCCACATCGAGATCGAGGCGCAGGCAGTCAAGGCCTGACCCCTCTCCCGAGTGTTCCGCGCCGCCTGGTCACGCGACCTGGCGGCGCCGCGTCACGGCCAGATCGCCTCGGACACCGCAGCCATGACGGCCCGGTGGCGGGCCGCGTTGTCTGCTCGCTCCGTTGGAACGATGAGCACCCTCGAGCCGCCACGCCGCATCGATTCGGCAACGGCGTCACCGACGCCGCCTGGCGCCGGCCGCTCGACCTCGAGCCCGAAAGCCTCGGCGACGGCTGCCGTGTCGACGCCATGGGGCGTGGCGAAGAGCCGCTCGAAGTCGCGGTGGTTCACCTGTGGCAGGAAGTGGAAGATCCCTCCTCCGTCGTTGTCGACGACGACGAACGTCGCCTCCAGCCCGCGATCGGCGAGGCCGATGAGAGAGTTGCTGTCGTGCAGGAAGGCGATGTCGCCGAGGAGGCACACGACGGGCACGCCGAGCCCGGTCGCCATCCCCAGCGCCGTCCCTACCGTCCCGTCGATGCCGCTCGCCCCCCGGTTGGCGCCGATCAGGCCCGTCACCGGAGGAGCCGCGAACGTCTCGAGGTCGCGAACCGGCATCGACGACCCCACGAAGAGGAGGGCCTCCTGGGGAACGACGGCTGCGACGTCCCTGGCGACGGCCCCCTCGAAGTGAACGTCCGCATCGTCACAGAATCCGTCGACGACGGCCCGTGCCTTGGCATCGCTCGTCGACCAGGCCGTCAGCCACTCCGATCGACGGTCGGCGACGGCCGGGATCTCGGAGAGCCGATCCGTCGCCTCGAGCAGGATCGCCTCGGGTGAGCCGACGATGTGGATGTTCACCGACCGGTGAGGGTCTTCCCACGTCAGTTCGGGGGTGACGACGAACTGCGGGTCGACGTGCCGGGTCCACTCTCCGAGGAGCTTCGACGTGGGCGGACGCCCGACCCGGATCACGGGGTACGGATAGTGATGGGCCGCCCACTCCTCGGAACGCAGCAGCGCGTCGTACGTCGAGATGGTCCCCTCGACCCGAAGCCCCGACAGCGGGTCGGCGAGGACGGGACACCCGGCCGCCGTCGCAAACCGGAGCAGGGTCTCGGCCGAGACGCCCGGCGACTGTCCAACGATGACGATCCCCTGGTCGTAGCTACGAACTGCCTCGATGACCTCGCTGAGATCCGGCACGCCCGTCGTCCGGCGCGCCGTCGTCCATGGCACCGCACCTCGGCGCCCTCCGAGAACCGCCGCCTCCTGGTCGTCGAGGAGGAGGGGCTCGCGAAACGGGAGGTTGAGGTGCACGGGGCCGGGGGGCCACCCGGTCGATTCGGCGAGAGCCCGGCAGGCGAGCGAGCGCCAGAAGCGCTCCGCCTCGTGGAACTCGCCGGCTACCCCGGGATCGAAGAACCAACGCACCGCGCCGCCGTAGATGCGGTGCTGGTCGATCGCCTGGTTGGCGCCCGTATCGATCAGTTCCGGGGGACGATCGGCGGTGCACACCACGACCGGGACGTTGGATGCGTCGGCCTCGACGACGGCAGGGTGGAAGTTGGCGACCGCCGTGCCGCTCGTCGAAACGAGGACCGCCGGCATCCCGGTCCCCCGCCCGAGCCCCAACGCGAAGAAGGCGGCGGACCTCTCGTCGTGGAACACATGAACCGTCATGCGCTCGGCGAGAGCCATGACGAGCGGTGTCGACCTCGAGCCCGGGGCGATGACGGCGTGCTCGATGCCAGACCGCACGAACTCGTCGACCAGCGTCCGGACGAACCGTGACTGCTGGGCGCTCATACGATGGTCCCGTGAGACTCGTGCTGATACCGGGCTTCAGCCAGACCGCAGAGGCGTGGGACAGGGTGGCGGCCTCGCTGCCTCCCCACCTGTCCGTGACCGCCCTCGACATCGAGACCGGCGGCACCTTCGAGGACACGGCGGCCGACCTCGTCGAGCGGGGCGGACCCGGCTTCTACGCCGGGTATTCGATGGGCGGCAGGCTTGCGTTGTGCGCCGCCTTGCTGAACCCGGAACCGGTGACGGGACTCATCCTCGTCTCGGCGTCGCCCGGCATCGCCGACCACGCCGAGAGGAGAAGGCGCCAGATCGACGACGAGGCGCTCGCCGATTGGATCGAGCGGCACGACCGCAACGCCTTCTTGGATCGGTGGCTCGCCCAGCCCGTCTTGGCGACGCTCGACCCGGCCGTGGGCCGCACGGCACGGCTCGAGTCGACGGCCGAGATCGCCTCCCAGCTCCGCATCCTCGGCAGGGGAGCGCAACCGCCGCTCTGGGATGAGCTCGGCTCTCTCGAAATGCCCGTTCTGCTCGTTGCCGGCGGGCTCGACGAGCCGCACATGGCGATGGCGGCCGAGATGCTCGCCTGCATCGGCATGAACGCCGAGCTCGACGTCGTACCCGGCGCCGGTCATGCGGTGCCTCTCGAGCTTCCCGAGTCCCTGGCCGAGTCGATCGCAGCGTTCATGATCCGTCACTCTGGCACCGAGTGAGTCAGCAGCAGCGCCTCGTCCGGCTCCGGCCTCCGCACGTCGAGCATCCCTGCGACGGGAACCAGCGGCTCGGCGACAACGTCCCGCTCGAGTAGGCGTGCGGTGCCCAGCCCGCTGGCGTACGGCAGGTCGGGCAACGCCGCCGCCAGCGCCAGGCCCATGGCGAGGCCGACCGACGTCTCGATCATCGACGTCACGACCACGGGGACCCCCGCCGCGCCCGCCCACTCCAAGGCGGGCCAGACGCCGCCGCACGCCTGCACCTTGAGAACCAGGACGTCGGCTGCGCCCAGCTCGGCGAGGCGGCGAGCGTCTCCCAGCGACCGCACGGACTCGTCGGCGGCGATCGGGACCTCGACGCCGGCGCGCAGCCGTGCCATGCGCTCGAGGCCGCCGACCGGCTCCTCGCAGAGCTCGATGCCCACCTCGGCGAGCCGCCCGATCCGCTCGATCGCCTCGGGAACGGTCCACGCCCCATTGGCGTCGATCCGCAGCGCCGGTGCATCGCCGACGGCGCGCCTGACCGCGGCGACCCGAGCCACGTCCTGGTCGTCTCCGACCTTCAGCTTGAGGACGCGGTGGCCGGCGGCAACGGCAGCCTCGGCAGCGGCAGCCGCCGCCACCGGCGACGTGTCGACGATCAGGGCGTTCACCTCGACGGCGACCCGGCGCGCCGGCGGCATGGCCCGCTCGCCGGCCTGGCGGGCCGCTCGATCGCACGACGCCCTCGAGACCCCGATGCCGGGGAAGGGGGAGGACTCCCCCCAGCCATGCGGACCGTGTACCAGCGTGACGTCGCGGGCCGTCACCCCGCGCACCGGCGTAGTGAGCGGGATGCGCAGGCGCACGATCCGCAAGTCGCTCACGGCCGCTTGGGGAACCGCTCGAACTCGGGGCGGCGCTTCTCGACGTAAGCGTCGCGCCCCTCCTGGGCCTCGTCGCTCAGGTAGTAGAGCAACGTGGCGTCGCCGGCGAGCTGTTGGATGCCGGCGAGACCGTCGTCGGCTGCGTTCATCGACGCCTTCAGCATGCGCAGGGCGAGCGGGCTCATGGTGAGCATCTCGCGGCACCACCCAACCGTCTCCTCCTCGAGCCGTGCGATCGGGACGACCGTGTTCACCATCCCCATCTCGTACGCCTCGGCGGCCGAGTACTGACGGCAGAGGTACCAGATCTCCCGCGCCCGCTTCTGGCCGATGCTCCTGGCGAGCAGCCCCGATCCGTACCCACCGTCGAACGAGCCAACCTTCGGGCCCGTCTGTCCGAAGATGGCATTGTCGGCGGCGATGGTGAGGTCGCACACGATGTGGAGGACGTGTCCTCCGCCGATGGCGTAGCCGGCGACCATCGCCACGACCGGCTTGGGCAGTCTGCGAATCTGGATCTGGAGGTCGAGGACGTTGAGACGCCCGATTCCCTTGTCGTCCCGGTAGCCGTCGTCGCCACGGATCCGCTGGTCGCCGCCGGAGCAGAAGGCGAGGGGGCCTTCACCGGTCAGGACGATCACACCGACGGAGGAGTCGTCACGGGCAAGCTCGAAGGCGTCGCGCATCTCGAAGAGCGTCTGCGGCCGAAACGCGTTGCGCACCTCCGGACGGTTGATGGTGATCTTGGCGATGCGGCCCTCCGGCCCGACGTCGGCCAGCTCATACCTGATGTCGGTCCACCGACCCTCAGGCACCCACTCGGCACCCGGGCGTATCGGGTTGTCGCTCATGGTTCAGCCTCGTTCCCCTCAATCGTGGGAGTGATCGCTCCCACGGTTAGGCTAGTGGCCGCATCCCGGCCGGGGATCGCCTTGCGAGGACACCCATGCCCAAGCACCTCGTCGCCATCGACCTCGCCGCCCCTGCAGCGGCACGCGAGGTGGCCGCGGTGTGGCGCTCGGGGGATGCCGTCCACGTCGTCGATCGGGCCGCATCCGGCGAGGTGAGGGCCGCCGCACTCGCCGCCGTCCGCCCGACGCGCCTCGTCGACGCCTCAGGCGTCACCGACCTCGAAGGCGACGCCCCCGCAGACGAAGTGTGCGCCGTTGTGCTCACGTCGGGGACGACGGTGGGGCGGGCCGTCGATCTCACCGAGCGCGGTGTGCGCCACATGGCGGGCGCATACACGACCGCCCTCGGGCTCGACGCCGCCGATGGGTGGCTCGCCGTCATGCCTCTGTCCGGCGTGGCGGGCCTCGCCATCGTGGCACGCGGATACGTCACCGAGACGAAGGTCACGGTCCACGACGGTTTCGACGTGGCGGCAGTGGCGCGGGAAGCGGCCGGAGGATCGGTCACGGTCGTCTCGCTGGTGCCCACGATGCTCCATCGCCTGTTCGAAGCAGACGTGCCGCTCGATCGCCTCGGGACGCTCGTCGTCGGCGGGGCGCCGCTCTCGCGGACGCTGCACCGCGCCGCCGCCGGCGCCGGAGCCCGCCTCGTCACGAGCTACGGCATGACGGAGACGTGGGGAGGATTCGCCCTCGACGGGCGGCCACTCGACGGCGCCGAAGTGCGCATCGCCGGAGACGGCGAGGTGCAGGTGAAGGGGCCGATGGTCATGGCGGGCTACCGAGGTGACCCGGCGGCAACGGCTTCGGCCTTCGACGGCGACTGGCTCCGCACGAGGGACTCGGGGACGTGGGACGGCACGAGGCTCGAGATCACCGGTCGCCTCGACGACGTCATCATCTCGGGAGGGATCAAGGTCTCGCCCTCCATGGTCGAGGACGCTCTGGTCGAGCACGGCCTGGTCGCCGACGCGGCAGTGATCGGCGAGGAGGACGAGGAGTGGGGACAACGCATCGTCGCTGAGGTGGTCGCCGCCGACCCGCAGCTCCTCCCGACGCTGCAGGAGCTGCGCGACCACGTCGGCGCCCGCCTCTCGATGACAGCCGCACCACGCGAGGTTCGCTTCGTCGAAGCCATCGAACGCAACAGAGGGGGCAAAGTCGTTCGACGCCGACCTTGACCGCGGCCGAAGACGAGAGGCGGGGAGCGCAGCGGCGCTCGCCCGCCTCTCGATGACAGCCGCACCACGCGAGGTTCGCTTCGTCGAAGCCATCGAACGCAACAGAGGGGGCAAAGTCGTTCGACGCCGACCTTGACCGCGAGCGCAGCCCGCCGAAGAGGCGCCAGAGTTCACGTCACCGCCTCGGATGGTTCACCCTCGCGTCACCCGCGCCGGATACGTTTCGAGTCCTCCAGCGGGATGAGCTCTTCCCGCAGTCCCCGGGGGCCGCTCACGACCAGCCCGGCCCCCGGGGACCTCCTCGAGCGACCGCCCCCTCGGGGGGGTCCCCTCGCCCCTCGGAAGGACGTCGAGATCACCGAGCCACCCGACGGTCTGCGCCCCCCGGCCCAGACTCGTACACTCGTGCCCGGGGAAATCTGTCTGGTCGGCGACCGGGGTGCCACCCATGTGACGTCGAGCACACCACGGCACCCCACCCATGTCCCGCCGAGCAGGACGAACGGAAGGTAGCGACGCCATATGACAAGCGGCACATGACAAGCGGCACATGACAAGCGGCACATGACGAGCGGCACATGACGAGCGGCACATGACGAGCGGCACATGACGAGCGGCACATGACAAGCATGGTCACGCTCAAGGACGTCGCCCGCGAAGCGGGCGTCCACATGTCGACCGCCTCGCGAGCCCTCAACCCGGCGACCAGGTCGGCCGTCAACGTCGCCACTGCCGGCAGGGTGATCGAGGTGGCCGAGCGACTCGGCTATCGCCCGCACCCGCTCGCCAGAGGGCTGCGCACGAACCGCACCATGACGATCGGGATGACCATCCCGGACGTCAAGAACCCGTTGTTCCCACCGATCTACGCCGGGGCCGAGGCGACCCTCTCCGCCGTCGGGTACTCGCTGATGATCGTCGACGACGACGGTGATCGCGAGAAGGAGCACTGGCTGCTGACCGCCATGGCCGAGCGACGGGTCGACGGGTTGATCATCGCAAGCGCCCATCTCGACTTCGAAGCGCCCGAGATCCTCCTGGAGAGGCAGATCCCCACCGTGCTAGTGAATCGGCACACACCCGGTCAGGCCTTCCCGTCGATCGTCGGGGACGACAACTCCGGTATCGGGCTCGCCGTGCGCCACCTGGTGGCACTCGGGCACGAGCGCATCGCCCATGTCGCCGGACCGAGCGACCTCTCGACCGGCCTGGCACGCCGCCAGGCATTCGCCGCCTGGGTGGCCGCCGAGGGTCTCGCAGCCGACGAAGCGCTCGTCGTGCAGGCGAACGGTTTCCGAATCGACTCCGGCAGGGCGGCCTGCGAGGAGTTGCTGGGGAGGGACGTGCCGTTCACTGCCATCGTCGCCGCCAACGACCTGATCGCGCTGGGGTGCTACGACGCCCTCGAGGCCTCCGGACGGACCGTCCCCGGCGACGTCTCGGTCACCGGGTACAACGACATGGCCTTCATCGACCGGGTCGATCCCCCGCTCACGTCGATCGCGGTGCCGTACCAGGAGATGGGAGCGGCCGCAGCCGAGGTGCTGCTCGACCTCATCGCCGACGGACGGGGAGACGGCGACCCGCCGCAATCGATCGAGTTGCAGCCGGCCCTCGTGGTGCGCCTGTCGACTGCGCCACCCTCGGCCGCCGCGCCGGGCTGACTCGACCGGGGCTGCGCAGTGGGTCGATCGACTCCTTCTCATGTGACCCATTTCTGGCTACTCTGCGTAGTCACTCCCCTTCGCAGTGTCGGTTGGCGCGCCCAAGGAGCCGCATGAGACATCGCATGATCCTGGCCGTCGCCTTGACGATCGGCGCCATTCTCGTCCCGACACCGGCGTCGGCGGCCACCACCGTCGACTGGTCGGATGCCTTCCCCACTACCGGCAACGTGACGATCCCGAAGGGCACGACGGCGATCCTGGACACCGACCTCGACCTGGCGACGTTGACGATCAACGGGAAGGTCAGGTGCGGTACGAAGTCGGTCGACATCACGGCGCGCTGGATCCTCGTCACCGAGACGGGCGCCTTCGTGTGCGGGACCCACAAGAACCCGTTCACGAAGAAGGTCACGATCACCCTCAAGGGGGACGGCTCGAAGAGCGTCGGCGGCTACGGGGACAAGTTCCTTGCCGTGGCCGGAGGCCGGCTCGACCTGCACGGCAAGGAGAAGGTCTCGTGGGTGAGGCTGACGCACACCGCCGCCCGAGGCGCAACCGAGCTGCGCCTCGAGCCGAACGATTGGAAGGTCGGGGACACGATCGTCGTCGTCTCGACCGACTTCGCCCCGGAGCAGGCCGAAGAGGTCACCATCATCGGCAAGAGCGGGAACCGGGTCACGATCGACGAGCCGCTCGAGTACTTGCACTACTGCGGTGCAGCCGAGACGTACAAGGAGCGGTCGGTGAGCGAGTGCGCTGAAGTCGGGAACCTCGACCGCAACATCACGGTCCGTGGCAACGCCGACTCCGAGAGCTCACTCATCGGCGGGCATGGGCTGTTCCTCCAGGGCAGCGTCATCAGGATCGAGGACGCGGCCTTCAAGCGGATGGGGCAGGCCGGCAGGTTGGGCCGGTACCCACTCCACTTCCACCTGTTCGGCAATGCCAGGGACAGCTATGTGAGGAGAACGGCGACCTCGCACGCCTTCAACCGCTTCATCTCGTTCCACGCCGTCCGCAACCTGCGGTTCCGCGACAACGTCGGCTTCGACACCTTCGGACACGGCTTCTATCTCGAGGACGCCGCAGAGACGGGCAACGAGCTGGTCGGCAACCTCGGCGCCCTCGTCCGCGAGCCTGCGGCCCAGAACCTCCTCACCCCGTCGGACACGGATGCCTCCGTGTACTGGATCTCGAACATGGACAACGTGTTCGAGGACAACGTCGCCGCAGGCGGGGACTTCGCCGGCTTCTGGTGCGGCCTTCCCGAGCACCCGCTGGGCCCGAGCTACGACCCCGACATGTGGCCGCGACAGATTCCACTCGACACCTTCGACGGGAACACCGCCCACTCCAACGGCTTCACCGGGCTCTACCTGGACGGTGGAGAGCAACCGGACCGCACCGTCGAGACGACGTGGTACAACCCGCGCCAGGTGCCCGGCGACAACGACTCGCCGCACGTCCGGCCGGTATTCCGCGACTTCACTTCGTACAAGAACCGCCACTACGGCATGTGGGTCCGAACGTTCTCGGGCGCCAAGTTCGAGAACGCCGTCTATGCCGACAACTGGCGAGGCGTCTACCTCGCCAACATCCGGTCGGGGCCGTCCGGCGACAACGTCGGGCTCCTGAAGGACTCGCTCATCGTCGCCGAGACGAACAACAAGGGCCAGCCCGCATCCTGGGAGCCGACGGGCAAGGGAGGGCGCTCCCTCCCGCTGCCATGGGACGAGCACGCCGAGCTCGGGGGCGTCCCGTTCTACGACGGCCCGATGCGCGTCAACAACGTGGTGTTCGCCAACTTCGAGCCGAGTGGGCTGCGCGACGCAGGAGCCCTCACGAGCCTGTTCCCCGACGAGTTCTGGATCAGCCCCGCCAACGCCGTCCAGAAGGCCAAGTTCGTGAACTCGAGAAAGGTGCTGCTGCCCGACGTCGAGACGTATGTGGACGGCGACGCCTCGACCATGTTCACCGATCTGGATGGCTCGGTGACGGGCAACCCCGGCAGTCGGCTGGTGGTCAAGGGCTCGTTGATGCACACGAGCGGTTGCACGAACCGGCCCGCCTGGAACGCATTCGAGTGCGACCTGAGCCACTTCGGCATCTCGGTGTACCGGCTCGACGGGACGCCGGGGCCGATCCGGGTCACGCGCGCGGACGGCAAACGCCAGTCTTACGACGGATCGGGCGACGCCAACAGCCTCTTCTTCACGATCGTCGGCAACAGGAAGCACGAGGTCGAGTGGCTCACGGGCACCCCGGACAGCTTCAACCTCTACGTCAACGGGGTCTCGCCCGGGACCGGCAGCAAGAAGGCGGCTCGGCTGGCGATCCCGGTCCGCTCCGGGTTCAGCATCCCGTCGTGGTGGGGTGAGGAGGCTGGGAGCCTCGGACAGCTCGACGGCGGCGGATCGAAGTGGTTCTACCAGGCCTCGACCGGGCTGCTCCACCTCCGCCTCGTCGGCGAAGGCAACTGGCTGCCCGTCACGAGCTGAGCGACCTGCCTCTCGACGACTACGACAACCAGAGCTGGAACTCGAGCGTCCCGTTGTCGGCGACGGAGAGGACGATGGGCGCCCTGGGAGCGGTGACGTCGTAGTCGGCGAACACGATGGGCAGCGACCCCGTCACGAGGATGTTGCCCTCGACCAGCTGCGCCTCGATGGGGATCTCGACAGGGTTCGTCACCCCATTCACGGTGAGGTCTCCGACCGCGGTGACGGAGATCCTTGCGCCCGTGGCGGCTGCCTCGCCGAAATCGACGGGTGACGTGAGCGTGAACGTCGCCAGCGGATTGGTCGACGTGTCGAGGGCACGCTGGATGGCGGCCTCGCGTCGCGGCTCGTTGCTGACGATGGCGGTGAGGTCGGCCTCGATCGT
>Ga0214471_10001690_pt1 | contig 17442 bp, 13 predicted proteins | sample RVTome_5_FD_207665 | JGI IMG/M metagenome (GOLD analysis project Ga0214471, IMG submission 207665) | Soil microbial communities from uranium-contaminated site in the Upper Colorado River Basin, Wyoming, United States - RVT142D155 | ecosystem: Environmental > Terrestrial > Soil > Contaminated >... | reverse complement strand
CGCATTGGTCTCTCCCGTCGTTCTGTATTCGCCTCAGCGTTCCGCGCTCGAGATCGAAGATCGCATCCATTTGAGCCGCGGGACGTGCCCAGCTGAAACGATCGACTTTGGTACTCCGCCCTATGTGTCCGGTGCGCGTGTTCCGGTGCCCGAATGGCGCCTTGCGACGCAAGAAGAGAATTCCGTGCTGTGGTCCGCGGCCGCGCCGCAAACCCATCGCGGCGTCGGTATCGTCCGGCTTCTGGGCGCTCAATTGGTGAGGCTCTTCGCGGAGCGCAGCGATATCTTCGAGCGCGCCGACGATGCCGACACCTTGAAACATCCATTGATCGAACTGCTGCTCGATAGGATCGGGAATACCGGTCTTGCCGCCAAGCACGTGCTGTCTGCCAGGATTGGGCACGATCAGCCGGGCTGCATTACGATGACGAAAGCTGTCGATCAAGATGCGCGGATCGGACTGCATTTCGACCGCTGGGACAGGCTACCCGTCGATGAGCTGGAGCAGAGCTCCAATCGTATTTCAATAAATCTAGGTCCGGTTGATCGGCATTTCATTTTTCTCAATCAGACTGCGTCAGGCATGGCCGCGATGCTTGAACGAGCAAACTTGCGCGTCGCACTTGATGTGGGCGTCATTGGCAGGGCGTTCATGACGGCTTTCCCGGAGTATCCAATAGTGCGGCTACGGCTCCGGCCCGGCGAAGCCTACATAGCGCCTACCGAGAACGTCCTACATGATGGAAGCAGCGCAGGCGTTCAAGAAACCAACCACTATCTATCGATTCGCGGACGGTTCGATTTTGTGCACGTGTAACTCAAACGACCTCGAATCTGCGCTCGGGTCGATTGCGCGCATGTCGCCTGTTGGCACATAGTGGACACGTCGGCTGACGAGCTTCACGTCTGCTAATGACCGATGCTGTCGATAAAGGCGTTGTGATGCCCGTCGAACAGTGATTCCGTCCGATCTGCATCAGAGAGGGAGGACTCGGTGATGATGGGTCGCCGGAGACGGGATCAAGCTAAGCTGTTCTATGAGTTCCGCCTCGATGATCGCATTCCACACAACCATCTTCTGCGACGGATCGACGTGTTTGTGACGGCTGCACTGGCCGACCTTCACGAGGAACTCGAGCCCTACTACAGCGACATCGGACGCCCCTCGATCGATCCTGAACTCATGATCCGTATGCTCATCGTGGGCTACTGCTATGGCATCCGCTCCGAGCGCAGGCTCACCCAAGAAGTTGAGCTTCACCTGGCATATCGCTGGTTCTGCAAGCTCGATCTCGAAGACGAGATCCCACATCACTCGACCTTCTCGCTAAACCGGCTGGGCCGTTTCCGCGAGAGCGACGTGTTGCGCCATGTCTTCGAACGCATCGTCTGGGCGGCGATGGCCATGGGTCTGGTCAAGGGTGAGGGCTTCGCGGTCGATGCCAGCGTGCTTGAAGCCAATGCCAGCCGCTACCACGGGAAGGCACCGGAGGAGTTGGACTGGTCTGAGAAGCAGCGGCAGACCCGCGCCGTGGCCGAGTATCTTGCCGCTTTAGACGAGGCTGCCGAGCCGAACCCCGAGCGCAAGATACCGAAGGTGATCTCAACGTCCGATCCCTGTTCGGCGTGGACGGCCAAGACCAATAAGCGGGTGCAGTTTGGTTATGGGCTTAACTATCTTATCGATACCGAGAATGCCGTCATTGTCGATGTCGAGGCAACGCCGGCCAGAACCTATGACGAAGTGGCTGCGACCAAGACCATGATCGACCGAACCGAGCGGTGCTTCGCGCTGAAGCCCAAGCGGCTTGCCGCCGACACCGCCTACGGAACGGGTAAATTCCTCGGCTGGCTCGTCAACGACAAAAGGATCACGCCGCACATCCCGGTCTGGGAGAAGAGCGAGCGGGCGGATGGCATCTTCTCGCGCGCTGACTTCATCTGGGACAAGCGGCACGGTCACTACATCTGTCCAAATGGGAAGCCGCTCCGCACCAGCGGCACGGTGCACGACGGGCGGACGCTGCTCTACCGCGCCTCGAAACGAGACTGCGATGTCTGTCCCCTAAGGCCGCGCTGCTGCACCAGGGACGAGGCGCGCAAGATCCCTCGCGATCTTCACGAGGATGCCCGCGATGTGGCTCGCCGGAAGATGAAGACCAAGGCATTCGCCAGGTCGCGTGACGAGAGGAAGCGGGTCGAGATGCGCTTTGCCCACTTGAAGACCCACCACGGCTTCGAGCGGCTGCGGCTGCGCGGCCTCTCAGGCGCCCGCGACGAGTTCCACCTCGCGGCCATCGTGCAGAACCTCAAGACGCTCGCCCTGCGTCTGGTCTGGCCGCCGCCAGACCTCGCGACCGCATCAGTTGTGTAAGAGTCGGTGCCAATGGCGTCCCGTAGCGTCGGTGTCGAACCCGCAGCCCGGTTGGGTGCGGATAAGGCAAGAACTAGCTCACCTCAGCCTCGCAGCAGCGAGGGCGACCAAACCGGTCGCGCCGCCGACTTTATCGACAGCATCGGTCATAAGCATGACCCGCGATGCAGTTTGTGACAAATGCCACAGCGGCAGCGTACCACGATCCTTCATGATCCACCTATCACATCGAGACGGGACGAACCCAGGCACGATGCAGAGATGTAACCGACACCTGGACTCAGAAAGAGACCGAATATGGAATCGTTGGATAAAATGGACTTGATCGACTTGTACTATCCCACAGACGAGTCTATCGCAGCCCTCCTCACGGTGCCACCGGAGCAGCGAGAGGCCATACTCCGCCGCATCCTTGCCGGCGCGTCAGAGCCAGAGAAGGATCGGCACATTTCCCGACTCTTGGCAATGATCGATGCATTCTCCGACAGAGATCGGTCATGAAGATCGGACACCTCAGCGCATTCGTCTTGAGCCAGCTGTATCGTTGGTTTCCTTCGGTCTTGACCCCAGGCGATCGAGGGGCGCGGCACAAGCTTTTCGCGGCTAGTTCTCGGTGGGCTTCACCACCAATGTTCGCAAATCCGATTCTTCGGTACACCTAGCTTCGCATCTAACTCCCTCGACAGCTGGGGGCGGCTGTGGTGTGCGTGGCCGTCATCCTCCAGCCCGTCCGGGTCGCGATGGATTGGGTCTCTCAGCCTCCGGAGCGATCTTGCCTCTAGCATCCGGTCTGCCGTACGCTCCATTTCGGTCGGGGCAGACCGGCATCGTCGAGAAGTTAATGATGGGCAAGATCAGCGAATTCATCCACCGCCATTACCGCCACTTCAACGCCGCAGCGCTCGTCGACGCGGCCGATGCTTACGTGCGTCACCTCGACCAGGGCGGGCAGATGCTCGTGACGCTGGCCGGCGCCATGAGCACGGCCGAACTCGGCCCGTCGCTCGCTTGTAGTAATCGTGCGCCACCAAATTGACGATGTCCTCCTCCAGGTTGGCGCCGGTGCAGCTGATGGCGTGAATCTTCCCCTCGCGGATCATCTCGGCGAGGGGATGGCGCGGAAACTAAGGATTTCCGTGTCCCTCTGTGCCCCCTTCTGCCTTCGGTTCCCACTGTGTTTCTGCGCGCTGGTACATCGTACCAGGGATCACTGCGAAGCTCAGAATTCGGGAGACCAACAGCGAGCGCTCTCTCGATCTTTGACTGAGCATGACTTGGCGTGCTGTGACGGCAGCGCCATAATCTTGAGGAGGTTTTCGGCAGCAATGTTTCCACTTCGCACGCCGCCATTCATATAGCCGAAATATTCTGCGCCGCTCGTATGCTCGCCGGCAAATTGTAGGCGGCCGCCAAGAGCTGCTTTCCCCGCCTCGTCCAACATCGTGGTGTATTGTCCGACTTTGGCGGCGGTATAGCTTCCGAGCGTATAGGGATAGTCGCTCCAGAAAAAGGAGGTGACCGCCTTCAGGTCGAGACTTTCGGCCATCTTCGGCGACATCTTGGCGAGGCCGGCGCGGAAGGCGGCGAGCGCGGATTTCTCGTCGGTCAGGGCAGCTTTGCCGCCCAGGAAGACGGTGAGAATGCCGGCCTTGCCCGGCTGGCCATCGCTCGTTTCCCAAACATCCTGGAACCCAAGATCAGTCACGAAGCTGCCATCGGAGGGCGCCGGCAACTTGGACTCCGGGTTCCGCCACACCCGCGACGTGGTGCCAACCATGATCTTTGCGTTATGCCCCATGCCAAGCTCGTTAATGCATTTCAGCTTTTCCTTACTGAGGTCCAGGTTGTTCAAACCTTCGACCTTGCGCAGGCAGGTGAATGGCAGGGCGAGGATCACTGCGTCGAAAGTACGCTGCTGCGCGCGTCCTGACGAGTTGAAGCTCAGGGCGATTCGCCCATCCTCGTCGTCGATTCCGGTCAGTGCGTAGCCCCGATTCATCTCGATCTTGTCCTTGAGCGCGTCCACCAGAGCCTTGATAAGCGCGCTCGATCCGCCCTCGATGCGCCACGCTTGATCGCTGTCGCCGAAAAGCTGAAAAGGCTCGTTCAGTGCGGTGCCGATGACATTTACCAGATTGAGGCTGGACAGATGTTCAGTTTCCAGCCCGCACTCGCTGACATAGGCCACATCGAGTAGATCGATTACCCAGTCCTCGGTCTTGCCGCGAAAACTCTCCAGATAGTCCTTCAAGCTTCTATTGTCGAGGTCGCGCGCATGGTCCGTCCAATGGCCAGGGCCTCCGAGATTTTTGGCGTCAGCTTTGACGCGCTTGGCAATCGGCACAAAGGCGCCGCGCTGCGTCTTCGGGTCGAGTAAGTCCTTATTAAAACGGAAGTTGCCCTTGACGAAATAGAGAACCTCGCCTTCGTGTTCGACGCCTAATTCCTGTTCTTTCAGGCAGAATTCGTCGAGGAGGTTCAGCAAATCGTCATGGTTGGTGTCCACTAGCTCACCGCCCAGTTCGCAGAACATGCCGTTGTAGAAATTGCATCTGCTGAACATGCGTCCGCCCCAACGATTGCTTGCTTCAAACACAATCGGAGTAGCACCGGTGGCGTGTAGGCGATAGGCGGCGGTCAGCCCGGCAATGCCGCCGCCGACGATCGCTATCGGCCCTTTTGGTTGCTCCTTCTTGGCGTAAGCGCTCCAGTCCAACATCGGCGATAGCACAGCTGCGCCGGCCGCAGCCGCGGAGAGCCCCATCATTCGCCGCCTAGTCAGCGCGGAAGATCGTGGCCAAACAATAGAATTATCGCGAGAAGCAAGGGCAAGTGCCCTTTTTACGGCGGCGAACAACGGTGTACGGGACATGATAGCCTCCGATCTAAAAATGCATATTTCGTAGACCCGGTCCGAGGCGTTGGGCTCACTTTTTCTTTTCATCCCTACCCCCCTGCCGAGACGTTCGCAACTATCGCTTGAGCGTTGTCGTTCACCATGACGTTGCGGGCTCCGCCTGGGCGGCACCACGAAGACAACAGTTGGTCGCCGCGCGCTGGACGCCACAAGACGACGCCCAAGGCTCTCCGAAGCAGCTTCAAAGGATTTTGGTCAGCTTGTTGGCGAGAAGCCATTTTCGGAATATGAATCGCGCGCTTGATGGACCGGTACGGCGGTACAACCCGCAAACCAAAAAATGGGAGGAGAGGCCATGAAAGCCAAATGATAAGGGTGGTTCCCATAATGGGCAAAGGGCGCGGAGTGATCGCGCAATGCCCAATTCAAGCCGGAACGGTTATCGAAGTCGCTCATGTTGCGCCATTCGACAATACAAACGACCTTCCTCCGGGATTAAGCGACTTTCCCCTCCGTTGGACCGACCGCGAAGATGCAATCGCGTTCGGCATTGTTTCGCTAGTAAATCACGACGCACGCAACCCGAATTGCGATCTTGAATGGAACATTCCTGAGCGCACCGTAAGCCTTATTGCTTGGAGAGATATTGGGGCTGGTGAGGAGCTTACTTTTGATTACGACTGCCCACTGTGGTTCGAACCTTTGGGGAAGCCATGACCGAGATAGTGGGCTTCTTACAAAAACAGCACGGCGATACCAAAGCTGACCTGTATCAGTCGCCGAGACCGCGAAGACGACTGGATTGCCACTAATGAAGACTGACAAGAGACTCAAAAAAGCTAGCGAGGGGTGTGGCTGGGTCATCACCAACGATTGCGCGCCCGCGATATCAGGCCGTCAGGGAGTAATCCTGAGCGGCCTTTGAGGGAGAGCAAGATGCGCACCATTCTCTACGTTGATGGATTCAATTTCTACAATTGCCATTTACAGCCATCGTCACAATTCAAAGGCTAAATCTGAAGCGGCTTGGCAACACTCCTCCGTTCACCCCACTCTCCAAATAATCAGCAGAGGTAGAGTTAGTTATGTGTAAAATGAGACGTCACCAAAACAGCTTGAACTTCAATAACGGGTTCCAATTGGCGGGCGGGATGGGGAGGGCAAAAATGACGCCGCGGCGGTTGGTCCTCAGAATTCAAGTGTTAGCGGTGATCGTTGGCATGGTTTCCTGTCTTTGGCTTGCTGATAGCCGGGCAGACGAGAATGGGAAGGCGGATGTGGTACTCCAGCATGGCAAGATCTACACGGCCGACCGGGCGCGCTCGTTCCAGCAGTCAATCGCCTTCACAGGCAACAGCATCGTCGCCATTGGGCATGATAACAAAGTCAAGCTACTGGTAGGACCAAAGACAAAGGTGGTCGATCTTGGCGGGAAATTGGTTCTTCCCGGAATGATCGATACTCACAGCCATCCGATCGACAGCGTGGTCGAACGCACGAAGTGCAGTCTGGCCGATATCGAGGTGAAGCCACCCACGATAGAAGCGCTAAAACCCGTGATTCGGGAATGCCTCCGCGAGAAACCGGGAGGCCCGAATCATTGGCTTGAAGTGGTGCAACTTTACAATTACGGCTTCAAGGCAACGGCGTATGACCTCGACAAAATCGAAAAGAAAAGACCAATTGCGCTCTACGGCAATGACGGACACACGGTGTGGGTCAATAGGCGCGGATTGGCTTTGCTGGGCATAACCCGCGATACCCCCGATCCGCATGACGGCAAGATCCACCGCGATGCCTCGGGCACGCCGACGGGATTATTGCTCGAGGGTGCTATGGACCTCGTCGGGGACATAAGCTCCCCGCCAACCATCGAGGAGCAGGCATCGCTGACGGCCGCTGCGCTGAACAATATGTCGGCCAATGGCATTACCTCGCTGATGGATGCTTGTGTGGAGCCAACCGGGGAGGCCGTGTGGCGGCAGCTCTATCGGACAGGCAAGCTCGATATGCGCGTGCGCATGGCGATTTGCCATGATCCTAATGAAGACAGCGACGAGATGGTGGCGCAACTCGTGGAGACAAGTAAGAAAGACAATGTCGATCCGAATTTCCTGCGCGCTGGCGTGGTCAAGGTGTATGCTGACGGCGTTCTTGAATACCCGTCGCAGACTGCGGCGCTTCTTGCTCCCTATTTGCACACACCGACCAAGACGTGTGGGGCGCTCTACATTGATGACTCCTTCGCCAAGCTGGTCACTAAGCTCGATGCTGCGGGCCTCGCCGTGCATGTCCATGCCATCGGTGACAAAGCGGTGCGAAAGACCCTCGATGCATTTGCTGCCGCCCGCAGGGCAAACGGTGACAGGGACAACCGTCACCAGATCGCTCATCTAGAACTCGTTAATCCCGCTGACTTCCCACGCTTCAAGGCCCTCGGCGTCATCGCTGATTTCCAGCTCTTGTGGGCCAGACGCGAGCCGGCAACCGTGGAGGCGGTCAAGCCTTATCTCGGCCCCAAGCGCTATCGTTATCTTTATCCGGCGGGTAGCCTGCTTAAGGCAGGCGCAACAATCGTGGGCGGCAGCGACTGGGCCGTCTCCTCGTACAATCCGTTTTGCGCCTTTCAGAACGCCGTTACGCGAGGCGGTGGAAAGGGGCAAAAACCGCTCAACATTGACCAGAAGATTCCGCTCACCGCGGCAGTCGACGCTTACACTATCAATGCCGCTTTCGCCATGAAGCAGGATACGACCACTGGCAGTCTCGAAGTCGGCAAACGTGCAGATTTGGTCATCCTTGACCGCGACATCTTCACAGTCGATGCCAACACCATTGCCGATACGGAGGTACTTGCGACCTATCTAGATGGACGGCTTGTCTATACCGCTCCAGCGAGCGGAACGTCGAGAATGCAGAGATGCGACGAAATATATTAGGCTTGCGATTGGCTTGTTTCAGCGGGGACTACGCTCAGCGCCATTGACAAGATTAAGCCTGGTTAGAGGAGTGCCGACGCGATTGAGCGATCCTCCGTGGCAAAGTAGATCGGCCGCTGGCTTGGGATGCAAGCGAGATCTCGACGATGCTGGCGATCAAGTCTTGGTAAGAGAGTCCAGCCTGTGCTGCGGCGGCAACGTATTCGGTATCCGATGTAAGATAGGGGTTGGGGTTTACATCGATGATGAAGGGAGCGCCGGCCGGATCAACACGAAAATCGAGGCGTGCATAGCCACTAAACCCGAACAGGGCCCAGGCACTCAACGCGAGCCGCTTGAGCATGTCGGCGAGCTCAGGCTCCTCCTGTTCCAGACCGAAGCGGCGTAATTTGCCGAGATAGGGGGCGCTATCAGGCGTCCATTTGGCGTCGTAGACGTAAATCTCAGGTGCGCTGGGCTCTAGGCCCCCAAATAAAACCTCTGGGATCGGCAGGACCTCCACTCCCGAAATCCGCTCAAGCAAGGCAAGGTGGAATTCACGTCTCTCGATATAGGTTTCGGCGAAATGCTCGGTCTTGAAGCGCAAAGTCCGTTCGGCCATAAGCCGTGGGGCATCTGAACCACGCGTCACCGACGTTCCGTCCAGGCCAAGTGAGCCATGCTCCCACAATGGCTTGACGATCACGCGGGCATCGCGATTGAAGCCTGTCCCATCGGTAGACCACTCGGGAGTTGGCAAACAAGCCTGAGCCAGGGTCAGTTTGGTCGCGGTTTTGGACAGCGTTTTTAATAAGGCGCTGGTACCGCAACCCGTATATCCAATGCCAAGGGCATCGAGCCGCGCAGGCACGCAAGGTGCAAGGCGACTGTCAGAATTAATCCCATCGACCAGATTGAACACAAGAAGGGGCCGGCGTGAAGGCAAGGTCTCGACGGATTCGAGATCGAGCGCAACCTCCATCATCTCAGTGGTGAAGCCGAGGGCCTCGAGTGCCCCCGCGACAGCTAATTCGGCATCAAGCTCCTGATCGGGGCAGCGCTCATCGCTCGCCCCGTACAGGACCGGGATAAAACCCCGGTGTCTCAGGAGTCCTCGAAGTCGGATGATTCGCCCCCCTTAGTTGTCGGCAAAATACAACAATACCGATCTCACCGGGAGCCTGGGGCTCGCTCTGTGTCCCCAGATGTCTGCTTGCGCGACATGAGAGAGTCCCGATCTAGGAATGCGTATCGTGAATAGGAATGCGTGCTGTGAAATTGTGTCACAGCCGACGAAGGGCGGCACGCTTAAGATCGCCGTGCCTGACTTTGAGCGCATTTCGCCTATCCCTTCGCTTCTTCCGAGCTCACTTAGCAGTCGCCTGGTCATAGAGGCTGATGGAAATGTCCTTTTGGACTTGCATCACCTTCCGCAACAATAATTTCCCATCTATCAATATAGCACAGTTTCGCGGGCTGGTGAGGCGCTGGTTCAAGCGGAAGCGCGGTCGAAACCCAAGCCACGAGGGCGTGAGCGTTTTTAGGCCACCAATTAACCGAGAGGCACGACGATGCTAATGGTCAGCACCTATCTTGCGCCGAGCGCAATAGAAGGGCTGGGCGTGTTCGCCGGCGAGTTCATCGAACGTGGGCGGCTTGTGTGGAGTCTCAATCCGCTATTCGACATATTCATTAGAAAAAGCGAGATCGAAGGGCTGCCTCAGCATATGCAGGACTTCATCGCCCGCTACAGCTGGACGTATCTCGAAATGCCGGGAGTCGTGTGCCTGGAAAGCGATAACGGCAAGTTCATGAACCATTCGTTTACGCCCAACACCGACTTCAGTGTCTTTGACAAGGGCTATGCGCTGACTGATATAGCGCAAGGGGTCGAAATCACCTGCAACTATCATGAGTGCGACGACACATGGGCCGGTTGCACTTCGCCGAACATGCCAAAATATTTGGTGTGACTTTCGAATTGTCGCTTTATGTCGACAAGATATGTAAATAGCGGAGACTCAAAGTCATAGCCGAGCACTCGAGTGCTACATCCTTCACTGCCTCTTTGGCGGAGATTGTTTTTTTGGTTCCGGGGTACGCATCCAAAAGCATTACAGACGGTGTGACCGTCGAGTACGCCTTAGGTAGTGATCAAGGAACAGTTGCGCGGCAGATGGAACGCTAAGACAGCGCCTTTCCAGATTTCCGCGTCCGCCTGAGCGCGGACCGCCTACTTTAACCAAAGGCGCTCGAATTTGGGAAGACCGCCGAGCAGCGGGGGGCAATAGGCGTCGAGGGCGGCGGCCACGTCATTCGTGCCGAAGGTATGAGGGCTTATCCAGTTACTTGTCCCACTAGCTCACCCCCCCAGTTTGCAGAACATGCCTGTCACGCCATGATTTCTGGATGTGCACTGCTCGCGAAATCGCTGCCGAACCTGCACCGCTCCGAGCTTCGTCACGATCAACCTGCACAAAGGCCTCTTCATCACAACGTACTGGTCGATGTCGGGCACGCTTTTGTTCGCCGCCGTAAAAGCGCTCCCTCGGCAGCTGGGCGGCGGGCGCAGGCGTAGGAACCATCGTCGTCCGGCGCACAATGCTCTTGAGCCATGCAAATAAAACCTTCCAAATCACGATGAATCGCTCTATCAGCCTCCGGAGCGATTTTGCTTGTAACATGCGGTCAATGCACTCCCCGGCTGGGGCAGTCCGGCCTCATCGAGAGTTAATCATGGGCAAGATCAGCGAATTCATCCATCACCATTACCGGCACTTCAACGCCGCAGCCCTCATCGATGCGGCCGATGCTTACGAGCGCCACATCGACCAAGGCGGGCGGATGATCGTGACACTAGCCGGCGCCATGAGCACGGCCGAAGTCGGCCTGTCGCTCGCCGAGATGATCCGCGAAGAGAAGGTTCACGCCATCAGCTGCACCGGCGCCAATCTGGAGGAAGACATTTTCAACTTGGTGGCGCACGATCACTACAAGCGCCTCCCGCACTATCGCGAGCTGAGCGCCAAGGACGAGGAGAAGCTCATGGTAGGGCAACTCTTCCGGGTCACCGACACTTGCATCCCCGAGGAGGAGGCAGTCCGGCGCTTAGAAAGCGCCGTGCTCGAAGAATGGGTTGTCGCTGACCGCGCGGGAGAAGCCTATTTTCCCCACGAATTCTTTTACCGGATCCTGCTTTCCGGCAAACTCGAGCAATACTACCAGATCGACCCAAAGGATAGCTGGGTGCTAGCTGCCGCGCAGAAAGGCCTGCCGATCATGGTTCCCGGCTGGGAGGACTCCACGCTCGGCAACACCTTCGCCGGCTATGTCATCAGCGGCCAAATCAGGAATGTCCATACGATTCGCACCGGCATCGAATACATGGTTGAGCTGACCCGTTGGTACCAGGCTACTTGCCGGAAACATTCCATTGGGTTCTTCCAGATCGGCGGCGGTATAGCCGGGGATTTCCCTATCTGCGTCGTGCCTATGCTCGAACAGAACCTGAAGATTCAGGATATTCCGCGCTGGGGTTATTTTTGCCAGATCAGCGATTCGACCACGAGTTACGGATCGTACTCGGGTGCTGTCCCAAACGAGAAGATCACATGGGGCAAGCTTTCGGCAGCGACACCGAAGTTCATAATCGAGTCAGACGCCACCATTGTGGTACCGCTCATTTTCGCCTGTGTCCTCGGCCATTAAGTGTTGGGCATGTCCCTGCTGAGCAGCCGAAAAGTTGCATCATGGTTATATATTGATACAAATAGTTAGAGCCAAATAACTCTGACTTCACGATCCCAAATGCACAGGGTATCGGCGGGTGGCCATCGTAGAAAAACGCCAGCTGTTCGGGATCGTTCTGGTCAAGCTCGGCACCCGCAAAGGCATTTTGTCCTGTGCACCACCGGGCGAATGGCCCAGAGATCCGTTAAACTCCGTGCATGGTTTCACTCGCATCTACTTCACCACTTTCAGTGACGGCGTAAGCGCCAACGCGCCACGATCCAGCCGCGATAACCCTTCGGCAATCGCAGCAAGCTCGCCGTTTGTATCCCGCCGAGTAGTTTCAGGTGCAATGCCGGCTTTCAAAGCCATTATGAGGCCCGCAGCTTCCCAGTAGTTCTCGACGCGATGGTAGCGGCCGGTGCCGGCAAACAAGGGCGCGAGGTCATTGCGCATGAGATTGCGGTTCTCGCGCACGGCGATAACATGAATGCCCTGATGCAGCGCGGCGAGCGTGGGTAAGCCGAGGCAGCCATCAGGGATGATGAGGCACGAGACTTCCTCAGCCGAAACTACTCCCTTACCGACTTGAGCCGCTGCTCCGGTCAAAATGCGGGGGCTACGTGAAAGCCCCTTGATGATGCTGTGGATGCAAGCGAACGAACTCCCCTCGGCTGCCTTGCGCGGCTCATAGATGCCCTCATCACTTTTCATGATCTCGAAGGTGTCGTACATTGGCGCGTGCGCTGCCGGCACATCGTAAAGGAGCGTAATCGCGTGGGTAAGCAGTGCTTCGATCCCGCCGAACGGATTGATGCCTTGGTTGCCCATGAAGTAGGCGCCCTGCACGTCTTCCGGCACATCGACGACACTCGAGATGGCAACCGCCTCGAAGGTGCCCAATCGGTTCTCGATCAACTCGCAAAGCGTGTCGAAGCCCTCGATGCTGCCCGTTGCGCGCCCCGAGGTTGGCGAGATGAGCGGCGTCATCACGAGATCGATAGGAAGCGGCACAGCCGGAAGGCAAGAAAAGCCGCCGGAGCCGTAGGCCGCGGACACAGCATTGATGAGCGTGTGCCAAATGAAGGCCTCGGGATGCTCCTGAATGAGCGGCAGGAGACGATTGGCGCGGATCGGTGCCAATCCGGCAGTGCCCATCATCAGCCGCGTGAGCATGCTACCCTCCACATAGAGCGTGTTCTCCGGCATCTCGTTGATGTCGGCACCGTTGACGACATTGGGGTGAGTAATGAGTCGGTCACTCGCGGCTGCGATGAGGCGAGCGACTGGTCCCGCATCGCCCGCGTGTCCGCCGATATCGGCGTCTATGCCAGTCGGCACCACCAACACGGTCGTGAAGCGCTCACAGTTCTCATGCGTTCGCAGACGAAAGTCCATAATCGAGCGCGAGCGCGCCGGGTGATCGTGCGCCAAGCCCTTGAGGACACCGACTTCGCAATCAATGTGATCCTTGCACGTTCGCGTTGCCGCAAAGCGCAGCGCCATGGCATCGGCGGGGAGGTTTTCGCGGAGGTGGGCAGCGATGTGCGATAGGAATCGATCGCTTTGGGCTGGCAGTGGAATCCGTATCTGCTCCTCATAGAGTCGCATTGACTGATCCCCCCTCGTTGTCGCGACTTGGCAAAACGTCGGTCAGATAGTTGATATTGGCGAAGTCCGCGAAGCTCGAAGCGCGACGCATCATGACAGAACCATCGCCCATTTCCAGATAGATGTTCGGCAACGGCTGGCCATTGAACATGTGGGCCTTGACCAGGGAGTAGGCGCCCATAGCCGGGAAAACGACGCGCGAACCGATCGCCAGCGGCTCGGCGAACTGATAGGTTCCGAAGAGATCGCCGGCAAGGCAGGTGCTGCCGGCAAGCACGTAGCCGAAGCCTTCGGCCGCCGGCAGATCGCCGCGCTCGCCTAGGACTTCGGGCTCGATGTCGGGCAGGTCGCTAAACTCCAAAATTTCGGGCATGTGGTTGACCGAGGTATCGAGCACGGCCACGGATCGTCCTTCTGAGTCGATAAGGTCAACCACGCTCGCCACAAAGATCCCGCCATCGCGCACGAGGCCCTTGCCAGGCTCTATATAGATGTCCTGGATTGCTGTCGACCTGAGCAACGCTGTTGCCTCTATGAGTTGGCTAACTGCTTCGGGGGCGGACCAACCGTACCCGCCGCCAAGATTGATCCAGCTGATCTGCGCCAAGATGTGAGGAATCTCGCATTGCAACCGCTCAATCGTCGGTTTAAGACCGGAGAAGTCGTCCGCCTCGCAGTTGTTGTGGAAGTGTATTCCCGAAATCCCGGGGGGAAGCGCCTTGAGCCGTCTAAGGTTGCTGGCAGGCTCACCTAGCTTCGAGTGCTTGCGGCATGGATTGAAGCGCCGGTCGTCGATCTGCGAGATTTGTGGGTTGATGCGCAGACCCATGCGCCTGTGGGAGAAGTAGCCGCCGAGACGGGCACTCTGCGAAAGAGAGTTGAAGGATATGGCGTCGCAATCCTGGGCAAGCTCCGCGCAATCCCGATCCCGCAGCCCCGGGGATGTCACCTGCACTTCGACTTTCGGCCCTACGACATGGCGCACCAGCAACACCTCGAAAAGCGAACTTGCCGAGAAGCCTGCCAGCTGAGGGACCATAAGGTGCAGCACGTCGGGAAGTCCGAGTGCCTTCAGCGAGTACAACGCACGGCAGCCTGCCAGCCCGCACAGCCGGGACAACTCATCGCGGCTCGCCACGATGGCTCCCGCCCTCACGATGAACGCGGGAGTCTCAACAGCATCGCATGGGAATGCAGATTGCGTCCTCACGGCCCTACCACCGCTCCGGACCTGCCGGCGGGAGGCATTTGCGATTCGAACCTGTCCTGCAGGGGCGTGTAGGCGATGATCTGCACGAATGTTTCCCAGTATCCGTGGCTTACCTGCTCGACGATTTCGGTGTTGTGGGCGCAGTAGGCCTCGGGCAGGTGGAACCAGGGAATGCTGGAATACTTGTGATGTAAGGCATGGTAGCCGATGTTATAAGAAATGAAGGTATTTATGAACCAGTTCAAATCCGAGCGCGTCTTCGCTCCGGTCACCCGGTAGTGATCCCCCGCCTCGGACCAGTAGTTTATTGTTGAAAAGATAAAGGTGTATGGGATCAGCCAGTAGAGGATCAACTCTTGCCACAGGGAAAGATAGGTCGCGCCGGCTATGATCGCTGCCCAGGCAGTTAGCATCAGGCGCGTCTCCCAAAGATCGAAATCGTAGGTAAAATCCCGTACTGTATTGAGCAGATGCATGATGCCGGTGAGGCCAATCGCGGGCCTGAGGACAAGAAGCCAGAACGCACGATTGGGGCGGAGCGCCCGACTTGGAGCCGGCAAGCCCCAATCCTTGTAATCCTCCCAGATGCTGTTCTCCGGATCGGCAATGTCAACTTCGTGGTGCAGCCTGTTGTGGAACCGGCGATAGGCAGTGAGCGACGTGAAGACCGGCCAGGCGAGGATCGCTCCGAGCATGTTGTTGACAGATTTCGAGTTGGAGAGGTGCCAGTGCGACGCCTCGTGCAACAACGCCTCGCCAAGCGCGTACTGACGCGTACCGATAATGATGATGGCAAGCACTTTTATTGGCCAGCCTGTGTTCGGCACGGCAGCGGCAATCGCGATCGCTCCTGTAATGATCGCGTACTCCACCGCAATCGTCAGCAACGCGCGCATGGTCGAACGACGCGTGAAGCGGGACATTACACCGCCCTCCCCAACATCATACGAGCTTCTCTCAGGTCATGATCCTCGCTCGTTCCCACCATCCGTTTCAGGAGGGGCTGAAGGTCCTGAACATCGCAAAGGCGATTTTTGCACATGCTGAGCGTCGTTCTTAACTCGAATGCAATGCTTCCTTGATGCCGTGCGGTCTCAATCGCCCGCGCATAGCATGCCGCCGCACCCGCGAGATCGATCGCCGCGCGAAGGTCCCCCTCCACGCGCAATCGCTCCGCGTCGTAGAACGTCTCGTCTGCGAGTTCGTGCGCCTCGCGCATAGTCGCGAGTCCCTCGTTGACATTGCCGACCAGCAAGTACACCTCGGCGAGCCAAGGCAAAAAGCAGCTCAGGCAGACGTCGGCCTCGGGAGCACGCACCTGCTCGATACCCCGCGACACCTCGGCAATGGCCGCAGCGGGGTCAGGCCCGAAGCTGATGGCCCACCCATGGATTACCTGCGCCAGCCCACCAACAAGATCGAAGCCACCCTCCTCGCAGCTTGCGATGGCGCGTGAGGCGAAGAGCTCGGCGCGACGAGTGTCACGCATTAGTGCGTAGAGCCAGCTCGCGAAGAACTCCGCCTGTGCCGAAGAATAGGCGTGGCCGAGCTCGCCGGCGAGCGCGAGGGACTGCTCACAATCGGCAAGCGACAAATCGGCCCTGCCCAAGATCCAATGTGACAGGGCCCGATACATGAGGCAAAGGACCTTGGGATCGTCACCGATTCCGCCGATTAGACGATAATGGTCTTCCACTCTGTAACGCGCGATGCTCTCGTTGGCGTGCTCGCAGCATTTTGTGAATGCGCCGACATAGAAGCTGATCTCAGACAGGATACGATGACCGTGCAGGAATTGGTCGGCGGATTTCGTGCGTTCCGCCATGTCCAGGCATGCTCGACCATGCTCCAAAGCTTCATCAAGCTTGCCATTTACGTAGAGAGAATTGGCCAGACCCAAATGGGCCATGAACTGCTCGTTTGTGCGATTCAGGATTGTCGCCAGCTCAAGTATCCGGGCGTAGGTGCTCTGACTTGCCTGGGCCGACCAGCCCGCGATCGCGGTTTCGACGCCGCTCGCCCTCACCCGCAGCATCAACTCAATGTCGGCGGCGTGCGGCCGATCCTTGATCTGATCGAGCAGCTCGATGGCTCGATGAAAATGGCCAAAAGCCTCCTTGACGGCAGATCGCATAGTCGCGCGCTCGCCCGCCGCGGACCAGTATTCGATCGCCCGCTGGGCATCACCTGCCTCAGTCCAGTGATGAGCGACGAATTCTGGCATCTGACCCGCAATCTCCGGATGCGATGCACACAAAGTGTTGGCGATATGTTTGTGGAGTTGCAGGCGCGCGCTCCGCAGCATGCTTTGATAGGTCGCATCCCGAAGCAACTCGTGTCTGAACCCATACCGCATGAACTGAGTAGCATCTGACGCGCTGATGAAGCGGCCCTCGACGAGCTCGACGAACGCTTGCTCGAAATCGTCCGGCGCGAACCGGCAGACGCTCTGCAGCAGGCTGCGTGAAAACCCTGACCCGACCGCAGAGGCGATCTGCGAGAGAGCCTTGGCTCCTGGCGACAGACGATCCAACGTCTCGTGCAAGAACATCTCGAGATTGACGGGCATTGCTTGCTCGCCATTGATCGCTTGCGGAGCGTCATCCGCGCTCAATGAACTGTCTTGAGCTGCCAGCTTGTCGCGGACGAAGTGGGCGAGTTCCTCGAGATAGAAGGGAAGGCGGTCTGGCTCGGTGCGCTTGACGATGGCCGCTGCTACCGAGGGAGGGCAATGCATGCCTTC
>Ga0214471_10001689_pt1 | contig 17449 bp, 14 predicted proteins | sample RVTome_5_FD_207665 | JGI IMG/M metagenome (GOLD analysis project Ga0214471, IMG submission 207665) | Soil microbial communities from uranium-contaminated site in the Upper Colorado River Basin, Wyoming, United States - RVT142D155 | ecosystem: Environmental > Terrestrial > Soil > Contaminated >... | reverse complement strand
GACGAGTACGCGAGCAGCCGCACGATGTGGGTCTGGGTCAGCGCGACGAGGTTCCCAAGCGACATGGTCAGCACGGCGAGGATCCCGAAGCCCGGCGCCCACACGTTGGCATGGTCGGGGAACGCGTAGAACGTCAGTTGCAGCAGGCCGGCGAAACCGGCGGCCTTCGAGGCGACCGACAGGAACGCGGCGACCGGAACCGGCGAGCCCTCGTAGGTGTCCGGCGCCCAGAAGTGGAACGGCACGGCCGAGACCTTGAACCCGAACCCGACCACGATCAGCAGGATGCTCGCGACGACCAGCGGATCGTCGGAACTGCCGGCCAGCGCCTCTGCGATCCCGGCGAGGTTGGTCGTCCGGGTGATGCCGTAGATCATCGACATCCCGAACAGCATCACGGCCGAGGCAAGCACGCCGAACAAGAAGAACTTGATCGCAGCCTCGTTCGAGCGCTCGTCCCGCTTCTTGAACCCGGCCAGCAGGAACCCGGGGATGCTCACCGTCTCCAGCGCGATGAACAGGGCGAGCATGTCGCGCGCGCTCGGCATGACCAGCGCCCCGAGCATGCTCACGAGCAGCAGGAAGTAGAACTCGCCCTGGATGCTGCGGATCGCCTCGTTGAGATAGGTCATGGACAGCAGCAGCAGCACGCCGGCGACGGCCAGGAACAGGAACTTGAACAGCAGGGCGTAACTGTCGATCACGAACATCTCGGCGAAGGTGGTTCGCTGCTCGCCGATGAGCGTCGCCAGCGCGATCCCCGCGCCCAGCACGCCGGCCATCGCGATGCCCGCGTTCCAGCGCTTGTAGTCGTTGGGCAGGAACAGGTCGATCACCAGCACCGCGAGCAGCGCCGCGGTGAGAGCGATCTCGGGAGCGATCGCGTGCAGATCGACGGCAGTCGGGTCCATGTCAGAACAACTGGGTCAGCGCGACGACGGCATCGTTCGTGATCTCGAAGACCAGCAGCGGCGCGATCCCCAGCGCCAGGATCGCCACGAGCAGCGGCGCCCACGCGACGGCCTCGACCGGTCTCAGATCGTCGATCGAGGCGTCGCCCGCCCACTTCTCGCGAACTTGACCCAACGTCAACCGCTGGATCAACCAGAGCATGTAGCCCGCGGTCAGGATGGTGCCGATGGCCCCAAGCACCATGTAGGTGCGGAACAGGCCCTGGTTCAGCACCTCCGCCGGGTTGAACGCGGCGAGCAGCGCGAAGACCTCGCCCCAGAAGCCCGCGAGGCCGGGCAGGCCCAGTGAGGCGATCGCCGAGAAGACGAAGATCGCTCCCATCCGAGGCATCTTCTGCAGCAGGCCCGGACCGATGTCGTCGATGACCCGCGTGTGGTAGCGCTCGTAGATAGAGCCGGCGAGGAAGAACAGCATGCCGGTGATGACGCCGTGCGCGACCATGCCGAAGATGGCGGCGTTGATCCCGGTGTCGGTCAGCGTCGAGATGCCGAGCATGATGAACCCCATGTGCCCGACCGAAGAGAACGCGATCAGGCGTTTGATATCGGTCTGCGCCAGGCAGCACAAGGCGCCGTACAGGATCGCGATCACCGAGAGCGCGCCGATGTAGGGGGCCCAGTCCGCGGCGGCTTCGGGCAACATCGGCAGAGCGATGCGGATGAACCCGTAGGTGCCCATCTTCAGCAGGATCCCGGCCAGCAGCACCGACCCCACCGTCGGCGCATCACCATGCGCGTCGGGGAGCCAGGTGTGGAACGGCCACATCGGCACCTTGATCGCGAATCCGAGGAACAGGCCCAGGAACACCAGGTTCTGGAACCCGAGACTGCCGCCGACGCCCTGCTGCTGCAACACCAACATGTCGAACGTGCGAGGCTCGGACTGGAAGTACATCGCCAGGAATCCCAGAAGCATGAACACGCTGCCGAAGAGCGTGTACAGGAAGAACTTGATCGCCGAGTACTCCTTCCGCTCCGAGCCCCAGATCGAGATCATGAAGTACATCGGGACCAGCACCATCTCCCAGAACACGAAGAACAGCACCAGGTCGAGGCTGGTGAATGTGCCGGCCATCCCGGTCTCGAGCAGCAGGATCAGCGCGAAGAAGCCCTTCTTTCGATCCTTCGGGTTCGGCATGATCTTGGTCGTGTACAGCACACAGAGGAACGACAGCGCGACCGTCAGCACGAGCAGCGGCAGCGAGATGCCGTCGACGGCCATGTGGTAGCGCGCGCCGACCGACTCGATCCACTTGGTGTCGACCGAGAACTGGAACACGCGGGTCGCGCCGAAGTCGAACCGCACCAGCGCGACGATGCCGAAGAACAGGGCGGCGCCCGAGAACAGCACCGCGATACCCTGGATCGCCTTCTCCTGCGCGCGCGGGGTCGCCGCGATCAGCCCCGCGCCCACCAACGGCAGGAACACGATCAGCGAGAGCAGCCACAGGTCCAGCGTCGATTCCATCAGCGATCCCCCGTCAGAACCTCGTGAACAGGAACGCGAACAGCGCGATGCCGACGAACATGATGGCGGCGTAGCGCTGGACGTTCCCCGATTGGACGTACTTGAGCAGACCCCCGCTGCCGCGGGCGGTCATGCCGGCGCCGTTGACGGCGCCGTCGATGACCTTCTGATCCACGACGTTGTACAGGCCGCGCGCGCTCGCGCGCGCGGCCGCCGCCGACCCGTTCACCGCGCCGTCGAGGACGTTCTGGTTGACCCAGTACATCGCCTTCGAGATCGAGTCGCGGATCGGGTACACGATGCCCTTGTAGTAGAAGTCATCGAGGTAGTACTTGTTGACGAGCAGCGTGTGGAACCACCCCAGCCGCTCGACCGGATCCGTCGCCGGTGCCGGCAGGTAGAGCTTGCGGCCCAGCGCAATCCCTCCGACCGCGATCGCGATCGAGATCACCATCACCAGAAGGTTCGCGCTCGGCACGTGCGTATGACCGCCGACCGCGGTCCAGGCGCCGAAGCCCGATTGCACCCCCGGCAGACCGACGAAGCCGCCGATCACGGCGAGCACGGCGAGGATGATCAGCGGCGTGGTCATGTTGCGAGGCGACTCGTGCGGATGGCCGTTGCCCCGGTACGTGCCCTCGAAGGTCAGGTGGACCGCGCGCGACATGTACAAGGCCGTCAGGAACGCGGACATCAACGCGACACCGAACACGATGAGCGCGACCACCGGAGCTCCGACCGCCTCCTCGGCGTGGGTGCCGAAGTGGTAGGCCTCGGCCACGATCTCGTCCTTGGACCAGAACCCGGCCAGCGGCGGGATCCCGGCCAGAGCCAGCGAACCCAGCAGGAAGGTCCAGTAAGTCGTCGGCATCTTCTTCCGTAGCCCGCCCATCTCGCTCATGTTGTTCGCGTGCACGGCGTGGATCACCGAGCCGGCCCCCAGGAAAAGCAGCGCCTTGAACCAGGCGTGGGTGAACAGATGGAAGACCGCGGCGTTGCCGGCGCCGACCCCGAGCGCGGCGATCATGTAGGCGAGCTGGCTGACGGTCGAATACGCCAGCACCTTCTTGATGTCGTCCTGCACCAGCGCGAGCAGCGCCGCCATCAGCATCGTGATCGCGCCGATGATCGCGACGACGTTCATCGCGGCCTCGGAGTGCTCGAACACCGGGAACATCCGTGCGACCAGGAACACGCCGGCCGTGACCATCGTCGCGGCGTGGATCAGCGCACTGACCGGCGTGGGGCCGGCCATCGCATCGGGCAGCCACACGTGCAGCGGGAACTGGGCGCTCTTGCCCACGGCGCCCCCGAACAGCAGGATCGCACCGGCGGTGAGCGTGATCGTCCCGATCGCGCCTTCCTCGGTCAGGCTGAGGATCTCGCCGATGTTGAAGGTTCCCGCGGCCGCGAAGAGCACGAAGATGCCGATCACGAACGGGATGTCACCGGTCTTGGTGGTGACGAAGGCCTTGATCGCCGCGTTGGAGTTCTCCTTCTCCTCCCACCAGAAACCGATCAGCAGGTACGAGCAGACCCCAACCAGCTCCCATCCGATCAGCAGTTGGAGCAGGTTGTTGGAGATCACTAACAGCAGCATCGAGAACGTGAACAGGTTCAGCGCCGTGAAGAACCATGTGAAGCGCGAGTCACCGTGCATGTAGCCCGTGGAGTAGATCTGCACCATCAGCGACACGACCGTCACGACGACGAACATGACCGCGGTCAGCCCATCGATGCGCATGCCGAGCTCGAGGGCGAGCCCTCGCCCGAAGGGGAACCATTCCACGGCCTTCTCGACCGTCGGGCCGCCACCGCCGATGAAGTCGGCCAGGACGACCGCCGACAGCACCACCGCGCCGAGCATGCCGACGATGCCGATCTCGGACCCGCCGCGGGGCAGGCGCTTGCCGAACAACCAGATCAGCACGAGCGTGACCGCCGGGATCGCAGGGATCAGCCACGCGGCGTTCGTGACCGCGTTGGCCGTCCCCTCGGCGACGGCGTGGGTCTCTTGGGCGGCGAACAGGGCAGCTACCACTTCAGCAGATCCACCTCATCCACATTGATGGTCTTGCGGTTCCGGAAGATCAGCAGCACGATCGCGAGGCCGACGCCCACTTCGGCCGCGGCAACCGTGATGACGAACAGCGCGAAGATCTGCCCGACGCTCTCCGAGGCGCCGAACCACGCATCGAACGCGACGAAGTTGATGTTCACCGAGTTGAGCATCAGCTCGATCGACATCAGGACCAAGACGGCGTTTCGCCGCGCGAGCACCCCATACACGCCGATGCTGAACAAGAACGCGCCCAGCGTGAGCAGCCAGGGGAGGCTCACTTCTGCCTCCCCTCGTCACGACGGGCAAGCACGATCGCGCCCACCAGCGCCGCGAGCAGCAACACCGACACCAGCTCGAAGGGCAAGATGAAGTTGGTGAACAGCGCCTCGCCGATGTCGGCGGTCCGCGTCGGCTGCTCGAGCGCGATCTCTTCGCCGCCGAAGGTCCGCCAGATCAGCCAGGTCAGCACCGCGAAGGTGACGCCGGCCGCGCCGAAGGCGATCAGGCGCTGCTGGTTATCGGTCGCGTCGCGCCCGATCGGCGCGCGCGTGAGCATCAGTCCGAACAGCAGCAGGACCACGATGGCCCCGACGTAGACCAGGAATTGCACCCAGCCGATGAACTCCGCGCCGACCAGCAGGAAGATCACCCCGACGCCGCCGAGCGTGATCACCAGGAACAGCGCGGCGTGGATCACGTTGCGAGATAGCACGACCGCGATCGCGGCGAGCGCCGTGAGCGCACCGAAGGCGAAGATGGCGAACTCGACCCAGCTCATCCTTGCTGTCTCCGTTTGAGGATCCACGCCTTCTTGGCCAGCGCGCGCGCCTCGCGGTCGGACTTTCCGGCTGCGATGTGCCGGTCGTAGGTCTCTTGATCGATCTGCGGGGGCTCCTCCTCATGGCGCTCCGGCTTGGCCGGCGCCTCGGCGGGTGGAGGCGCTTCGGCGGATGGAGGCGCTTCGGCGGATGTAGGCGCTTCGGCGGGAACGGGAGCGGGCGCGCCCTGCGCCGGAGCCTCCGCGGGTGCCGCCGCAGCGGCGGGCGCGGGCGCTGCAGTGTCGGCTGGCGTGGGTGCCGCAGCAGCGGCGGGCGCGGCGGCCGGGAGGTCGTAGGCCTTGTCCTCGGCCGCGATCTCCTTCGGATCCTCGGCGCCCTCCTCGAGAGGCGGCGGCAGCGGCACCAGGTCCATCCACTTGCCGAGGGTATCCATCTCGTGGGTCAGCTCGTCGATGTCGGTGGTCGAGTATTCGAAGTGCGGCGACCAGAACAGGGCGTCGAACGGGCAGACCTCGACGCAGATACCGCAGTACATGCACAGCGCGTAGTCGATCGCGAACCGATCCAGGACGTTGCGAGTTCGCGCGCGCGCGCCGGGCGTCTTCGGCGGCATCACATCCTTGTGCGAGTCGATGTAGATGCACCAGTCGGGGCATTCGCGCGCGCAGAGCATGCAGACGGTGCAGTTCTCTTCTTGGAGGGCGATGATGCCGCGCGTCCGCGGCGGCAGGTCCGGCTTCACGTGCGGGTACTGCTGTGTAACCGCGGGCCGGAGCATCGTCCTCAGCGTGATCGACAGGCCCTTGGCGAGTCCGTACGCCGCGCCGATCCCCTTCTTTGCAAGGATCTTATGTTCGACCTCGCGGATCTTCGCCTGCCGCTCTTCCTTCGTCATGGCCATACCGGCTAGAACACCACCTTGAAGATGCCGGTTAGCAGGATGTTCAGCAGCGCGATCGGGATCAGGTACTTCCAGGACAGCTTCTGAAGCTGATCCTCACGCAGGCGCGGGTAGGTCGCGCGCAGCCAGATGACGAAGAACCCGAGCGCGCCGATCTTGGCGAGCGTCCACAGCGGTCCAGGGATGCCGGGGATGATGAACCCATGCCAGCCCCCCAGGTACAGCACCGTGGCCACCGCCGACAGGGACACGATCCCGGCGTACTCCGACAGCAGGAACAGGCCGAAGCGGATGCCCGAGTACTCGGTCATGTGACCGAAGATGATCTCCGAGTCGGCGATCGGCATGTCGAAGGGGGGACGCGACAGCTCGGCGAGGCTGGCGGTGATGAAGATCGCGAAGCCGGCGAATTGCGGGACCACGTACCACATGCTCTGCTGGCCCTCGGCGATGCCGACCAGCGACAAGGTCCCGGCCTGCATGGCGACGGCAGCGGCGGCCAGCACCAGCGGCAGCTCGTACGCGATCAGCTGCGCGGCTCCGCGGATGGCGCCGATCAGCGAGAACTTGTTCGCCGAGGCCCAGCCCGCCATGAGCATGCCGATCACGCTCACCGACGTAACCGCCAGCACGAAGAAGATCCCGACGTCGAGGTTCTCGCCCCACCAGCCGCAGCCGCCGGCACCGCAGGAGGCGGCCACATCGCTGTTCACCAGGGCCGGCCCGAACGGGATCACCAGGAACACGACCACGACCGGGACGATCACAACCGCGGGCGCGAGCGAGAACACCCACTTGTCGGCGGCCCGCGGGATCAGGTCTTCCTTCTGGATGAACTTGACGCCGTCGGCGACCAGCTGCGCCCAGCCGTGGAACTTGCCCGCCTCCATCGGCCCGAGACGCGCCTGCATGTGCGCGAGCACCTTGTGCTCGGTGTAGCCGATCAGCAGCGGCGCGGTCAGGAAGAAGATGAACAGGACCCCGAGCTTGAGCCCGAGGACGGCCCAGAAGTTGTCGAACAGCTCGTAGAAGATCACCTATCAACGTCTCCTACGACGAAGAACACGCTGCCGAGCACTGCGATCAGATCCGGCAGCAGCACGCCTTCAAGAAGGTACGGGATCATGCTGACGTTGTGGAAGGAAGGCGTCCGCATCTTCAGCCGCCACGGCTCCTTGCCGCCCCGCGACACCAGGTAGTACCCGGTCTCGCCGAGCGAGTTCTCGGTCCGCACGTAGGTCCAGCCCTCCGGGGGCTTGATGTTCTTGGGCATCTTGGCGGGGATGATCGGACCGGCGGGGAGCTTGTCGTGCACCTGCTCGATGATCTTCAGCGACTCCTCGATACGCCGGTACAGCACCAGGAACCGGTCGAAGGAATCCCCGTGCGCGCCCGTCGGCACCTCGAACTCGACCTGGTCGTAGTGCAGGTAGGGCTCGGTCTTGCGCGAGTCCTCGGCGACACCGGAGGCTTGCAGGATCGGGCCGGTGACCCCGTAGGACTTCGCGATCTCGCCGGGCAGCACGCCGATCGACACCGTGCGCTTCTTGAAGATCTCGTTGCCGAGCAGCAACCCCTCGTAGTCGAGCAGCCGGTGGCGGATCTTGCGCACCAGGTCCGACGATTCCTTGAGGAACCCGCGCGGCAGGTCCTCCTTCAGGCCGCCGACTCGGTTGTAGGTGAAGTGCATCCGCCCGCCGGTCGCCGCCTCGAGCAGGTGCTGGATGTCCTCGCGCTCGCGGAACGCGTAGAACATCGGCGTCATCGCACCCAGCTCGAGGCCGAACGAGCCGAGGAACATCAGGTGGTTGAGCACCCTGTTCCACTCGGCGACCAGCATGCGGATCCACTGCGCGCGCTCGGGCACCTCCAGCTCCATCAGGCGCTCGACCGCCAGGGTGATGCCCAGCTCGTTGCCGAAGGCGCTGAGCCAGTCGTGACGGTTCGACAGCGCGATGATCTGCCGGTAGTCGCGCGCCTCGGCGAGCTTGTCGAACGCGCGGTGCATGTAGCCGATCACCGGGATCGCGGATGCGATGCGCTCGCCGTCGAGGCCGAGCACGACACGGAGGACACCGTGGGTCGAGGGATGCTGCGGCCCGATCGACAGGGTCATCTCTTGGGTCGCCAGCTCGCCTTCACCGGCGATGACGACCTGCACGCCCTCACCCGGCCCTCCGGGCAGCACGCCGGCCGATCGCTCCGAGGGCACCACTACTTCACCTCCTCCGGCTCCTTGAGCCCCGGCCATTCCTTGATCTCGCGGCTCATGAGCAGGAAGTCCTTGCGCAGCGGGAACCCCTCGAACTCGTCGGGCAGCAGCAGCTTGCGAAGATCCCCGTGTCCGTCGAAGTCGATCCCGAACAGCTCGTGGGTCTCGCGCTCGCCCCAGTCGGCGCCCAGCCAGAGCCCCTTCAGCGTGCGCAAACGGGGCTCGGTTCGTGGCAAGAGCGTCTTGTAGTTGATGTGGTGCTGGCGGCGGACCGAGTACAGGTGGCAGACGACCTCGAAGCCCTCGTCCTCCAGGTCCACCGCGCTGATGAAGGTGAAGAAGTCGAAGCGGCAGCGCCCGCACTCCTTGAGGTGCTCGGCGCCGGCGACCCAGCCGTCGCGGGAGGCCCACATGGACAGCTCGCCGTGCGCGACCTCGTCGCGCTCGAACAGGCCCGTCTCGTTCAGATGCTTCGCGAGCTCTTCGGGGGTCACGTCCTACTCGTCCTCGATCTGGGTCTGGAAGATGGGACCGCCGCCGACCACGATCGGCTGCGCCTTCGGCTCGGTCGCGTCGCGGCGCTCGAACCGCTCCTTCAGTGACTCCTTGCCGATCATGTCTTGCAGCATCAGGATCCCCTCGAGCAGCGCCTCGGGACGCGGCGGGCAGCCGGGCACGTAGACGTCCACCGGCACGATCTGATCGACGCCCTTGGTCACCGAATAGGAATCCCAGAACGGGCCGCCGCAGTTCGAGCAGCTCCCGAAGCTGATCACGTACTTGGGCTCGGGCATCTGCTCGTAGACGCGCTTGAGGGCCGGCGCCATCTTGTCGGTCAAGGTGCCGGCGACCACCAGCAGGTCCGCTTGGCGGGGGCCGTGCGCGACCGGGATCACGCCCAGGCGGATGAAGTCGTGGCGGCTGGTCGAGGCGGCGATCAACTCGATCGCGCAGCAAGCCAGCCCGAAGTTCATGACCCACAGCGAGTACTTCCGGCCCCAGTTGAGCAGGAACTTGGCCGGCTGCGGCAGGTCGAACCGATCTACGAGGCCCATGGGATCAGATCCACTCCAGGACTTTCTTCCGCCACGCGTACAGCAGCGCCACCGCCAGGATCCCCACGAAGACGATCATCTCGACCAGCACCAGCCCCGGGTTCACGAAGTCCTCGAAGATGGTGGCGAACGGGAACAGGAACAGCGCCTCGACATCGAAGATCACGAACAGGAACGCGAAGATGTAATACCGGATCTGGGTCTGGCTCCACCCCTCGCCGACCGGGTCCACTCCGCATTCGTAGGTCGTGTACTTGTCGGGACGAGGCCGCACCGGACGCATGACCCGGTTCGCACCCAGACCGACAGCGACGAATACCAGCCCGAGCAGAGTGAGTGCCCCGAGCGTGCCGTAGGACTGGAAGTATTCGGTCACTCCGTCATGCCCCCGTCGCGCGCGTACGTGCCCGGTTGCACCGTGGTACCCCCCTGAAGATCGCATGGTATCCGGCGCGCGCGGACCCTTCCGGCGCTCGTGAATCGCATCACATGCGGCCCGGATATTACCCCAGGGCTGGAGGCCGACCAAAAGCAGCGGGACGACACGTGATGCACTTACGCACAACGTGTTGGGCGCCTACAGCGGCCTCACGCGCTCGTTCCGTAGATCACGTCGGGCGAGCGCGTTGCGCGTGTCCACGACCAGCGGCGCGTGCTGGAGCACGAGGGGATAATCGACGCTGTCGTGGTCGGTGAGGATGAGCACGCAGTCGGCCGCCTCGAGGGTCTCGGCGGTGAGGTCGACCGAGGACAGGTCGATGCCGCGGTGCCGGAACGCCGGCACGTACGGGTCGTGGTAGGAGACCTCGGAGCCTCCCTGAAGCAGCCCCAGGATGCATTCGACGGCCGGCGACTCACGGTAGTCGCGCACGTTCGGCTTGTACGCAACGCCCAGCACCAGGACCTTCGAGCCGCGAAGGGCTTTGGTGTGCTCATTGAGTGCGTCCTGCACCCGGTTGACCACCACCTGGGGCATCCGCGCGTTGATGGTCTCGGCCAGCTCGACGAAGCGCGTGCCCTCTCCGGTGAGCCGAGCCGCCCACTGGAGGTAGAAGGGATCCAAAGGTATGCAATGACCGCCCACGCCGGGGCCGGGATAGAAGGGCATGTAGCCGAACGGTTTGGTCGCCGCCGCCTCGATGACCTCCCAGATGTCCACGCCGATCGCGCGCGAGACCGCGGCCAGCTCGTTCACCAGGGCGATGTTGACCCACCGGAACGTGTTCTCGAGCAGCTTCGCCATCTCGGCCGTGCGCGCGCTGGACACGCGATGCACCTTGCCCACGAACCGCTCGTAGACCAAGGCGGCGGCCTCGGTGCTGCGCTCGGAGGCTCCGCCGACCACCCGGGGGATGTTGGACGTGCGGAAGCTTGGGTTGCCGGGGTCGACGCGCTCGGGCGAGTAGGCCAGCAGGAAGTCCTTGTCGAGCTCGAGACCGCTGGATTCAAGGATCGGCCTTACGGTGTTCTCGGTCGTACCTGGGTACGTCGTCGACTCCAGGATCACCAGATGGCCGGGACGCAGGATCCCGGCGATATCGTTCGCTGCTCGCTCGATGTATGAGACGTCGGGCTGCTTGCCCACCGCCAGGGGCGTGGGAACGCAGACGAACAGCACGTCCCGGTCGGCCAGGTCGGCGACGTTGGTGGTGAAGCTCGTGAGCTCGGCGACCTCGGCCAGATCGTCCGCGGTCACGTCATCGATGTGCGACCGGCCCGCGGTCAGCGCATCGACGACCTCGGGCTTGACGTCGAAGCCGGACGCCAGCACGCCGGCACGCGCCATCGTCACGACCAGCGGCAGGCCGATGTAGCCGAGGCCGACCACGCCGCCGCTCCAATTCCACTTCTCGAGCTTGCCGAGGGTTTCGTCGATCATCGGAGTCCTCCGGGATCCGCCGCTAGACTGGCGGTGCCCCCAACTGTAGCGGGGCCATGGTTCGCGGGCACACCGCACGGGTTCGGGACGATCACACGGAGGCGGAGCGCAGATGAGGGTCCTTCACGTTGCGGGCGCGCGCCCCAACTTCATGAAGGTCGCGCCGGTGATGCGCGCGCTGGCCGATCGCAGCATCGACCAGGCGCTCGTCCACACCGGGCAGCACTACGACCCGATGATGTCGGCGGCGTTCTTCGACGACCTCGGCTTGCCCGAACCGGACGTGCACCTCGAGGTCGGCTCGGGCTCTCACGCCGCGCAGACGGCGCGGATCATGGAGCGGATCGAGCCGGTGCTGCTCGACCAGAAGCCCGATCTGACCGTCGTGGTGGGGGACGTGAACTCGACCATCGCGGTCGCGCTGGTGTGCGCGAAGATGCTGCTGCCGGTCGCGCACGTCGAAGCGGGCCTGCGAAGCTTCGACCGGACCATGCCGGAGGAGATCAACCGGCTGCTGACCGACCAGTTGTCGGACCTGCTGTTCACCACCTCGCCAGAGGCCGAGGCGAACCTGACGGCCGAGGGCTGTCGCGGCGAGATCCACTTCGTCGGCAATCCCATGATCGACTCGCTGGAACGCCACCTCACGCACGCGCGCGCCTCCGACGTGCTCGAACGGATCGGCCTCGAGCAGCGCGGCTACGCGCTGGTGACGCTGCACCGGCCGTCGAACGTCGATGACCCCGAGACGCTGCGCGGGATCCTTGAAGCCCTGCGGGACGCGGCGGTCGAACTGCCGGTGCTGTTCCCCATCCACCCACGGACGGTGAAGATGCTCGACACGTTCGGGCTGTCGGAGATGGTGATGATGGGCGGCGCGCCGGCGCGTGGGATCGTCACCTGCATCGACCCGGTCGGCTACGTGGACTTCCTGCGGCTGATGGCCGACGCGCGCGTGGTCGTCACCGACTCGGGTGGCATCCAGGAGGAGACCACGATACTGGGCGTGCCGTGCTTGACGGTGCGACACAACACCGAGCGGCCGATCACGTGCGAGCTGGGCACGAACACGCTGATCGGGACGGATCCGGAACGGATCCGGACCGAGACCCTGGCCGCGGCGCGCGCGGAGCCGCTGCGGGATGCGCAGCGGCCGCCGCTGTGGGACGGCAAAGCCGGCGAGCGCATCGCCGACGTGATCGTCGCGCGCGCCTGATACGGCCGAGCAGATCGGGACGCAGATGCGTCCGTTTCGCGAGCGCATCTGTGTCTGGGGCCACTTAGCAACCCCAGGCTGACAGAAACATATGTTTCGCAGTGCTGCCTGAGGATGCGTGGATGAACGAGAACGGCATCTGTTGTCAATCCCGGGTTGCTAAGCGGCCGCGCATCCACCCCTGACTGAACGTCCCGAGAGATCTTGTGACACCGACCCACGAGACCTGGTGACACCAAGACCCGAGAGATCTTGTGAGAACGATCAGGTGACGGCGTCGCGCAAGGCTTCGGCGAACTGGGCCGCCGCGCGCGCAGGCGCGAGTTCTTCGGCGACGCGGCGCGCGGCCTGCTGGTACCGCTCGGCCTTGAGGTCCGGGGCGCGCGCGATCGCGTCGGCGAGCGCGCGCGGCGACGCCGGGTCGAAGCGGAGGCCGATCTCGTCGGAGACGAGATCGGCCACGCAGCCGCGGTCGGGCGCGATCACCGGCCGCCCGAAGCTCAGGCCGAGCATCAGCACGCCCGAGTTCAAGATGTCCGCGTACGGCAGCACGACCACGTCTGCGGCGCCGAGATACAATTGCAGATCCTCGTCGGGGATCCGGTCGAGCTTCGCGACGATCGCCGGATCGCGCTCGAGCCGGCCGCGCATCGCCTCCAACCCGGGGAACGCGATCGGCCGGCCTGCCACGATCAGCTTCAAGGACGCGTCCCCCTGCCGCACTTCGTCGAACGCCTCGAGCAGCGCGTCGATCCCCTTGTAGCGCCTGATCCCACCCACCACAGCGAGCACGGTGTCGCCGGCACCCAACCCAAGCTCGAAGCGTGCCTGCGCGCGCGAGAGATGCGCCGGATAGATCCCGAGGTAGCTCGGGTGCGGGATCACGCGCACCTTCTCGGGCGGGAGCGTGTAATGCGGCTCGGTCAGCTCGGGGGTGCGCGCGCACAGCACGTGGATCAGGTCGGCGCGCTCGGCGAGCGAGCGACACACGGCCGCCTCGAGCTCCTCGTAGCGGCGTTCATGTGGCAGCACGTTGTGCACGGTCCACGCGATCCGGCCGCCCGCACCCTTGAACGTCTCCAGGCGCTGCTCGAATGACGCCAGCAGCGCGCGCGCCTCGCGGTCGGAGCCCGCGCGCTGCAGCACCGGCGCGGTCCAGTGGACGTGCAGCCACACGTCTGCGCCGAGCCCGGCGAGCGCCGGTGTGTCATCCAGCGCCGCGAGATCGGTGACCGGGATCGGGGCGATCGCGTGATCCCAGCAGGGGGCGTAGATCATCGACTGGTAGGGGTTGTTCACCACGACCGGCCAATAGCCGAGCAGCGCCGGGTGGACCTCCGGCGTGTCGGCGAGCGCGCCTTGCTCGTCGCGTGTGGAGAGCAGCTTCAACGCCTCCATGCCCCGTTCGAGGAACGAGGCGTTGTCCTGACGGATCGGGCTCGCCGCCTTCGGTCCCGAGGCCATCGCGTGCGAGGCCACCTTGCCGGGCGCCGGCGCACCCGAACCACGCACGGTGCCGCGGGACGACGCGAGGTAGCGCGCACCACGCACGGCCAGCCCGGGCAGCCGCGCCCCGTTGCCCAGCTCGCGACGCACCGCTCGCGCCACGCGCGCCCACCGTCCCTCGGCGATCCGGCGGTATAGGTCTTCGCGCTCGGCGAGCTGCTCGCGCAGCGCGATGGCTTCGGCTTCCAGCACCTCGTCTCCCTCGGACACCACCGGCGCGGAAGGCGTCGGCGTGACGACGGGCGCTCCAGCGAGGAACCGTTCTCGCGCCTGCTCGTACAGCTCGCGGTAGCGGCGGCCGTTCGCCTCCCAGGTGCGCTCGCGCACGACCCATTCCCGGCCGAGCTCGCCGAGCTTGGCGCGCAGCGACTCATCGGCGACCAGCGGTTCGACCACAGCGGCGAGGCTCTCCGCCGAGCCGTGATCGAAGACGAGGCCGCGCGCTCCGTCGCCGACGATCTCGGCGAGCGCCGGCAGTGAGGCGACCACCAACGGACGCCCCATCGCCATCGCTTCGTAGGGTTTCAGCGGGGTCACGAGGCGCGCTGCTCGATCATCGCGACGCGGCACGATGAACACGTCGATCAGGGCGTAGTAGTCCTTGATCCGCTCATGCGGGATCGAGCCGACGAGGCGCACCCGGTCGCCGATGCCGAGCGCGCCGACGAGCGCCTCGAGCTTGGGCCGCTCGGGCCCGTCACCGGCGATGAGGCAGGCGACCGGCCGGCCCGCGCGGACCAGGCGCGCGACAGCCTCGATCAGGATGTCGAGCCCCTCGCGGTACCCGAGGTTGGAGATGTAGCCGAGCACGACCTTGCCGTCGAGCCCCAGCGACGCCGCGAGCGCCGCGTCCTTCGGACGCGGCGCGAACGCTTCGGCATCGACCGCGTTCGGGATGACCGTGACGCGCTCGGGATCGATCCCCCGGTCGATGATGTCGGCGCGCATCGACTCGGCGATCGTGATCACGTGGGCTGCTTGGCGCATCGCGCGGTTCTCCTGGGCGACCCGCAGCAGGTACAGCTCGCCCCGCTCGCTCCACTCGACGTCGGCGGTCCAGGTGGATTCCAGGAAGCTCGAGATCTCATAGACCATCGGGATGCGGAAGTGACGCGACAGCGCCAGGCCGACCAGGGGGATCTCGTAACCACGGAACCCCGAGCGCGCGTGGATGACCGCCGGCCGATGGTCGCGCACCACGCCGGCTGCGAGCCAGGCGAAGATGTCGAGCTGCTCGTCGGGCGGGAGCTGCTCGTACGGATAGTCCGCGCCAAGATCGAGCCTGTGGTGCGGGATCCCGTCGAGCAGCTCGACGGCCGGGACGTCGGCGACACCTTCGCTGCGCGGGAACCCGGGTGAGGTGACCACCGCCGGCTCCAGGCCTGCGCCCGCCTGCGCGAGCAGCGTGTAGCGGCTGCGGACCGTGTAGCCGTTGGTGTGGTACGGCAGCGAGTGCTTCAGCAGGTGCAGCACCCGGCCGGGCGACCCGGGCTCGAGCGGGCGCGGTGGGCCCGGCACCTCGGGCAGCCACGACGGATCGAGCTCGCGCAGCCGGCCCCCGATCATCCGCTCGGCGCGCGCGAGCGGGTCGGCATCGGCGACCGCCCGCATCTGCTGCACGGTGGCGAGCATCCCGGTCAAGTCGCCCATCTTCGACTGGGCTTCGCGCTTGCGCCGCAGCGCGCGCACGTCGGCCGGATCGCGCGCCAACGCATCGTCGAACGCGGCGGCCGCCTCGTCGTAGCGCTTCTCGCCGAGCAGCGCCTCGCCACGTCGCACCTCCGGTGACGACCGGATGAGGCCGCGCAGCACGCGGAACGCGAGCGCCAGAAGGCGCGGCAGCTTCCACGGCTTGCGCGCAGCCTCCTTGAGGATCTCGCGGGCCTGCCACCACGGGCTCGCGCTGACCGCGCCGATCCGGCGTTCGGTGGCCGCAAGGCGCACACGTAGTTCGGCGACGGCGCCCTCGAGATGCTTGGAGGGCTCGGCGCCGCCGGCGGGCGAGGCGCCGCCGCGATCGGGATGTGCTTGGTGGTTATCCACGGGTGGCTGCGGTGCCGCAGGATAACACGCGGTTACGGGGTGGGTGCCACACCGCCGATGCCCGGACGCGGCCCACAGCGGAGGGGTGGCCCGTCGGCGTGCCATGCCTCGCGCCTATGATGCCGCCCGAGATGCGCGTCGTGATGCTGCTCCGCAACCCGTTCACACGGGACGCGCGCGTGCTGCGCGAGGCGCGGACGCTCGCCGCCGCCGGGCACGCCGTCACCGTGATCGCGGTGCGCGCGCGCGGCCTGCCGGCGATGGAGCGCCGCGACGGCTTCGCGATCGACCGCGCGGTGGCGGCCGGACGGCTGGCCGGGCCGACGATCTCCGGCCAGGCAGCCCGGCCCGCGGCCGGCGGCGCGATGTCACGACGCCGTCCCGCGGCCGGCGGCGCGACGTCACGACGCCGTCCCGCTTCGGCGGTGTGGCTGCGCGACCGGACGCTGACGCGGTCGTTCACGCGCGCGGCGCTCGCCCGGCCGGCCGACGTCTACCACGCCCACGACCTCACGGTGCTCGAACCCGCCCTTCGAGCAGCGCGCGCCCACGGCGCCCGGCTGGTCTACGACGCGCACGAGCTGTACCCGGAGCTGACCGGCCTCGCCAAGAGCGAGCGCGCGCGCTGGGCTCGCCTGGAGCGGCGCCTGATCCGCGAGCCGGACGTGGTGATCGTGCCTTCGCCGGCGCGCGCCGACGCGATGGCCGAGCGGTACGGCATCGAACGGCCCGTGGTGATCATGAACGCCCCCGAAGCCGGCCCGGTGCCGGATCCGGCGGCGAGCCCGCTGGCGGTGCTACGGCAGGCCGGGGAGACGCTGCTGGTCTACGCGGGCGGCTTCACGCCCAACCGGGGACTCGAGAACGTGGTGCGGGCGCTCGAGGCGCTGCCGACGTGCCGGCTGACGATGATCGGCTGGGGGCCGCTCGAGCCGGAGCTGCGCGCGGTCGCCGCGCGCGGCGGCGCGGAGGCCCGCGTCGAGTTCCTGCCCGCGGTCGAGCCCGACCAGGTCGTCGCCACCATCGCCGGCGCCGACATCGGCCTCGCCCCCTACATCCCCATCGGCCTCAACAACCAGCTGGCGGCGCCCAACAAGCTGGCCGAGTACCTGCATGCGGGACTCGCGGTCGCCGCATCGGACCTGCCCGACGTGCGCGCGCTGGTCCAGCGTCACGCGGTCGGCACGCTGTTCGACGCGACCAGCCCGACGTCGATCGCGGCGGCGATCGGCGAGCTGCTCGAGCCGGGACGGCTGGAGAAGGCGAAGGCGGCGGCGCGGGCGGCGGCGCCCGGATACACCTGGGAGCGCCAGGCCGAGGTGCTCCTCGGCGTCTACGAGAAGCTTCGGTCTTAACC
>Ga0214471_10001688_pt1 | contig 17451 bp, 22 predicted proteins | sample RVTome_5_FD_207665 | JGI IMG/M metagenome (GOLD analysis project Ga0214471, IMG submission 207665) | Soil microbial communities from uranium-contaminated site in the Upper Colorado River Basin, Wyoming, United States - RVT142D155 | ecosystem: Environmental > Terrestrial > Soil > Contaminated >... | reverse complement strand
TGATGGCGTCCCAGCCCGACTTCGATCTGGATCTCGACGCGATCGCGGGAGCGATAAGCCCGCGGACGCGCGCGATCCTGATCAACTCACCCAACAACCCATCCGGCCGTATCTACCCGGAGGCGACGTTGCGCGCGCTCGGCGCGCTGCTCGAGGATGCGTCGGCGCGCAGCGAACGGCGGATCTACCTGCTGTCCGACGAGTCCTACGCGCGCATCCTGTACGACGGGAACGCGGCGATCAGCCCGGCGCGCTTCTACGATGCCACGCTGCTGCTGTACACGTACGGCAAGACGCTGCTCGCGCCCGGCGAGCGGCTCGGCTACATCGCCGTCCCCGGGGTGATGCCCGACCGCGAGCAGCTCGAGCCGGCCCTGCTGCTCTCCCAGATCGTCGGCGGCTGGCAGATCCCGAATACGGTCATGCAGTACGCGCTCCCCGAGCTCGAGCAGCACGTGATCGACCTGAAGCGCCTGCAGCGGCGGCGCGACCTGGTGGTCGATGAGCTGCGCGGGGCCGGCTACGAGCTGCTCAAACCGGAAGGTACCTTCTACATACTCGCCCGATCGCCGATCGACGATGAGAAGACCTTCGTCGAGCAGCTCGCCGCCCGCGACGTGTTCGTTCTCCCCGGCTACACCTTCGAGCTGCCGGGCTGGTTCCGTATCTCGCTGACGGGATCCGACGCGATGATCGAGCGCGCGCTCCCGGCATTCCGCGAGATCGCGAACGCGCGCTGATGGCCGCTTACGGCGAGTCGATCCCAACGATCAGCGAGGGCCACGCGACTCCGAGCCGTTCACCCGGACCTACGCTGATCCGCTCGTCGAAGGCGAGGCTTCGCCCTCCGAACCGGTCGTTCACTTCGATCCCGACGACGAAGGTCGCCTCGATGCGTCCGGTGATGCGAAGCCGAACGCGATAGCCCGCGATGCCATCGGGTCGACCAGCGTCCGCCGGCAGGCGATCAGCGAGCCATCCCTCCGTGCCGGAACCACGCGCGCGCGCGTCGAGGAATTGCAGCAGCGTCTCGAGATGCTCGTCGAGCTCGAGCCCATCGGCGAAGACCCCGTGCGACGGCAGATACCGCAGGGTGCCGTCGGCCTGCTGGAGCGAACGCACCATCCCCCACCCTTGCTCGAAGAGGTCGTCGTTGGGACCGAACACGGTCAGGTCGATGGTCATCGTCGTGCCGTGGACCCAGTGGGCGACCCACGCCATCGAACGACACCCCGGGCAGCCCGGATCGTCGTCGGGATGCTCGATCCGGAATCGTGTCGCCGGTCGCCCCGCGACCGGATCCGGCGCCGCGGTCACGATCGCGCCGGATCGTTGCCGAGCAGCGGTCTGATCGCGGAACGAGGCCACATCATCGTCGTACGAACTCGACGGAGCGACCGCGATGCGCAGCATCGCCGGCCGCTGCTGCGCTTGCTGCGGGATGAAGACCGCCGTGTCGTCGCTGGGATCCAGGGTCGCGAGACCGAACCGCTTCGGATCGACCCCTTCGGCCGACGCGGTCGCGACGGTCGGCATCGACCTCCACGCTGCATCGATCGTGAGCCTGAAGCCGGATCGCTGCTGCTCGAACACCTGTGGGAGACCTTCCTCGCCCGGAGCCACGTGCGTTCGCGTGGTCGACGACGCAGCCGCGCCGGCGGCGAGGACGAACAGCGCCACGACCGCGACCCTCGCACCGACCCCACGACGCAGACGCGATGATCCCGACGTCGCATCGGCGTGAGGAGGTTCGCCCAGATCGTCGGCGAGCGCGAGCATGCCCATCCGAAGCATCCCCGGAAGGCTCGCCTCCGTGATCGCCGCCGGTTGATCGAGGGCCGTTCGGGCCGACGCGTACGCGCGCGCGCGCAGCCCATCCACCTCTTCCGGGTGACACCGCGCGATAAAGGCGATCTCCGCCGGGGAAAGACGCTCGTGAACGGAGCAGACCAGGACCGTTCGCTCCCGCGCGCCGCACGCGGCGAGCGCGCGCATGATGGGTTCGTCAGGCTCTTCCTGAGCATGCCCGCGTGGCGCGAGACGGGCCGCGCGCGCGCGGATCACGAGCGCCGGCCGGTGGTCGTTCGGTTCGCGGATGGACTCTGCGATGGCACGCCGAGCGATGGAGGCGGCGCGCGTCCGATCACCCGTCAGCAGGTAGGCGTAGGCGTAAAGAGGCCGGAGCTCGAGCCGGCTGAGAGGGTCGACGTCTTGGTCGGCTGCGGTCGCACCGTCACTCCGCATGCGCCACGGTGACATACGCGATTCGCCGTGTAAAGAGTCGAGTCAGGGCCGGCGGAACAGGCGCCTTGCCGGCTTCGGCTCGAGCAGCTTCTCGATGCCCGAGATGCGATCGTTCAGCGAACCCATCTGCCGCCCGAGCCCGCGCAAGACCTCGACCGTCTCACGCATGAGCTCGGTGTCGCCGGCGGCGTTGCTCTGCCCGTTGTTGTGGCCGGCAGCGTCCTCGGGATTCGCCGGCTTCTTCACCGCCGGGCTCTTGGCGGGTGTCCTCTTGGCGAGCGCCTTCTTGGCGGGTGCCTTCTTGGCGGGTGCCTTCTTGGCGGGTGCCTTCGTGCCTGAAGGCTTCTTCGCGCTCGCCTTCTTGGCGGGTGCCTTCGTGGCCGCAGGTTCCTTCGCGCTCGCCTTCCTCGCCACCGGTTTCTTGGCCGGCGTCTTCTGTACGGCCGCAGGCTTCTTCGGCGTGGCTTCCCTCGATGGCCGATCATCACGCGACAGCAACCGCGACCATGATCCATCCGCCGACGCCGCGAGCCCGTCCGATGGCGCCGCATGCCCAGTCGACGACGCGACCGCGGAAGGAGCCGGCGAAGAGGGCGCCGAAGTCGCGGGACGCGGAGGCGCGGGCACCGCGGGGTCGGCCGCCGATGGCGGAGTTGCCTTCGGAGCATCCGGGGCCACTGCATGCTGCGGCTCGTCAGCGTGGTGCTTCTTCCGTCCGAATAGCTTGCTGCCCTTCTTGTCAGAACGGCTCGAAGCTGCGGAGGGATCAGAGGTGGTCGAAGCCGCCGAAGGATCCGATGCGATTGTCGGGTGCGCGTGCGGGGTCCCCGGCAAGATCTCGCGGCGGACGGTCAGATCGCCGACACGCTCGACCGATGAGGCAGCCGCAGTCGAGGACGGGGTTTGACGCTTGCGCGGGCGGGGCGGGGGCGGCGCGTGCACGCCCGGCTTGCCGCTGCCGCTAACTTTCGCGCTGCCGCCAACTTTCGCGCTGCCGCTAACTTTCGCGCTGCCGCTAACTTTCGCGCTGCCGCTAACTTTCGCGCTGCCGCTAACTTTCGCGCTGCCGTTACCGTTCTCGCTGCCGTTCGCGCGGATGCTCCGCCACTGCTGGACCTCGTACGCGACGCGCTCGTCGTAGCTCGCCCAGTCGGTGGGCCGGCTGCAGGAAGGGCAATGGGAGATGCCGGCTGCCATCTTGGACTCGCAATACATGCAGTAAACCTTCGTCGCGCGTGCCATCGAGGACCTCTCAAATCTCAGTCGGCTGGTGGCTTCTGTACTCGTTCAACGAGCCGGCGCGCCTCATCGACACGGGAAGAATCTACGTATAACCGGACCCCCCAGTCCCCGGCGAAGAGCAGCTTTGTTAGCCCGCCGAACTGCTTGTACGTCCAGGCGACCCCTGCCTGCTCGAGCGCCGCTGCGATCCGCTCAGCGGTGTCGTGCTCGAACTGACCGAGGTACACGGTTCGCAGCGACGCATCCTGACCCACTGACCGAGCCTATCGAGTAGGAGGATTCGTGCCCAGTGGGACGAATGGGAAAGAAACCGACATATCCGGAGACGTGGAGGGAAGCTGATGCGAAGGATCACGGTGACGCTCGTGCTGCTCGGTGCCGTCATGCCGGTACTCATCCCCGGATCCGCGTCGGCCCACAACGCGTGGCACATCGTCGGGTACCAGTACGTTGCGGCCGGCACGGATGGTGTCGCGAGCGGCGGCTACCTGAACTCGCCCGCCGGGCCGACCCCGATCACCGAGGGCATCGTCGATGACGGCATCGGTTCGATCGCGAACCGGGACCCCGTGAACCATTCCTTCACCGAGTGCACCGCCGGATGCGACACGGGGGCCCCGAGCGCGGAAGGGGCACGATTCGACATCACCATCGCCCCGAGCAGCTCGGCGACCGGCGCGGAGATCGACCTGCTGAACAGCCTGTTCGAGGGGCACGAGGACGAGTGGATCATCTTCTGCCGCTTCCATCCGACGTGGATGCGCGCGCGGCTGACGACCACCGGCGCCTGACCCCGTCGCTTTCTAGTCGAGGGCGCGCAGGTTCCGCAGGATCGGCCACCATGCCGAACGCGTCGTCGCCACGTCGTAGATGCTCGCGCCGTTGGCCCCGGCATCGAGCGCGGCACGGGCGAACGACCACAGCTGCCGCTCATCGATGCGGTCACCGACGCCGCCGATGATGTGGACGACGGCGTCCGGATCACCGGTGAGCCGGCGCGTCAGAAGGACGTTGTCCCTGGTGAACTCGTACGCACAGTGACGCCGGATCTTTGGGCATCCGCGGCGGTCGGACCAATAGCTCATCAGCAGGAATGCATCGCTGTCGTGGGCCAGGGACTTCCATGGGAACCCCGCCCAGTGGCTCGGGATCAAGCGCATCTGAAGCGGCGTGGGCGGGATCGCCGCCAGCGGATACTCGTCACCCACCTTGCTGCGGACGTAGCGGAAGTTGGCGGCCACGCGCTTGCTCCAGACCCGCGCGCGCGGTACCGCCTTACGGTTCTCGATGTCGATGCCGATGCCGTCGAACCGATGCCCTCGGTAGCTGTAGCGCTTGATGCGGGTGATCCGTTCGGCGTCCCATCGCCAGCGCTCGTACGCTGGCAGGTACCAGCCGACGACCTTGACGTCACTGGCGTGCGCGGCGACGAGCCACCGGCCGACGCGATCGTCGACGGCCTCGCGAGTGTAGGTATGGCCGGTCTGCATGTAGAGCGTCCTGACGCCGTTGGCGGCCAGGGTTCGCATCGTGCGACGCGGATCCAGACCGAAGTCGTACAGGTCGATCCACGCGCCGAGCCCCTTGAACACGGCTCCAGCATCGCCCTTGGCCGGAGGGGAGTGGATGGCGCTGGGCTCGACCGCAGCCTTTCGCGCAGAGGGGTGCGGCCGCCCCGTCACGACCGCTCCCTCTGCCATTTCGCTTGACGCGCCGCTCGTCGGAGGCGCTACCACCGCGTCCTCAGCCACATCGCCACTGGGCGCCGCGCTCCAGCCCCCCGCGATCGCGGCCGCCAGCGTGGCGATCGCGATCGAGGCGCGCAGTTTCCACCAGGATGAAAGAAAGTCGTTCCACATGGTTTGAGCCAGCCGGGCAGCGGGTAAGAATAAAAGCCCCCAGGTGCGGCGCACGCTAGCCAAGACCCCGCCCAGTATCAACAGGCATCTGAAGATTTCCCTGCAGAAACGGATCAAAGGGTCCGAAGTCGCGCGAGGATTCCTTCAGGAAAGGATCAAAGGCTCCGGAGTCGCGCGAGAACGGGCCAGAAGTCCTCCGACGTGGTTCGAACGTCATACAGGCTGGCCCCGTATGCCCGTCCGTCCTGGGCCCCGCGAACGAAGTCTTCCACCTCGTCACGTGTGATCCGGTCGCCGACCCCGCCGATCGAGTGGATCGGCATCCCCGCATCCCCGATCAGGCGCCGCGTCTCCTCGAGGTTCTTGCTCGTGAACGGATACGCGCAATGATCGGGGATGTTCTCGCAGTCGCGGTAGGACCAGTAGCTCATCAGCATGATCACGTCCGAGTGTCGTGCGATACCGCGCCATGGGAACCCCGCCCAGCGGACCGGCGCGACCTCCATCTGCAGCGGCGGGGGGACGATCGCGGCAACCGCGACCCGGCGGCGGACCGCTGCTCGCACCTGCTGAAGGTGCTCGACCACGCGATCGTTCCACTCGGGGTTCGGGACGTCGTTCTTCCACTCGATGTCGATCCCAACGCCATCGAAGGCGTGGCCCTGGTACCGGTAGGTCCCGACGGCAACGCCGCGCCGCACGTCGCGTTTCATGTGCTTGTACGCGGGCAGGTACCAGCCGACCACGTCCATGCCGGCGCCGTGCGCCGCGACGAGCCAAGGCCCGACCTCCGGCGAGACGGCGTCCTCGGTATTGAACCGCCCCGTTTGCACGTACATCGTCCGTACCCCGTGGCGCTTCAGATCGGCGACGGTCGCGGCCGGATCCAGGTCGCCGTAGTCCCACAGATCGACCCAAGCGCCCAGGCCGCGGAAAGGCACGAGCCGCGGCCGCACTACCTTCTTCTTCCTCGGTGCCGGCTCCGGCGACGGCGTAGGTGACGAGGGAGTGATGCTCGGCGTCGGGGTGGGCTCGGCCGACGCGGTCGGCGACGGCGTCGGGGTGGGAGACGGGAACGCCGGGCTGGGTTCCGGAGACGACGTCGCCTGGGCCTGCGGGACCCTGGGCGACGGCCGCGTGAGCATCACGACCGCCCCCGCGCCCGCGACGACGGCGACCACGAGACTCAGCGTCACGAGAACGCTCCCGCCCCGGACCGGTCTGAAGATACGCATACGCCTCATCATCCTGACAACGGACGAGCAGCCTATCGGGTGTCCCCGTCCCCGGCCGGGAACGCTGCAAGCGCCGCGCCGTCCAGGATGTCGGTTTCGCTCACGAGCACCTCTTCCACATCCCATACCCCCATGACCTGCTCGAGGATGACGATCCCGGCGACGATCACGTCCTCGCGGCCGCGCGGCATGGCGGGGAGCGCGCGACGCTGCTCGGAGGTCATGGCGATCAGGTCCCCCAGGACCCGGCCGACCGTTTCCCGGGACAGCCTGCTGCGGTGCACGGCGTCCCGGTCGTAGCCGGTCAAGCCCAAGGCGATGGCGGCCGCGGTGGTGATCGTGCCGGCGAGCCCGACCAGCGTCCCTGGCGATGCGGCACCGAGCGATTCGATCGCCCCCGTCAACGCGCGCACCGCATCGTCCCGCACGGCCGCGACCTCGCGATCGGTGGGTGGGTCGGAGACGATGTGGCGTTCGGTGAGCCGGACCGACCCTATATCCAGAGAGATCCAGCGCTCGGCGCTGCCCGTGCCACGGACCAACTCCGTCGAGCCGCCGCCGATGTCCACGACCAGATAGGGCGGGTCCGCGTCGAGATCGATCGTCGCGCCCAGGAACCCGAGCGCAGCCTCCTGCTCGCCGCTGAGGATCTCGGGGCCGAGGTCGGTCGCGCGCGAGACGGCGGCGACGAACTCGGCCCGGTTGGCCGCGTCCCGGACGGCGCTGGTGGCGATGATCCGGATCGGCCCGGCGCCGGCGATGGATGCTCGCTCGGCGTATCCGGCGATCGCCGCGACAGTACGGCGCAGGGGCTCGGGGCCGAGGCGCCGGTCCCTGTCGACCCTCTCCCCCAGCCGGGTGATGACCAGATCGCGCTCGACCTCGCGCAGCCCTGCCTCGGTCACGTCGGCGACCAGCAGGCGCACCGAGTTGGTGCCAACGTCGATCACGGCGACCCTGCTCACCGGCGCCGCTTCTTCCCTGCGAAGCCCGGATGCCCCGCCACCCGCGCCGGCGCGCCGTCGGCGTCCTCTGCCACACACGGCCCCGGACACGCATCAGGGTCGATCTGCTCGCGGACCAGCGCACCGACCGGGTTCGCATCGGCGACCTCGTGCGCGTACAGGGCGTGCAGGCACTTGACCCGCTCGGGCATACCGCCGGCGGACATGGGTTCGTCGAGCTGCTCGAGCGAATCGCGGCGCGCGATGTAACGCCGGTGCGCGTCCTGATAGGCCTCGCGCAACGAAGGGTTCTCGGCGAGCAGCTGCTCGAGCGCGCGCATGCGCCCCTCGGCCTCCAACGCCCCGGCGCTGCGGACCGCGACCGGGCACGACAGGTAGAACAACGTCGGGAACGGCGTGCCGTCCGCCAGCCTCGGCGAGGTACGGATCACGCCCGGCAGGCCGTAGCGGCAGCGGCCGGCGATCGCGATCTCGCCGCGCGGATCGCGGCCGAGCTGCAGCGCGACGATCGCGCGCGCGCGCGCGTCGGCGGTCTCCCCAGGGAACGGGATACGGTCCATCAGTGCGTCAGGCTACCCAATCGGCTGGCGCTCGCCGGGCGGAAATGAGGGAGGCGCCCCCGAAGGGTCGCCTCCTCTCCCTCCCTCCACGCGCTTGCGCGCGCGAAGCATCTAGCTCCGTTTCGACTCGCGCTGACGACGCCAGTCGACCAGGTTCTCCTCGCTCTGCTTCATGAAGCGCTTGAGCTTGTGCTCGAACTCGGGATCCATGTCCCTGCGCTTGCGGGGACGCTCCGGCTCCCAGTCGGGTGCCGCCTGCTTGATCGAGAGGTCGATCTTGCCGCCGTCCTTGATACCCACCACCTTCACGGTCACTTTGTCGCTCTCGCGGAGGTGGTCCGAGACGTCTCGGACGAAGTTGCGGTCGATCTCGGAGATGTGCACGAGTCCCGTCTCGCCGGACTCGAGCTCTATGAACGCCCCGTAGGGGGCCAGGCGTGAGACGACTCCCTCGACGATGGCACCTATCTCAGCCATGTATCGGGTCAGACTCCTTCCGTGGTCAACCCGCCGGATGCGGGTGGGGAGAACATGCTAGCCAGCGCGTTCACGAACGGTCAATGGGTGCCGGCTCGAGGCCTTGGGTGCGCGCTCGAGGCCTCAGGTGCCGACCGCGACCCGCATCGCGTCCCACCAGCGTTCCAGCAGGCCGGGAGACCCCTCGTCGACCGGCGGCGCGAACCCGGCGGGATCCACCTCATCGGGCTCGGGGACGGGATCTCTGGGAGCAGCGATCACGAACGGGACCTCGCCTGGGCGCACCATCCCCAGCCCGGACCGAGCGAGCCGTTCGACCTCAGCGTCGCTGAGCAACTCTTCTCGTTCTGCGAGCAGCTCGTCGATCCGGTCCCGCAGCGCGCGGTCCTCGGCGGTGAGCTGCTCGATCCCATGACGGACCGCGATGTAGCGGCGAAGCGGATAGACGCTGGAGAACATCAGCCCGCCGATGACCAGCAGCAGCACGAAGCCGCGCGGCGACAGCAGCGAGCGGGGTCGAGGCTGCTGATCGGTCATGTGGCTCCCCGGCCGAACGCGGCGCCGCCCGGGTAGCGCGCGGCATCGCCGAGCGTCTCCTCGATGCGCAAGAGCTGGTTGTACTTGGCGGTGCGATCCGAACGGTTGGGCGCGCCGGCCTTGATCTGTCCGACGCCGGTCGCGACCGCGAGGTCGGCGATGGTCGCGTCCTCGCTCTCACCCGAGCGATGGCTGATCATCGCGTTGTAGCCCGCGCGGCGCGCCAGGTCGATCACGTCGAGGGTCTCGGTCAGCGTGCCGATCTGGTTGACCTTGATCAGGATCGCGTTGGCGACCTCGGTCTCGATCCCACGGCCGAGGCGCTCGGGGTTGGTGACGAAGACGTCGTCGCCGACCAGTTGGGTGCGCGCGCCCAGCGCCTCGGTCCCGACGCGCCAGCCGTCCCAATCATCTTCCGAGAACGGATCCTCGATGCTCACGATCGGGTACCGATCGACCCAGGCGCCGCAGCGTTCGGCGAGCTGCTCGGCGGTGAAGCTCTTGCCCTCACCGGGGAACTCGTATCTCTTGTCAACCAAGAGTTCGGTCGCCGCGATGTCCAGCGCCAAGGCGACGTCCTCGCCCGGCCGCAGCCCTGCCCGCTCGATCGCCTCGAGCAGCAGCTCGATCGCCTCGTCGTTGGTGCCGAGATCGGGGGCGAAGCCGCCCTCGTCGCCGACGCCGGTGGACAGGCCCTTGCCCTTGAGCACGGCGCGCAGCGTGTGGAACGTCTCGGCGCACCAGCGCGCAGCTTCCGAGAACGAGGCGGCGCCGACCGGCGCGATCATGAACTCCTGGACATCCACCGAGTTATCGGCGTGAGCGCCTCCGTTGAGCACATTCATGCACGGGACCGGGAGCAGGTGCGCGTTCGACCCGCCCAGGTACCGGAACAGCGGGAGGTCGAGCGAGTCCGCGGCGGCCTTGGCGGCCGCCAGCGACACGCCGAGAGTCGCGTTGGCGCCGAGCGTGCGCTTGTTGTCGGTACCGTCCAGGTCGAGCAGCAGCCGGTCGAGGCCGCGCTGATCGGTCGCGTCCGCGCCGAGCACCTCGGGCGCGATGCGCTCGTTCACGTTCGCAACCGCTCGCAGGACTCCTTTGCCGCCGAACCGAGCCTCGTCGCCGTCGCGCATCTCGAGCGCCTCGTGCGCGCCGGTCGAGGCGCCGCTCGGGACGATCGCCCGGCCGAATGAGCCGTCGGCGAGCCAGCAGTCGACCTCGACTGTCGGGTTACCACGCGAGTCGAGCACCTCGCGCGCGCGGATCTCAGCGATGGGGGTCACGATTTTGGCATCCTAGCAGCGGCGACGAGGGCGGCTGCGGAGCCCGGCGTTCGCGGAAACCTGGCGGTTATCTGGCGACCGGCGGAGTTGGGTGCAGCCGATCCCCTGTCAGTCGTTCGACGAGCCGTTCGGCTATCAAATCGATCAGAGATCCATCGACATCGCCCCGTGAGAACCATCCCACCGCGATCGTCCGATCCTTGGCAAGCAGGAACATCGCGAAGCCTTGCCTCCCCGAACTCCGGCGTATCTCCAGCACCTCAACTAGGTCCAAGCCAAGGTCAAAGATCCCCAAGATCAGCCGGCTGACCCCTCACTTTCCCCGCAGCGCGGGTCCAAGAAGCGCCTTTAGTCAGCAGTCTCCCAGTTGCAAGGCGGGACGTCATCCTGGCAGTTGGGGAAGTAACCATCTGAATCGGGACGGGTAATCCGGAGTCTCCGATAAACCCGTCCCGATTCAATACCGACGGTCGCTGGGTCCCAGTCATGGTGCTCACGCCACGCAAGGTTCACGAATTGATCGTCGGGCAGAGGGGCTACTGGGTGGTCAGCGTGAACGGTGGTTCCACTGGCAAGGAAGAGAGCCAAAGTGCTGAGCAACAGCCCGCCTGATTTCATTCCGCCCCTCCCCCAGAGGACCAGCTAGAGTTCAGGTTTGACGCATATCGTCGTGCTCGTCTTGTACCAGCGACCATTGACCTGCGTCACCGTGTACCGCCCTTGCACGCGCCCATCACCCTTCCTAAACTCGACCACCTTCGGGCCGTCCTCCTCAGTGCTCACCACGTGGTATGAATCTAGGGGCCTGCCTGCCCCTCTTGCGGCCGCACGCTCCGGGCTCGATTCACCTTCTGAGGGGTCGGGATCGACAACGATATGCCCCGCTTGCCTCTGGACTCCAACGTCTCCGGCCTCGTTGTACGGGTCGCAGTCAAGACCACTTGGATGACGGCCTCCTGAGTTGGCCATACTGGCCACGAAGGCGATGACAGCCAGGGCAGCTAGCCCACCAATGACCAACGTCCCGCGTCTTCTCGCGGGCACGGCTCCCTCCTCATCCGGCAATATCCACCATACATGCCGATTCGACTCCCCGAAAGAGTAAGAGGAGAGTGCTCATCCAGACATCGGTCTTCCGCCCGACGAGAGAGGGGAGATCGAGCATCTAGCTAGCGTGTCGGAGTCCGGGATTTCACAGTTCCATTCCATGGCATATCACGTAAGGAGAAGCGGGAAGGGACCGAACGCATGCTGGTGCGCGGCGCGACGGATTCCCCTGACGGGTCCCCGCGATCCCCGTGCGCGCACGCGGAATCGATCCGTCCCCACAGATACGCATCGAGCACCCAGAAAGTTGCGAGAGACATCAAAGTTGATCGCGCCCCGCTACCGAAGTACGGACGAAGCGAGGAAACGTCTCACATTGCCTTGGGGCCACCCGCGCCACCAATCGCTATTCGGCTCGCGTCATCGGGCGCAACCGCGCGACCATGACCGCGGATCCGATCAGCAGGACTCCCACGAGTAGGAGCGCGACCGGGACGCCGATCGTGTCGGCGAAGTGCCGCATGACGCTGGTGGTCACGAAGAGGAACAGGCCGAGCGCACCCACGATCAGCAGGTGCGTCGATCTGATCGCGACCGAGGCGCCCAGCAGCGCGGCTGCGAAGGCGATCGCGAGAGCCTCGGCCCAGGCGCCGCCGTCCTCGAAGCCCGGGATCCACATGCCGGCGAGCAGCGTGATGCCGGCGAGCGCGTAGGCGACCCCCTCCGGAGTCAGCCTGCCCGCACGGGTCAAAGCGCCGGCACCGGCGCCGACCAGAGCCACGGCGATCCCTCCGCTGGTTTCCCCCAACGGCGTCACCAGATCCGAGAGGCCCAGCGCGACCGTGATCGCGGTACCGAACACGGCGAACATCTGGGGCGCGCGCGGCTGCAGCCGCTGGTAGGCAGCAGCGAGCACCAGCGACGGACCGCCGACGAGCAGTAACCCCTGCCACGCTTCCTCGGGCTCGTCGGCCCCCACGCCGATCAGCGCGAACACCAGGAAACCGACCGACAGCAACCAGAGCACGCTCGCCGCGCGCGTGATCGGCGTGTTGCCGGGACCACGCAAGACCGCGCCCCCCACGCCGGCCGCGACCGACAGCAGCGCGAGCAGCGTGAACCGTCCCGGGGTCGACAGGTCCTCCCACACGTCAGAGAGCAGCGCGATGACCGCGCCCGAGACCGCCGCCGCGCCGAGGTAGATCAGCACCTCGACCACCGCGGGGATCCTCGATCCTGAGACGGTGCGCGCGCGCTCGTGCTCGAGGATCGCGCCGCGCTGCTCGGACCTGATCAGACCGGCGTCGGTCCATCGCTGCAGATCGTCGTCGCGCGCCACGGCGGCATCGTACCGGCTACTCATGGCCGCTCAGCTCTAGGAAGATGCCCCAGCCCAGGAACAGCGTCCACTTCCCGGCGTTGAACAGGATCATCCAGGCGATCACGAGCAGGATCGTGCGAGCTCGCTCCGTCGAGACACCGGCGATGAAGACGCTCAAGCCACCGGAGAGCACGGCTGCCATCATCACGAACATCGCGATGCCGGCGCCGATGTTGGCCCCGCCCGAGGGACTCGCCATCGACAACGCCGTAAGGAAACCAGCGAGGCCGATCGCGAAGACGATCGCGGATGCCATCAGCGTCGGTCCGTCGAAGAACCGGATGCGTTCCTCGGGCTCGAACAGGCCCGAACGAGGCGGCTGGTCGCTCATGACCATGCTCCGACGACGCGTGCGAGACCGACGGCAAACAACGCCAGCGCGCCGACCGCGATCGGGGCGTAGGCGCGGCGCAGGATCGGGCGCGCGCAGATCCCCGAGACCGCGAAGACCACGGCGACCTGGGCGAAGCGCGCGCCGCGCGCGAGGGCGGTCTCGGCGAGGAACGACCCGAGAGTCACGTCGGGCGGCAGTTGCAGCGCGAATGCTTTGTATGGGATGCCCGACCACGGCTGGCGCGCGACCGCGTCGGCGCCGTCGGCGGCGAGCCAGGTCGCGGCCTGATCGACCATGCGATCGGTCACCAGCGGCGCGTGCGCGAGCAGCGCCGGCCCGAGCGCGACCGCGAGCACGCCGCCGACCGTGGTACCGGCGATCGCCGCGAAGACCAGCATGGGCGCGCGCAGCGGCGCCGCGAGCACGAGCAGCGCGACCGGCACGTCGGGCACGATCGGCAGCCACAGCGCTTCGGCGACGGCCCACGCGAACACCGTCCACAGCGCCGCGCGCGACCGCGCGAACAGGTGAACCCTCCGGTACCACGTCGCGCGCGGCGCGGGCAGCGACGTCGAAGCGTGGAGCGCGCGGACCCGCCGCTCGACGATGACGGCCGCCTCAGAAGCCGCAGCCGCTTCGGGCCGTGCGGCTTCGAGACGCATCGGCGCGCCGAAGCTCACGACCACCGGCGCGCGGCGCGGAAGGCGCGCGCCCTTGGGCAGCACGTCGCGCGTCCCGCGGATCGCGACCGGCACCACCGTGGCGCCGCGCGCGGCCAGCATCCCGACGCCGCAGCGGAACCGCGCGATCTCGCCGTCGCACGAGCGCGTGCCCTCAGGGAACAGAAGCACCGATCGTCCTCTCGCGAGCAGCTGCTCGGCGCGCGCGATCCCCTCGTGCCCGTGACGCGGGAACGGGAACGCGCCGATCACGCGCCGCGCGACCCACACGCGCGCGCGGCCGGCGAACCAGTAGTCCTCAGCCGCGGCCGGCGCGGCATCCACACCGTGACGTGCGAGCGCGCGCAGGATCACCGGCGTGTCGGCGTGGCTCGCGTGGTTGGCGGCGTACACGACCGGCCCGCCGGGCACGTCATCGCACACGAGCAGCGGCCGGCAGAACCATGCGACCAGCGGCCACAACACCGGGCGCAGCAGTGGCGGGCGTGGCGCGCGCGAAGGTGCTCGCAGACGGAGGGGCGCTACGAGGTCCATCGCACCACTGTGTACGCGAGAGGCATCGCGATCAGCAGCGAATCGATACGGTCGAGCAACCCACCGAACCCCGGCAGCCAGCCCGCGGCGTCCTTGCGATCGGCGCAACGCTTGATCAGCGATTCGAGCAGGTCGCCCCAGACGCAGCCGATCGCGATCGCGGCCGGTAGGATCGCGCGCGCGACCGGGCCGACAGTCTCGGGCACGGCGAAGCTCATCAGCGCGAACCCGGCGTACGCGCCGATCAGGTTGCCGGCGACGCCCTCGAGCGTCTTGGCGGGACTGACGCGGTCCGCGAGCGCGCGATGCCCGAACGCCTTGCCCGCGATGAACGCCGCGACGTCACTGGCCGCCACGGCGGTGCCGATCGCAAGCAGCAGGCCGGGGCCGCCGGCGACGCGCTCGCGCAGCAGCAGGAAGAATCCCAGCAGCATCGGCAGATACAGGTAGCCGGCGACGGTGTAGGCGAGATTGCGGAAGCCGTCGCGCACGTCTTGTCGGATCAACGGGATCAGCGTCAGCGCGAGCAGCGCCACCGGCTGCACGGCGGTCCACGCCTCGGCCGCCAGAGACGCGCCCAGCAGCGACGCCGCGCCGACGCCGATCAGCGCGGTGCGATACGCGCGGGGCAGACCGGCCAGCCGCGCGTACTCCCACGACGCGACGCCGGCGAGCAGCATCGCGAACGCGAGCGCGCCCCAGCGCGACCACATCACCGCCGCGCCGTAGATCGGCGCGGTTACCAGCCAGGTCCGCCAGCGCACGAACAGCACCCGGCGAGTGAGCTCACGGAGGTGATGGCGCTCGACCAGCACGATCGCGCCGAGCGCGCCGCCCAGCGCGAGCGTCAGCCGCTCGGCCGCCGGGACGAACAGAGCTTCAGCGCCCGATGGCATACAGCATCTCCTCCTCGACGACCGGCACGTCCGGGATCGCGACCTCGCCCTGCGCGAGCAGCGACGCCACCTGCGGCCGGGCGAGCGCGCGCCGCAACCGCAGCATCCGAAGCGCGGCGGTGATGAGCGCGCCGCCGATGACGACCCACAACGCGATCACGAACGGCCTCGTCGATCCGAGCAGCGCGCCGCCGACCGCCCCGGCCGCGACCACGGCGGCACGATCGGCCTTACCCATCGGGCCCGAGGTGTCGCGACGTCCGGTGATGGCCTGCGCGGTGACGCCGGTGATGCTGACGACCTGGCTCGCGGCAACGGCGCCGAGCGCGAGCGCCGGCCCGGCCACCGTCGCGGTCGCGCCGAGCAGCGCGGCGTCGCACGCGCGGTCGCCGAGTTCGTTGAGCGCGGCGCCGAACGGGCGCGCCCGTCCCGTGCGTCGCGCGACCGATCCGTCCAGCGCGTTCAAGGCCAGACGCGCGAGCACCAGCGGCGGCACGGCAAGCCACCACAATGGCTGCTCGAGCATGCCGCCCAGCGCGATCGCCGCCCCAGCCGCGATGCTGACGATGATCGCCGTCGCGGTGATCACGTTGGGGCGTACCCGGCGCCGCACGAGCGCGTCTTCCACCCTGCCCAGGCGCGCGACGAACCACGGCTTGATCGCGTACAGGCCCATGGCGCCCCTCACGCGATCCCGCCGCCGAATGCGAACGCGGCAAACACGAAGGCGATGAACGCCACCTGGACGGCGACGTAGACGCCGATGGCGATGGCGCTTCCCTTCGCGATGCGTCGGGTCCAACGCCGAGCCTGCGGACTGAGTTCCATGACCGAACCTCCTTGATCTGGCGATGGTTCGATCATCGAGGCGGCCGGCCCGGCGCGGTAGACGAGCTAGACCTCAAACCGCAGGCGCGAGACACCCATCTCGACCTGGGTACTTCCGGCAAAGCCGTCCACCCGGGGGGCGCGCTCAGGAGTAGGTGCACACGACGGCGAACTTCAGCTTGCTCGCGAACAGAGATGATGCAAACCCGCTGAACGCCTTGACCTGCGGTTGCCACAGAGCTACTACTTGCCTGCCCGGATTACGTAGGTTATCCTACGGAATCATAGAAGGAGGCTCCGATGCCAGGAAAGCAGATATCCGCGACGATCTCGGAAGGCGCTAGCCAGCTCCTGGATAGCTACGCCCGCGCTCATGGCGTCAAGAAAGGCTTCCTCATCGAGTCCGCGCTGCTTCACCACCTTGAGGCGCTTCGCGAGGTCCCCAGCGACGTGATCATCCCGCCGCGGATCGTCGTCTCGAAGGGATCCATGGAGGCGATAGCGGACTTGCTAGAGCGGCCATCGACTCCAACGGAGGCGATCAAGAAGCTGATGTCGGACCAGTAGAGCATGGAGATCCACGTCCGCAGGCTCCAGCCAGAGGACGATCGAGCGGCCTTCACCTCCGGGGACCCTGACCTCGATCGCTTCTTCCACCGCTTCGCCGGTCAAAACCAGTTTCGCCATCACATCGGAACCACCTACGTCGCCGTCGTCGAGGGTTCCCTGGCGGGGTACGCGACCTTGGCCGCCTCACACATCGAAGGTGAGGCGGTCCCCGCGAAACTGCGTCGGCGATTGCCCGACTATCCGTTGCCGACCCTGCGTTTGGCCAGGCTCGCCGTCGATGAGCGCTTCGGGGGCCGCGGCGTTGGACTCACCTTGCTGCGATCTGTCTTCGATGTAGCGATCCGCATGAAGGACGAACTTGGATGCATCGGCGTCGTCGTCGATGCCAAGCCCGGCGCCGTTCCCTTCTATCAACGCTTCGGATTCGTGATTCTGGACACCCTGGAGGGACGGCTTGGAGAGCGCCCGGAGCCGGTGGTCATGTTCTTGGCCATGGGGGGCATCCCATCACCGTAGTTCCGTCTAGGACCTTGGAATCAACATGGTCAACGATCCGCAGGACAAGGGTTGTACACCGCGGACAGGAAGGACTGTCTCGAGCCGACGCGGTCGGCCTCCCTTCACTCTCCACCGAAGACGGGCACCGACCGGACCGCTTTGACTACCCAGCGAACGCTTCGCGCCAGCGCCGCACCGCGAGCAGCGCGACGCCGATCATCGCCGCGGTCACCAGCCACATCGCCACGGTCATCGCGCTCGCGTAGCCGAAGCGCAGGAAC
>Ga0214471_10001687_pt1 | contig 17453 bp, 14 predicted proteins | sample RVTome_5_FD_207665 | JGI IMG/M metagenome (GOLD analysis project Ga0214471, IMG submission 207665) | Soil microbial communities from uranium-contaminated site in the Upper Colorado River Basin, Wyoming, United States - RVT142D155 | ecosystem: Environmental > Terrestrial > Soil > Contaminated >... | reverse complement strand
GAGGTGAGCCACGTCCTCGCCGCGATGGGCTATCCCGACGAGGAGGCCGCCGGGGCGCTGCGCCTGAGCCTGGGCCGGACGACGACCGAGGCGGATCTCGAAACAGCGTGCGAGGCGGTCCCGCGAACCCTCGCAACGATGCGCGTCGGGTCGGTCGCGGTGGCGGCCGATCCGCTCGGCCAGGGCGTGGGGGCGTGACGGGACCGGGAGCTTGGCGAGCACGATGACCCGCGTCCTCGTCGCGATGTCCGGCGGGGTGGACAGCTCCGTTGCGGCGGCACTCCTCCACGAGCAGGGGCATGAGGTGGTCGGCGTCTGGATGCGCCTCCACGACGTCGCCGACACGTACTCCGAGTTCAAGAAGAGCTGCTGCTCGCTCGATGCGGCCGACGATGCCCGCCGGGTCGCCGCCCGTCTCGGCATCCCGTTCTACGTCATGAACCTCGAGCGCGAGTTCGACGCCGGCGTGCTTCGGCCGTTCCTCGACGCGTACCTCGACGGCCGGACGCCCAGCCCGTGCATTGACTGCAACACGTACGTGAAGTTCGGCGCCCTGCTCGGCCGGGCGCGCCACCTGTACGAGTGCGACGCGGTTGCGACGGGCCACTACGCGCGGCGCGGCGAGACGGAGGACGGGCGGGCGCAGCTGCGGCGCGCTGCCGACGAGGACAAGGACCAGACCTATTTCCTGTACGGCCTCCGCCAGGACCAGCTGGCCCACGCCCGGTTCCCGCTCGGAGACCTGCGCAAGCCGGAGGTGCGCGAGATCGCCCGCTCGCTCGACCTCGCGACTGCGGACAAGCCGGAGAGCCAGGAGATCTGCTTCGTGCCCGGTGGCGATTACCGCGACGCCTTGCGCGAGCGCGCGGGCTGGCGCCCGGACGCGGGACCGATCGTCGACACGGACGGGACGCGGGTGGGGGAGCATGGCGGCGCGGCCGGCTTCACGGTGGGACAGCGCCAGGGCCTCGGCGTCGCCCTCGGCGAGCCGCGCTACGTGTCGCGCATCGATCCGCTCAGCAACACGATCCAGATCGCCCGCCGGCGCGATCTCGAGACGACGTCGTTCGAGGTCACCGGCGTGACCTTCGTCGACGACCGACCACCGGCGGCCGATGCCTTCCGTGCGTCCGTCCGGATCCGCCATCGGGCACGACCGATCCCGGCGACGGTCCGACCGGCGTCCGCCCACGAGCCGGCGCGTGGTGGCCGCTGGACGGTCGAGACGGATGAGCCGGTCTGGGCGGCGGCGCCGGGGCAGGCGTGCGTGTTCGACGCCGCCGACGTCGTGCTCGGCGGCGGGCGGATCGCCGCGGCCGTGGCCGACGGTGCCGCCGCGTGATCGGCCCGGCACCGATCCTCGCTGTCCTCGTCGGGGTCTTTCACACCGGGCTGTTCGTGCTCATCCGCGGCAGTGCCGGGGGCCAGCTGCCCCTCCTCCTCATCGCCGCGACACTCGGCGCGTGGGCCGGCGATGCCCTCGGATCGCGGCTCGGCATCGACGTGCTGCTGATCGGCGACTTCCGGCTCGTCGCCGCCTCCGCGCTGGCCTGGTTCGGGATCGCGCTCGTCGCGCTCGTCGCGATCCTCGGCCCCGCACGGCGGGGGACCTGAGGTGGGTCGCGATCGCCCGTCGAAGGAGCGCGACTCCACGCCGCCCGCCTCGACGTTCCTGCGCGGGCTCACCGTCGGCGCGCTCGTGGGCGCCGCGATCGCCGGCTCGGTGCTCGTAAGGCGTCGACGACAGGCGAGACGCATCCCGGCGCCGGGATCGGGCGATCGACGCGCCGGCGCCGTCGAGACCTGAGCAGACGCCGCTGCGCCCGCTCTTTTGCAAGGTGTACGCGGAGCCGCAACATCTTCGCCCGTCGAACGTCCAGCCGGCATGAGCCATGAGCCGCGGCGGCCAGCCGATGACCACGTCGAGCTGCCCGTGCCCGCCGTCGCGAGCGTCGACCGCGCGGACGCCGCACTCGTCGTCGCGTACGCCGAGCACCACGCCGTGGTGTACGGGTTCCTCCGGCGCGCCACCCGCCATGACACGGCCACGGAGGACCTGCTCCAGGAAACGTTCCTCCGGCTGCTCGGGGAGCTGCGAGCGGGTCGCACGCCGGAGCACGTCCGGGCATGGCTCTTTCGCGTGGCGTCGAACCTCGTCATCAGTCGCGCCCGGCGTTCGGCGACGGTCCGTCGATGGGTCGAACGGCAGGGTCACGATGAGGCCCGTGCTCCGACGGAGGAGTCACCCGAGAGCGGCGCCCTGCGCCTCGAGCGCACCCAGGGCCTCGAGGCCGCCCTGGCGGTACTACCGGCGGACGCCCGCCTTGCGCTGCTCCTCTCGAGCGAGGGCTTCCACGGCACCGAGATCGCCACGGCCATCGGGCGCACCGACGTGGCAACGCGAGCGCTGCTGCATCGAGCACGCATTCGGGTGCGCCGCGAACTCGAAGCGCGGGAAGCCAGCCGATGACCACACACGATCGGTTCCTCGAACTCGTCTCCGCCGAGATGGACTTTGAGCTGACGCCCGCGGAGCTCAGCGCCCTGCGCGGTCACCTCGCCGGGTGCGCGGTCTGCCGAGGCCAGGCCGAGGCGCTCAGGTCGGATGCTCGAGCGATCGCGGCCCTGCCGGCGTTCCGTCCGACGCCGGAGGCGGCCGAAGTGGTCCTCGGCCGCATCATCCGGTCACGTCCAAACCGGGTTGCGCTTCGGCTCGTCGCGATCGCCGCGCTGCTCGCCCTGGCCGCACTCGCCGCGGCAGCGGTCGGTGCAGAACTGCTCCGGCAGTCGCGCAACGACGGGCTCGTGGTCGCGCCATCGCCCCAGCGACCGGACCCAGACCGACCGGCAGCGTCACCCACCGCGGCCCTCCCCCGAATCGGCTGGCAGGTCGCAGGCGACGTGTTCGAGATCGGCACGCCCGAGCAGTTCACGACCATCGCGAGCTCAGTCGTCGGGTTCGTCGCCGTCGGCGGGCAGGACTGCACGGTCGACTCCGGCGGCGCCCTTGAGCAATGTTTCGCCCAGGTCTATCACTCGCCGGACGGCAGGAGCTGGACGAGGGCCGCCGACACGAACACTGCCCTCGAGCTCGGCACCCACCATCCGCTGAGCGGACCCGGCGTCGGCATGGTCGACGTCGCCGGGAGTGACTCCGGCTTCGTCGTGATTGGCTACGCCGGAGACGCGGACTTCGGCGTGGCGATCTGGACATCGCCGGACGGACGCACGTGGGAGCGTCAGCCACCCGACCCCGCGTTCGCCTCCGCCCAGGTCACTGCGGTCGCCCGCAGTGGTGGGCGATGGATCGTGGCTGGCTCCCTCTACCTCGAGGCCGCGCCGCGCGCCGCCGCATGGGTTTCGACGGATGGCCGCGCCTGGCAGCGAGCGCCGGACGGTCCGGTCTTTGAGGTCGGCGGGTACATCGACACGGGCGAACACCCCGACGCAGGCGGGATGACGGCGCTCGCGACCGACGGGGCAACGATCGTCGGCAGCGGCCAGGTATGCGACACCGCCGGCGGGTCGTGTGTCGCCGCGGTCTGGTCCTCGGTCGACGGGCTGACCTGGACGCGCGAGTTGCTGTCCGCTGTGACGGCCGACGGTCAGATCCTTGTAGGCGGCCGTCTCGTCCAGGGCGAGGCTGGATACCTCCTGCTTGGAACGGCATGTCTGGAGACCGGGTGCACCGGGTCAGGGGCCTGGTCGGCGGACGGGCAGACGTGGGCGGTCACCGATGACTGGAGATTCGGTCAGCTGCTGGCCCTCGCCCCGTCCTCGGGTGGATTCATCGCGGCCGTCCAAAGGCAGACGGTGCCGCCGGGTCTCATCCTCGTCGGATCGACCGACGGGCTGACTTGGACGGCCATCGACGGCGTCCCGAACGTGGACGGAGCGCTCGTGTCCAACGTCGACCTGGCGATGCAGGGGGATGGCTCGGTACTCGTCGTCGCCCGGTATTCGGTCCACGACGGTCCATCCACGACCCGAGTGTTTCAGGTCCTGCCCCCTTCCTGACAGCGCAACGGCGCGGAACTTCGAACGTCGGCGATCTCGCCGCCCAAGCTGGGTCGGCTACCATTGCGGCCGATGTCGACCCCCGCCCTGAAGAAGGACCCGCGGATCGCCGCGCTGCCCGCCGCCCAGATCCGCAGCCGGTTCGTCGACTTCTTCGTCGCCCGCGGCCATGCGGCGGTGCCGTCGGCCAGCCTCGTCCCGGCGGGCGACCAGACGCTGCTCTTCACGAACTCCGGGATGGTCCAGTTCAAGGACGTCCTGACCGGCGCGGACACGCGCAGCTACAACCGGGCGGTCGACTACCAGCGCTGCCTGCGCGTCGCCGGCAAGCACAACGACTTCGAGGAGGTCGGGCGGACCCCGCGCCACCACACGCTGTTCGAGATGCTCGGCAACTGGTCGTTCGGCGACTACTTCAAGCGGGAGGCAATCCACTGGGCGTGGGAGTTCCTCACCCAGGACCTCGGGATTCCCGGCGAGCGGCTCGGCGCGACGACCTACACCGACGACGACGTGGCGTGGCGCGTCTGGCGCGACGAGATCGGCCTGCCCGAGGAGCGGATGGCCCGCTGGGGCAACGTCGACGCGGGTGACGAGAAGAACTATTGGCGGATGGCCGAGACCGGCCCGTGCGGTCCGTGCAGCGAGATCCACTTCGATCGCGGCGAGGAATTCTGGGAGGGCCCGGGCTGCGTCCCGGATCACTCCGAAACGTGCCCACGCTGGCTCGAGATCTGGAACCTCGTGTTCATGGAGTTCGACCAGCGTCCCGATGGGCGCGTGCCGCTGCCGTTCACGAGTGTCGACACGGGGCTGGGCCTCGAGCGACTCGCGTCGGTCCTCCAGCAGGTGCCGACAAACTACGACACGGACCTGTTCACGCCGATCCACGCCCGGATGCGCGAGCTCCTCGGCCACGATCCCGACGCATTCGAGCAGGAACGGTTCAGCTACCAGGTCATCGCCGACCACTCCCGGGCGGTCACGTTTCTCATCGCCGATGGCGTCCTGCCGTCGAACGAAGGGCGCGGCTACGTGCTCCGGCGGATCCTTCGCCGTGCCGTGCGGCATGGCCGGCTGCTCGGCCGGCGCGAGCCGTTCATGGCCGAAAGCGCGTCGGTCGTGATCGACGTCATGCGCGCGGCGTACCCGTACCTCGAGGAGCACCGACCGGCGATCCTCGGGGCGATCATTCGCGAGGAGGCCCAGTTCGTCCGTACCCTCGAGGCAGGAACCGACCTCCTCGAGGAGGCATTCATCCCACTCACCTCGGCCGACCGCGAGGTTGGTCGACGGCCGGAGGACCTCCCGGCCGGCGCGCCCGTCCTCGGCGGCGACATCGCGTTCCGACTGCACGACACGTTCGGCTTTCCGATCGACCTGACCGTCGAACTGGCGGCCGAATACGGGGTGCGCGTCGACCGGCCAGGCTTTGACGAAGCGCTGGCCGAACAGCGCGTCCGGAGCCGGAGCGGCCGGAAGGCGGAGCTCGCCCGGAACGCCGAGACAACCGCGCAGTACCAGGCGATCCAGTCCCGCGCCGGCGACACGGCCTTTCTCGGCTACGAGACGACCACCGCCGAGGCGCGTGTCGTCGCGATCCTGCGCGACGGGATCGAGTACGACGACCTCGTGGCGAAGGGCGACGAGGAGCTCCGCACGGAGGCCGGCGCCGCGGCCGAGATTGTGCTCGACCGGACCCCGTTCTATGCCGAGGGCGGCGGCCAGATCGGCGATCGCGGCGTGCTCCGCACGGCCGGTGGGGACGTCGTGTTCGAGGTCGAGGACACCCAGAAGCCAGTCGGCGGCCTGCACGTCCATCGCGGAACGCTCCGCGGCCGGCTCAGGGTGGGGGAGACGGTGACGGCGGAGGTCGACGCCGACCGACGGGCCCACACGATGCGCAACCACACGGGCACCCACCTCCTGCACCGGGCGCTGCGCAACGTGGTCGGCGACCGCGCCCGGCAGGCCGGCTCGCTCGTCACGCCCGACTACCTCCGCTTCGACTTCCCGTTCGACCGATCGCTGGCCGCCGACGAGCTTCGCGCGGTCGAGGACGAGGTCCGGCGAATCATTCGCGACGACCGACCCGTCTCGATCGCGTTCATGCCGATGACCGAGGCGATCGAGGCAGGCGCTGACGCGTTCTTCGACGAAAAGTACGGCGAGACGGTCCGAACGATCCGGGTCCAGGACTACAGCTTCGAGCTGTGCGGCGGAACCCACTGCCGTGCCACCGGGCAGATCGGCGGGTTCGTCATCACCGGCGAGCGGAGCATCGGAACCGGCATGCGCCGGATGGAGGCTGTTACCGGCGCCGGCGCGGACACGTATCTGCGCGAACGGGTCGCCACGCTCGAGCGGGCCGCGGAGGCACTCGGCTCGCAAGCTGTGGAGGCGGTTCCGGATCGGATCGCCGCGCTCCAGGACGAGCTGCGCGAGGCGCGCCGGCGGCTGCGGGCGGGCGGGTCCGGCGTGCCGAAGGCGGGCGAGCTCGCCGCCCTGGCTGAGGACGTCGCGCCCGGGATTCGCCTCGTCGCGTACGCCGGCCCGTACGAGTCGATCGACGCCCTCAAGGGCGCGGCGAAGGACGTCCGCGGCGTGCTCGGATCCGGCGTCGTCGCGCTGGGCCTCGACGCCGACGAGCCGCAGGTGTTCGTGACCGTCAGCGACGACCTTGTCGGGCGCGGCATCGCGGCGGGCGATCTCGTGCGAGCCGCGGTCGCCGCCATCGATGGCAAGGGTGGCGGACGTCCGGAGATGGCGCAGGGCAAGGGGACCCGGCGGGACGGCCTGGCCGACGCGCTCGCGACGGTCCGCTCGTCGCTCGCGGGGGATGCCGGGGACGGCACATGACACCGGAGCTAGCCGCCGGCTGGAGCGCGAACGTGGCCGCCGTCGCGACGGTGTTCGGGGCGCTCGCGCTCGTCCTGTTCTTCACCCGCGGGCAGCCGTGGGGGACGATCAACGATGCGGCGAGCGTCGTGCTCATGCTCGCGATGATCCCGGTCGCGCTCCTGGTCGCGACGCTGGAGAGCGAACACCGGACGACCTGGGCCCTCGCGGCCGCCGTGATCGGGATCGGCGGCATGATCGCGGCGGCCGGCCTGCAGGCGCTGCTCGTCGTGGGCCGCGTCACGTACGACCAGACGAAGGGGTGGGTTCTCCTCGCCGGCGGGTTCGTCGGCGTCTGGTATCTCCTCGTCGCGTTCCTCGCCGAGGGGTCCGCCATCGAGGGAACGCTCGCCACGCTGGCGGTCGTATCGGGCGTCGGGTTCATCGCCATCGGGTATGGCTTCGCCGTCGGCAACGAACGCCACCCGCTGTCCGCGCTCGGCGGGGTCGTGCTCACCGTCGGATCGACCGCGTTCCTCACGATCCTCGGCCTTCGCTTCGTCACCGGCGACCTCGTCGTTCCCACCTGGAACGCCTGATCCGATGGCCTTCTGGCGCAGGATCTGGCAACGCGACGCCGGCCCCGCTCCGGCGGCCTGTACCGCGCTCGACATCGGGACGGAGTTCGCCAAGGCGCTCGTGTTCGAGATCGACGAGCACGGCCGCGGGATCGTTCGCGGCGTCGGTCGCAAGCGCCAGGGTCTCAGCCACATGCAGTCCGGCACGGTCGCCGACATCGCCGCCGTCGTCGACAACTGCTCGGTCGCGCTCCAGGAAGCGGAGGAGATGGCCGGCTTCCGGCCGACCCAGGTCGTCATCGGCATCGCCGGCGAGCTCGTCAAGGGTTTCACGACCACCCACAGCCAGGAGCGGCGCCGCCCGGACGTGCCGATCAGCGAGGCGGAGCTCCAGAAGCTCATCGACGGCGTCCAGCGCGAGGCGCTGCGCGAAGCGGAGCGGGCGATCACGTGGGAGACCGGCCTGCCGCACGTCGACGTCCGGCTCGTCCACGCGGCCGTGACCGGCGCCGCGATCGACGGCTATGCCCTCACGAACCCGGTTGGCTTCCAGGGCCGCCACGTCAAGATCGCGATCTTCAACGCGTTTGCGCCACTCGTCCACCTCGGCGCCCTGCAGAGCGTCGCGAGCCAGCTCGATCTCGAGCTGCTCGAGATCGTGGCGGAGCCGTATGCCGTCGCGCGAGTCCTGAGCGACGAGCAGGTGCGCCAGGCCGGCGCGCTGTTCGTCGACGTCGGCGGCGGGACGACCGACGTCGCTCTCGTCCGCCAGGGTGGCATCGAAGGGACGCGCATGTTCGCGCTCGGCGGCCGCGCGTTCACGAAATCGATCGCCGACCGCTGCGAACTGCCCTTCCCGCGCGCCGAGGCGCTCAAGGTCGACTACGCACGCGGCATGCCCGTCGAGCGGAGGGCCGAGGTGGCGTCAATCGTGGCGGACGACGTCGAGGTCTGGTCGGCTGGCGTCGAGCTCGTCATGGAGGAGCTCGCAGCGGGCGACCTTCTCCCGGGGCGGATCTACCTGTGCGGCGGCGGTTCGCGCCTCCCGGAGATCGCCGCTGCGCTCGCCGCCGAGCGGTTCTGGAAGCGGCTGCCGTTCGCCCGACCGCCGGAGGTGACGGTCATGGCGCCGGACCAGGTCGAGGCGATCTCCGACGCGACCGGGCTGCTCGTCGACCAACAGGACGTGACGCCGCTCGGACTCGCCTACCAGGCGATCGATCTCCAGACCACCGAGGACCCGCTCGACGTTGCCCTGAGACGGGTGCTCCGGGCGATGAAGGTCTAGGTCGGGGTAGGCTCGGGCGCGATGGCCACGATCGTCTACCTCGACGTCGACGACGAGATCACCTCCGCGGCGGCCCGGGTGCGGGCGGCCGGCGAGCGGCAGGTGGGTCTCGTCGTACCGAACGGCTCGCGCCTCGCGACCTCGCGGATCAACTTCCGCCTGCTCGCACGTGAGGCCCAGACCCGCGGCCGTGACCTGACGATCGTCTCGGCCGATGCGGCGACGCGGGCCCTGGCGGCATCGGCCGGTCTGCCGGTCCACGCGAGCGTGGGGGACTACGAAACGGCATCCGGTGGGACACCGGTCCGTGAGCCGGAGGTCGCGCCGACCGACGCGCCGGCGGAGGCGACGCAGGCCGCGGAAGCGGGGGTGCCGACCGTCGCGCCAACCCGGCGGGAGCGAACGAAGACGCGGCCGGCGCCGGACGCGGGGTCGGACGGGCCGGCGCGGGAGCCGATGTCGGACCGTCTGGCCGTCACGCCGCCTTCGGACCTCGACGCGACCGTCATCGTGCCGCCTCCTCCGCCGATCGAGTCCCCCGCGAAACCGGAGTCCGGCCCGTCCCGCTCCGGGTCGATCAGGGTGGTCGGACCGCGGCGGGGCTTCTCCCGTCCGGCGATGCTCGTCGGCGCCGCGCTCCTCGCCGCCGTCATCGTCGTCGGCGGCGTGAGTGCCTACGTGTTCCTGCCGAGTGCCACGATCCGGGTCACGCCACGCGTCGATCCCGTCGTCCCGGTCTCGTTCGAGGTACGGGCGGATCCGGCCGTCACGGAGCCGGACGCCACAGCCGGCGTCGTACCCGCCGAGCGGCTCACGATCCCGCTCGGGGTCACCGGCACGTTCCCCGCCACCGGGGTGCGGGTCGAAGAGACCCGGGCGAGCGGCGTCGTCCGCTTCACGAGCGAGAACACGTTCGTGCCGGTCACCATTCCGGCCGGCACTCGCGTCGCGACCCAGGCCGGCACCGCCTTCTCCACCCGGGCGGCGGTCACTGTCGAACGGGCGTCGTTCGTGACCGGACCGACGTCCGCCACGGTGGCGGTCGATGCCCAGGTTGCCGGCCCGGGCGGCAACGTCGCCGCCGGCACGATCACCGAACTGTCCGACGACATCCGCCAGTTCCTCATCAGCGTCACGAATCCCGAGGCAACCTCCGGTGGGACGCGGACGGAGTTCCCGCGCGTCGAGCAGGCCGACGTCGACGCGGCGCTGGCCGATCTCGGCGCGGAGCTCGCGGCGCAGTTCGAGGCCCGGCTCGCCGATCCGGCGACGACACCGCCGGGCACGACGCTGTTCGCCGCGACTCGGGCGCTCGGGGAAGCGACCCCATCGGTCGATCCGGCGACGCTCGTCGGCCAGGAGGCCGCGACGTTCGACCTCGGCCTCACCGCCGAGGGAGCGGTTACCGCCGTCGACGACTCGCCCCTCGAGGCGCTCGCACGGACGCGGATCCGGGCCGCCGTTGACGCGGACCACCGGCTCGTCGAGGACTCGATCGAGATCGCCGTCGGGGCACCGACGGTCGATGGGGCGACGGTCCTCTTCCCGGTCTCGGCGGAGGCGGTCCAGGTGCTCGTGCTCGATGCGGCGGAGCTGCTCGCGGAGGTGAAGGGTCGGCCGATCCACCAGGCCCGCTCGATCCTCGAGCGCTACGGCCAGGTGGAGCTCGAGGTCTGGCCGGAGTGGGTGACCGCGATTCCGACGCTCGACGCGCGGCTCAGCCTCGTCGTCGACGACTCCGGTGCGGCGCCGTCGGGGTCGCCGCGGCCGTCGATCGCCCCGACCGCCTCGCCGTCGGTCACCCCGACGGAGGCGCCGTCCGGGGCAGCGGAATCGGTGGCGCCGTGAGCCCGCGCCTGCTCGGCCTCGATCTTGGAGAACGCCGGATCGGACTTGCGCTGGCCGACACGGAGGTCGGCCGTGCCCACCCGCTGGCCACCGTCCGGCGCGGCCGAACGAACGAGGATGACGCGACGACGATCGGGCGCCACATCGACGAACAGGGCATTGACGAACTCGTCGTGGGCCTGCCGCTCGAGGCGTCGGGCGCCGAGGGGCCGATGGCGGTTGCAGCCCGCGCCTGGGCGGAGTCCCTTGCCGCTCTCGTCGGGCTCCCGGTCAGCCTGCGCGACGAGCGGCTCACGAGTCACCTCGCCGAGCAGCGTCTGGGCCCGATGCGCCGCGGGCGCTCCGGCGGTCCACCCACGAAGACACAGCGCGACGAGTACCGCGCACGGGTCGACCGCGAGGCGGCGGCGATCCTGCTGCAGGACGAGCTCGATGCACGGTCTGCGGCTCCACGGTCGGCCGCCTTGGCCGCACAATCGGAGGCCAGATGACGATACGAGGCGGCGCAGGGCCGCGCGACGAACGGACCCAGGCACGACCGGCGGAGCCCGGCACCTACGATGAGTACCGACCGCGGCGCGATCCGTGGGAACCCCCGCGCCGGCGGCGCCCGAGCGGGAACGGCGGCGCGGGCGGCGTGATCCGGTTCCTCGTGTTCACCCTCATCCTCGCCGGCATCGTGCTCCTCGGCACGATCACCGTGCTCCGGCCGCTCGTCGGCGGCGCGGTCCTCGACTGGGCCTACAAGAACCCCGGTTCGTTCGACATCGCGCTCGTCGCCGGGCTCATCCGGGAGGATCTCGGACCGCTTTTGACCGACCCCGCGAGCGACGATCCGAGCGACGTGGAGTTCGCGGTCCTGGAAGGCGACACGATCGGCAGCCTGTCCCGCCGGCTCGTGGAGGCCGGGCTGATCAAGGACGCCCGGGCGTTCCTGTTCCTCGCCACCCAGCGCGAGTTGCTGCCGGAGCTTCAGGCCGGCAACTTCGCCCTGCGCCGGAACATGACGCCGGACGAGGTCATCACCGGCCTGATCGAGAACCGCATCGTCATCACGGTCGTGCCGGTCACGTTCCGGGAGAGCCTGCGGATCGAACAGATGACCGCCCTGCTCCAGATCCAGTCGGACCCGGTGACGATCGATCCGCAGGCGTTCTACGACCTGGCCACGAATCCGCCCGCGGAGCTGCTCGCGGAGTACCCGTGGCTGGCCCAGGTCGGACGGCCCGACGGCGCGACGCTCGAAGGCTACCTCGGGGCGGCGACGTACCAGATCACGAAGAGCACGACGGCCGAGGACCTCATTCGGATGATGCTCGATCGCTTCGCGCAATCGGTCGGACCGGAGCGGATGCAGGTCCCGGAGTCGCGCGGCATGACCTTCCACCAGATCGTCACGCTCGCGTCGATCGTCGAGCGCGAGGCGGTGCTCGACGACGAGCGTCCGCTCATCGCCGGGGTGTTCCAGAACCGCCTGTCGGCCGGTGGATCGACGTCCCTGCTGGGGGCCGATCCGACCGTGTTCTATGGGCTCGACACGGCCGCACTCCGGGACACGCCGTTCGAGGACTGGAGGGACTTCTTCTTCTGGGATCCGCCCGGCGTGAACCTCCAGGACGTGACCCTCCCAGAGGACCTGGCCGGCTACAACTCCTACCAGGTGCGCGGGTTGCCGCCCGGGCCGATCTGCACGCCGAGCCTCGCCTCGATCGAGGCGGCCCTCGCCCCGGCCACGGCCGAGGGGTACCTCTTCTTCCTCGCCGTCCCGGACGGCGGCGGTGCTCACGTCTTCGCGAAGACGCAGGCCGAGCACGACGAGAACCGCCGCACGTACGGCTACCTGTGAGCCGCCTGCCGGAGCCGGCGGACTTCGCGCCACCGCCGACCTCGGCCGACTTCGTGCGCTGGTCGGAGGCAGACCGGGCCACGCGACTGGATCGCCTCGCCCGGCTGCGCGCCCGCTTCGCCGAGGCGGGGATCGACGCGTACTACGGCCTTCGGCGCGAGCACATGCGCTACCTGACCGGTTTCACGCTCGCGGATGGGGAGGAGAAGGTGGCCGGCCACTCCGGCCAGTTCCTCGTCGGCGGCGAGGAGGTCATCGTCCTGGCCGACAGTCGGTACACGATCCAGGCGCGGCGGGAGGCACCTGGCGCGCGGATCGATGAGACGGGCTACGACCTGCCCGGTCGATGGGCCGCGCTGTGCGAGTCGGTTGGCGCGCGGCGCGTCGGGGTCGAGGCGACCGTCGCGAGTCACGCGCTGTGGACCCGGCTGGCCGCCTCGGCGCCGGCGGTGGAGCTCGTGCCAATCGAGGGCTGGCTCGAGGCGGACCGGGCGACGAAGGAGCCGACCGAGATCGAGCGGATCGCCGCCGCCTGCGCGGTGGCGGATCGGGCCCTGGCCGGCCTGTTGCCGTCGATCCGGTCGGGCGTCACCGAGGCGGCCCTCGCGCTCGATCTCGAGTGGCGGATCCGGACCGGCGGCGCCGAAGCGCTCGCGTTCGACGTGGCCTGCCTCGGGGGACCGGAGGCGGCGCTGCCCCACGGGGCGCCGGGAGATCGGCCGGTGCGCTCCGGCGCGGTCCTGCTGTTCGACTTCGGGGCGCAGGTTGCCGGGTACCGGAGCGACATGACCCGGGCGCTGTTCGTCGGCGAGCCCCGCGACCGCGACCTCGCGGTGTACGACGTCGTGCGGCGCGCCCAGCGGGCCGTGATCGATCTGCTCGAGGCACGTCTGGCCGAAGGAAACGGGCTGCCGGACGGCCGGACCGTCGACGCCGCCGCCCGTGCCGTGATCGAGGAGGACGGCCGCTTCCCGGCGTACGGGCACGGTCTCGGCCACGGGATCGGCCTCGCGACGCACGAGCAGCCCAGCCTGTCGCGCTCCGCGCCCGAGACGCCGCTACCATCGCGCACCGTCTTCTCGGTCGAGCCGGGGATCTACATCGAAGGAGAAACCGGCGTCCGGATCGAGGACCTCGTCGCGATCGACGCCGGGGCGGGCCGCCTGCGCCGCCTGACGCGTTTCCCGAGCGAGGTGCTCGTCGTCGGGTCATGACGGGGGCCGCCACGTCCCGCCCGGCGCGGCGCGGCACGGCGCGGTGCATCGCAGCCGAGGCCTGTCCGCGTTGCGCGACTCGATCCCGCGCGCCGGATCGGCCGGGATTCGTCAGATGCGCACGTGGTGGTGCGCGTTCGTCAGGTGACGAATCGGTGGTGGCCGATGCGCGGCGGGGATCCGTGCATGCGCGCCGCCCGGTTGACCCCGCGGATTCGTCGGATGCGCACGTGGTGAGCGCGGAGTGGTCGCCAGTGGGCATGGCGCGCAGGGGGTGAGCATTCGACGAAACGTGGGCCCGTGGCGCGCACCCCGTGACGCAGGTGACGAAACAGCCCGAGATCCCGTTGACGAACGCGCACCCCGTGCGCAAACGACGAACTGGGCCGAATCGTAACGATCTCGGGACGTTCGACCGGTACGGTGCGACCGCCCATGACGAGGACTGACGCGTCCCGCCCCGGAGGACCACGCCACTTCCGGCGCGTGCACCTCGCTGACGCGTTGCTGGTAACCACAATCGTCCTCGAGGCGACGACCCTCGGGCTCGTCGGGCTCGCTCCGGCCGATCGGGTCGCCGCGGTCGCCCTCATCGGGCTTCTGGACGGGTCGCTGTTCTTCGCGACCTGGCTCGCATTCGCCGTCGTGGGTTGGCTCATCATCCGTCGCCAACCGGAGAACCTCATCGGCTGGATGTGCCTGTACTTTGCGTTCGGCGTCTCGTTGATCGCTGTCGTAACCGGCATCGCCACGTACCTTCTCGCGGCGGACTCGGGATCCCTGGCTGGACAGCTTGCCGGCTGGGTCGCCCACTCGGCGACGCTCGGGGTTGTCGCGCTGCCGGTCTTCGTATTCCTGCGGTTCCCGACCGGGCGACCGGTTGGACGCCGGTTCGCGCTATTCGAACGGCTCTCGATCGCGCTGGTCGCGTCCCTGGTCCCGGTCGTCGCACTCGCACCGATTCCGCTCCTCGGATTCCCGACCACACCGAACCCGCTCGCGGTCCGCGACCTGCCGATCGAGCCAGCCGTCTCCTATGTCACGATCGTCGTGCTGCTGCTCCTCCTTGTTGCGGCCGCCTCGCTCGTGCAGCGGTACCGGCGCGGGTCGCCGCTCGAACGCCGCCAGGTCGCCATCCTGGGAGCCGCCGCGGCACTCGTCGTTCTGGCGTTCGGGTCAAGCCCCTGGACCAGCCCTGAGATCCTTTCGGTCGGCCGTCTGTCCGCCCCAACCCAGATCGTGACCGCCGTCGCCATGACGGCGATCCCGATCGCCATCGGGATCGCCATCGCTCGCTACCGGCTGTTCGAGATCGACAGGATCGTCAATCGCACGCTGGTCTACGCGACGGTATCCGCGGTGCTCGCCGGCATCTACGTCTTCGCCGTGCTCGTCCTCCAGGCCCCGCTGGGGGAAGTCCTCCCGGACGATGCCCGGACGCTGGCCACGGCGGGATCCACACTGCTCGTGGCAGCACTGTTCCGGCCCGTTCGGGCCCGCGCGCAGCGGACGATCGACCGCCGCTTCGACCGCGAACGGTACGAGGCTCGGCGGACGATCGAAGCGTTTGCGGGGGACGTGCGCGACGAGGTCGAGCTCGAGGCCATTCTGCGGGACTTCCTCGCCGCGACCGCCCGGACGGTCCACCCGGCATCGGCCGCGTGCTGGATCCGTGGCCGGCAGGCATGACCCGAATGTCCGATCCGGGCCAGACGAGGATCGCGGTGGCGCTCGTGAGCGCGACGGTCGCGCTGGACGCCGCCTCGCTCGTGCTCATCGCCCTCTCACCGAGTGCCCGCGTCGAGGAGATCGCCTCCATCCGCCTGGGTGAGGCGATCCTGTTCTGTGTCACCTGGCTCACGTTCGCCGTCGTCGGGGTGGTCGTCGTCCGCCGCCAGCCTGACAACCCGGTCGGATGGTTGTGCATTGCCGGCGGGCTTCAGGTTGGCGTCGTTGCCCTCGCGACCGGCTACGCCACGTTCATCCTGGCTGTCGACCCAGCATCGGCCAACGGGATCGCAGCGGCGTGGCTGTCGCATGTCGGTTCCGCCACGCTGATCTTCGTCCCGGTCCTCATCGCCCTGCGCTTCCCGAGCGGCCGGCCGTTGTCGAAGGTCGCCGAGCTCATCTCCGTTGCGTCGATCGTCACGCTCGTGCTGGTGCTCGCCGTCGAGCCAATGCCGCTGATGGCCTTTCCGACCACGTTCAACCCACTCGCGATCGGCGCGGGACCGCGAAGCGTCGTGCTTCCGCCGCCGGTGATCCTCGTCGTTCCCGCCACGCTGGTCGTGGGCGCCACACGGCTTCGGTACCTGCGCGGCAATGCCGTCGAGCGGCTCCAGCTGCGCTGGCTCGGCTTCGCGACCCTCCTCGTCGTGGCCGTCTGGATCGCGACGCCGCTGACCAGCCCGGAGATCCTGACGACCGGACGGTTCTCGACCGCCTACGCCGTCCTCAGCGCCGTCGCATTCACCTCCATACCCGTCGCCATCGGGATCGCTATCGTCCGCTATCGCCTGTATGACATCGACCTCATCGTCAAGCGGACCCTCGTCTACGGCGCGGTGTCGGCCTTCCTGGCCACCGCGTACGTGGTCGGCGTGCTCGTTCTCCAGGCCCCGCTGGGATCGATCGTGCCCGGCGAGGCCCAGACGCTCGCCACGGCCGGCTCGACCCTCGTCGTCGCGGCCCTGTTCCGGCCGGTTCGAGCGCGGGCCCAGGGAGTCATTGACCGGCGGTTCGATCGGGACCGCTATGCGGCCACGCGGACGATCGACGCGTTCGCCGGCCAGGTGCGGGGCGAGGTCGAACTCGGCGCGATCGTCGGTGACCTGCTCGACACGGCGCGACAGACGGTCCACCCGGCGGCGGCATCGTGCTGGGTTCGTCCCGGGGCGGCGGTCGGTCGCCCTCGAGCGCTCGGCTACAATCTCCCCGACTGACGAACAGCGGGCCCGCAGGCCCACCGGCCCGACGGTACGCCCACGGAGCGAGTCACCCACATGATCAGTACCGGTGAGCTGCGCAAGGGCGTGGCGATCGAACTCGACGGCGACCTCTGGCAGATCCTCGACTACCACCACATCAAGATGGGTCGCGGATCCGCGCAGGTGCGCATCACGCTTCGCAACGTCAAGCGCGGCCAAACCGTCGAGCGCTCGTTCCAGGCGGGGACGAAGTGGCCACGGGCGCAGATGGACCGTCGGCCCGTCCAGTTCCTCTATCGCGACGATGACGACTTCCACTTCATGGATACGGATACGTACGACCAGTTCGTGCTCACCGCCGCCCAGCTCGAGGACGCGGTCCACTACCTCAAGGACGGGATGACCGTCGATCGGACCTCCTACCAGGGCGAGACGATCGGGATCGAGCTGCCAGTGACCGTTGACCTCCAGGTCCGGGAAACCGAACCGGGATTCGCCGGCGATACCCAGACGGGCGCCCGAAAGCCGGCGACGACGGAAACGGGGCTGGTCGTGCAGGTCCCGATCTTCGTGAGCGAGGGGGACACGATCCGGGTCGACACGCGCACGGGGGAGTACCAGACGCGCGTCTGAGCCACACCATCACCGATCCCGCGATCGGTGGCCCGCGATCGCCGGCCCGCCAGTGCGCCACGCCAGTGCGCCACGCCAGTGCGCCACGCAGTCGCTGACCTGCGCTCGCGGGGCGCGCGGGGCCCCGGCGCCTCCCTCGAGGCGCGCCAGATGCGCCCGATATCGTGCCCATTGGTACCCCAAGCGTGAACGGCGCTGACAGAGCAACACGGACGCGAGCCGCTGCCGCCCTTATCCGCGATCAGGGCCTGGATCATGCATGGG
>Ga0214471_10001686_pt1 | contig 17461 bp, 18 predicted proteins | sample RVTome_5_FD_207665 | JGI IMG/M metagenome (GOLD analysis project Ga0214471, IMG submission 207665) | Soil microbial communities from uranium-contaminated site in the Upper Colorado River Basin, Wyoming, United States - RVT142D155 | ecosystem: Environmental > Terrestrial > Soil > Contaminated >... | reverse complement strand
GGGACCCGACCGGCCGACGATCGACCTCATCCTGTCGAACGTGCGTGGACGCGACGAGCGCGAGGGCGACCTGTTCGCCCAGTTCGCCGCCAACGAGGTGGCGGGCCGGCGGCTGCACGAGCTGTTCGCCCGCTACGGCGCCGACACCGTCACCGCCTGCTTCGAGCGCCTCCACGCCGAGTCGGAGGCGCAGATGCGGGCGGCGCTGCGCGCGCTGCCGGACGGGGTCTGGGAGGGCGAGGACTGGCTCGACGACGACGGGGTCGAGGACCGGCGCATCCGTATCCACGTGCGCGTCGACAAGCGCGGCGACGAGGCCACCTTCGACTTCAGCGGCAGCGACGCCCAGGCGCGCGGCCCCGTCAACACGACGTACTTCATCGCCTGCTCGTCGGTCTACTACGCGATGAAGGCGCTGGCGGCGCCCGACGTGCCGCCCAACGAGGGCTGCTACCGGCCCCTGCACGTCATCGTGCCGCCGGGGTCGGTGCTGCGCGCCGATCCCGACCGCCCGGTGGTGGGCGGCAACCACGAGACCTCCCAGCGCGTGGTCGACGCGATCATGAAGGCCCTCGCCCCGGTGCTGCCCGACCGCGCGGCCGCGGGCGGTCCGGCGACCGCGGGACTCCTCATCTTCGGCGCGCGCCAGCCCGATGGCCGCTGGGCGGTGCTCTACGAGGTCCACGGGGGCGGCGAGGGCGCCACCGCCGGCAAGGACGGGGCCTCCGGCGTGCGCGTGCACATGTCGAACGTGATGAACACGCCGGTCGAGGTCATCGAGGGCGAGTACCCCGTGATGGTGGAGGAGCATGGGCTGCGGCCCGGCTCGGCCGGAGACGGCGCGCACCGGGGCGGCCTCGGCTTTCGCCGCGCCTACCGCATCACGGGCCGGGAGGTGACGCTGACGACCATGCTGGAGCGCAGGCTGGTGCCGCCCTACGGCCTGGCCGGCGGCGGCGACGGGCTGCCGTTCCGCCTCACGCTCAACCCGGGCACGCCGCACGCCCGCGCGCTGCGCGGCAAGGAGACGCTGACGCTGCGCCAGGGAGACCTGGTGCTCATCGAGACGTGCGGAGGCGGCGGGTACGGCCCGCCGGCCGGGCGGCCGGCCGCGCTCCGCGCGCAGGACCGCCGGGAGGGCTACACGGAATGAAGCTCGCCGATCGCATCGCCATCGTCACCGGAGCCGCCAAGGGCATGGGCGGGGACATCTGCCGGACGCTCGCGCGCGAGGGGGCCCACCTCGCGCTCGCCGCCCGCGAGGTGCCGCCGCTGGAGCAGCTCGCCAAGGAGATCGAGGCCCTCGGCCGCCGCGCCCTCGTCGTCCCCGCCGACGTCACCGATGAGCGCGCGGTGGAGCGCCTGGTGGCGCGGACCCGGGAGGCCTACGGCCGCATCGACATCCTGGTCAACGCGGCCGGTGTGACCGGGCCCATCGAGACGCCCGTGCAGGAGATCAGGGCCGAGGACTTCCGGATGGTGCTGGAGGTCAACGTCGTGGGGACGTTCCTGCCGACCAAGCACGTGCTGCCGGCGATGATCGCCCAGCGCTACGGCAAGATCGTGAACATCAGCGGCACGTCGGGGCTGCGGGGCTACAAGTACCGCGCCGCGTACTCGTCGTCGAAGTGGGCGCTGCGCGGCTTCACGCGGACCGTCGCGCTGGAGGCGGGGCCGCACAACGTCAACGTCAACGCCCTGCACCCCGGCATCGTGGCGGGCGACCGCATGGACAAGCTCTGCCGCGAGAAGGGCCGCAAGCGGGGCTGGACGCCGGAGCAGGTCTACCAGGAATACGAGAACGAGATGGCCCTGCGCCGGGTGACGGTCTCGCAGGACATCGCCAATGCCGTCCTGTACCTGGTCTCCGACGACTCCCGGAACATGACCGGTCAGTCCGTGACCGTCGACGGCGGCTGGGACGTCTGATGACCGGCGTGAAATCCGGTGACGCCGGGGGTCGGGCGCGGGGGGCCGGGCGCGCGCCGGCATGGCTCGCCGGTCGCCGTAACTCGCTCCGGGCTCGGCTCGCTCGGGCCCCCCATCCCCCCGAGGGGGCTGGGGCGCAGGCCAGTCGAATCGCTGGCGGCTCGCTCGCCGAGCCCTGCGCTCGAACGGCGACGACGGCTCGCCATGACGGCGCGCGCCCGACCCCCCGCGCCCGACCCCCGGCGCCACCACGTTTCACGACATTCATCAGCGGCCGGCGATGAGCTACACCGTCATCGGGAAGCCGCTGCCGCGGGCGGACGCGTGGGAGAAGGTGCGGGGGCGGCCGATCTTTGCCGGCGACTTCGCGGTGGCGGGGATGCTGCACGGGCGGGTCGTTCGTAGTCCGTACGCGTCGGCGCGGATCATCCGGATCGACACCGCCGCTGCGGCGGCGCTGCCCGGCGTGATCGCCGTGCTCACCCATGCGGATGTGCCGCGCAACGAGATGCGCATGGATTTGCCGGGGCGGATGGCGGAGGCGACTGCGGGGGCCGTCCTCGCCACCCAGCCTGTCCTCGCGCGCGACCGCGTGCGGTTCCAGGGTGAGCCGGTGGTGGCCCTGGCCGCCGAGACGCCGGAGGGCGCCGCGGCGGCGGCCGAGGCGGTGCGCGTGGAGTACGAGCCGCTGGCGGGCGTTTACGATCCGATCGCGGCGCTCGATCCGGCGGCTCCGCCCGTGCACGAGGGCGGCAACGTCCTGCGCCGCTGGCACCTGCGCCGGGGCGACGTCGCCGAGGGCTTCCGGCAGGCGGACGTGGTGGTCGAGCACACCTACCGCACGCCGTTCGTGGACCACGCCTATCTGGAGACGGAGACGGGCGTGGGCTGGGTCGACGCGGAGGGTGTCCTCACGCTCCGGGTGAGCACGCAGGTGCTGGAGCACTTCCGCGACGTGGCGGACGTGCTGGCCCTGCCCCACGGGCGCGTGCGGCTGGAGGGCGCGTACGTCGGCGGCGGCTTCGGCGGCAAGGAGGACGTCACCGTCGAGTGCCTGCTCGGACTCCTCGTGTGGAAGACGCGGCGGCCGGTGAGCCTGATCTTCTCGCGGGAGGAGTCGTTCATCGGCCACGGCAAGCGCCACCCCTACGTGCTGCGCTATCGCACCGGCGCCACCCGGGCGGGGGAGCTGACCGCGCTGGAGGCGGAGCTGGTGTCGGACTCGGGCGCCTACGCGGCGCTGTCGCCGTGGGTGCTCCTCTACAGCCTGGTGACCGCCACCGGCCCCTACCGGGTGCCCCACGTGAAGGTGGCCGCCGTCACCGCCTACACGAACAACCCGGTGGCGAGCGCCTACCGGACGTTCGGCTCGATCCAGACCTGCCTGGCCTACGAGAGCCAGATGGACGCGGTGGCGGAGAAGCTCGGCCTGGACCCGCTCGAGCTGCGCGAGCGGAACTTCCTGCGCAAGGGCGACAGCATCGCCACCGGCCAGGTGCTCGAGTCCGAGCCCATGCTGGCCGAGACCATGCGCCGCGCCTGGGCCGGGCTGGGTCCCCCGCGCGCCGGCGCGGCGCCGGTGCGCGTGGCGCGCGGGCTGGCGGCCTCCTTCACGCCCTACGGGCGGATGTGCTGGACCCGCGACTCCGCGAGCGCCTGGGTCGGCATGGAGGTGGACGGCACCGCGGTGGTGCGGTGCGCCGCGCCGGACGTGGGCGGCGGCCAGACCGCCTCGCTCTGCGCGATCACCGCCGAGGTGCTGGGGCTGCCGCCCGAGCAGGTCGTCGCGGTGGGCCGCGACAGCCACTTCACGCCGCGGGCGGGGACGACGACCGCCACCCGCCAGCTCTTCATGTCCGGCAACGCGGTGCTCGTGGCCGCGCGCGAGGTACGGCGTCACCTCGTGGACCAGGCGGCGGAGCTGCTGGAGGCCGCGCCGGGCGACATCGAGCTGGACGGCGCCCGCGCGTTCGTCCGCGGCGTCCCCGCCCGCGCGGTCGGCTTCGCCGCGCTCGTCAAGGCGGCCACGGCGGCGGGCCGCCCGGTCCAGGCGCTGGAGAAATACGACGCGCCGTCCGCGCCGACCATCGACCCCGCGACCGGCCAGGGCAAGCCGTTCAACGACTACACCTTCGGGAGTCAGGCCGTGGAGGTGGAGGTCGACGTCGAGACCGGGCACACGCGCGTGACGCGGCTCGCGGCCTGCTACGACGTGGGCCAGGCCATCAATCCGCAGAGCGCCGCGGGCCAGATCGAGGGCGGGGCGGTGCAAGGGCTGGGGCACGCGATGCTGGAGGAGGTCGTCCTCGACGAGGGGATCAGCAAGAACCCCCACCTGCTGGACTACAAGATTCCGACCACGCTCGATGCCCCCCCGATCGAGACGATCCTGCTCGAGTCGGGCGCGGGGCTCGGGCCGTTCGGCGCCAAGGGCATCGGCGAGCCGGCCATGACGCCGACGCCCGCCGCGCTCATGAACGCCGTCTCGCGGGCCACGGGCGTGCGCATGACGGACCTGCCGTTGACGGCCGAGCGCATTCGCCGCGCCATGCCGACGGCCGCCGGGTAGGCGCCCGATGCCCGTCCTCGAGGAGCGGTTCGAGGTGCAGGCCCCGCCGGCCGTCGTGTGGGCCTTTCTCCTGGACCCGGCGCGGCTCGCTCCCTGCATCCCGGGCTGCCACGACCTCGAGGTGGTGGACGCGCGGACCTACCGCATGCGGCTGACCGTCAAGGTGGGCTTTCTCGCGACGACCCAGGAGGTGCGCATGACCGTGGTGGAGGCCGAGGCGCCCCGCCGGCTCGTCGCCGAGGGGCGCGGAGAGGACGCGCGGCTCGGCAGCCAGGTCGACGTGCGCAACACCCTGGAGCTGGCGGCCACGGGTGCCGGCGCCACGACGGTCAGCTACCGGAGCGAGGTGAAGGTGCTCGGCCGCCTCGGCAGCGTGGGCGATGCCGTCATGAAGGTCAAGGCGCGCGAGCTGGCCGGTCTGTTCGCCGCGCGCGTGCGCGCGGCCATTGAGGGGGCCGCGTGACGCCCCGCGCGCTCGCGTTCACGCTCAACGGCCGCCCGTGCCGCACCAGCGCGCCGGTGCACTGGACGGTGATCGACCTCCTCCGCGACGGCCTGGCGCTGACCGGGACCAAGTACGGCTGCGGCGAAGGTGTCTGCGGCACCTGCACGGTGCTGCTCGACGGCGAGCCCGTCCGCGCCTGTCTCGTCCTCGCCGCCCGGCTCGACGGGCGCGCGCTGGAGACGGTCGAGGGTCTCGAGCGCGACGGCAGCCTCCATCCGCTCCAGGACGCCTTCGCGCGCGAGGGCGCCGTCCAGTGCGGCTACTGCACGCCAGGCATGCTGCTGGCCGCCCGGGCGCTCCTCGCCGAGCACCCGGCCCCGACCGATCGCCAGGTGCGCGAGGCGCTGTCGGGCAACCTGTGCCGCTGCACCGGCTACGTCAAGATCGTCGCCGCCGTGCTGGCGGCCGCGCGGGCGGCGCGCTGATGCGGCTCGCCCCGTTCGAGCTGGCCGAGCCGGCGAGCCTCGGCGAGGCGCTCGCGGTGCTCGCGCGCCACGACGGCGAGAGCCGGCTCATCGCCGGCGGCACCGCCCTGGTGCCGATGCTCCGCCTGGGGCTCGCACGCCCCGACCGTCTGGTGTCGCTGCACCGCATCCCGGGGATCACGGAGATCCAGTCGAACGGGGGAGGTCTCGGCATCGGGGCGATGGCCACGCACGCCGCGGTCCGTCGCGACCCGTCGGTGCGCGCGGGCTGGCCGCTGCTGGCCGAGGCCGCCGGCCGGGTGGCGAGCCCGGCCATTCGCGCCTCGGGCACGCTCGGCGGCAACCTGTGCTACGCGGAATCGGCCTCCGACGTGGCGCCGGCGCTGCTCTGCCTCGACGCCGAGGTGACGGTGGAGGGAGCAGGCGGCGCGCGCACGGTGGCGGTGGGCGACTTCTTTCGTGGCTTCTACGAGACCGCCCTCGAGCCCGGCGAGATCCTCACCCGAGTGCGTGTCCCGGCGGCGCCGCCGGGGGCGAGGAGCGGCTACGTCAAGTTCTGCCCGCGCTCGGCTGAGGACCGGGCGCTGGTGGGGATCGCCGCGCTCCTGGTGGTCGCCGGGGATGGGCGGCGCTGCGAGGACGTGCGCCTGGCGCTGGGCGGCGCGGCGCCGACGCCGCTCCGCGCCCGTGGGGCCGAGACGGTGCTGCGGGGCGAAGCCCTGACCGATGCGGCCATCGGTGCCGCCGGCGACGCCGCGGCCGCCGAGGCCGACCCGCTCTCGGACCTCATGGGCTCAGCGGACTACCGGCGCGACATGGTCCGCGTCTGGGTCCGCCGCCTGCTCCTGACCCTCCGCGAGGGCGATTCCGCACCGCTCCAGCGGTAGCCGTCGGCCCGAGTGCTCCCGTCTGGGTGGCATGCGCCTTGCCCCGGTCCGGGCGCATGGACGCGCCAGGGAAGGACGACTTCGTCGGGCGCCACCTGATCGTCGACGCCTCCACCTATACCCGGCGCAACCTGACGTCCACGGACACCGTCTTCGCCCTCTTCGAGGCGCTGAACCGGAACCTCGACATGACGGCGGTGCTGCCGCCGATCGTCTGTCGGTATCCGTTCGCCAACGACGAGATCGCGGCGTTCTGCGACGACGTGGAGGCCGAGCTGGAGGCGAAGGCCGCCGCACTGACGAAGGCGGCGAAGAAGCCCGTGGACCTGAGCCTGGCGCCGGTCCGTCTCATGCGGGAGTTCCTCCGGCGGCGGCAGGCGGAGGAGAGCGGCGTCACCGGCGTGAGCATCTGGGCGGAGTCGCACGCCGCCATCCACACCTGGGACGAGGACAACTACTACGCGTTCGACGCCTTCTCCTGCCGGGACTTCCAGCCCAAGGACGCGCTGCGGCTGCTGCTGACGCACTTCGACGTCGAGACCCTCAACTGCGTCAACCTGTTCCGGTTCCAGCGCTCGATCCCGCGGGTGTCCAACTTCCAGGTCAACTTTCGCTGGGAGGTCATCGCCGGCGGCCGCGTGGTGGGTGATCTCGATGGCGTCGACTTCGGGGCGATCTGTGGAACGGCGCAGCCCCCGGACCGGGCGGTGCCGGGCGACACGAAGCTCTCCCGGAACGGAAGCGCCCGGGATGGTGGCGGCGGCAAGCGGCGGCCGGCGGCGCGGCGGCCCGGCCGTCGAGCGGAATCCCGCCCGGCCTGAGCCGCCCGGCCACCCCTTTCGGACAGGGGGACACCGCGGTCGGTCGATACTTCGTTGCCGAAGGACACTCCAGGAGGAGATGTCATGGTCAGCCCCCGACAGGTCGACCGGGAGGAGGTGCGCCGCCTGGCGGCGACGGGCGCGCAGATCGTGGACGTGCTCCCGCCGGGCGCGTACCGGCAGCTGCACATCGCGGGCGCGACGAACCTCCCGCTCGGCCGGCTCGACCGGGAGGCGGCGGAGACGCTCGCGCGCGAGGCCCTCGACGCCGATCCGGCCAGCGTGGTCGAACGCGTCATGGATCCCGGCCCACCCACGATCCGGCCGAGCGTTCCGCTCGCGGACACCACGCCCGACGGCATCCTCCTCGGCGTGGTCGACCGGGCCGACGTCGCGAATCGCAGCGAGGCTCAGCCGGCGGACACCGCCCGGGGGATGGCGTGAGCAAGGAGTTTTCCATCTTCGCCGGCACGGCGAATCCGGCGCTGGCCGCCGCCGTCGCCCGCGAGCTGGGTGTGGCGGTCGGCCCGTGCGCGATCGACCGGTTCCCGGACGGCGAGGTGTCCGTGCAGCGGCGCGCCCCGGTGCGCCGCCAGGAGGTGTTCCTGGTGCAGCCGACCTCGCCGCCGGTCAACGATCATCTCGTTGAGCTGCTCGCGCTGGCCGACGCCTGCCGGCGGGCCGCCGCCGCGCGGATCACGGCGATCGTGCCGTACTTCGGCTACGGACAAGCGGCACGGCCGGCGGGAGCCGATCACGGGGCGGGTCGTCGCCGACGTGCTCGAAGCCGTGGGGGTCGCCCACGTGGTCACAGTCGATCTGCACACGCCGCAGATGGAGGGCTTCTTCCACGTGCCCGTCGACACGTTGACCGCGGTGCCGGCGCTCTGCCGCGCGCTCCGCGGTCGCTTGCCGCCCGACGTGGTCGTGGTCTCGCCGGACGCCGGGCGCGTGCAGCTGGCCATGCACTACGCGCACTGCCTCGGCGCCCCCGTCGGCGTGCTCCACAAGCGGCGCGACGACGGAACCCACCCGGCCGTGACCCACGCGGTCGGCGACGTGGGGGACCGGGCCTGCCTGATCGTGGACGACATGATCTCGACCGGCGGCACCATCGCCGCCGGCGCCCGGCCGGAGATCACCGTCGCCGCCACCCACGGGCTGCTGCTCCCGGGCGCCCGCGCCCGGCTGGAGCACCCGGCCGTGCGCGAGGTGATGATCACCGACTCGGTCGCCCCGGCCGGGCCGGCGTGGCCTGGCCTGCGTGCCGTCTCGATCGCTCCCCTGATCGCCGGCGCGCTGCAGCGGTTCCTCGCGAACGGTTCGCTTGGCGACCTGTACTGATGCTGCAGCGCTTTCACGATCGCCAGGAGGCAGGCCGGCAGCTGGCGGCGAAGCTCACGGCGTACGCCGATCGCCCCGACGTGGTGGTGCTCGCCCTGCCCCGCGGCGGGGTGCCGGTCGCCTACGAGGTGGCCCGGGCGCTCGACGCGCCGCTGGACGTCTTCCTGGTGCGCAAGCTGGGCGTCCCGGGTTACGAGGAGCTGGCGATGGGCCCAGACCGAGCGCGTGAGCCACTACTTCTTCGCCCGGCTGTCCGAGCAGTTCGACGCCGTGCTCCACTTCGACGACACGCGGGCCGTGGAGCCGCTCGAGCGCACCGTCGAGTGGGACCGGGGCGAGGTGCCCGAGACGTTCCCGTTCGGAGTCTGAGCGATGGCCGAGCGGCTGGTCCAGGTCCCGGCGGCCCCGGTGACGCTCGAGGGCGACCTGACGCTGCCCGAGCGGGCCCGCGGCGTCGTGCTGTTCGCGCACGGCAGCGGCAGCAGCCGGTTCAGCCCGCGCAACCGCCACGTGGCCCGGCGGCTCAACGAGGCCGGCCTGGCGACGCTGCTGATCGACCTGCTCACGCTGGAGGAGGAAGAATTCGACCGGCAGTCGGTGGTTCTGCGCTTCGATATCGGCCTGCTCGCCGCCCGGCTCATCGCCGCCACCAGGTGGCTCGGCGAGCATCGCGACACGCGCCACCTGCGGATCGGCTACTTCGGCGCCAGCACCGGCGCCGCCGCGGCGCTCGTGGCGGCGGCGGAGCTCCCCCACGCGGTGGGCGCGGTCGTCTCGCGGGGCGGGCGTCCCGACCTGGCCGGGCGGGCGCTCGCCCGCATCCGGGCGCCCACGCTGCTGATCGTGGGCGGCGAGGACACCGAGGTCCTCGAGCTGAACGCGCAGGCGTTCGCCCAGCTCCACTGCGAGAAAGAGCTGACCGTCATCCCGGGGGCGACCCACCTGTTCGAGGAGCCCGGCGCGCTGGAGCAGGTGACCCGGCACGCGCGCGAGTGGTTCGAGCGCTACCTCATCCCCGCCGAGGTGCGCCCGACCGGCACCGGCTGACCAGGTGGCCCCGGTATGATCCAGGTATGGGAGCGCCTCGCCGTCGGCTCGTCGCCCTGTTCGTCCTGGGCTGGTGCGCGGGCTCCCCGGCCTCCGGCGCCGCGGCGCCGGCGCCTGACGCGCTGCTCGCCCGCCCGGCGCCGCCCCACGTCGCCGCCGAGCTGGCGCAGGCCGTCGAGCGAGCCCGCGCGCGCTTCGAAGCACGCGACCTCGCCGGCGTCCTCGCCGCCGTGTCCGAGCACTATCGAAGCAGCGGGCTGACCAAGGCCGCCGTCCGCGAGCAACTGCTCGGGATCTTCGCGCTCTACCAGGAGCTGCGCGCCCGCATCATGGTGGACCGGGTGGAGCTGGTCAACGGCGCCACCTGGGTGTACACGAGCGGGGAGGTCACGGGCCGGCTGCCGCTCATGGGATGGGTTTCCGTGCTGGCGTGGCAGGCCGAGCCCGAGGTGGCGCGCCGGGAGCCCGCCGGCTGGCGGCTCTTCGGATTCCAGGACTGACCACAGGAGGATGCCGATGGCGGTGCCGGTCGGGCTCAACGTGTGGTCGCGGCTGGTGGAGACGACGTTCCCGTACCTGGATCGCACGGCAGCGCCGTTCGACTCGCTGTGGCTGCCCGATCACGTGCAGTACGGAGGCCACAAGGTGGCCGAGGGCTGGAGCCTGCTGGCGTGGGCGCTGGCGCGCTATCCCGACAAGGTGTGCGGTCACGAGGTGCTCTGCAACAGCTTCCGTAACCCCGCCCACCTGGCCAAGATGGCCGCCACGCTGGCGGCGCTCTCCGGCGGCCGCCTCGTGCTCGGCATCGGCGCCGGCTGGAACGAGGAGGAGTACCGCGCGTACGGCTGGCCGTTCCCGCCGGCCCGGGTCCGCATCGCCCAGCTCGACGAGGCCATCCAGCTGATCCGCGCGATGTGGACGCAGGCGCCCGCGCACTACAAGGGCGAGCACTACCGAATCGAGGGCGCGTACTGCGAGCCGCGGCCGGCGCCGTGCCCGCCGATCATGGTGGGCGGCCACGGCGAGCGCTACCTGCTCCGCGTGGTGGCCCGGCACGCCGACTGGTGGAACTATCCGTTCCGCGGGCTGGACGTCTACGCCCAGAAGCAGGAGGCCCTCAAGGCGCACTGTCGCGAGGTGGGGCGCGACTACGACGCGATCACCCAGGTCGTCCGCGTCGGGATCCTCATCGGCCACACCGAGCGCGAGGTCGAGCGCATCAAGGCCCGGCCGGAGACGCGGCCGCTGGCCGACATCCGCCTGATCGGCACGCCGGACCAGGTGACCGAAACCCTGCTCGCCATCGTGGCCCGGGGCGCCCGCTACCTGACGGTCAACTTCGCCGACGTCCCCGACCCCGAGGGCACCTGGCTCTTCGCCGCCTCCGTCCTGCCGGCGTTGCGGTCCTCGTGACTGTCGTGGAATCCGGTGACGCCGGGGGTCGGACGCGGGGGCCCCGGGCGCGCCGGCATGACTCGCCTGTCGCCGTAACTCGCTCCGGGCCCGGCTCGCTCGAGCCCCCCATCCCCCGGAGGGGGCTGGGGCGCGGACCAGTCGATTCGTTGGCGGCTCGCTCGCCGGGCCCTGCGCTCGAACGGCGACGACGGCTCGTCATGACGGCGCGCCCGGGGCCCCCGCGTCCGACCCCCGGCGTCACCACGTTTCACGAGAGTCATTAGGCCCGGATCATTCACGAACGGGCGGCGCATCGGAGGGCGGGCCCTGGCGCTGGGGGCGCGTCACCAGGGTTGCGCCGTCGTGGCGAGCGTGGTCGCGTGCGCGAGCGCAGGACGGGGCGAGGGCGCGATCGGGGATTCGACTCACCGTCAAGCCAGCCCCGATGGGGGATGGGGGCTCGCGCTCGCCGCGTCCGGAGCGAGCTTGCCGCGACAGGGGAGCCATGCCGGCGCCGCCGGGGCTCACGCAGCCCGCCGCCAGCGCCCGGCCGCGCGCAGCGACATTCGCGAATGATGCGCGCTAGTCCTGGCGGGGGCAGGTCCAGCAGACGGCCCAGGCCCAGCCGCCGAGGGCACCGGCGTAGACCTCGGAGACGTAGAGCCGGGCGTAGTGCGGGTTGCGCGCCATGCGGCCGCGCTCGGCCAGGGCCGCATCATAGGTACGGAAGCAGTAGAACTCGTGCCGGTTGGGATGCTCGCAGACGTGCCGGGGGCGCGTCGCGACCCCGCCCGGCCATCGTTCGCTCGATCGACGTGGCACTCCGATCGCTCCCGGTCCGACTCTGCGCCGGGCTCTGGCTGCGCGTCAAGAAAGAAGTGGCCGGTGTGAACCGAGCGGCCGGTGGCGCCGGATGAACCGTTGTTGTATTTTCCGACACACGGGAGGTGCAGCGGGGCATGGCGATCGTCCGGACGAACCTGGCGGGACTGCGGCTGCACGGGCGCGGCAAGGTCCGCGACATCTACGACCTCGGGGAGCGCTTCCTCATCGTCGCCAGCGACCGCCTGTCGGCCTTCGACGTCGTGCTGCCCACGCCGATTCCCGACAAGGGCAAGGTGCTGACCCAGATGTCGGAGTTCTGGTTCTCGCACTTCGAGGACCTCGTCCCCAATCACCTGATCTCGACGCGGCTCGCCGACTTCCCGGCCGAGGTCCAGCCCCATCGCGCCGAGGTCGAGGGCCGCTCGATGCTGGTGCGCAAGGCCCAGGTGTTCCCGGTGGAGTGCGTGGTCCGCGGCTACCTGGCCGGCTCCGGGCTCAAGGACTACCAGGAGACCGGGACCGTCTGCGGCGTCGCGCTGCCCCCCGGCCTGCGCGAGTCCGATCGCCTGCCCGAGCCCATCTTCACGCCGGCCACCAAGGCGGAGAGCGGCCACGACGAGAACATCTCGGAGGCCGAAGCCGGCCGGCGGATCGGCCGGGACATCATCACGCGGCTGCGTGAGCTGTCGCTGGCGATCTACCGGCGCGCCGCCGACTACGCCGCCACCCGCGGCATCATCGTCTGCGACACCAAGTTCGAGTTCGGTGTCGTCGACGGCCGCGTCACGCTGATCGACGAGGTGCTCACGCCCGACTCCTCGCGGTTCTGGCCGGCCGACCAGTACAATCCCGGCAAGCCGCAGCCCTCGTACGACAAGCAGTTCGTGCGTGACTACCTGGAACGGATCGGCTTCGACAAGCGTCCGCCCGGCCCCGAGCTGCCACCCGACATCGTGCAGGCCACCCGCGCCCGGTACGTCGAGGCGCTCACGTTGCTCACGGGCCACCCGCTGCGCGACGCCTGACGGGCCCGCTTGATCGGCCTGTCCTTGCCGAGCCTCGCACGCCTCCGGGGACGTCTGCGCCTGGACCGGCGCCCCCCGTTCACGCTGGCGCTGGTCGGGCTGGTCGTCCTGCTCACCGGGCTCACCGGGGCTGTCATCGGCGGCCTCGCCTGGCGCGAGCAGCGGGTACGCTCGCGCACGCTGCTCGACGCCGCCATGGCCCAGGCCGCCCGGCTGACGGCCGCCCACGCCGCCCGCGTCTTCGAGGACGCCGAGGCCACGGCGCGCCTGGGACCCCAGCTGGCGCAGCAGTGGCAGCTCGATCCCGGCGACACGAGCGCGCTGGAGCGCTTCACGCTGAGCGTGCTGCGCGCCCACCAGCACGTGAGCTGGGTCAGCTACGGCGACCGCGACGACCGGTTCGTCGGCGCCTGGCGCGACGAGCGCGGCCACGTCTACGTCAACCGCAGCTTCCCGGTCGGAGGGCGGATCCGTCTGGAGGAGGACCGCGTGCATGCCGATGGCCGGCGGGAGCCGGTGCGGCGCGCGGACGACCACAAGTACCGGCCCTCCGAGCGGCCGTACTTCCGCGCCGCCGAGGCCCGCGGCGACGTCGCCTGGACCGAGCCGTACGAGTTCTACGCCGGCGGCGGCCTCGGCATCACGTGCGCGGCGCCGTGGCTCGACGGCACCGGCGCCGTGCGGGGCGTCTTCACCGTCGACTTCTCCCTCGACCGGCTGGCCGGCACGCTGGACGACCTCGAGGTCTCCCCGGGCGGGCGAGTGTTCGTCGCCACCGGGCAGGGGACCGTGCTGATCGGCCGCCGCGGCTCGGGCGCCTCGCGGGCCGAGATCATCGACGCCGAGCTGGCCGCGGCGACGGCGCGGCACAGCCCGCTGAACACGGACGGCACCTTCGAGTTCGACCATCACGGGGAACGCTACCTGGCGCGGGCCGTCCCGCTCACCGTCGGCGACCTCCGGTGGCTGGTCGAGGTCGTGGTGCCCGAGCGCGACTACACCGAGCAGATCGACGCCGAGGCGCGGCTGGCGGTGCTCCTGGGTGTCTTCGCCCTGGGCGTCGCCCTCGCCGGCGGCATCGCCCTGGCCGGCTGGATCGCCCGTCCCCTGCGCGAGCTCGCCCAGCTCGCGCGGCGGATCCGCCACGGGCAGCTCGACGTGACCGCGGTGCCCCGCAGCCGCGACGAGATCGGCGTGCTCACCCGCGCGATGAACGACATGGCGGCGGCGCTGCGCGACCGCGATTTCGTCCGCGAGACGCTCGGGCGCTACGTGAGTCCGGAGCTGGCCGCCCAGGCCCTGCGCGACCGCGACGCCCTGCAGCTCGGCGGCGAGCTGCGCGAGGTGGCCATGCTCATGTCCGACCTGCGCGGCTTCTCCGGGCTGTCCGAGCGCCTGGGGCCGGCGGCGATGATCGGGCTGCTCAACCGCTACCTGGGCGCGATGACGCCGGTCATCATCCAGCACGGCGGCGTCATCAACGAGTTCATCGGCGACGCCATCTTCGTGCTCTTCGGCGCCCCCTTCGGCCGCCCCGACGACGCCCAGCGCGCGGTCCGGTGCGCGGCCGCCATGCAGGAGGCGCTGGCCACGTTCAACACCGACACCGTCGCGCGGGGCCTGCCGCCGCTGAGCATGGGCATCGGGCTGCACGTGGGTCCGGTGGTGGCCGGCAACATCGGCAGCGCCGACCGCGTGAAGTACGGCGTCGTCGGCCCCGCCGTCAATCTGGTCTCGCGCATCCAGACGCTCGCCGCCGGCGCCGAGGTGCTGCTGTCCGACACGCTCCTGGCGCGGGTGGCGCTCCTGGTCAGCGTCGCCCCCGGCCGCGTGGAGCGTGTGAAGGGCGTGAGCGAGCCGGTGACGGTTCACCGGCTCCTGGAGGTGAAGGGGCAGGGGCCGCTGCCGTCATGAGGCTCCTGATGATCCGGCACGCCGCCGCCGTGCCCGGCGGGACGCCGGGGATCGCGGACGATGATCGGCCGCTGACCGAGCGGGGGCGGGCGCGGTTCGAGCGGGCCGCCCGCGGCCTCGTCCGGGTCGTCGACCGGCCGGACGTCCTGCTCACCAGCCCGCTGCCCCGCGCCCGGGCCACCGCCGAGATCGCCGCGCGGGCGTTCGGACAGCTCGCGGCCGCCGTCGAGCCCGCGCTGGCCCAGGGCACCGTGGGCGGCATCGTGGCCGCCCTGGCCCGCCAGCCCGCCGAGGCGATGGTCGCCATCGTGGGCCACGAGCCCACCCTCGGCGCGCTGCTCGCACGCCTTCTGGAAGGTCCCCGGGGCGAGCGGTTCGCGTTCAAGAAAGGGGGGGCCGCCCTCGTCGACTTGCCGTCCGGGCCCGGGGCGCCGGGACGCCTCGTCTGGTTTCTAAAGCCCCGCATTCTCAGGAGTCTTGTCGGAGAGTAGCTTCGGTGCGGGCGCGCCGGCGCCTCGTGATACGATCCGAGTCCCCGCGTTTTGCAGGGGGCCCTGCTCCAAGGAGGCGCCCGATGGCTCACGCCCAACCCGTCGAGATCCCCACGATCGGACGCATTCGCACGCTGGCCATCGACGTCGGCGGCAGCGGGCTCAAGGCCTCCGTGCTCGACGAGGCGGGCCGGCTCCTCACCGAGCGCGTCCGGGTCGACACGCCCGTCGGCAGCCCGCCCCGGGAGATCGTGGACGCCCTCGGCCGGCTGGTGGCGCCCCTCGGCGCCTACGACCGTGTCTCGGTCGGCTTCCCCGGCGTGGTCCGCAAGGGCCGCGTCCTGACGGCGCCCAATCTCGACAACAAGGGCTGGAAAGGCTTCGACCTGGCCGGCGCGCTGAGCCGCGCGCTGGGCAAGCCGGTGCGCGTCGCCAACGACGCCGACGTGCAGGGCCTGGCCGTCATCGCGGGCAAGGGCGTGGAGGTCGTCGTCACGCTCGGCACCGGCTTCGGCACCGGGCTGTATCTCGACGGGCGGCTGGCGCCGCACCTGGAGCTGTCGCACCACCCGTTCCGCAAGGGCGAGACCTACGACGAGCACCTCGGCAACGCCGCCCGCAAGCGGGTGGGCACGCGCAAGTGGAACCGCCGCGTGAAGAAGGCGATCCGCAACATCCGGGCGCTCGCCAGCTTCGACCACCTCTACATCGGCGGCGGCAACGCCAAGCGGATCGACTTCGAGCTGGACCCCGACGTGACCATCGTCTCCAACGACGCCGGCATCAAGGGCGGCGTCGCGCTCTGGCAGGACTGACGCGACGGCCGGGATGAAAGAGCTGGTGGCGGTCGTCGATCTCGGGTCGACCGCCGTACGCTTCCTGCTCGCCGAGGTCAGGCCCGACACCGGCTTCCGCATCGTCGCGCAGGAACGCGTGCCCACGCGCCTGGGCTCCGGGCCGCCCGGGACGCTGCCGCGCGCGGCGATCGACGACACGCTGCGCGCGGTCCACCGCTTCTTCCGGCGGTACGCCGCCCGCGAGCGCGGGCCCCGCGTCCTGGCGGTGGCGACGTCGGCCGTGCGCGACGCCCGCAACCGGGAGCGGTTGCTGGCGCCGCTGCGCTTCGAGGAGGGCATCGAGGTGCAGGTGCTCAGCGCTCACGACGAGGCCCGCCTCGGCGCCGAGGCGGTGCTGCGCAGCCTGCCGGTCCGGGACGCGCTCGTGGCCGACCTCGGCGGCGCCAGCCTGCAGCTCAGCCGCGTGCGCGGGCGGCGGCTCGTGTCGACCGCGAGCCTGCCGCTGGGCGCGGTGCGCACGACGGGCCGGTTCCTGCGCCACGACCCGCCCCGGCCGCGCGAGCTGCGCGCGCTCCGGCACGAGGTCCGCCATCTGCTGGACGGCGCCCTGCGGCCGGCCGAGCCGGGCGAGGTCGTGGTCGGGCTCGGCGGCACGATCCGTACGCTGGCCCGCATCCACCTGCGGGCCCACCCGGGGCTGCGCAAGCACCGCCACGGCCTCCGGCTGCAGCAGTCCGACGTCACGGCCATCCGCGAGCGCCTCGAGAGCGTCCCGCTGCGCGCGCGCCGGAAGATCCGTGGCCTCCGGGCCGAGCGGGCCGACATCATCCTGGCCGGGACGATCGTCGTCGAGGAGCTGCTCGTCTTCGGCGGCTATCTCACGCTGGTCGTGTGCGACCGCGGCGTGCGCGATGGCCTCCTCCTGCACGAGACCTTCAACAGCCGGGGCTGACGTGGACCCCAACGCGTTCGTCAACCGCGAGCTGTCGTGGCTGGAGTTCAACCGCCGGGTGCTGGAGGAGGCCCAGGACGCCACGGTGCCGCTGCTCGAGCGCGTCAAGTTCCTGGCCATCTTCAGCGCGAACCTCGACGAGTTCTTCATGGTGCGGGTGGCCACGCTCAAGCGGCGGCTGCACGCCGGCGAGCCGACCTCGGGCCCGGACGGCCTCACGCCGACCGAGACGCTGGCGGCGGTGTCGGCGCGCGTGCACGAGCTGGCCGACGAGCAGCACCGCTGCTTCCTGCAGGAGATCCAGCCGCTGCTGGCCGCCGAGGGCGTCGTGCTGCTGCGGCCCAAGGACCTCGGCGGCGAGCAGGAGCGGTTCCTCGAGGAGTACTTCCGCCGCACGCTGCTGCCGGTGCTCACGCCGCTGGCCGTCGATCCCGGCCATCCGTTCCCGTACCTGGGCAACCGGTCGATGTGCCTGGTGGCCGCGATCCGCCCGTCGGCGCCCTCGCCGCTGCCGCACAGCACGCTGGCCGTGATC
>Ga0214471_10001685_pt1 | contig 17464 bp, 20 predicted proteins | sample RVTome_5_FD_207665 | JGI IMG/M metagenome (GOLD analysis project Ga0214471, IMG submission 207665) | Soil microbial communities from uranium-contaminated site in the Upper Colorado River Basin, Wyoming, United States - RVT142D155 | ecosystem: Environmental > Terrestrial > Soil > Contaminated >... | reverse complement strand
CCTTGCCCGGTTGGGCCGCGCTCTGGACGGGGATTGCCGCGATCAGCAGGAGGAGCGGCAGCGACACGCGTCTCCGGCCGCGCTGACTCGCCGCCGCGAATCGGCGGTAAGTGCCGTCAAACCAGCTGAGAGCGGCTGTGCTATCGGCCTGCGACACTGCGCTGTTCCTCCCTGGAACGGTTTATTGCGACGAAGCAACATTGCCTTCCGGCAAGGCGTGTGATCGCTCCGCCATCCGGCCGCGTAGATACTACCAGCCCGTGCCGCTACCGACAACACGATGGCCCGCCGCCAAGTCACGAATCGCGGGCGCCGTCCGCGCAAAAATCGGGTAAACTTCGCCGCATGTTCCCCTCCCGCCGAGCCGTGACGCGCGTTTCCTCGTCCCATCGTTTATGGCGATGGCGTTAGCCTGCTAGGCCGCCAGTCAGCCGTTCCGGCGAACGGGGCCGATCCGAAGATGTACCGAAGAAGACGGTATGTGGGGATCTCGTTCCGGGCACGGCGGATCACGCATTTTTCAGTGTCAACTCGCGGACGGGCGACGTATGTTGCTGATGATCGATAATTACGATTCCTTTACCTACAATCTGGTGCAGTATCTCGGCGAACTCGGTGAGGACGTGCGCGTTTGCCGCAACGACGAAGTTGCGCTCGACGAGGTCGAAGTCATGAATCCCGGGCGCATCGTTATTTCTCCCGGTCCCTGCACGCCGAACGAGGCCGGGGTATCGGTGCCGTTGATCAAACGCTTTGCCGGCACGCTGCCCATTCTCGGCGTTTGTCTCGGGCACCAGAGCATCGGCCAGGCATTCGGCGGCCGCGTCGTGCACGCGCGGCGCCTGATGCACGGCAAGACGTCCGCCATCGAGCATCATGCGGTCGGTGTATTCCGCGGACTGCCCAGTCCGTTCGCTGCGACGCGTTATCATTCGCTCGCCGTGGAGCGCGCGAGCCTGCCGGATTGCCTCGAAGTGACCGCTTGGGCGGAGGACGGGGAGATCATGGGATTGCGCCACAAGACGCTTCCGGTGGAGGGCGTGCAGTTTCACCCGGAATCGATTCTCACCGAGCACGGTCACCGGTTGTTGAAGAATTTTCTCGAGGGAGCGCCCGCATGACGCCACAGGAAGCGTTGACGAGGGTCATCGAGCACCGCGAAATATTCCGCGAGGAAATGCTCTCCCTCATGCGCAGCATCATGAGCGGAGAAGTATCGCCGGCGCTGATAGCGGCGATCATCACCGGGCTGCGCGTCAAGAAGGAGACGATCGGGGAAATCTCTGCCGCCGCCGAAGTGATGCGCGAGTTTGCCACCCGGGTACCGGTGCCCGACGATCCGCGTCTCATCGATACCTGCGGTACCGGCGGGGATGGCGCGCACTCGTTCAATATTTCTACCGCCGCGATGTTCGTGGCGGCCGCCGCGGGCGCAAAAATCGCCAAGCACGGCGGGCGTTCGGTTTCCAGCAAATCGGGCAGCGCCGACGTACTGGAGGCGCTCGGCGCCAATATCAATCTCGACCCTGAACGGGTCGCGCGCTCGATCGCCGAAGTGGGCGTGGGCTTCATGTTTGCGCCCAATCACCATCGCGCGATGAAGCACGCTGCGCCGGTGCGCAAGGAACTCGGCGTGAAAACGATCTTCAATATTCTCGGTCCGCTGACCAATCCTGCCGGCGCGCGCCAACAGGTGATGGGCGTATTTCATCCCGACCTGGTCGGCATCCAGGCTCGGGTGCTGCAGCGCCTCGGCAGCCGCCGCGTCGTCATCGTGCACGGATGGGAGGGCCTCGACGAGATCTCGATCAGCGGCCCGACCGCGGTGGGCGAACTGAAGGACGGCGCGATTCGCGAATACACCGTCGGCCCGGCCGATTTCGGGCTTCCGGTATACGCCGAGACGGCCATACGCGTCGATGGCGTCGAGCAGTCCAGGGCGATGCTGCTCGCCGCGCTCGAGAACAAGGAAGGGGCGGCGCGTGACGTTGTCGCCCTCAATGCCGGCGCCAGCATTTATGTTGCGGGACTGGCCGGAACGCTCGCCGCCGGCGTCAAACTCGCACAGTCGGTAATGGCCAGCGGCGCGGCGCGGAGAAAACTCGACAGCTTCGTCGCCTTCACGCGTGAGGCGTGACGGATTCATAGCGGACGCAGCCCATGGCCGACATTCTGGAGCGCATCCTCGCCGTAAAGGGGAAGGAAGTTGCCGCGGCAAGAACACGAACGCCGCTCTCGGCGCTGGAGGTGATGGTGAAAGCCGCGCCGCCGCCGCGTGATTTCGTCGCGGCACTGCGCGGCAAGATCGCCGCGGGCCTTCCGGCGGTGGTCGCCGAGATCAAGAAGGCAAGTCCGAGCAGAGGCGTGCTCCGCGCGAATTTCGAGCCGGCAGCCCTTGCCCGCGATTACCAATTGCACGGTGCGGCGTGCCTCTCGGTGCTGACCGATGCCCGGTTTTTTCAGGGCAGCCTTGAAGACATGATACGCGCGCGCGCCGCTTGCACAATTCCCGTCCTGCGCAAGGAGTTCATGGTCGATCCCTATCAGATCCACGAGTCGCGCGCTGCGGGCGCCGATTGCATTCTGCTCATCGTCGCTGCGCTTGATCTCGCCCGCATGCGGGAATTGGAAACCGCCGCACACGCGATTGGCCTTGCGGTGTTGGTGGAAGTCCACGATGCCAGCGAACTCGACCAGGCGCTTGAACTCAACACCCCCCTTATCGGGATCAACAACCGGAACTTGCGCACCTTCGAGACGCGGCTTGCCACCACGCTCGAGTTGCTCGACCGTATCCCGCCGGATCGCCTTGTCATTACCGAAAGCGGCATCGTCCAGCCCGCGGATATCAGGGCGCTGCGCGAACGAAACGTCAACTGCTTTCTGGTAGGCGAAGCGTTCATGCGCGCTGCCGAGCCCGGTGTCGAACTCGAACGGTTGTTCGGCAAAGCGGCCTAGCGGGCGATATACTCGCGTCCACGATGGACTTCGACCGCTTTATCATCGCTTTCGATAGGGGGTTGCGCACGCTGTTTGCACCGGCGCAAACGCTGCGCCCGGTTCCCGGCGAGGAGCTGGGCGATGTTCCGCTCAGCGAACGCCAGCGCCGGGAGGTCGCCGCACTGATGCGTGTCAATCACAGCGGCGAGATCTGCGCGCAGGCCCTCTATCAGGGGCAGGCGCTGACCGCCCACGACGCGGCGGCAAAAGGCGCGCTGGAGCGGGCGGCGCGGGAAGAGACCGAGCACCTGGCGTGGACCGAACGCCGGATTGATGCGCTGGGCGGCAGAAAGAGCCTGCTCAACCCGCTGTGGTATGCGGGTTCGTTTGCGCTCGGCGCTGCGGCGGGATTCCTCGGGGACCGGTGGAACTTGGGCTTTCTGGCCGAGACCGAGCGCCAGGTGGTGGAGCACCTCGATGGACATCTGCGCCAGCTGCCGGCCGAGGACGAGAAAAGCCGCGCCATTCTCGAACAGATGAGGGACGACGAAGGGCGCCACGCAACGAGCGCGCTCCGGCACGGCGGCGCCGTTCTACCGGGTCCCGCCCGATTTGCGATGCGGCTCGCCTCGCGGGTGATGACCCGCACCGCCTTCTGGATTTAAGCTTAATTAACCGCAGAGGCGCAAAGAAATCGCCGAGGAAAACAAGGAGCATAGAGGCGGTATCGACGTTACCTTTGCGTCTTTGCGGCGAGGTTTTATGCCTCTCGAAGCTCGAAATCGTGAGTGATTTCGGCCGTCTTGCCGAGCATGATGGACGCTGAACAATACTTTTCTGTAGAAAGCTGAATCGCGCGCTCGACCTGCTGCGCTTTCAACCCCTTGCCGGCGACGATGAAGTGGAAGTGGATCCTGATGAATACTTTGGGATCTTCCGCTGCGCGCACGGCGTCGATCTCGACCACGCAGTCCGAGACCGGGGCGCGCGCTTTCCGCAAGATGTGCACGACGTCATAGGCGGTGCAGCCGCCCGTTCCGATCAGCACCGTCTCCATCGGTCGCGGTCCGAGATTACGCCCGCCGCCTTCCACCGCGCCATCCATCACGATGGTGTGACCGCTTTCGGATTCGCCCGCGAAACACACGTTTTCGATCCATTTGATGCGAACTTTCATTGGTTGCTCCGGGGCCGACCAGGGGGGTGCAGCCGGGACTGCTTTCATATCCAGCGTGCGATCGCAAATTGTAATCGATACCAGCCGATGCCGATGACTTCACGGCAAAACGTGCTGCTGTCGCGCAACGCGCGCGCACCCGGAAGAAAATCGAGCAGGGTCAGCCGAAAACGTGTGGCGTAGCCGGTGGCGGCGGGAATCACCACGAAGCCTTCGCTCTCGAAGGCGAGTCTGGCGCGCGGCATATGCCAGGCGTGCGTGACCAGGTAAACGGTGCGTACACCGGCGGCGCTCAGGATACGGTGGCTGAGTTGCGCGTTTTCCAGGGTGGTGCGTGACCGGTCCTCAATCCACTTCACCGGGACCTGGAAGTCACGCCGGAGCACTGCCTGCATGTGTGTCGCCTCGCCCGTCGGCGCGCCCTCCGGGCTGCCTCCTGACACGAGGATCGGTTTGCGGGTGACCCGATGAAGATGTGCAGCGTAGCGCAGCCGCGCGAGCCCCACCGCATTCACCGTCGGGGTGCCATACTCGGGAGCGCTGAAGTAGGTGCCAGCGCCAAGTACCACGATGGCCTGTCCGGCGCCGGCGTGGTTGTTCAGCGGATCCTGGGGCGACCCTTCAAGCGCCTGTAACAGTGAGTCGGCAACGTATTGCGTTGACAGCAGGTACAGCGCGGCGAGGGCGAACACGACCAGACTCCGGGCAAGGATCGGGCGACGACGTGCCACGGCGAAGCCGCACAGCGCGACGAGCAGCAACGAGCCCGGCGGCAGGAGCATCGCGACGAGCGTATTACGTATCATCCATTCCATGGCGGCGGTCGCGCCGGAGATGCGACCTGTACTGCACCAAAGCGCGAGTTAACGTCCCAGATGGTTTGACACAGTGGGCTGATTTGCAATAGAATTCGCCGTTTCCCAAAATCGCTTTTTAGAGCCGGATTACAGAGATGAAGACGTTTTCCGCCAAGCCGCACGAGATCACGCGCGACTGGTACATCGTAGACGCGTCCGGGAAGGTGCTCGGGCGGCTTGCGGCCGCGATAGCGCACCGGCTGCGCGGCAAGCATCGACCCGAATTCACACCGCACGTCGACACCGGCGATTATATCGTTGTGGTCAACGCTGAAAAATTGCGCGTCACCGGCAACAAGGCGCGCGACAAGCTGTATCATCGCCACAGTACATATCCCGGCGGCATCTACAGCACGAATTTCGCGAAGCTGCAGGCGCGCCATCCGACCCGCGTGCTGGAGATGGCCGTCAAGGGCATGCTGCCCAAGGGACCGCTTGGCTACGCGATGCTGCGCAAGATGAAGGTCTATGCGGGCGCTGCGCATCCGCATGCCGCTCAACAACCGAAACAACTCGAAGTTTAAGGCGGGAATCATGGCTGTCCAGAGCAATTACGGTACCGGCCGGCGCAAGAGCGCGGTGGCACGGGTGTTTCTCAGGCCGGGCAAGGGCGATATCGTGGTCAACGGCAAACCGGTCGACGAGTTCTTCTCGCGGGAGACCGGCCGCATGATCGTACGGCAGCCGCTGGCACTCACCGACCGGCTTCAAAACTTCGATATCGCCGTCAATGTGCACGGCGGCGGCGAATCGGGCCAGGCCGGTGCGGTGCGCCACGGCATCACGCGCGCGCTGATCGATTACGACGCCACGCTCAAGCCGGCGCTGAAAAAAGCCGGGCTCGTGACGCGTGACGCGCGCGAAGTGGAGCGGAAAAAGGTCGGACTGCACAAGGCGCGGCGACGCAAGCAGTTCTCCAAGCGCTGAGTTCGCATCGCGGAACAAAGCCGCCTGCGGGCGGCTTTGTTGTTTCTGGGCCTATAATTTTGGCGTGGGACGGACATTTGACCTGGAGGTCTTGGGTCTGGGCTGGTTAACTTGCCGGCTTGCGGGACCTTCTCTGATGACATGACACGCAAAACCATTAAGATCGGCATCGTCGGCGGCACCGGGTATACGGGCGTCGAATTGTTGCGGCTCCTTGTCCAGCATCCGGCGAGCGAACTGAGGGTGATTACGTCGCGCCAGGAAGCCGGGATGGCGGTAGCGGGGATGTTTCCCAATCTGCGTGGCAGGGTGACGCTCAGGTTTTCCGAACCCTCGGTCGAAGCGCTCACGGCGTGCGACGTCGTTTTTTTCGCGACGCCCAACGGGGTTGCGATGGAGCAGGCACGCGCACTGTACGGCGCCGGCGTGCGCCTGATCGACATCGCGGCCGATTTCCGCATCAAGGATGTCGCGCTCTGGGAAAAATGGTATGGCATGAAGCACGCGTGCCCGGAACTGGTCGCCGAGGCGGTTTATGGATTGCCGGAAGTCAATCGGGACCGGATCACGACCGCGCGGCTGGTGGCCAACCCGGGCTGCTATCCGACATCGGTTCAGCTGGGTTTCCTGCCGCTACTTGAAGCCGGTGTGGTCGACCTCGATCATCTCATCGCCGACGCCAAATCGGGCGTATCCGGCGCCGGGCGCAAGGCTGAAGTGCATACCCTGCTGGCGGAGGCGTCCGACAGTTTCAAGGCTTACGGCGTGGACGGACACCGCCATCACCCCGAAATCGCGCAGGGTCTCGCGCTGGCTGCGGGCAAGCCGGTGAAGCTCACCTTCGTGCCGCACCTGGCGCCCATGATTCGCGGCATTCACGCGACGCTTTATGCGCGGCTCACGGCCAAGACCGAGTTGCAGGGACTCTACGAATCGCGTTATGCAAAGGAACCGTTTGTCGACGTGATGCCGGCGGGGGCTCATCCCGATACGCGCTCGGTGCGCGGCGCCAACGTCTGCCGGATCGCCGTCCATCAGCCGCAGGGCGGGGACATCGTGGTCGTCCTGTCGGTGATCGACAATCTGGTCAAGGGTGCCGCAGGGCAGGCGGTGCAGAACATGAACGTCATGTTCGGCCTGCCGGAGGCAACGGGCCTCGAGCAGGTTGCGCTTCTGCCCTGATTTCGGATCCGGCTGATGGCGTTCCTGCGCACGCTCAAACAACGATTCGGAATTGCGGCGCCGCGGGTCGCGGTGCGCACGCACGTTCCGTGGTACTGGCGCTGGTTGGTGATCGTAACGGTGGGCGCGCTGGCAGTCGGTGCGGGCTGGACGACCTATGATTCGGGCATGATGTTTTCCGGATTCCGGCAAAGCGATGCCGACCGGGCTTTGGCCGAGCTGAATCAGACCATCGCTCGTCAGGAACAGGACATTGCCGAGTTGCGTACGCGGGCGGCGCGCGCCGAGCGGCAACTCGCCATCGAGAGCGCGACCTATGGCGATCTCGCCAGGCAGATGAAATCATTGGCTGAGCAAAACGCAGCGCTCAAGGAGGACCTCGCATTCTTCCAGACATTGATGCCAGCGGGCGGCAGAGACAGCGCTGTCGTGATCAACCGCTTCAGCGTGCATAAGGAGCTTATCCCCGGGGAGTACCGCTATCGGCTGTTGCTCGTGCGAACCGGGCAGCGTGAAAAGGACTTCCAGGGCCGCCTGCAGTTCGTGGTCAATCTGTCGCAGAACGAAAAAGCGCTTACACTTACGCTGCCCCCGGAAGGCGAAGGCGATGCGAAGGAGTTTCAGCTCCGCTTCAGGTTTTTTCAGCGCATCGAGGGCACCTTCAAGGCGCCCCCGGATGCCGATGTCAAGAGCCTCCAGGTGCGGATCTTTGAAAACGGCAGCAAGGCGCCTAAACTAGCGCAAACGATCAACGCTTCGTAAGAAAGGAGCTTTTGCCATGTTCGGGACCAAGAGTAGCAGACCGCAGAACCGCATCGACTGCCTGATCGGCGCCGGCACGGTGATCGAGGGCAGTATCACCTTCGCCGGCGGTCTGAGGATCGACGGGAAGGTGATCGGTAATATCGTGGCTGCGGCCGACAAGCCGGGCACGCTGGTGTTGTCGGAGCAGGCCCAGATCGACGGGGAAATCCATGTCTCGCATGCGGTTATCAACGGCATGGTGACCGGGCCGATCCGTGCGACGGAGTATGTTGAACTGCAGGCCAAGGCCAATGTCACAGGGGATGTACATTACAAAGCGCTCGAAGTACAGCTCGGCGCGGTGGTGCAGGGCCGGCTGGTACACCAGGCTGCCGGGAAATCCGACAAAATCGTGCAATTCAAGCCCGCTTCCGCTGATTGACCCGGAGATTCATGCGCCGGATAATGAGTTCTTGAAGGCATCTTGCCAGGAGTCCTAATGAACGCGGTAACCGAAACACTGCCGGATGCACTGGTATTCACCGATAGTGCGGCGCACAAGGTGAAACAATTGATCGACGAAGAAGGCAACCCCGAGTTGAAGCTGCGGGTGTTCGTCACCGGCGGCGGCTGCTCCGGCTTTCAGTATGGATTCACTTTCGACGAGACGGCGAGTGAGGACGACACCTCGATGCAGAAAGGCGGGGTAACGCTGCTGATCGACCCGATGAGCCTGCAGTATCTCGCCGGTGCCGAGATCGACTACCAGGAAAGCATCGAGGGCGCGCAGTTCGTGATCAAGAACCCCAACGCCACTTCCACCTGTGGCTGCGGATCTTCCTTCTCGGCCTGAGCGAGGCCGGATTCAAAGAGGCGGCTGGTGCCGCTTTTTTTTTGGGAGTAGCCCGAAGGGCGCTTGCCGCGTTCTAGTCGAGGCGGGCGAGGTTTGTTCCGCGCAGAACCTTGAGCCGTAGTGCCAACGGCTGTGCTGCGGCTTCGAACATGGGCCGGACCTCCGCCGTGATCGGCGGCGCCGAAGGCATCACGACGCGCAGCGGATTCTGGTGGACATCGTTGATGCGGAACTCATAGTGCAGGTGCGGACCGGTGGCGAGTCCGGTAGCGCCAACGTAACCGATCACATCACCCTGAGCCACCCGGCCGCCTTTGCGCAGGCCCTTGGCGAACCCCGACAGATGACCGTACCAGGTGGTGTATTTCGATTGATGCCGCAACACCACAAGATTGCCGTAGCCGCCCTGGTGGCGAGCGGCGAATTCGACCACACCGTCGGCGGTTGCTTTGACGCGCGTGCCGGAGGGGGCGGCATAGTCAATGCCATTATGGGCGCGCCATTGCTTCAGCACGGGATGGAAACGTGCCCTGCTGAAGCCCGACGATATGCGTGAAAATTCGAGAGGCGAGCGCAGAAACGCCTTACGGATATTCTTGCCGCTCAGCGTGTAGTAACCGCCCTTGCCTTCGGAATTCTGGAAATAGACCGCCTGATGCACTTTGCCCTGATTGACGAATTCTGCCGCCACCACGCGCCCGCTGCGGATAAGATCGCCGTGGTGGTACAGCGCCTCGTAGACCACCGAAAAGCGGTCGCCCTTGCGCAAGTCACGGTGGAAATCGATATCGGTAGAAAAAATGTCGGCGATCTGGCTCGCCACGGCGTCCGACAGGTTGGCGGCATCGGCCGAGGCAAACAACGAACTCCGGATCTCTCCGGACGCCATCATGGTGCGCGTTTCGAGCTGGGCCGGCTGTCGGCCGACGACCAGCCCTTCACCGGCACGCTCCACGGAATAGACATCAGTCCCTGCCAGGTAGCGCAGCGCGAGCAACTTGCCGGCGCCGGTCACTTTGGCACGAATGGTCTTGCCCGGGACCAGTTGGTAGAGCGCGCGCGCGTCGCGGTTGCCGCGCAGCGCCTGCAATGCCTCGGGATCATCGACCTGGAGCCGCGCCAATACGCTGGCGATGGTGTCGCCGCGCTGGATGCGTTCTTCCTGCCAGTACGCCTCCTCCGGGTTCGCGCTGAGCGGCACGTCGGGCAGCGCGATATCTTCGATGACTTTGGCAACGGTTACCGTTTCGGTGACGGTGGCGGGCGCAACGCCAAAGGCGGCGACAACACCGACAAAGGGCAGTATTGCCGCCAGAACCACCCGGCGTAATCTGTTGTTGTGCGTCATGAACCAGCCGCAGCAAGTTTTGCGCTAAAATTGGCGCCCGTAGCTTGCCACATGATTTCCCTGATTTTTTTTGAAGTAGCAAGCTTAGCAGAATCTGAGAATCAGACAAGATGGCAAAGCCCCGGTTCCGCAGCGGGAATTCGGGGTTTTCGTGAAATATGTCCCCGAACGATACACAAATTGAGATCTTCCGGCACGGCTGCGACGAGCTTTTGGTCCAGGCCGAACTGGCCGAGAAGCTCGGCGCCCAGCGCCCGCTACGGGTCAAGGCTGGTTTCGACCCGACCGCCCCCGATTTGCATCTCGGCCATACCGTGCTGATCAACAAGCTCAGGCAGCTGCAGGAGCTCGGCCATCATGTCCTGTTTCTGATCGGGGATTTCACCGGCATGATCGGCGATCCTTCCGGCAAAAACGCGACCCGGCCGCCGCTCACGCGCGAGGAGGTCGCACAGAATGCCAGGACCTACACCGAACAGGTCTTCAAGATCCTGGATCGCGACCGGACCGAAGTGGTGTTCAACTCGGCGTGGATGGACTCATTTTCCGCCGCAGACATGATCCGGCTGGCGGCTACTCATACCGTGGCGCGCATGCTCGAACGCGACGATTTCAGCAAGCGCTACCGCGGCAACCAGCCTATCGCGATCCACGAATTCCTGTATCCCCTGGTACAGGGCTACGACTCGGTGGCGCTCAAAGCCGATCTCGAACTCGGCGGTACCGACCAGAAGTTCAATCTGCTGATGGGCCGCGAACTGCAGAAGCACTTCGGCCAGCCGCCGCAGGTGGTTCTCACCATGCCGCTCCTCGAGGGGCTCGATGGTGTCAACAAGATGTCGAAATCGCTCGGCAACTACGTCGGCATCAACGAGCCGCCCGCGGAGATCTTCGGCAAGCTGATGTCCATCTCCGACGAATTGATGTGGCGTTATATCGAGCTGCTTTCGTTTGAGCCGCTGAAAACGGTGCGCCAGTGGAGGGCGGAGGTCGCTCAGGGCCGCAATCCGCGCGACATCAAGGTCGCGTTTGCCCAGGAAATCGTCGCGCGTTTTCACGGCGCTCCGGCTGCGGCGACCGCTCTTGCCGGCTTCGAGGCGCGTTTCAAGCTGGGCGAGATTCCGGAGAACATGCCCGCGTTCAGTATCCCGGCCGCCGCCGGCGGCGTGCCGATCGCGCAGGTATTGAGGCGCGCAGGGCTCACCGCCAGCACCTCCGATGCGCTGCGCATGGTCGAACAAGGGGGTGTCAGGCTGGACGGCGAGAAGGTGAACGACAAGACGCTCCGACTCGCCAAGGGCAGAACGGCGGTGGTGCAAGTCGGAAAGCGCAAGTTCGCGCGGGTCACCATCGCCTGATAAAAAACGTGCGCGCGGTCTTGCGATCAGCGCGCGCGCGTTCAGCCCTGACTACGGCAGCGTGGCGCCCGGCGCACGCCGAACCGGAGCGCTTCCACCGGGCCGCGTCCTCCTCCCAGCAGCAGCAGTCGTTTCATGGACGGACCCGTAGCGGCCGGAGATGCAAACGGTTGGCGGAAGACGCATAATTCCACATGCCAGGCACCCGACCGGAGAACGTGTCATGCATCGCGTCACCCTCACCCAATATCTCATCGAACAGCAACGCAATCACGGCCGGGTTTCACCCGAGTTGCGACTTCTGATCGAAATCATCGCGCGCGCGTGCAAAGCGATCAGTCATGCTGTGAGCAAGGGCCCCCTGACCGGTATTGGAGACGTAGTAGGAACCCAGAACGTCCAGGGAGAGGCGCAGAAAAAGCTCGACGTCATCGCGAACGAAGTGCTGGTCGAAGCGAACGAGTGGGGTGGACAGCTGGCCGCAATGGTTTCCGAGGAAATGGATGCGCCCTACCAGATTCCCAATCGTTATCCGAAGGGCGAATTCCTGCTGCTGATGGACCCCCTGGACGGTTCCTCGAATCTCGACGTCAATATTTCCGTCGGCACGATTTTCTCCGTATTGCGCTGCCCGGACGGCGTTACCGAGCCCGATGAGAAAGCGTTCATGCAGCCGGGCAACAAACAGGTGGCCGCCGGCTTCGCCGTTTATGGCGCCGCGACCATTCTCGTGCTGACGGTTGGGAACGGCGTGGTCGGTTTCACCCTCGATCGCGAACTCGGCTCCTTCATTTTGACCCAGGAGCGCATCCTCATACCGGCGGAGACGCAGGAATTCGCGATCAACGCCTCCAACGCGCGCAACTGGGAGCCGCCCGTCAGGCGCTACATCGATGAATGTCTCGCAGGCAGGACCGGACCCCGGGGCAAGGATTTCAACATGCGCTGGGTGGCATCCATGGTCGCCGACGTCTATCGCATTCTCTCGCGCGGCGGCATCTTCATGTATCCGCGCGATGCCAAGCATAAAGACGGCAGGCTGCGGCTCATGTACGAAGCGAATCCGATGTCCTTCATCGTCGAGCAGGCGGGAGGCGCGGCAACCAATGGTCGCGAGCGGATCCTCGATATCCAGCCGCAGAAGCTGCACCAGCGCGTCGGCGTGGTCCTCGGTTCAAGGAACGAGGTCGAGCGCGTCGCGCGCTACCATGCCGAGAACTGAGACGGCCCAGCGGGATTGATCCCGGCTCAACCCCACAGCTGTTTCAGTCGCGCCGCACGTCCACAGCCGGTCTTGTAGAACTTGTAGCGGACCGGGTTCTTCCGATAGTAATCCTGGTGATAGTCCTCGGCCGGATAGAACGCCGCGGCCTTGGTAATCTCGGTGACGATTTCCCCCTTGAACGGCTTGTTTTTGAGGAGCGCCGCCTTGGCTGTTTCGGCGAGCCGCTTTTGCTCGTCGTCGTGATAGAAAACTCCGCTGCGGTACTGGGAGCCATGGTCGCAGAACTGACCATCGGGCTGGGTCGGATCGATATTGCGCCAGAATACTTCCAGCAGCTTCTCGTAGCTCACGCGGTTCGGGTCGTACTCGATCTGCAGCACTTCGGCGTGACCGGTGCGGCCGCCCGAGACCTGTTCGTAAGTCGGATTTTTCGTTTTTCCGCCCATGTAGCCGGAGACCGTTGACACCACGCCGGGCACCGGATCAAAGGCTTCCTCCATGCACCAGAAGCAGCCGCCGGCAAAAGTCGCCTTGGCGGTCGCCGGCTTGGCTGTGGCCGCTGCGGGCGCCTGCGCAACCGCGGTGACGGCCGCCGTCGCGCCCAAGCCAAGCAGCAGCGCGAGCAGGGTTGTGCGTATCGAAATCATGGCATCTCCTCATCACGGGTAAGAGCGGGGTGGTAACGGGTCTTGGTCGCGCCCGCCCGGGCTTACATTACACCTGCCGGCCGCGGCGGGCCGGGCTTTTTTCCGCCGCAAGTCGGCGAAGGCCTGCAGTTCCCAATGTCGGATCGCGACCAGCAGGCTCATCGCGGAGCGCTCGGCGGGGGGCGCCCGCACCCCTTCGTTGTGCAGCTCCGAGAATTCCTTCGCGATACGTTTGAGCTTTTCCACCACGGCCATGCTGGACGACCTGGTCAACATGCCGTTAACGACCAGCATGAACTCCTCGGGGCGGTCGAAGCGCGAACGAAAATATTCGTTGTGCGCCTGCTGATTGAAAAAGCGCTGAATCGGGCCGTCGGGGCGCCACGAGAAGGTCCTGGAGACCAGCAACTTGATGCGATTGTTGGGCTGCAGTTCGAGAAACTTCAGGTGGTCGAGCCGCGACAGCAGCTGAACGCATTCCGCCCGGGAAATATCGAAGGCGTTCACGATCTGCTCGAATGTGACGTGGTTGAGTGCGCACACCGCAACCAGAAAGAGTTTCTTGTTGGCGACGATTTCCTTCTCCTGCTCGAAGGTGAGCTGGGAGATCTGCGTTTCCTCACTATTGATGACGCGTGCGAGTTCCGAGAATTCGGTGTTGGCGAGCCGGCAGATCGCGTCCAACCGGCTCAGCGTGAAGTTCCTCTGCGAGAACATCCGCTTTACGCTCGCTTCGCTCATGGCGAGCCCCCGGGCGACCCTTGCATAGGTGATGCCCCGCGCCTTGAGCTCGCGCTTCAAGACGTCGACCAGCGCCGCACTGCCTGCCATTGTTCTCCTCCCGAAGCCCACGGACCGCGGAAGGCGAAAAGTAGCATCGAACAATACCGGCAGGCAAATCGGTAGCGACCTTTGCTGCAATGCTTGCATCCGGCGCCCCCTTCCGTTGAGATCGGGCCTACGCGCTGCGCGCGGCGGCGCGATTCCAGCCGACGGGAGGAGCCATGACACACTGCAAGAACGACAACCTGCAATCTTGTCGGCAGCCGTCTTCCACGCAGCAGGTGATGACGCGCCACAACGGCCTCATCTTCTATGCGCTCACCGCCGCCTCGTTCCTGGAGACCGCGATTCCGTTGCATGCAAATGCTCTCCTTAACGTTTTTTCCACCGATCCGGAGCTCCAGCGCTGGATCGAACAGAACTGGTGGCCGGTCAAATGCGCCCATGCGCGGGAAACGCGTACCTACGTGGAAGCGACGTGGCCGGAGTTCGACTGGTGTGCCGCCTATGGCGAATTCTACGAGGCCTACCGCCCTCTGGCATGCCTTGACCGTGACGGGCGCAGTCCGGCGCGCGAAGCGCTGGTGCGGAGCGTGGCAGCGGCGCAAACGGCCGCGTTCTATCGCTGCCTCGGTACCGCTGCCGACGACGCCGACTTGCGCCGACTGCTCTATTGCATGAGTGCGGATGAGTCGGCACATTTCGCCTGCTTCCGGCGCCTTTTTGCACGCCTTGACCGGGGCGGCCACCTGGGACTGCTCGCAACCTATCGCACGATTGTCACCTGCGCCAGCCGCGCCCGCGACGTCGACGTGCAGCTCGCATTCTCCCGGCTCGGGTCGCCGCACTGGTATGGCGGCGCGCCGTTTCCGGAGCTCGACTACCGGGACTTCGTCCTGCGGATGGGAGATGTGGTGCGCCGGCATCTGCCGCTGGGGGCGGCACAACGTCTCCTGTTCCGTCCGTGGTGGCAGACGCGGCGCCTGCACCCGCCGGCGACACCGGCGATGCGTCCCGCCCCGCGCGCTCGCGCGCTGGCGGCCCAGCCGCGGCACGCCGCGGTACTCCCGTAAGGTCTGGCGACGCGCGACGACTATTATCGGGTCAGCGTGTCGCCCCCGGTCGGGTGGCGCGAATGGGCAAGGTACCCTAAGCTGCACGTTCCCACAGCAGGAGACCGACATGGACGAGACCGCGAGTACGCTGCCAACCGGCGCCACGGAAATCGCAACACTCGGCGGAGGGTGCTTCTGGTGTCTCGAGGCGGTTTTCGACGGCTTGCGGGGAGTGAGCTCGGTCGAGTCCGGCTACATGGGCGGAACCAAGGCCAATCCGACTTACGAAGAGGTGTGCCGCGGCGGCACCGGTCATGCCGAAGTGGTGCGCATCACTTTTGATCCTGCGGTCGTGTCGTTCAGCGAAGTTCTCGATGTGTTCTTCGTCATTCACGATCCGACGACGCGCAACCGCCAGGGCAACGATGTCGGGACGCAATACCGCTCGGTGGTGTTCTACCATACGCCCGCACAAAAATCGGCGGCCGAGGACGTCATCGCCAAACTCGGCGCGGCCAAGCTATGGCGCGCTCCGATCGTGACCGAGATCGCGCCGGAGAGCGCTTTCTACATGGCCGAGAACTACCATCAGGAATACTTCGAGCGCAATCCGTATCAGCCTTATTGCCAGTTCGTGGTGGCGCCGAAGATCGCGAAGTTCCGCAAGCACTTCCTGGAAAAGTTGAAAAAGACCGGATAACGGCTGCGCCGCCTGGCCTACCGGCTCCCTGAGTTGCCGCCGCCCCCGAGCTGCCGCCGCCGGAAGATCTGCCTGGGCTCGAACTGCTGCCGCCGGCGTTCCCGCGTCTGGAGAATGCCGCATTCGAGGAGCACCGCCTGTGCGTACTGGCGAACTTCCGCCTCTCGCGCAAGCGATCAAGGAACAGGCGTGCGAACGGGGGAATGCTGCGAGTAATGCAAGCGCGGCGCCCGCGCCCGGAATGATCGCCGCCTCGAACCCGGAATGAACGTCCCACCCATCCGGGTGTTCAAGCTCGTCCACCATCGGAAGCAGGGCTATGAGTGCGGCGCCGATGGCAAGCGCTTTCCATGGTATTTCAGCATAGGCTCGGCCTTGGCGGCGACGAGGATCAGCACCTGGGCACCGCTCTTCGCCTGGGTTTTCTGCCACTATGGAGCGTATCTCAAAAATGCCGTTCGCCCCGAGCGTAGCGCCCGTTCGTCCCTCGACTCCGCCTCGCTACGCTCGGGACGAACGGGGCGAAGTCGAGGGGTGAACATGCCTACGATATTTTTGAGATGGCTTCTAGCTCGTTGATTTGCTGTTGCTCTTGTTCGGCCCCGTGTATTGCGCGCCGTACCCTTGCCGCAGGCATATTGCGTATGTCCCGCGCTCCGGTTTCAAATCTGCCGCGCGTCGCGGTGCACTGCGCGCCGCAATCAGGTTTGCGAATCGTCGTGGCCGCCACGCGTCCGGACGTTAAAAGAGATTGACAAGTGGATTTCGGCTCGGCATTCTTCCCTCACCGTGCCAACGGTACAGGCAAGGCGAACGGACCAGCTGCTAACCTCAGACCACTAACGGGAGACACTCAATGGCTGCAAAGAAAAAATCCAGGAAACCCGCCGCTAAGAAGAAGAGCGGAGCGAAACGCAAACCGAATGCTGCTTTCATGAAAGCGATGCAGCCCAGCGCGTCGCTGGGTGCGGTGATCGGCAACAGCGCGATGCCGCGCACCGAAGTCACGAAGAAGATCTGGAACTACATCAAGCGCAACGGCCTCCAGGACAGCAAGAACAGGCGCATGATCAATGCCGACGACAAGCTCAAGGACGTATTCGGCGGCAAGCGCCAGGTGTCGATGTTCGAGATGACCAAACTGGTCAGCAAGCACCTCAAGTAATCACCGACTGCCCCGCGGCCGGCCGGGACTCGCGAGCGCGACGGCCGGCCGCTTCTTTGCGGGCACCGGGAATGGCTAAGCCACCGCGCGTCCCAGCCGCCCGCGATCAATAAAACAGCATTACGGCTGCTCGCCGCGGTTGTTCACGATGCGGCGCGCCATCCCGGCGCCGGACGCCAAACCGCAAGCGCGACGCCGCCGCCGGTAATGGCGATGCCGGCGATGCTCAGGCTCGAGGGCACCACGTCGAACATCGCCCACTCCAGCACGACCGCGAAAATCGGCGTCAGGTAGAGCAGGCTCGTCACCCGCGCCGCCTGCCCGCGGCGCATCAGCAGGTGCAGCGCACTCACCGCAAGGATCGAGGCGCCGATCACCAGGAACGCGATGGCACCCGCGAGCGTCCATGACCAGCGCACTTGCATGTCTTCAACCGCCAATGAAAGCGGGATGAGCACGATGATGGTCGCCGCGAACTGGATCAGTGAAGAAGAGCGCAAATC
>Ga0214471_10001684_pt1 | contig 17475 bp, 15 predicted proteins | sample RVTome_5_FD_207665 | JGI IMG/M metagenome (GOLD analysis project Ga0214471, IMG submission 207665) | Soil microbial communities from uranium-contaminated site in the Upper Colorado River Basin, Wyoming, United States - RVT142D155 | ecosystem: Environmental > Terrestrial > Soil > Contaminated >... | reverse complement strand
GGAGGCCGTCGGTTCGGACGGGGACGGCCGCGCCGATCGCGCCCCGGTGGTGCACCCGGGGGAGCGGGCGACGATCGACCTGGACTCCGGTGTCCGGTGGGAGGAGCTCGCCGCCGACCAAGAGGACGGCATCGACTTCCTCGAGGCCATCTACGAGGTTGGCGGCGCGTCCACACCCGACGAGTCGCTCATGCGCCACCACGGCCGGGAGTACGGCTACGTAATGAGCGGGACGTTGAGCATCCAGATCGGATTCCAGAAGTACGAGCTGGCCCCCGGTGACTCCATCGCGTTCGATTCGACCACGCCGCATCGGTTCTTCAACGGGGGAGACGTGCCCGTTCACGCGATCTGGTTCGTGGTGGGCCGCGAGGCGGATCGGCGCGGTCCGGAGTAGGTCCAGTCTCATCGACGCACCTGCGTGAAGTGGATCGTTCGTTCGGCGACGTCCGCCTCGCGGACCGGGACGCTCGCGCCGAGGACGGTCGCTCCGTCACAGGTCTGTGGCTGGGGGGGTCGACGCCTCGCGGTGCTCGCGCTGGCCGCGGTCGATCCGATGCTCGACGGGAAGCAGGAGCTCGTCCTGGACCTCGCAGAGTTGAGCTTCCTCGACTCGACGGGTCTCCGGGCATTCCTCATCGTCGCCGAGGTCGTGGGGCACACCATCCGCATCGAAGAGTAGGTCGCATACGATCGCCCCCGATGGACCTCGCGGGCTTCCTCGCGGTCGCCGTCGTCATCGTCGTGACGCCCGGGCCGGATATGGCGCTCGTCTTGCGGAACACGCTGGCGGGCGGCCGCATCGCCGGACTGGCGACGTCTGCAGGAACGTGCTCCGGCCTGGTCGTCCACGCGTCCGCGGCCGCCCTCGGTCTTTCCGCGCTCCTGCTGGCGTCCTCCCGAGCGTTCACCGTGGTGAAGCTCGCCGGTGCCGGCTACCTGGTGTTCCTCGGGCTCCGCACATGCTTCCGAGCTGGACGGAGTGAGCGGGACGGAGCCGGCATCGGTTCGGTACGTCCCTGGACCGCCTACCGCCAGGGGGTGATGACGAACGTCCTCAATCCGAAGGTTGCCCTGTTCTTCGTCTCGCTCCTCCCGCAGTTCGTGCAGGAGGGAGACGGCTTCATCTGGCGGCTCCTCCTGCTCGCCGGTCTGTTCATCGCGATGGGTCTGCTGTGGCTGACCGCCTACACGTTCGCGCTTCATTCCGTCGGGCGGTACCTCCGCCGCGGGTCGATCCGAACGGCGATCGAGCGGGTCACCGGGGCCGCGCTCGTCGCCCTCGGCCTCCGTCTCGCGTTCGACCGCACCTGACCGATGCAGAGGCACCGGCCACGGCCGACCCGTCCTCGACCTCAATCGGCGCGCCGAGCGTGCCGATGCTCCCCACGAGGAGGTCTCCCAGCATGCGCGATCCGACCGTCGAGGGCCCCGCTCCGGACGTCCTCCTCGCGCGCGCCGACGAGGCCGAGGCGATGTACCGCTCGCTCGTCGAGCTCATGCCGGCGATCACGTACTGCGAGGCCCTGGACACGCGTCGCACGTTCTCGATCAGCCCTCAGATCGAGCCGATCCTCGGCTTCACGCCCGAGGAGTGGCTCGGTGAAGCCGCTCGGTGGGAGAGCTGCCTTCATCCCGACGACCGGGCACGGGTCATCGCGTCATGCGCTCGAGCCAACGAGGACCGCGCGACCTGGCGCGAGGACTATCGCGTGATCACTCGGGACGGCCGCACCGTCTGGATCCATGACGAAGCCGTGCTGGTCCGCGGCTCGGACGGCCAGCCGCTCTGCTGGCAGGGCGTCATGGTCGACGTCTCCGCACAGCGGCGGGCATCCAGCGAGGCCGCGAAGGCGACTAGCTAGCAGTACGTGCCCGCGTCCCGAACCCGGACGAGCGGGTCGCGGCGGCCGAGAAGGAGCCGCTCCCGCCGGAGCCCGAGGTGTGCAGAGCCGAGATCCTGGAATTGCTCTTCCCGCTCGCTTCCTTGAAGTAGCGTCTATGTGTGAGTGACGCCGTCATTGGGCTCATTGGAGTCGTGGTCGGAGGCGTGCCTACAGGCGGGAAGCTACTTAGCAACCGTCGTGAGCGAACGACGGCAAAGGAATAGCCAGGCACGCACTGGAGCTCGACTGATAGAAGCGGAGCTCGAGCGGGCGGCGATAGCGATTTCTCTGCTTCCGCAAGATGTCGAACAGAAGGGAAGAGAGAAGCGTCCGCCAAGGCTGTCGATGACTTGTTGGCGGCGTTCCGCCAACGCGATGAGATAAGTGGCTTCCTCAAGTGGGGGTCGACACTTGGCCGTCAATCGATGGATGTTCGCGTAGTTGTCCGGGTCGCGTGCACGGGGGATACTCCGAACCTATGATCGATCGCGAGGATCTGGAGTCGCTCTCCTCCGCGCAGTTGCACGACCGGGCCATCGGGTCCGCAAAGGCCGGCGGTGACATCGACTGGCTCTGGCACGTGCTGGGCTCGATGCCCGCCGCCGAGGGAACCATCGGTGATCTCGAAGATTCCGGCATGGACGTAGCCGCGACCGTCTCCGCGATCAACGGCTACCTGCGCGCCGACCCGGACCTCGCCGACGCCCTCCGCCCGCAGTACGTCGACTACCTGCTCGAGCAGCACTGGACGGGCACGTCCGGCACTGCCTCGTCGGAGGCCACGGCGGGCCGAGGGACCCGGACGAACAGGCCAAAGAGCTGATGCACGCCGTGGGCCGGATGCTCTCGCGATAGCAGCGCGCTATCGCTGCTCCCGGCGGTCCGCTTCCTGCAGCGTGCCGCTTCCTAGAAGGTGACCGTCACCTCGCTCGAGCAGTTCGAGGTTCCGCCCGCCTCGCAGACCTTATAGGTGTAAGATCCGCCGCCCTTGCCGAGGGACTCGGTGTAGGCACCGTCGTTATCGGTGGTCGTCACGAACGAGCCGTTCCGCCACACGTCGACCGACGTGGCCGAGGTAGCGCCGGTGGTCCAGGCGAGGTCGGCCCACTTCGTCCCCCGAACCTTGCTCCCCGTGACGGTCAGGCCCCAGGGGTCCAAGGGGTCGGTCACCGAGACGGACTGACTCTCGGTGTCCATGGCACCGTCGTCGTCGGTTACGGTCAGGGTCACCGTGTAGGTGCCGCCCGACGCGTACGTGTGCGACACGGTGACGCCGCTCCCGGTGCCGCCGTCGCCGAAGTCCCAGGCGTGGCTCGCGATGGTCCCGTCGGAGTCGCTCGATCCCGTCCCGTCGAATTCGCACCCGAGGCCGCTGCAGACCAACGTGAAGCTCGCCGTTGGAGCGCTGTTCGCGGGCTCGCCGCCCCCGCCGCCCCCGGGGCCGGCCACGGTTGCGGGCGCGAAGACGGCATCGCTCACATCGGGCAGGGGCTCATGGATCCCGTCCCCGGAATCGTCGGTCCAGTCGAAGTTGCCCTTCGCCACGATGGTGGAGCGGATGGCGTCGACCTCGGTCTTGTTGGTGGGATCGTTCGGCCCGCTCGCGAGCAGGGCGGCGGCGCCGGCCACGTGGGGGGAGGCCATGCTGGTGCCGCTGATCGTGTTCGTCCCCCCGCCGGGCCAGGTCGACAGGATGCACACCCCGGGCGCCGCCACCTCGACCTTGCTCCCCCAGTTGCTGAAGGCCGCCAGGGTGTCGTCCTGGTCGCTCCGGCAGGTGGGCGCTGCGAGACCGCCCGAGACGCCGTCGAAATCGGCCAGGGCGGAGACCGTGATGACGTCTGGGTGGTTGGCCGGGCTGAAGGTGGCCGCGTCCTTGTCGCTGTTGCCGGCCGCGACCGCGTAGACCACTCCGGCCTTGACGGAGTTGGCGATCGCCGTGTCCAGGGACGAGCTCGAGCACTCGCAGCCGAGGCTCATGTTCGCGACCTCGATCGTGTCCGCGTTCTGGGTCACGTAGTCGATGCCGGCGACGATCCAGGAGATGTAGCCGCTCCCGTTGTTGTCGAGCACCCGCACCGCCCACAGACGGGCACCGGGAGCAACCCCTACCACCACGGCATCGTTGTCCAGGGCCGCGATGGTCCCCGCCACGTGGGTGCCGTGCCCGTTCCCGTCGTCGTAGTTGCCCGACTCACAGGTTTTGTTGAACGGGCCTCCCTTGGCGCAGTTCACCCCGCCGACCACGTTCAGGTCTGGGTGGTCGACGTCGATGCCCGTGTCCAGGACGGCGACGTCCACGTCGACCCGCACGTCGTCGATCCCGTCGATGTGGAGGTGTGCGCTGGTGACCCCGGCCGAGTCCGGCTCGGAGATCCGGTCGACGCCGGTCGGCAGGGTCTGGGCGAAGGCCCGGACCTGCTGGTCCGCCTCGACCAGGAGGACCCGGGGGTCGGCCGCCACCGCCGCCGCGGCCCGCGCCGACATGGTCGCGGCATAGCCGTTCAGGGCGTAGCGGTAGAGGTGGCTCACGCTGGCCCCGTGCCGCTGGACGTGCTCGGCCGCCGTGGCCGCGGGATCCGCGGTGGGTTGCAGGACGACGACGTAGCGTCCGGCGTCCCCGGGGGCCGCCGTCGCCGTCCCCGTCCCGGCAAGGAGCCCCACGACCATCAACAGCGTCGCTATCAGGACCAGCGCACGACGACCAGCCATCGCTCCTCCAGGGTCGGACGGGGTCGAAACCCCGCGAGTATGGCGCGTCCCGGACCGAAAGGTCCATAGGCCTTCCGACGGAACCGGCTACGGGGAGCGTCCGCGCGGCGATCCCCGGCCGAACGGAAGGATTCGGCAGCACGTGGAAGCACCCCAGCGTCGCTCCCGCAGGTCAGAGAGCCGGGCGCTGCGACCTTGCCAAGGTGGGCGGCGCGGGTTCGAGTCTCGTTGACCGCTCGAGAACGAGGGGCAGCTCAGGGTCTACGCCGGAACGTCCAGAATCACCCGGAACACGACACACCTGGAGTGCCCCCGGCCCGAACCGGACGAAAGGGGCGACATCTGCCAGGCCCGTTTGTGCAGGTGGAAGCGACGTACCCCTTTCGGGGCTGACCGCGATTCCCATTCATGACGGCCGAGGCCGAGGGAAACAGCGCTCGAACCACAAAGCTCCAGGTCAGCGGCTGTGGGTGGATGCACGAGAGTGGGTCGGCTGAACTGATTCGGGGACTTAGGGACACCTCTGAACGTCCACCTCGGGGGAGGGAGACGGGCTGGCTCCTTCAGCCGACCAGGCGCAGGAAGATCGGGTAGTCCTTCACCAGCAGGTCACGAACGATCAGGCTTGTCCCCGCTTGCTCCGTGATCAGGTCTTGCTGGAAGCCGATGAACACATCCATGCCCACGACGCGCTCGACTGCAAGATCGGGGAAGGCAAGGGTGGCGGGCACACCGGGGTCGTGGTCAACCGCCGTGCCGTCCGCCCAGAGCGCAAGCAGCCGGTCACCGTTCGGCAGCGAGAAGCTGTAGCTCGCGAGGTTCGCCGCGTCGCTTTGGATGTCGACCGCCAGGGGCCGCGGTTTGGCCCCGTCCAGGATGGTGGCCAGCCGTGGGGCAGCCTCGACGAAGGACGGGACCGTGGAACCGTTTCCAAGGGACAGATTGTCGGTAGTCATGTCCATCCCTGCCCAGACGCCCAGGCCTCGGTGCAACACGATCGCTCTCAGGAAGTACTTTGAGGCGGCGATCGGGGTGTACACCAAAGGCCGGTCGCCGGCGTTGAGGGGTGTCCTCCAGTTCATCTCCTCGGAGAGGTATTGCCCGGCGAAGCCGTGTTCCCTCGCCACCCTCTTGATCTCGCGCACGAGGGAGGGGTAGCCGTAGTAGTACTCGTCGTCGAACTCGGGCGAGGCCTCGTACATGGGGTGCGTCTCGATCGCGTCGACCGACCCCATCACGTCCGATCGCAGGACCCCGAACAGGTAGTCGCGGTTCTGCTCGTGTTCAAGGCCCGCAGCGCCGCCGACCACGACCCGCGCCCTCGGGGACTCCCGGTCGATGACCCGGACCGCCCGCCGGATGAGGGCCAGGTAGTCGGGCAGGTCCACGAAGAGGGCCGCCTCGTTCAGGATCTCGAAGTACCGGACGCGATCCTCGAAATGGCGGACGATGAACCGCGTGTACTCGAGGTAGCCGCGCACCTCCTCCTCGTTCCCGTAGTCCGGCGGCCTGTCGGCATGGAACCTCTCGTCCCAGAAGACGATCGTGAGCACGATGGTGACGCCGTGCTCCGCCAGCGCGGAGATGATCGCATCCTGGCAGGGGGTGACGTCGAAATCGGAGAAGGGTCCGTCGTAACGCGGCGACCCCACGTCCCCCGACCACCACTCACGAGGGTCCAGGGACACCCTGGCCCACGTGAAGCCCAGGTCGAGGACGTGGGCGAAGATCGGGTGCTTCTCTGGATGCGGACAATTGCGCCCGAGAAAAGGGCTGATCAGCTGGAACATGTCACCGATCCGGGTATCGATGAGCTCCGCGTGACCCTTCGGCACGATCCTCGCTCTCGGTCGATCGTTCAGCGGTTGGAGGATCTCGGTTCGAACCGGGCCCGAGGGAGGCGTCGAGACGGGGCTCGAGTTCCCGTCGCCGTCGATGGAGACAGCCGTGACGTGCGGGCCCGCGAGAGGGCCGCCCGTTTCGAGGGCGAACGCGCCTGATCCATCGGCCGTCGTCGTCCCCTCGTACCTGGCCGCCTGAGCCTCCTCGTCGGAGAAGACCTCGACCGTGCAGCCGGCACACGTCTCACCGGCCACCGTTCCTGCCTGCAGATCCAGGTCGAGCACGACGGGAGGGGTCGGTCGGGCGTTGCCGCCGGCGGACAGGTAGATGGCCATCGCGGCGTTGTCGTGGATGCTGTTCTGCGTGACGGTGTTGCCGACCGAACCTGGGCGGCTGATCCCGACGCCGCTTCCGATGTTGAAGGCGATGACGTTGCCGGGACCGATCGTGTTGCCGCTGGCCCCAACGTGCAGGAAGACCCCGTCATTCAGATTGCTCAGCGCACGTTCGCCGCTGGCATCGGCGCCGATGATGTTTCCGCTGATGCGGTTGGAGCTCGCCTTGGTTCCCAGATCGATGCCGTATCCGTCGTTGCCGCTGATGAGATTGTTCAGCACCTGGTTCTCGCTGGCCCTGTTCATGTGGATCCCGGGCGCGTGGTTGCCTCGGGGCTGCGTGCCGCTGGCATCGGTACCGATGTAGTTGCCGGCGACGGTGTTGAAGGACGTGCCGGTGTTCAGCAGGAAGACTCCTATGCCCCCGTTACCGCTGAGGACGTTGCCCTGGCCCAGCGGGCCGGCGCCCACGCTGCGGTCACCGCCGATGACGTTCCGCTGGGCGCCGCCATGCAACAGGATGCCGCTGGCCGGGAAGTCGACGATCTGCAGCCCACGGATCGTGGTCTCGCTCGAGCTGATCGAGAGGCCGCTTGCCGTGGCGTCCTCGACGTTGCTGCCGTCCAGGATCACCCCGGCGTCGCTCGCGTCGATCGTCAGGTGGTCCTGGGTGATCTCCGGCAAGGCCCTGGCGAGGGAGATGGCGGCCGGAGCGGCGGGCGGGAAGACGGCAGGGTCGAACGTGATGATGTCTCCTTCGCGTGCGTCCCGAAGTGCGTCGCGCAGGCTCCCGGGGCCGCGGTCGAGGTCGCTCGACACGACGATGGTCCCGGCGGTCGCCGCGGGCGGCACCGCTGTTCTCGTGGGTGCCTCGTGGATGGGCGTGGAGGTCGGGCTCGATGCCCAGCTTTCCAGGGCGATCACGATCAAGATGAGGGGAGCCACCGAAACGACGTTTGGTCTCATCATGTCCCACCTGCCCGCTCGATCTTGGTCGCGGAACGAAGGGGGCACAAGACGGGGAAGTGCTCATCCCGGGTACCGAAATCACCCAGATGAGTGTTGGTCTCCAGCCGCAGCTCACCCTCCGATGCTGTGCAGGTCGCGGCGTTAGGACGGTTCCGGCCCGGACATCTCCGTGAATCTTCCGATCTCCGCGAACAGGATCGCCTCCAATCCGAACTCCACTGATCCACTGATCGACCCCGTCACGCTTGCCCCGGTGTAGAGCCAGGCCGTCCGGGAGCCGGGTGCGCCTGGGCCTGTGCCTGGCGGAGGCGGGATCAGGATTCCGTTCATAAGGTTGAAGGTATGGAAAGGGCCTTCCTGCGCGAAGACAAGATCGAGCTCCACCGTCCCGAAGCTCGTCCCGCTCCAGTCGCTCGGTCCTGTCACCAGGAATGGCGGGCTCTCTCCAGAGTTCACCTCAGACAGCTGAATCTGGGTGTGAAAAGACAGGTCGCCGAGCGAAACGATGTCGTACGAGGCTGGATCCAAAATCATCTCACCGTAAGCGGCCACATCCTGCGACGTGCACTCGTTAGAGGAGTGGTACCAGGCCCATGCCGTCGCTGTGGGTTCCGACCACGCCTCTCCAGGCGCAAGCGACGCGCTCGAGATGTAATTCAAACCCGTCCAAAGTTCCTCCAGGACGCATTCCTCTTGTCGCTGCAAGGCGACATATCCGTAATCGGCCTTCAGCCGGATATCTGGCGTGGCCGATGCCGCTCCTGGCCACTGCAGCAAGGTCGCCGCCGTCAAGGCGAAGACGAGCACCCGTGCCTTGCCGATGTCTCGAAGCCTCATCGCGCTCCCCCTCTCCGCGCCCCGGACCCTGCAAGGATGCCGGTAGACACCGCCACGAGTCCCCAGGCCGTCGTGCCGTCGCTACCGTTTCCCGATGACATGAACCCCTCAGCGGCACGTAATGCCTACAGTGACGTGGCCGACCTATGTCAGACTCTTTCCCACCGGGACGGTTCGAGCGTACGGTTGCCTGGATAGCCAACCCGTGGCGATAACGGCTCTGTTGAGGTCGGGCAGCCGGATGAAAGAACTCGATGCGGTCTCGCTCCTCGAGGAGGAGCCGGTCTTCACGGCTGGTGGGAGCAGCTTCGAGGCGTTCTTCGAAGATCAACACGCAGATCTGTTCGGCGCCTTGTACCTGATTACGAGAGACCGGTATGAGGCAGAGGAGATCATGCAGGACGCCTTCCTTCGCATGTGGGAGCGCTGGGACAAGGTGGGCTCGCTGGCGGACCCTGTCGGATACCTGTACCGGACGGCCATGAACCTCTTTCGCAAGCGCTGGAGGCGGATATCGGTAGCGCTCAAGCACCGGGCCCGCCTTGCCCCTCGTGACGATGAGATCTCGCAGATCGAGACGCGGGTAGCCGTCGTGCACGCGATGGCTTCGCTTAGTCCCAGGCAGCGGGCGGCCATCGTCCTCACCGATCTGTTGAGCTACAGCTCCGAGGAGGCTGGGTTGATGCTGGGGATCGCGCCGGCGACGGTGCGGATGCACACGTCGAGGGCTCGAGCAGCACTCGCTAGGACACTGCGGGGCGTCCAATGATCGATCACAAGGACGGTCTCGAGCAGGCCCGCCGGGCGCTCCGACCTCCCCAGGACGCCTACGAGCGGCTCCGCAAGCGCCGTGACCGGAAATTCCGGAACCGCCGAATCGCGGCGGGCACCCTTGGACTGGTCATCGTCGCCGGCGGGCTATCGGGGGCGGTCATCGCCTTCCGGGAAGGGAATCAGGTGGGGTCGGCAGAGACCTGCTCCCCAACTCAGGCGGGCCTCACCGGCTGGTGGCCGGGTGATGGCGGCATATCAGATGTCGTGGGCCGGAGGGACGCGATCCTTCACGGAGATGCGACGTTTGGGAGCGGGCGTATCGGTCAGGCCTTCGTTCTGGATGGCGATGGCGACTTCATTTCGGTCCCTCACGACCCCGTCCTCGACTTCGGTAGGGAGGATTTCACCGTGGCGCTGTGGGTCAACTTCAACACCACCGAGGGCGAGCAGATCCTTGTGGAGAAGTGGGTGCAACGATCATTCGACCCTGAGAGTCACCAGATCGGCTGGACTTTTGCCAAGCTCAAGAGCAACCGGATCGGGTTCGGACTGGATCCTGGTGCGGTCGTTTCTGCTCGTGTCGACATCCCTGTGGGGACATGGATCCACTTGGCGGCCCGCCGGAGCGGGAAAATGGTCGAGATTCTCATGAACGGGAATGTGATCGCGTCCGGCACCGCCCCGGAGGACGTGGTGATCGATTCGCGAGCCCCCCTCATGTTCGGGCACAGGGGCAGCCCAGATGACACCCCGAGATCGATCGACGAGAGGGGGTTCTTCCTGGATGGCCGGATCGACGAAGTGAAGATTTTCGTAGGTCGCGCGCTCTCGGACGACGAGATCAGGGCGGACATGAACGCAGACGCGAACGGCATGTGCTGACTCAAGGCTGCGCGTATCCAGCGTAAGGAGCGTTGCGCTCACGGAGCCTCTCGAGCCCGTCCAGCATCAGATCCAGAACTCGAACTGATCGTCGCAACCTTGACCTACGACGGACGCTTCGTCGTTGTGATCGCCATGAACGTCTCCGCGACGTAGGGGTACCCTGTCGGCCATCTTCCGGAACACGTCCGCCTCCACCTCCTCGTGCTGGCAGGGGGCTCGCCGTCCATGCGATCGTGGCTGCACTGACCTTTGTCACCTGCTCAGCAGAACACCGCAATGGAGATGCAGGACCGATGCCTCCGCCGGGGCACAACCAAGGAAATGGCCAGTGTCGTCCGCCTCGCTCGGCGTAGGCCACTAGGGTCGCACCCACGGCCTCGAGTTAGACCGTACCCGTGCCCCCGGGAGGAATCGAACCTCCGCACGCGGTTTAGGAAACCACTGCTCTATCCACTGAGCTACGAGGGCTGGTCGAGCTTGGAACCCTTCGTTCTGTCTCGGGAAAGTGTAGCGACCGAGGAGGCGCGGATGGTCGTCATCTCGGATGTGCGCCCGGCCGCTAGCCTTGGTTCGTGGGATGGGTCGTGCTGTACGACGAGGATTGCGGGTTCTGCCGGTGGGGCGTCGATCGCCTGCTCCGCCTCGACCGTCGGCACGAGTTGGAGGCCGTTCCGATCCAGCGCGCCGAGGGTGGTGAACTCCTCTCGTCGATGACGCCGGACGAGCGATTCGAGTCGTGGCACGTTCGGTCACCCGACGGACGGATCTGGTCGGGCGATGAAGCGGTCCCGGTGATCCTGCGACTCCTGCCCGGTGGGAAGGGCCCTGCGTCGGTGGCGGCTCGGTTCCCGCGCACGGTCGACCGCCTCTATCGGTTCGTCGCGCGGAACCGTTCGACGCTCGGACACCTGGTCGGTGCGAAGGCTTGCGGTGTGGATCCCTCCGCCCGCACCTCGGGCGTTCGATCCTAGGCCGGCACGATCCGGAACACCGGGCCCGAGAGCGACAGCACGTAGAGCTCGCCGTCGGCGTCCTCGCCGAACGACGCGACGTTCGCCACCTCGGGGCCGAGCTCGTCGTGGCCGCGAGCCTGCCCGTCCTCGAGCCGGAACGCCTCGAGGCGGCCCTGGCAGAAGTCGGCGAACACGTACGCGCCGACGAGCGCCGGGATGTCCTGCCCTCGGTAGACGTAGCCGCCCGTCACCGCGCAGCCGTCGGCGGTCGGGTACTCGAAGACCGGCGGGACGTCGTCGGGGGGCGCGTCGCCCTCGAACCGGATCGTCCCCTCGAGCAGGTCCCACGCGTAGTACTCACCGCCGCGCGAGCTCGCCGGCGCGACGTCGATCTCCTCCCGCGTGCCTTGGCCGACGTCGCCGATCCACAGCTCGCCGGTCTCGCGGTCGAACGAGTAGCGCCAGGGATTGCGGAGCCCGTACGCCCAGATCTCGGGCATCGCGTTCTCGCGGCCGACGAAGGGGTTGTCGCGGGGCACGCCGTACGGCTCGCCGCCCTGCGGCCTCGGGTCGATCCGCAACATCTTGCCGAGCAGCGTCGAGAGTGATTGCGCCCTGCCCTCGGGATCGCCGGCGCTGCCGCCATCGCCGAGTCCTATATAGAGGTATCCGTCGGGACCGAACACGAGGTTCCCGCCGTTGTGGTTCGAGTACGGCTGGTCGATGAACAGCACCTCGCGCCGGAGCCCCACCTCGAAGCCCTCGACACGGGACGAGAACTCCACGACGCGGGTGTCGCCCTGCACGTCGGTGTAGTTCACGTAGAGGAACCTGCCGTCGGGGGAGAAGGCCAGGCCGAGGAGACCCTGCTCGCTGCCGGTCGAGACCTCGCTCGTGAGGTCGAGGATGACCTCGGGCTCCTCGGAACCCTCCCGCAGCGCGACGACGCGTCCGCCCTTCTCCGCGAAGTAGAGCGAGGGGTCGGCCCTTCGAACGGCCATGGCGACCGGCTGGTCGAGGGTCACCACCGGCTCGAGCTCGACGCGCGGGATCCCGCTCGGCTCGGGGGATGGCGAGGCGCTGGGGGACCCGGACGGAGCATCGGTCGCGCTCGGCTCGACGGTCGGTTCGCCGCCGGAGCCGCCGCCCGAGTCGCACGCCGCAGCGAGCAGTGCCGCGATCAGGACGAGCGTTGCGAGTCCGGGGCGCCGCACGCCCTCAGGCTATCGGCCCGCTCCGGAAACGCGGCTGAGGCTACGGGCTCCGGCGTCGGCGCTGCAGGAAGACCGTGCCCGCGATGACCGCAAGCAGAGCGACCACGACGATGAGCAGTCCGGTCGAGAGCTCCGTCTCTGACCGGACCGGCATACCCCCGGCGAGCTCCCCGTCCGTCAACGGCGACGTCCGCGTGACCGGACCGTCGGCCGTGGCCGTCTCGATCGCGCCGCCGGCTCCGTCGCCGACCACGATCGCGCCGACCATACCCGGGTGCCAGGTGCACACGTAGGGGAAGACGCCCGCTTCGGCGAACTCGTACGTCGCCTCGTGTCCCTTCTTCAGCGCGTCGTACCCGCCCCACGTCGCGTTCGCGCCGAGCACGGTGTGCGGGCTCCGGTCGAGGTTCACGAACGTCACGGACTCACCGGGAGCCACGCGGAGGATCGTCGGACCGAAGCAGAAGTCCTCGATCTCGACGGTCGTCCCGGCTCCGTCGGTGCGGGACCTCCGCAGCCTCCGCCCCCGCTCGCTCCGGCCACGCCGGGCACGAGCGCGAGCGTCACGATCGCCAGCCCTGCCCCAACCGGCAACACCCGTCGGATCCGCCGCGCACGCATGAAGGGCCCCTCTCGCTCGGTCTACCTGAACGACCGAGAAAGGGGAGCGCGGGTTCCCTTCGACCGGCGGTCCTTCCGTCTGGGCTATGCGACGCTGAAAGCGGCGAACATCCCCTGGCCGTAGTGACCGGGCAGGTTGCAGATGAGCACGTAACTTCCGGCCTCGAGCGTCACCGCGAGCGTCGGGGTGGCTCCGCCCTCGATGTCCTCGATCTCGTTGACGAGCACGATGCCCGGATCGCCCGCCTCGTTCACATCGCCGGCGTCGTCGGTCGGGAGCGCGTCGGCCGCGAGGTCGGTCTGCAGCACGACGAACTCGTGGATCTGCTCGGCCTCATTGGTGACCTCGAACGTCACATCGCCTGCCGGCGCGCTGCTCTGGTCCAGGGTGATGGAGTAGTCGGCGAGGGTCGCGCTCACCGTCCCGTCAGTCGCGGCACCGTCGCCCCCGTCGTCGTCCCCGCCGCAGCTCGCCGCCACGAGCGCGAGTCCCACGACCATCGAAACCGCCAGCCACCATCGTCCGCGCAGGTTCACGAGCGCCCTCCTTCCGGTGGGCACGCGTTCGCGAGGGTCGTGCCCATACCCCGGGTGACTGTACGCATGGCTTCCGCGGGCTCGAGCTCCGTGACGGTCGTGTCATCGAACCGTCACCGCTCGGTCATCTGAGGTGCGTGGCTCCGAACATGACGGTCTCGTCACCCGGAGTGGCTCCGCGACCCCTCCGCGGCCTAGCATCCGGCTTGTGCCGCGCGTGCTGGTGGTCGACGACGAGCCGAGGATCGTCAGCTTCGTCTCTCGCGCGCTCGCGGCCGAGGGGTTCCAGGTGGACGGCGCGATGGACGGTGCCCGCGGTCTGGACCTCGCGAGGACGGGCGGGTACGAGCTGGTGGTGCTCGACCTGCTGTTGCCGAGCCTCGACGGGCTATCGCTGCTCCAAGAGCTGATGGAGGCGCGCCCCGCCCAGCGGGTGCTCGTCCTGTCGGCGGTGTCCGACGTCGAGACGAAGGTGCGATGCCTCGAGTTCGGCGCGTCGGACTACCTGTCGAAGCCGTTCTCCCTCGCCGAGCTCGTCGCGCGCATCCGCGCGCGTCTCCGGCAGCCAGCGTCCGGGCCCGAGAAGCGCTCGCTCCAGGTCCGCGGGGTCACGCTCGACCTCACGCGCCGCGTCGCCGATGTGGGTGGCGGGCCGGTGTCGCTCAGCGAGCGCGAGTTCCTTCTGCTCGAGCACCTGATGCGCCGGGAGGGCGACGTCTGCACTCGGCAACGGCTCCTCCAGGACGTGTGGGGGTACTCGTTCGATCCGGGGAGCAACGTGGTGGACGTGTGCGTCGGACGGCTCCGCGCGAAGCTCGGCGCCGACGTGATCGAGACGGTGCGCAATGTCGGATATCGCTTCGACGGTTCGTAGGCACTGGGTCGAGGTCGCCTGGGGGGCCTTCGCGGCCGCGAACGTGGCCGTCATCCTCAGGCTCACCGACTGGGAGACGATCCCGTTCCACTTCATCTGGGTGAGCCTGACCCTGGTCTACGGCTTCCGGCTGTGGAAGCTGCGGACGACGCTGGTCGTCCTCCTCGTCGTGTTCGTCGTAACCGGCGCGGCCCTCGCGTGGACGGTCTCGCGCGGCGGCGAGGGACCCGACGAGATGACGGAGGTGCCGCTCATGGCGGCGATGTTCCTCGCCATGGTGTGGCACGCGCACCGGAGGCAGCTCGCCACCGAGGAGACGCGACGGCTCGCGGAGAACGAGCACCGGCTCCTCGAGGGACAGCGCGAGTTCGTACGCGATGCTTCGCACGAACTGCGAACGCCGATCACCGTCGCCCGCGGCCACGCCGAGCTGATCCGAGACTCGGGCATCGACGGCCAGGTCGCGAAGGACGCCGACGTCGTTCTCGACGAGCTCGGCCGCGTGTCGCGGCTCGCGGACCGGCTCCTCATCCTGACGGCGGCCGATCACCCCGGTTTCCTGTCGACCGAGGTCGTCGAAGTCGAGCCGCTCGTCGTCGGCCTGATGCGCCGGTGGAGCCCGACCGCGCGGCGTGCGTGGCGCGTGCAGGTCGCGGCAGAGGGGACGGTGCCCGCCGATCGCGAACGGCTCGAGACCGCGCTCGACGCGCTGCTGGAGAACGCGGTCAAGGCCACCGCCGAGGGCGGCTCGATCGCCGTGGGATGCCGGTCCGAGGACGGACTGCTGGTGCTCGAGGTCGCCGACGACGGCGCGGGGATCGGCGCCGACGCCCTGCCGCGGATCTTCGAACGCTTCTCCAAGCTCGAGCCGGATCGCTCGAGGACGAACGGCGGGACCGGGCTCGGGCTCTCGATCGCGAAGGCCATCGTCGAGGCGCACGGGGGTTCGATCGCGGTCGAGAGCGAGGAGGGCAAAGGAGCGACCTTCCGGATCAGCCTGATCGGGTTCGAGCCGGCGACGGGCTAGCCGGGGTCGGCTTCGCCAGCCTCGAGGGATCGCAGATCGTCGAAGGTCTCGCGCCGCAGCCACGGCGTCGCCGTTCCGTTCCGCACGGCGACCAGTGGAGGTCGACCGATCCGGTTGTAGTTGCTCGCCATCGAGTAGCAGTAGGCGCCGGTCGTCGCCACGGCGAGGAGGTCGCCCGGGCGCGGCTCGGGGAGCTCGCACCCGCGGGCGATCACGTCGCCCGACTCGCAGTGCTTGCCGACCACGTCCACCGTTCGGAGCGGCCGGTCCGGCGCCGGCGAGGCGAGCGCGACCGTGTGGCGCGCGCCGTAGAGCGCGGGACGGATGTTGTCCGACATCCCGCCGTCGACCGCGGCGAGCACGCGGTCACCCCGTTCCTTCACCGCACCGACCCGGTAAAGCGTGATGCCGGCGTTCGCGACGATCGCGCGGCCGGGCTCGACGATGAGTTCGCCGGGGGGAATGCCGTGCCGTTCCAGGCCGGCCCGTAGCCGGTCCGTCACCTCGCGCGCGACCGCGGCGACATCCGCGCGCGCCTCGTCGACGTAGGTCGCGGGGAACCCTCCGCCGACGTCGAACCGCGTCAGGACGGCCCCGCTCTCCTTCGAGGCCCGCGCGGCGACCTCGACCAGCACGTCGGTGGCCGAGAGGAACGGCGCCACGCCCTCGATCTGCGAGCCGACGTGCGTGTGCAGCCCGACCGGCTCGACGCCGGGAAGCTCGGCCGCCCGGCGGATCGCCGCGATCGCTTCCTCGGGCGTCATGCCGAACTTCGAGTCCTCCCCACCGGTCTCGATCGACGGGTGGCCGCCGGCCGTCACCGAGGGGATCACGCGCAGCAGGATCGGTCGGGTGGCGCCGGCGTCGTTCGCGATCGGCGCCAGGCGTTCGAGCTCGGCGGGGTTGTCGACGATCACCAGGCCGATCCGCTCGTCGACGGCAATCCGGAGCTCGTCGTCGGACTTGTTGTTCCCGTGCAGGGCGATCCGTTCGGGCGGGACGCCGGCGTCGAGTGCCGCCCGGAGCTCGCCCCCGGATGCGGCCAGCGCGCCGAGGCCCTCGTCCGCGACGAGTCGGATCAGGCGTCTCGCCGTGAGGGCCTTGACCGCGTAGAGCGCCGTGCCGAACACGTCGCGGAACTCGCGCGCCCGCTCGCGGACCTCGTCCTCGTCGATGACCATGATCGGCGTGCCGAACGCGCGGGCGAGCTCGCCGGCCGAGATCCCTCCGGTCTCCAGACCGTCCTCGTCGATCCGCGTCGTTGCCGGCCACGGCCGCGTGGATGACGGCGGCGCGGCGGATGGCTTCGTGGTGGATGCGGAACGTCGATGGCTCACCGGAGTCCTCCTGAAGACCTGCGATGCTATCAACCGTCCCGCACCGATCCCGGACACGAACCGAGGAGCCTGCCGTGAAGGTCGTCGAGCACCTCGCGAACGCGACGCGGCCGCTCGTGAGCGTGGAGATCATCCCGCCCCGGCGCGGCGGAGACGTGCAGCGGATCTACGAGGCCGTGTCGTCGATCATGCCGTTCGACCCGCCGTTCATCGACATCACGAGCCACTCGGCCGAGGCCGTCTGGGACGAGCTGCCCGACGGCACGTGGCGGCGGCGGGTGACGCGCAAGGCGCCCGGGACCTTCGGGCTGTGCGCCGCGATCAAGCACCGGTTCAACGTCGATCCCGTTCCGCACGTGCTCGCGAACGGGTTCACGCGCGAGGAGACGGAGGACGCGCTCATCGAGCTCAACTACCTCGGCATCGAGAACGTGCTCGTGATCCGCGGGGACGGGGCGCCGCGGGAGGCCGTGGAGGGCCGGTCGATCAACGAGAGCGGTTTGGACCTCGTGCGGCAGGTGGCCGACATGAACCGCGGCGTCTATCTCGAGCAGCTGGTCGAGGCCACGCCGAGCGACTTCTGCATCGGCGTCGCCGCGTACCCGGAGAAGCACGTCGAGGCGCCGAACCTCGAGTGGGACATCTCGGTCCTGCTCGACAAGCAGAAGGCCG
>Ga0214471_10001682_pt1 | contig 17475 bp, 15 predicted proteins | sample RVTome_5_FD_207665 | JGI IMG/M metagenome (GOLD analysis project Ga0214471, IMG submission 207665) | Soil microbial communities from uranium-contaminated site in the Upper Colorado River Basin, Wyoming, United States - RVT142D155 | ecosystem: Environmental > Terrestrial > Soil > Contaminated >... | reverse complement strand
CGGTGCGTTCGAGCGCGTCGAACCAGCCGGCCTTCTGCGCGCGCCAGTCGACGCCGGGCAGGACGACGAGCGTGATGGTGTCAGGCGGCAGGCTGTCGCAATAGCGCTGCAACGCCTCGGACCCGTCCGTCCCCGGCTTGCCGCCGGGGACCCGCAGCTCGAGGATACGGCGTGCGGCGAACAGCGACTGCGAGGCGCCGGCGAAGGCGAGCTCGTTCCACTTGAAGCCGGAGTCGGCGGTGAGTACCAGGCGCTCGGCGTAGCCCTCGGCGCGGGCCCGGGCGCGAATGCGGTCGGACGCTTCGAGCGCCAGCAGCGTCTCGTCGCCGAATACGGTGTAGAGCGCCTTCAACCCGCCGGCGAGGTGCTGCTGCAGCTGCTCGGTTGTTATCCGCACTATTAGAATCCCGACGCAAAGGCGCAAAGAGATTCTATCGGAAAGACACCGACAACAGCGAAGGCTTGTGGTCTTCAGCCCGATTCACCGAAAACCGTGCAGCCTGAATGCCGGACCGCATGACGGTGAGTGATTCCTTTGCGCCTTTGCGTCTAGGACTTCAACTTCGCGGCCTGCAGGCGCCGCACCAGCTGGCCCACGGCGTCATTGCGCATGTCGCGGTAGAGCAGCGCCTCTTCGGATTCCTTGGACAGCGCCTGGTCGTCGGTGAAGGAGTAGTCACGCCGCAGCACGATCTCGCTCGCCGGGATGTGCTCGCGGTTCTTGCCGTCGGTCAACCGGAAGGACACGCGGTAGCGCAGCTGGAATTCGCTCACGCGCCCGCCGCCGCTCAACGAGAGGATCTGCTTCTCCTGCAGCTCGCTCATGATCTGGAGGATGACTTCCGCCTCACCCGGTTGCTCGGCGATGCGGGTGCCGCTGCCGGCGAGCACGGCGCGCTTCAACTGGGTGGCAAACACGGAACTCGGCGGCGCCTGGACGTAAATCGAGCTGAACGGCAGCGTTGCGGTTCCGCGGAGCTGGAAACCGCAGGCGGCGACCAGCAGCACGGTCGCGACAAGGAGGAAGGCGGAAGGCGGAAGGCGGAAGGAAAAGCGGCCTTGGAGCCGCAGACCGCGGGGGGCCCCCACTTTCGACTTTCGACTTTCGACTTTCGCCTTCACAGTCAGACGACGACGTTCACGAGGCGGCCGGGGACAACGACGACTTTCTTGATCGCCTGGCCGTTGACGTGGCGCTGAACCGCGGGATCGGCGAGCACGATGGTCTCGATCGCCTTCGAATCGGCGTCGCGCGGCACGCGCACGCCGCCGCGCTTCCTGCCGTTCACCTGCACGACCAGCTCGATCTCGTCCTCGATCAAGGCGCCTTGATCGACTTGCGGCCATGCTGCGGTCAAAATGTCTCCCGACCTCTCTGCAAATGCAAGTTCCTTCCAAAGTGCATGCGTGACATGCGGTGCGATAGGATTCAAGATTCGCAGAAGAATTCCGACGCCCTCATTTTCCAGCTGACTCATCGGAGCGACATATGATTTCTTGTCAGGCGTAAGTGGAGTTGTATCAACGGGCAGCTTCTCCAGCACATTCAGAATCTTCATACAAGCCGACGCTACAGTGTTCAGTTGCATCCGGTCGTAATCATATAAGGCTTGTTGCAGAATCTTGTGAATTTCCATCCGGGCCGAACGAAGTCTTGGGTCCTCCTTGCTCCAGTCGGTTACCTGGATTGTCCCTTTCGGAAATCGGATCGATGCCTGATGTCGGTAGCAGTAATCCCAAAGTCGCCGGAGAAAGCGCGCCGCCCCCTCGACGCCGGCGTCGCTCCAGACCAGAGTGTCCTCCGGAGGCGAGGTAAACATGATGAAGAAGCGCGCGATGTCGGCGCCATAGCGGTCGATCAATTCCTGGGGGTCGACGCCGTTGACCTTGGATTTCGACATTTTTGCAATGCCACCAGGATCCACGGGCAGACTATCTCTAACTGAAACAGCAGCAACTATTCTGCCTTGGTTGTCGCGCTCGACTCGCACGTCATTGGGGTTGTAATAGAGCGTCGTGCCGTCTGGGGTATTGCGGAAAAACGTTTCGTTGAGCACCATGCCCTGGGTGAGCAGGTTCGAAAACGGCTCGTCGATCTTCACCAGCTCCAGGTCGCGCATCACGCGCGTCCAGAAGCGCGAGTACAGGAGATGCAGGATGGCGTGCTCGATGCCCCCTATGTACTGGTCCACCGGCATCCAGTAGGCGACGCGCTCGTCCACCATGCTGCGCGTGCTGTCGGGACAGGCGAAGCGCAGGTAATACCAGGACGAGTCCACGAACGTGTCCATGGTGTCGGTCTCGCGCTGCGCGGGCTTCCCGCACCTCGGGCACGTGCAGTTCACGAAGTCGGCGCGCTTCGCGAGGGGATTGCCGGTGCCGTCCGGGACGCAATCCTCCGGCAGAACCACAGGAAGGTCCTGGTCGGGGACAGGAACGTCGCCGCATGCCGGGCAATGGATGATGGGTATCGGCGTGCCCCAATAGCGCTGGCGCGAGATGCCCCAGTCGCGCAGGCGCCACAGCACCTGCTTGTCGCCCAGGCCCTTCGCCTTCAGGTCGGCTGCGATCGCGTCGACTGCCTGCGCGTAGTCGAGGCCGTTGTACTTGCCCGAATTGAAGCACACTCCGTATTCCACGTACGCCTGCTTCAGGGGCAGTTCGGGCTCCCGGTCCCGTGGCCGGATCACCGAGCGGATGGGCAGGCCGTACTGGGTCGCGAATTCGAAATCGCGCTGGTCGTGTCCCGGCACGCCCATCACCGCGCCTTCGCCATAGGCCATCAGCACGTAGTTGCCGACCCATACCGGCACCGGCTCGCCGGTGAGAGGATGCGTGACGGAGATCCCGGTCGGCATGCCTTTTTTCTCGATCGTGGCGAGGTCGGCTTCCATCACGCTGCCGCGCTTGCACTCGTCGATGAAGTCGGCGAGCTTGCGGTTGTCGCGCGCGGCGCGCGCGGCGAGCGGGTGTTCCGCCGCCAGCGCCGCGAAGGTCACGCCCATGATGGTGTCGGCGCGGGTGGTGAACACCCACAGGAGGCCCTTTTCCGGTGCCTGTGCTTCGGATGCCCCACCCTCACCCCCGGCCCCTCTCCCTGAGGGCGAGGGGAGATTCGAGCCGCTTTCGGCGGGCAACTCGTATGGAAACGCGAATCGCACGCCGTAGCTTTTTCCGATCCAGTTGGCCTGCATCGTCTTGACGCGCTCGGGCCAGCCGGGAAGCGTGTCAAGCGCGGCGAGCAGCTCCTCGGCGTAGCGGGTGATCGCCATGTAGTACATCGGGATCTCGCGCTTTTCGACCACCGCGCCCGTGCGCCAGCCGCGGCCGTCGATCACCTGCTCGTTGGCGAGCACGGTCTGGTCCACCGGGTCCCAGTTCACGACGCCGGTTTTCTTGTAGACGAGGCCCTTCTCGAGCATCCTCAGGAACAGCCACTGGTTCCAGCGGTAGTAGGCGGGCTGGCAGGTGGCGAGCTCGCGCGACCAGTCGATGGCGAAGCCGAGCGACTGCAGCTGCCGCTTCATGTAGGCGATGTTCTCGTAGGTCCATCGTGCCGGCGGCACGCCGTTCGCCATCGCCGCGTTCTCGGCGGGGAGCCCGAACGCGTCCCAGCCCATCGGCTGCAGGACGTTGCAGCCCTTCATCCGGTGGTAGCGGGTGAGGACGTCGCCGATGGTGTAGTTGCGCACGTGCCCCATGTGGAGCTTGCCGGAGGGGTAGGGGAACATCGACAGGCAGTAGTACTTGGGTCTGCCGGGAATTTCCCGGGCGCGGAATGCGCCGCTCGCATCCCAGTACTGCTGGGCCTCGTGCTCGATGACGCGGGGTTCGTATTTCTGCTGCATGGCGATGATTGAACGCGTGATTATAGCCGCATCCGATACCAGTACCGGGGCCATCGGTGCTCTATAATCGGTGCGATTTGTCATGTCTTCCGACTTTCTCTCCGGACTCAACGAACAGCAGCTCGAGGCGGTTACGCTCCCGCATCAGTCGGCGCTGATCCTCGCCGGCGCCGGCAGCGGCAAGACGCGCGTGCTCACGACGCGCGTCGCGTGGCTGATCTCGACCGGGCAGGTGAGCCCGTCGGGGCTCATCGCGGTCACTTTCACCAACAAGGCGGCAAAGGAAATGCTGACGCGCATATCGGCCATGCTGCCGGTGAACACCCGCGGCATGTGGGTCGGCACCTTTCACGGCCTCGCCAACCGGCTGCTGCGCACGCACCACCGCGAGGCGGGATTGCCGCAGCTGTTCCAGATCCTCGACACCCAGGACCAGCTCTCGCTCATCAAGCGGCTCCTGAAGAACCTTAACGTCGATGAAGAGCGCTTTCCGCCCCGGCAGGTCCAGTGGTTCATCGCGGCGAACAAGGAGGAAGGGCTGCGGGCGCCGCGGGTCGAGGCGCACGACGAGTTCACGCGGCGCATGCAGGAGCTCTATGCCGCCTACGACGAGCAGTGCGGCAGAGAGGGCGTCGTCGACTTCGCGGAGCTGCTGCTGCGCTGCTACGAGCTGCTGGCGGGCAATGCAACCCTGCGCGAGCATTACCGGGCGCGCTTCCGGCACATATTGGTGGACGAGTTCCAGGACACCAACCGGCTGCAGTACCGCTGGCTGAAGCTGCTCGCCAGCCCTCCCACCACCCCGGCACTGAGTGCCACCCCACCTCGGGCAGGAGGGGAAGCGGGCAATGCGATCTTTGCTGTTGGCGACGATGATCAAAGCATATACGCGTTCAGGGGAGCGTCCGCCGCCAACATGCAGGACCTGCAGCAGGACTTCGCCATCGAGCGCGTGATCAAGCTCGAGCAGAACTATCGCTCGCATGGCCACATACTCGACGCCGCCAATGCGCTGATCGCCCACAACCGCCGCCGGCTCGGCAAGAACCTGTGGACCGCCGCGGCGAAGGGCGAGCCGCTGCGGGTGTTCGACGCCGTGAACGACATCGAGGAGGCGGCGTCCATCGTGGAGGAAGCGCGCGCGCTGCACGCCGAGGGCGTGGCGCTCATGGACATGGCCGTGCTCTACCGCTCGAATGCGCAGTCGCGGGTGCTGGAGCATGCCTTGTTCACCGCCGGGATGCCGTACCGGGTCTACGGCGGCCTGCGCTTCTTCGAGCGCCAGGAGGTCAAGCACGCGCTCGCCTATCTGCGCCTGGTGGCGAATTCCGGCGACGACGGGGCGCTCGCCCGCGTGATCAATTTCCCGGCCCGTGGCATCGGCAACCGCAGCGTCGAGCAACTTCAGGACGCCGCGCGGGCGGCCGGCGTGAGCCTATGGGCCGCCGCGCTGCTGAAGGCAGAAGGCGGAAAGAGCAGGGATGAGGGCGGAGGGCGGAGGGCGGAGGGAAGAGCCGATAAACAAGAAGGTCATCCCTCATCCCTGGTCAGTGACCCCGTCCCGCCGCGTTGCATCGCGGCGGGCGTTCGCCGGCTCGAAGGTGCGCAGGCACCTTCTTCGAATTCCCGGCTCACCCCTCATCCCTCGTCCGGCAAGGGCATCCCCGCCTTCGTTGCGCTGATCGAGCGCATGCGGAATGCGACGAAGAACCTGCCCCTGCCGGAAGCGATCGAGCACGTGATCGAGGCGAGCGGGCTCAAGGCGCACTACCAGGCGGAGAAAGAGGGTGCCGACCGGCTGGAGAATCTCTCGGAGCTCGTCAACGCCGCGGCGAGCTTCGTCGCCGAGCGCAACGTGCAGCCGGCGGGCGAGACCGCGGGCATGGACGAGCCCGACGAGCTGACGGCGTTTCTCGCTCATGCCGCGCTGGAAGCGGGCGAGCACCAGGCGGACGCCGGCGCCGACGCGCTTCAGCTCATGACCGTGCACTCGGCGAAAGGGCTGGAGTTCCACAGCGTATTCGTGAGCGGCCTGGAGGAGGGGCTGTTCCCGCACGAGAACAGCCTGACGGAAGCCGACGGCATCGAGGAAGAGCGGCGGCTGATGTATGTCGCGCTCACGCGTGCCCGCCGCAGGCTGTACCTGTCGTTTGCGCAAAGCCGCCTCCTGCACGGCCAGACGCGCTACGGCATCGCCTCGCGCTTCATTCACGAGATCCCCGAGGCGCTCATGCGCCGCGTCAACGCGGGATTCAGAAATCAAGGCCCGGGATCCGGGAAAGGCTCAATGCGACGCGCTGGCGTCCAGTCACGGGTCACGAGTCACGAGTCACGCTTTTCCGGCACGCCGTGGCGCGTCGGTCAAAGCGTGGTGCACCCGACGTTCGGCGCCGGCGTCATCGTCAGCGCGGAAGGGCGGGGCCCCGACGCGCGCGTGCAGGTCAGCTTCAGGAATGGCGGGCTGAAGTGGCTGATGCTGGAGTATGCGAAGCTGATCGCCGCCTAGTCGTACCCGATCGCAAGGTGATTACGAGGCGGAGCTGGCCTGGGCGCGCGCGGCAAAGATGTCCTGGTAACTCGCGTAGACCGAGCAGATCAGCACCGGGATCGAGGCCACGAACAGCGCAATCACCAGCACGCCGCCGACGAAACCCAGCGCCGCGGGCAGCGAGAGAACGAGCCACGCCAGCAGTATGGCCACGCCGTAGACCAGGAACGGCGCCGTGTTGCTCACGCATGCCGTGAATGAAATCTTCATCGCCGCCACCGGCGCCAGTCCCTTGAATACCACGAGCATCGGCGCGAACCAGATGAGCATGAGCAGCGGCAGGTAAACCAGGGCGCCGGCGGCAAAGGCGAGCGCCATGCTGCGCGCCGCCGCCCGTAGCGCTTCGATATCGGCATCCGGCTTCGACAGCACGGCGGGCAGCGTCGAGCCGCCGGCAACGACCAGCACGATGCCTACCACGATGACGGTGCCGACCAGGTAGACGCCGCCGACGGTCACCAGCGGGGCGCCATGCCGCTTGAGGCCGGCGAAGAGGTGCGCGATCTCCAGCGGCTCGCCGTTCTCGAGCGCGCGGCACCCCAGCATCAATCCCGCAAACAGCGCCGGCGACAGCAGGTTGAACAGCAGTGGGCCGAGCACCGGGATGATGAACGACACCGCCCACAGGACGGCGAGCAGCATGGTCAGCGCGAGCCACACCACGGGGTTCTTCCGGAACAGGCTCCATCCCTCGGCGAGCCATTGCCAGCCCCTTCCGGCCGCGACGACTTTCGCTTCCATGCGTGTCTCCGTCACGCGGGCCCGCCGGCAAGCCGCGGCAGCCGCTTGCCGCGCGCAACGTGCGCCGCCAGTATCCTGCGGAAATGCCCCGGATCCTTGGCGTGGGTCAGCACGCCCGGGCGCGGCAGGTAGAAATCGTACAGGCGCGATACCCAGAACCGCAGCGCTCCCGCGCGCAGCATCGCCGGCCACGCCGCGCGCTCCGCGGCGGTAAACGCCCGCACCCTGCCATAGGCCTCCAGCAGCGCCGCCGCGCGCTCCTCGGCGAGACCGCCCCCCTCGAGCACGCACCAGTCGTTGACGGTGATCGCGACGTCGTAGAGCAGCGTGCCGGTGCAGGCAAAATAGAAATCGATCACGCCCGAAATCCTCCCGTTCTCGAACAGCACGTTGTCCCGGAACAGATCGGCATGGATGGCCCCGCGCGGCAGTCCTCGCAGGCTGAGGCGCGCCTGGAACCGCACCTCCTCGCGCAGCAATGCCGCGTCCTGCGCGCCGAGGAAGCGCACGACGCGGGGCATCGCCGGCGTCCACCACCTCGCCCCGCGTGGATTGTCCATCCTTCCGGCGTAGGAAGCGCCGGCGGCATGGATATTGGCAAGCATCGCGCCGGCCTGGGCGCATTGCCCCGCGGTGGGAGCGGCGACGTCCTTGCCGGGGAGAAAGGTGACGAGCGCCGCCGGCTTGCCGTTCAAGCGGCCGAGCAGCCTGCCCGCGCGGCTTGCGATCGGGCGCGGACACGGGATGCCGTGACCCGACAGGTGGGCCATCAGCCGCAGATAGAACGGCAGCTCGCGGGCCGAGAGCTTCTCGAACAGGGTGAGGACGAAGCGGCCCTGGGTGGTCGTGACGAAATAGTTGGTGTTCTCGATGCCGGCGGTTATGCCCTCGAGGCCGGTGAGGGTGCCGACGGAGTAATTCTTGAGCCAGGCGTTGAGCTGTTCGCGGGTGACGGTGGTGAAAACGGACATGCGGCTAGAAAGTGAAGATCACCCACATCGGGGGCCGCAGGCCGCTGTCGAAGTTGTCGTAGCGCACGAAGTTGCCGTCGCCCCGGTTGTCGACCAGGAAGTAGGGCCTGCCCGTGGCGGGCGTGATCTTGATCATGTAGAGCTTGCCGCCGATGCGGAACTCCTCGACGGTATCGGCGCCGCGCTTGAGGATGGTCACCTGCGGCTCGAGCGCCGGATCGAGCTCGTAGCCCGGCGGCGGTGGCGGCGGCTCCGGCAGCGGCTGCAGCTCGGGCGGCTTCGCCTGCTGGGCCGCCACCGGCAGCGCTGCCGCGAGCAGCAAGGCGGCGATGAATGAGCGCATCGACATATTCTGACATAATCCGTGCAGCGCCCACCCCGCCGCGGAAATCATGAAGACGCTGTTGCTCGTCGACGGCTCGTCCTACCTCTATCGCGCTTTCCACGCACTGCAACGCGCTGACCTGCGCAACCGGAAGGGCGAGCCGACCGGCGCGATCTACGGCGTGCTCAACATGCTGCGCCGGCTGCAGAAGGACTCCCCGGCCGATTACGCCGCCTGCGTCTTCGATGCGAAAGGCGGGACGTTCCGCGACGAGATGTACGCCGGGTACAAGGCCAACCGCCCGCCGATGCCGGACGATCTCGCCGCCCAGATCGCGCCCCTCAAGGAAGCCATCGCCACCCTGGGCTGGCCGCTGCTCGAGATCGAGGGGGTGGAGGCCGACGACGTGATCGGCACGCTCGCCCGGCGCGCCGAGCGCGAAGGCCTGCGCGTGATCATCGCCAGCGGCGACAAGGACCTTGCCCAGCTCGTGAATCCCGTCATCACGATCGAAAACGCCGATCCCGCAACCGGCAGGCGCGAAATACTCGACGAGGCGGGCGTCGAGAGCAAGTTCGGCGTCAAGCCCGAGCGCATGATCGACTATCTCACCCTGGTCGGCGACAGCGTGGACAACGTTCCGGGAGTGGAAAAGGTCGGGCCGAAAACCGCAGTCAAGTGGCTCACGCAGTACGGCACGCTCGACAACGTCGTGAAGCACGCATCCGAGATTCCCGGCGTGGTGGGGGAAAACCTGCGCAAAAGCCTCGACTGGCTGCCGAAGGCGCGCGCGCTCCTCACGATCAAGTGCGATGTCGACCTGCCCGTGGCACCCGGCGATCTGGCGCTGCGGCCGCGCGACCGGGCCAAGCTTGCCGAGCTGTTCGAGCGTTTCGACTTCAAATCCTGGCTGCGCGACTTGGAAGGGCGCGAAGCGGCCGTGGAAGCGAAGGAACCGCCGGCGCGCGCGCCTCAACTCGCTTCCGAGCCGTCAGCCGTCAGCCCTCAGTCGTCGCGCAATTACGAGACGGTCCTCACCGAAAAGCAGCTGGACGCCTGGCTGAAGAAGATCGGGAAGGCGGACCTGGTCGCGCTCGACACGGAGACCACGAGTCTCGATCCCCTGAAAGCGGAGTTGGTGGGGCTGTCGTTCGCGATCGAAGCGGGCGCAGCCGCGTACCTGCCACTTGCTCACCGGTATGCCGGGGCGCCGCAGCAGCTCGAGCGCGCGGCGGTGCTGGCGCGGATGAAGCCGTGGCTGGAAGATGCCCGGCGCCCGAAGCTCGGCCAGAACGCGAAATACGACATGCACGTGCTCGCCAACCAGGACATCCGGCTCGCGGGCGTCGCGCACGATACGCTGTTGCAGTCCTACGTGCTGGAAAGTCACCGCCCGCACGACATGGACAGCCTCGCGGAGCGCCACCTCGGGCTGAAGACCATCACCTATGACGAGGTTACGGGCAAGGGCGCGGGGCGCATCGGCTTTGAGCAGGTCACGGTGGAGCGCGCCACCGAGTACTCCGCCGAGGACGCCGACGTGACACTGCGGCTGCACCAGGCGCTGTACCCGCAGGTGCAGGCCGAGGAGAAGCTCGAGCGCATCTACCGCGAGGTGGAGCTGCCGCTCCTCTCGGTGCTCTTCACCATGGAACGCCACGGGGTGCTGCTCGACACCGGCCTGCTGCGGGACCTCTCGCGCGAGTTTGGCGAGAAGATGGCAGAGATCGAGGCGAAGGCGCACGCGCAGGCCGGCCAGCCGTTCAACATCAACTCGCCGAGGCAGATCCAGGAGATCCTGTTCGACCGGCAGGGGCTGAAGCCCGTCAAGAAGACCCCCTCGGGCCAGCCTTCGACCGACGAGGAGTCGCTCGAGGAGCTTGCGCTCGATCATCCTTTGCCGCGGCTCATCCTCGACTACCGCACGCTGGCCAAGTTGAAGTCCACCTATACCGACAAGCTGCCGGAGTCGATCCATCCGCAAACGGGGCGCGTGCATACCAACTACGGCCAGGCGGTCGCGGTGACGGGCCGGCTCGCGAGCAACGACCCCAACCTCCAGAACATTCCCATCCGCACCGCCGAAGGGCGCCGCATCCGGGAAGCGTTCATCGCGCCGCCGGGCAGCCGCATCGTGTCGGCTGACTATTCCCAGATCGAGCTGCGGATCATGGCCCACATCTCCCAGGACGCGAGCCTGCTCGCGGCGTTCGCCGCCGGGGAGGATGTCCACACCGCGACGGCGGCCGAGATCTTCGGCTTGAGCCCGAAGGCGGTGGGCGCGGAGCAGCGCCGCTACGCCAAGGTCATCAACTTCGGCCTGATCTACGGCATGTCGGCGTTCGGCCTGGCGCGCCAGCTCGGGCTGGAGCGCGCCGCCGCGCAACAGTACATGGACCGCTACTTCGCGCGCTATCCCGGCGTCGCGGACTACATGAAGCGCACGCGTGAGACGGCGCGCGAGACCGGATTCGTCGAAACGGTGTTCGGCCGCAGGCTGTGGCTGCCCGAAATCAAGAGCGGCAACCCCGCGCGCCGCCAGGGCGCCGAGCGCGCGGCGATCAACGCGCCGATGCAGGGCACGGCGGCCGACCTCATCAAGATGGCGATGATCGCGGTTGACCGCTGGCTCGCGGATCAGCAATTGAATTCCAGACTCATCCTGCAGGTGCACGACGAGCTCGTGCTGGAGGTGCCCGACGGCGAGCTCGAGCGCGTGAAGCGCGAGCTGCCGGCGCTCATGAGCGGCGTCGCGAAGCTCGCCGTGCCGCTCGCCGTGGACGTCGGGGCGGGCCCGAACTGGGACCAGGCGCACTGACACCGGTGACCGGTGACGAAATCCCCCCGCGCTGCGCGCGTCCCCCTTTGACAAAGGGGGAATAAGGGGGATTTTGTCTCCCCCCTTTGACAAAAGGGGGTAGGGGGGATTGCGCGACGAGCGAGGCGCTCATCGCATCGCGCCGAAGACCTTGCGCACGATGCTGGTCGTCGCTCCGGCAGGGTCCTGCCTGAACGCCTTTTCCTGCTCGCCGATCATGAAGTAGAGGCCGTCGAGCGCCTTCTGGGTGACGTAGCGCTCGATGCTCGCCTCGTCTTCCCTCACCAGGCCGAGCGCCGCACCCTGCTCGGCAAGAGCGTTGTATTGCTGCGCAAGGCCAACCCGGTCGGTCGCATGCTTGACGATCGGGAGAAAGCGCTGGGTGAGCTGCGTCCGCGTGGCGCGCTTGAAGTAGTCGGTGGCCGCAGTATCGCCGCCGGTCAGAACGCCCTTCGCATCCTGCACCGACATCTTCTTCACCGCGTCCGTGAGCAGCTGCTTGGCTTCAGGCACCGCCGCCTCCGCGGCGCGGTTCATCGTGAGGACCAGCTCGTCGGCCTGCCTTCTCATGCCGAACGCACGCAGGCCCCGCTCGACTCTCTGCAGCGACGGTGGCAACGGGATCTTGATCCGGGGATTTCCGAAGAATCCGTTCTCCACGCCGAGCCTGGCGACGGCGGCGAGGGAGCCATCGGTCAGCGCCTGCCTCAGTCCCCGCAGCGCTTCGGCCTGGGTGATGTCGTCGAGTCCCGCTGCGGCGTGGCTGGTGACGAGAAGTACTGCAATGCAACTCAGAAAACGCGTCATCTGAGCCGGGGAATCAGACCACCCCGGCCTCGTGCGCCTGGCGGTCCGCATGGTAGCTCGAGCGCACCAGCGGCCCGCAGGCCGCGTGCATGAAGCCCATCTCGTGCGCCTGGCGCGCAAATTCGTCGAACATGGCGGGCTCGACGTAGCGCGCAACCGGCAGGTGGTGGGTCGAAGGTTGCAGGTACTGGCCGATCGTCAGCATGCCCACCTGGTGCGCGCGCAGATCGCGCATCACCTCGAGGATCTCGTCATCGGTTTCGCCCAGGCCCACCATGAGCCCCGACTTGGTGGGCAGATGCGGAAACCGCGACTTGAAATCCAGCAGCAGCTTCAGCGAATGCGGGTAATCGGCCCCCGGGCGCGCCTGGCGGTAGAGTCGCCGGACGGTTTCGAGGTTGTGGTTCATGACGTCGGGCGGAGCGTCGGAGAGCGCATCCAATGCGAGCTCGAGCCGGCCGCGAAAATCGGGCACCAGCACCTCGATCCGGGTCTGCGGCGAGAGCGCGCGCACCGCGCGGATGCACGCGGCGAAGTGCATCGCGCCGCCATCGCGCAGGTCATCCCGATCGACGCTGGTGATGACCACGTACCTGAGCTTGAGCGCGGCAATCGTGCGGGCGAGATTCGCCGGCTCTTCGGCATCGGGCGGCAGCGGCCTGCCGTGCGCCACGTCGCAAAACGGGCAGCGGCGGGTGCAAAGATCCCCCAGGATCATGAAGGTCGCCGTGCCCTTGCCGAAGCACTCGCCGATATTGGGGCAGGTCGCTTCCTCGCACACCGTGTGCAGGCGATGCTCCCGCAGGATTCTCTTGATCTCCTGGAAGCGCTCGCTGTTTCCGAGGCGCACGCGAATCCAGTCCGGTTTCGCGAGCGGCGCGGCGGGCACCACCTTGACCGGGATGCGCGCGGTCTTCAGCCGGCCCTTCTGTTTTTCTCCCACCGCGCTCATGGGAGCCTCTCCAATACCGCCCGGACGAGCTTCCCGCCCAGGACTTCCGGGGTTTCCGTGATGCCGAGGCTGCGCGCGTGCGTCACCGCCAGCCCCGGGTGGCCGCACGGGTCGATGGCATGAAACGGAGAGAGATCCATGTCCACGTTGAACGCCAGGCCGTGGTAGCAGCAGCCGTCGCGGATGCGCAGCCCCAGCGCGGCGATCTTGGCGCCGTTGACGTATACCCCCGGCGCCTCGACGCGCCCCTCGGCCGCCACGCCGCAGGCGGCGAGCAGGTCGATCACGGACAGCTCCAGCAGCCGGACCAGCGGCCGCACCGTCAGGCCGCGGCGCCGCAGGTCGAGCAGGGTGTAGACCACGACCTGGCCCGGACCGTGGTAGGTGACCTGGCCGCCACGATCGGTCCGCACCACGGCTATGCCGTTTGCAGCGCGCGGCAGGTGCTCCGCCCGGCCCGCGACGCCCAGCGTGTAAACCGGCGGATGCTCGAGCAGCCAGATCTCATCCGCGGCATCCGCAGCGCGCTCCGAGGAGAACTTCTGCATCGCGCGCCAGGTTGGCTCGTATTCCACGCGACCCAGGCGCCGCAGGCGCACTTCGGGCGCAGGCTTGCGCCCCAGGGTCGCCGCGTCGACTGCGATGCTGGTTACAGACATGTCGGTTCTGGCAAGATAATCCTTACGGTAGCACAATGCCAATCCCCGGACGGTGCACCGCATGAATCGAGCATCATGAACGGATATTCCCTGCTCTTCGCGGCGCTGGCACTGGCGGTCGGTGCCGCCACGGCCCAGCCCCCCGATACCTACGCAACCGATCTCGGGCGCGTCTACGGCGGCTACCAGCGGATGCTCGCCCTGAAGGAGGCGTGTGATACGGCGCTTCCCGCCGCGCGCGCCGCCAACGGCAAGGCGTTCGCGCTCTGGCAGGCGCAGCACCAGTCGCTGATCGAGGACCTGGAGCGTCGCGTCAAGTCGATGGTACTCGCCGCATCCAGCGACAAGGACGATTACGTGCGCAACATCGGCAAGTACGAGGGCGCGATACTCCTGGAGCGGAAGGAATACCGCGATACGCTGCTCGGCCTGGGCAAGGAGGAATTGCGCGACCAGTGCCAGCGCATGCCGGAATCGCTGAATAGCCCCGCCGCGGACTTCGCCCAGATCTACGCGGCCGAGCTGGCGACGATACGAAAGCGCAAGTGAGCGCCGAGCAATCGATCCGGCCTGGTGCAGGGCGCATGGTTGCCGCGGTGATGGCCGCCTGGCTCGTTGGCCTGGTTGCGTCCGGCATCGCACCGTACGACCGCGCCACGTGGGTGCTGGAGGTTGCGCCGGTGCTGATCGCCGCGCCGCTCCTGCTCGCGACACGCGAAAGATTTCCGTTCACCAGGCTGGCGTACGGTCTTATCTGCGTCCATGGGCTGATCCTGATGCTGGGCGCCGCGTACACCTATGCCCAGGTCCCGGTCGGCTACTGGGTCCAGGAGTGGCTCGGGTTCGAGCGCAACCCGTACGACCGCTTCGGGCACCTCGCGCAGGGATTCATTCCCGCCATCGTCGCGCGCGAGGTCCTGATCCGCACATTCAGGCTGGCGCCCGGTGGATTTCTGTTCTTCGTCACCACCTGCATCGCACTGGCGTTGAGCGCCGTCTACGAGATGATCGAATGGTGGGCCGCGCTCGCGCTGGGGCAGGGCGCGGACCATTTCCTGGGCACCCAGGGCGACGAGTGGGACACCCAGTGGGACATGTTCCTCGCGCTGGTGGGAGCGACGATGTCGCAGTTGCTCCTCGCGCGCGTGCACGACCGGGAGATTCAGGCTCTGCGAGGTTGACGCAGCGGGCGCAATGCTACAATCGGGTCGGAATTCGACCGCAGGAGAGAACGAATGGGAAAGGGTGACCAGCGCACGCGCCGCGGCAAGCTGTTCCGCGGCAGTTACGGAAAGACGCGGCCGGGAAGAATCAAAAAGAAGAAGGCATCCAAGAAGCAGTGACCGGTGAACAGTGACCGGCACGCGGAATGGTGCCGTCTCGAGTCACGGTCTTCAGAGCACCATGACCACCATCGGGTGGTCGCACAGCTCGCGGTAGAGGCGGTCGAGCTGCTCACGCGAAGTGGCGCGGACCACGCAGGTGAGGCTCAGGTACTTGCCGCGCTTGCTCGACCGCATTTCCATCGCCGCGCCGTCGAACTCCGGCGCGTGGCGCCGGACGATGTCGAGGATCGCCTGGGCGAAACCCGCCCGCGTGTGCCCGAGGACCTTGATCGGGAATTCGCAGGGATATTCGGCGAGCTGCGTGTCGGCGATCATGCGTCCACGTCAGACACGGCATCGCTCATGCCGCCACCTCAGACACGGCATCGTAATTGAGGAGACAGCGCGTCGGTGGCCCTGCGCCCTGGCCCGCTCATGCCGCTTGCCTCATCACCTTGCGCTTGAATTCCTGGAACGCCTGGTGGAGCGTCCGGAACACAGGACCCGGCCTGCCGCCGCCGACTGCTTTGCCGTCGAGCGTGGCCACCGCCAGCACCTCCTTGCTCGATGACGTTACCCAGAGCTCGTCGGCGCTCCTGACTTCCTGCTCGGGAATCGCGCGCAGCTCGACCGCGATGCCTTTCGCCGCGGCCAGCTCGAGCACCACGTCGTAGGTGATGCCGGGCAGGATCAGGTGGTTCTTCGGCGGCCCGAGCAGCTTGCCGTTCCTGACCACGAACACATTGCTTGCCGAAGCTTCGGTGAGGCAGCCGTCACGGAACAGGACTACTTCCACCGCGCCGGCCTCGGCCGCGAGCTGCCGCAGCAGGCAGTTGGCGAGCAGCGACACCGACTTCACGTCGCATTTCAGCCACCGGTAATCGGTCGCCGTGATGCAGGGCACGCCCTGCTCGACCTGCTCTCTCGGGGGCGTCACCAGGGGGCTCGACATCATGAACACCGTCGGCTTTGCGCCGCTCGGGAAGGCGTGGTCGCGCTTCGCCACGCCGCGTGTCACCTGCAGGTACACCGACTGGTCCTCGCCCGCGTGGCGCGCGACGAGATCGTTTACCAGCCGCGTCCAGTCCGAATCGGTCATCGGATTGCCGAGCCGGATCGCATCCAGGCTGCGCTGCAGGCGCCGGAGGTGCTCGGGCAGCCGGAACGGGCGCCGCGAATAGACCGGAATCACCTCGTAGACGCCGTCGCCGAAAATGAAGCCGCGGTCGAGCACCGGGATACGCGCCTCGGCGAGGGGCAGGAATTCGCCGTTCAAATACGCCGTATCGCTCATCGTCAGCCTCGCGCGGTGGTGCCGGGGAATCGACGTTTCAAGTTTAGAGCCTATCTCAATAATAGGCACGTGTGCGACGGAGGCGAGGTGGGATGCAGCTTTAGGAGGATAGCCCGCAGCAATATGTCGATATTGCAAGGGCTACCGACAACAAGATGCGCGCAGATCGCCCCGTCCCTTCGGGTTGCGGCCAGGACGGGCGTCTGCTTTGTTGCCCGGCTTGACCATATCGACATATGGCCTGCGCCGTGCGCCTCGCATCCATCCCGTCCTGGCCACAACGCATCACGCGCCTATTATTGAGACAGGCTCTCCACTTCGCAGCCGCAACGGGATCAGCGGAAGATGAGCCGCAACGCGTCCCAGCCGCGCCCGAGGACGCCCGCCATCGGCACGCTGTCGAGCGCCACCACCGGGACCTCGCGATACGGCTTGTCGTCGAGCGTGAGCTTCAACGTGCCGATCCGCTGCCCGGCCCGGATCGGGGCGAGCAGCGGCTGCGCGCTCTCGACGCGCGCCCGCAGCTTCTCGCCCTGGCCTCGCGGCAGGGCGAGGTAAAGGTCCGCAAGAAAGCCTGCGCCCACGCTGTTGGCGGCGCCCTTGAACACTTCCAGCGTGATCACGGGCTCCCTGCCGGGATAGAGGCGGATGCTGTCGTAGGAGCGAAATCCGTAATTGAGCAGCTTCTGGCTCTCGATCGCCCGGGCCGCCTCGCTCGCCGCGCCCAGCACGACGGAAACTAGCCTGCGCTCGCCGCGCTTGCCCGAGCTCACCATGCAATAGCCGGCGTTCTCGGTGTAGCCGGTCTTCATGCCGTCCACCGTCGGATCGGCCCACAGCAGGCGGTTGCGGTTGGCCTGCGTGATGTTGTTGTAGCGGTACTCCCGCTGCGAATAGAGGGCGTAGCGCCCCGGGAAATCACGGATGACGGCCGCGGCAAGCTCGGCGAGGTCGCGCCCGGTGGAATAGTGCTGCGGGTGCGGCAGCCCGGTCGAATTGGCGAAATGCGTGTCCGCCAGTCCCAGCCGGCGCGCCTCGCGGTTCATCATGGCCGCGAACGCCTCCTCGCTGCCGGCGATCGCCTCGGCGAGCGCGATGCTGGCGTCGTTGCCGGATTGCACGACCATGCCCTGGATCAGCTCCGCGACGGTGACCGGCTTCCTCGGCTCGATGAACATGCGCGAGCC
>Ga0214471_10001681_pt1 | contig 17477 bp, 15 predicted proteins | sample RVTome_5_FD_207665 | JGI IMG/M metagenome (GOLD analysis project Ga0214471, IMG submission 207665) | Soil microbial communities from uranium-contaminated site in the Upper Colorado River Basin, Wyoming, United States - RVT142D155 | ecosystem: Environmental > Terrestrial > Soil > Contaminated >... | reverse complement strand
GCGGTCAGCGCGGCAGTTGCCTTGGGCTTGGCAGCGCTTATTCTGTCTGGCACGAGGGGAGCGTGGGTTGGTTTGGGATTAGGGCTTGCGGTGTTTTTCGGTTCTGTTCTTTTCTTTGCTGGGGCGAACAGGCGCCTCGTTTTGAAAATCGGCGTTTTTGTTCTGCTGGGGCTTGTGCTGGCGGGAATTGTGTTGGTGAGCATTCCCGCGGCGCAGGAGTGGAGGATTATTCAGCGTGCGACTCATTTTCCGATCGGAGAACTGCAGTCGCGGCTCGTAGGGTGGACCGTGGCTTTTGACGCGTTCAAAGAGCGGCCATTGTTCGGATGGGGTCCGGAGTCTTTTGTCATCTTGTTCGACAAGTTTTTTAAGCCAGAATACGTGATCGCCATAGGAGAGAATACGTTTTTTGATCGGGCGCACAACCAGCCTTTGCACTTGCTTGCGACGGTCGGGCTCGTGGGGGGGGGCGCTTACCTCTTCATTTTTTTCGCGTTTGGCTGGCTTGCGTGGAAAAACCGGGCAAGGATGAGGCATCCGTTCGCGGTTTTCGCTATCTGGGCATTTTTGGCGGGTTCGTTTACGCAAAATCTTTTCGCGTTTGACACGATATCAACATTGATTTTGTTCTTTCTGCTTGCGGCGTTCGTGCACGCGGGCAGAGAAACCCGGGCAGAGAAACCTGGTTTCACACACAGGCTTCAAACACAGCGTGGGTTTAGTTTATTTCTTTTGTTTTCCTATCTCATTTTTGCCCTCACCCTTCTGTGGCAAATAAACATTAAGCCCATGCACGCGGCCCTTCTTATTGTGCGAGGCGCAAGGGCAGAGCAGACAGACGCGTCGCGGTCGCTTGCCACGTACAAACAAGCGCTTTCGCAAAAAACGGTGTACGATACCTCTTTTCGCGTTGCCGTGGTGGACCGTCTTGTCCGGCGTTTTGATGACGAAAAGAGTCCGGAGATGAAAAAAGAAATGGCAGAGATGTTAGCTGGATTGAAACCGCAAATAGAGCGTGATTTGGGAAAGCTTCCGCGTGCGCACGCTTCGGGCTACGAACTGTTGTTCGGCATAAACGAAAAAATTTATATGTACAGCGGCAACACGGCGTATCTTCTTGACATGGAACGAGTAGCAAAAGAAGCCATTGCGCTCAATCCGCGGACGCCGCGCTTTTATCACTTGTCTGGGCGTACTGCTATACTCAAGGGCGATTATGAACGCGGCGAAGCGCTGCATTTGGCAGGATACGAACTCACGCCCAGGCGTCATCAGGACGCGTTTGAATACTATTTTCAGGCAGGGCTTTCCTACCAGAAGGCAGGCGACCGAGCGAAATCTTCCGCGTACCTCAAAGCGGCGTTGGAGGAGCGATATATACTGCGCAAAGAAAATTCCTCGGCGCCCTACACCGCAAGCGAAATGATTTTTGCCGCGAAAGTGGCGGCGCAGTTCTGCGAGCTTGGAGATGTGGGCACGTGCCTTGCGTTGTTTGAGAAAGCAAAAGAAGCGTATCCTGCCGACCGCGAGCTTTTTCAGGGATACATTGATACGATTCACAAGCAATTGGCGGAATAGTGGCACTCTGTGGATAACTTTATTTTGCGGTACTCTATTGTCTGGCGTATAATTACATAATATGAAATTTTTTCTCGCAAGCGTAACAATACTCGTGTGGGCCGGAATGGGCGTGTGGTTGCACGCGCAAGCCGACGCTACGGTGTCGGCGACCGTCACGGTGCAGTCGCTTTCAGTGGCGGTAAGCGATGGTAGTGTTGCTTATGACGTGCTTGCCGCCGGCGCCACGCAAGACACGTTTACTTTGGGTGCCGCTGATCGGCAAGAGGTGAGCAACGACGGCAACGACACGATAAACGTGGAAATTAGGGGAGCAACCACCGATTCGTGGGATCTTGTGCCAACAGGCGGGAGTTTAAGCGAGGAGTTTGTGCATCGGTTCGCGTCAGACGATTCCGGCGCCGCCCTGCAGGCGTTGACCAACTCAAACACGCTGTTTAAGGATAGCTTGGCTACTTCAGCCACGCATGCTCTTGATTTGGAGATTGAGGTGCCCACGACCACGACCGAGACCGGCCTTCAGACCGCTGATATAACACTTGTGGCGGTGCAGCCTTAATTTCTTTCTCTTATGCCTTTCTTCCGCAAGCATAGGGTGATGCGCAATTTTGGATTAGGATTATTTTTTTTGACGGCTGTTTTAATCTCTTTTCCAGACTTAGCCGTAGCAAAAATCGGCGTGGGCGTAAGCACCGGCAAAATACGGGTGGACGAGTCCTTGAAAGCCGGAGGAGTGTACGAACTCCCTCCGCTGGTGGTTATTAATACCGGAGACGAGCCGTCTTCCTATAGTGTGGGTGTGGAGTACCGCGCCAATCAGCCCGAAATTCGGCCGGAACGCGCGTGGTTTCGTTTTACTCCCGAAACTTTCCAGTTGGAGCCCGGCAAGGCGCAAAAGGTTAACATCCAGCTTACCTTGCCCGTAAAAACCCCGCCCGGGGATTATTTTGCGTATTTGGAAGGCCGGCCGGTGTACGGGGAACGCGAGGGGAGTACGCGTATTGGAATTGCGGCGGCGGCAAAGCTCAATTTTACGGTTGCTCCGGCAAACTTTTTGCAGGGAGTGTATTGGCGCGCCTTGCATTTTTGGAACAAATTCACTCCGTGGACATACGTTGCGCTTGTGATTTTGGCGGGAGCAGCGTTGTTAGTGGTGGTCCGCAGATTTTTCTCTTTCAATATCGGAGTGCGCAAAAAAGCAGCCGAGATTCCTGTTGCGGAAGTTGAGGAGACGAAGCCCAAAAAGCCCGTTCGAAAGCGCGTACCCCGAAAAACTCAAAAGGCAAAAAAGAATGAATAATGCGTATCACCACTTGTATAGCAATCCTTTTCGTTTTGGCAGCCGTCCCATCTGCGCTTGCTCAAGAGGCGAGTATTGAAAGCACGGTTACTATTTCTGTTTGCGGGAATGATACACGGGAAGTCGACGAGGAGTGCGATGGCACTGACTTTACAGGCGAAAGTTGCACCAGCAAAGGATTTACCGGCGGCACGCTTGCGTGCACCTCTGCCTGCGAGTTTGACACGTCGAGCTGTACCACGACGACAAGTTCGGACGGGGGAGGAGGCGGCGGAGGAGGGGGTGGCGGTGGAGGTACCGCGATCACCACCGTGTCTGACACTGCGGTAAGGTTCACGGGCCGGGCGTATCCGGGCAGTACCGTTACCGTGCTCAAAGACGCGCAGGTTGCCGGCTCCACGATAGCGGGCGGCGACGCGAATTTCTCCGTTACCTTGGGCGGGCTTTCAGCCGGCGCCTATATTTTCTCTTTGTACGTGGAAGATCGGGAAGGCCGTCGGTCTTCGCTTTTAACCTTTCCGGTGAGCGTTACAGCCGGCGTAACCACCACGGTGAGCGGCGTGTTCATCGCTCCCACTATTGCAACGGATAAAGTTGAGGTAAGGCGAGGCGACAGCGTCGTGATTTTCGGCCAGACCGTGCCGCAATCGGACGTGCTCATTGTGGTGAGCTCCGAGCAAGAATTTTTCGTGCGGACTATCGCCGATACCGCGGGAGCGTATCTCAACCGGTTTGACAGTTCGCTTTTGGAAATGGGACAGCATTATACCAAGTCCAAGGCAACCATAGGCAATGTGGACGCGTCCGGATTCTCTCCCTCAATAAGTTTTCGGGTTGGCGCGCAAAACGTGTCTGCAGAGCAGCCTAAGAAAATAGAGAAAGGCGATATGAACAGCGATAACCGCGTGAATCTCGTGGATTTTTCCATTATGGCTTATTGGTATCGGCGCGCCGGCCCTCCGACGAATATTGATCTTAACGGCGACGGCCAGGTAAATCTGGTGGACTTTAGCATAATGGCGTTTTATTGGACCGGATAATCAAATCCCAATGACCAAAATCTCAATGTTCCTGCTCGCATTGTTTCTCGTGCTGCCTGTTGGCGCGGAGGCGGCAGAGATTTTCTTTGAGGCCGAAACGAATGAGATCGCGCCCGGCCAGCAGTTTCGCGTGGACGTTCTGCTCGACCCAGAAGGTGAAACGCTGAACGCGGTGCAAGGCGAGCTGGTTTTTCCCGCAGAGTTCGTGGAAATTCGGGAAATACGGGATGGCGGCTCGATTGTAAGCCTTTGGGTGGAGAGGCTCGCTCTTGTCGGGGAGAGCCGTGTGCGGTTCGCGGGTGTGATGCCCGGTGGGTTTGCGGGCGTATTGAGCCCGCATTATGAGGGCGTGCGAGCCGGTCTGCTCTTTACACTAGTCGTGGAAGGAAGGCGGGAAGGCGCGGGAGAATTTCGCTTTGCCGAGGCCGAGGCCCTTTTGCACGACGGGCAAGGAATCAGGGCGGAATTATCAATGATCAATTTTCAATTTTCAATATCCGATCAGGTTTCAGGTTTCACGTTTCAAGTTTCAGGAGAGGAGGATACCACGCCGCCGGAAGCGTTTGAGCCGCAGATCGCGCGGGATCCGAGCTTGTTTGCAGGCAAATGGTTTTTGGTGTTCGCGGCGCAAGATAAAGGGTTTGGCATAAGCCATTACGAAGTGTGCGAGGGATGGCGCCGGTGCGAAAAGGCGGAAAGCCCGTATCTATTGAAGAACCAGCGGCTCAACGAGAAGATTACAGTGAAGGCGATTGATAAGGCTGGCAACGAGCGCGTCGTGGAACTCGCGCCGAGTTTTCCCCAAAAGTGGTATGAAAACGCTTTGGCATGGGGTATACTGATGGTAATAGTCATTGTTACTGTGTTTGCGTTTTGGAGGATATGGCGAAAACCGAAGCGATTCAACGCGTAAAGATATTTCTCGTTCGGGAAAAACGTTTGTTCGCGGTTGCGGCCGTGGCCCTGGGGATTTCGGTTTTGCTTTTTGCCGTATTGGGATCTGCCCTTTTCTGGTTTCAACAGCGCCAAGCCGCCCAGCAGGTAGAAGTCGTCAACACTGCTCTCTCGCAGGAAACTTCGCGGCTTCTCGAAGCGGCAAAAGAAATGGACGAGCGCCGCGTGTTCGATGCCTATATCCAAGAGCGCGACATTCTCAATCTTATTTCTCTTGCCACGGACGAACGCACCAAGCGCGGCATCGGCGGCATTTTGGTGGCGGACAAAAACGGCATTGTGCTCACGCGAACGCGCGTGGTATCCCAGCGGGGCGACTATATTTTTCATACCACCGCGTGGGGTCGCGAGCTTGCCCAGGGCAAAGAGGTGGCGACCGTGGAAAAAGGGGGCGCGTGGCCGCTTATCGTAACGGGCGCCGTGCCCTTAGTGCGTGAGGGTTCTGTTGCGGGCGCGATTGTGGCGGCTCACTTAGTGGACAACGAGTACGCGAGCCGCTTTGCCGAACGCCACCTGCCCGCGGGCGTCAAACTCGCGTTTTATTCAAGAGAAGAGGGTATTGTCGGGAATAACTTTCACGATGAGCAAACAGAGCGCATTCTTTCTTCATATTTCAACACAGGGTCAAACTGGATACAAAATGGCCGGACCGGAGAAACATTCAATATCGCGGGCCAGCAGTACTTCGTGAGTAATCTCGCATTTCCCGGCATTGAGACGAGCCCGGGCGGCGTACTCGTGTTTTCTCCCTTCAGGGCGTTTTGGCAGAAAAGCCTTATTAAACTCTCGGAGCCGCGTTTCACGATTTACAACTCTACCATGCGCCTGGAGCCGTCTTCCGGGATCCTGGACCGGGAGTTTGAGCACCGCGTCGCAATCGAGATCCTCACGGGAGGCGAGCCGATCAACGCGGCCGAAGCAACTTTGCTGTACGATCCCGCGAAAATCCGCGTTGCAGACATTATTACTACCCGCTCGTTTTGCTCTGAAGACACGTTCCTCGAAAAATCCATAGACAACGAAAGCGGGCGGGTGCGCGTTGCCTGCGTTGCGCCGGGTTCCGGGTTTTCCAACGGGGTTGCCATTGCAGCCGAACTTCTTATTCAGCCTTTAGCAGAAGGGAGATTTGAGCTTTTATTCGGCGAAGACACCAAAGTTTTGGCTCACGACGGGCTTGGGACCAACGTTCTGCGTCAAGCCACAGACGGAAGCTACCAAGTCGCGGTTCAGCCGCGCCCCGGAGAAGAACATATTCCACAACTTTTGGTATTTTCGCCCTCGCATCCCAACCCCGCGAGGTGGTATAATAAAAACGCGGTACGGTTCACTTGGCTGGCGAAAGAGGGACACGGGTATCGCTACGAATTCGGCGAACCCGGACAAGAGCCGCTGGAGGCGGGCGAGATTGCCGGAGCAAACGAATTGCGTTTTACTGTGGAGAAAGACGGAATCTACGAATTGAAGATTGCGTCTACGGTCTATCCCGTGAAGATAGACACGACTCCGCCTTCCGCTCCAACGATCCGTGCGAGCGCGAGCGCGGTGCGAGCAGGGGAAGTGATTCGCTTTGAGTTTGAGGCAGCAGACGCGTTGAGCGGGCTCCAGCCTACGTTTTACCTGCGCCAGGACGGCAGCCTTTTGCTTCCGGTAGGAAAGCGTTTCGACACCGCGTTTCAAAAGCCGGGAATATATACGATTACCGTGCGCGTATTCGACAACGCGGGAAATTTTAGCGACAGCACGCAGGAAATTATCGTTCGAAAATGATTAAAATTTCTTTTTTTTACTTTCTTTTTTCTCTCGGTTTTTTCGCTTTACATGCGAGTGCCGCGAATGCCGCGACTTTGTACGTGAGCCCAGCGTCAGGCGCGTACGGAGTGGGCCAAACGTTTACCGCCGCCGTGTACGTGAACAGCGCCGAGCAGGCGATGAACGCGGCTTCCGGCGTGGTCTCGTTTCCCGCAGACAAGCTCAACGTGATTTCGCTGACCAAAGACGGGTCTGTCATGAGCTTGTGGGTGGAGGAGCCCTCGTTTTCCAACGCGGCAGGCATCGTGAACTTTGAGGGAATCGTGCTGAACCCCGGGTTCCAGGGTTCTTCGGGTAAGGTGCTGAACATTATCTTTCGAAACACAGCGGCAGGCACGGCTCCCGTCACGTTTTCTTCGGGCGCGGTGCTGGCGAACGACGGAAGAGGCACGAACATTCTTTCCTCGCTGGGATCTGCTTCTTATACGATTACGCTTTCCTCCTCGCTTGCCCAGCCTACCCCTGTTTCTCCTGTTGCCCTCGACGCGGCCGCGCCTTCGACGCGGCTTCACGTCACGCTTCTTGAGCGGGAAGACTCCACCGATCCCATAGGCCGGTTTCGCTTTGAAGTCGCGAACGCGGCCGCCGACATTGATTTCTATGAAGTGCGTTTGGACGGAAAAGGATTGCGCGAATGGAGGGATGACGGAACCGGAGTGTATGAAACGCCTGCTTTGGATCCCGGCTTCTACACGTTGTTCGTGAGGGCAGTGGACAAAGAGGGCAATTCCGTGGTGAATTCGGCAGAGTTTGAAATTTTACCCTTACGGTCTCCCCGTATTGTCGCGTATCCGCCGAGAATAGAAAGTGGCTATCCGCTTGAGTTGACGGGGGAAACTGATTACCCAAACGCGCGGGCAATAGTTTGGCTTCAATCAGATCAGATGGCCGAGGCTCGAAGCTATGAACTGTCAACCGACAAGAGCGGCGTTTTCCGTTTGGTTGTTTCAGAGAGCTTGGAAAAAGGGGTATGGAGCATTTGGGCGGTTGCGCAGGACGCGAGAGGGGCAAAAAGCCTTCCGTCCGCCAAGGTGCAGGCGCTGGTGGAATCCTCGCCGTTTGTAAAGTTCGGCACGCGCGCCGTTACGTTTCTTGCCGTGCTTATCCCTTTGGTTGCCTTGGTCGCTCTTTTGGCGCTTCTCTTCTTGTGGAGCAGGTACGGCATTATGCAAATCAAAAAACGCCTGCGCAAAGAGACGCGCGAAGCGGAAAGCGCGCTGGAAAAGGCGTTTGCCTCTTTGCGCCAAGAGATGAGAACAGAGGTGCAAAAGCTCGAGGTCGCGCAAACGAAGCGCACGCTTACCAAAGAGGAAGACCGGCTTATCGCCCGCCTCAAAAGGAGCATGGAGAAAGCGGAGAAAGAAGTGGGCAAAGAGATTAAAGATATTGAAAAAGAACTGAAGTAGCGGTAGGGCGGGGAAAAGAATATTCAACCCCTTTGTATTAGTTGCAATGCAAAAAAGAGAGACCAAAAAAACTGAAGAAGATAAGATAATAGTTGCGGTATCGGGAGGATGGGATCCAATCCACATTGGGCATGTGCGGCTTTTCCAAGAAGCAAAAAAGTTGGGCGATGAACTCGTGGTTATCCTGAACAACGACAATTGGCTGCTAAAAAAGAAAGGGTATGTGTTTATGCCGCAGGAAGAACGGGAAGAGATTTTACTTGCTTTGCAGGTGGTTGACCGGGTTGTGGTTACCAGGCATCCCGTAGACCCCCAAGATATGAGCGTACGCCAGGAATTGCTGGAGCTTCGGCCGCATATTTTTGCCAACGGGGGCGACCGCAAAGAAGACAACGTGCCAGAGGTGGCGGTTTGCAGTGAAATGGGCTGCAAGATGGCGTTCAATACGGGCGAGGGCGGAAAAGTGCAGTCTTCCTCTTGGCTTGTAGAAAAGTATAGAAAGCAACATGGAGCTGAAACTGGATAAGGGGGCAAAGGCCCTGGTAATCGTTGCCCACCCGGACGATGAAACTATCTGGATGGGCGGGACCCTGGCAAGGTTTCGGGAGGTAGAATGGACGATTTTCGCGCTTTGTCGCGAATCGGATGCGGACCGCATGCCCAAATTCATGAACGTCGCGAAGTATTACGGCGCCCGCGGCATTATCTGCGACCTGGAAGACGAGGATATTATGAACGTCGAACAAAGCGTTCTGGAAGTTCAAAAGATAACCGGAAAACGGCTCAAGCCCAAGAACTTTGATTATCTTTTTGTTCACGCGGCAAACGGAGAATACGGACACCCGCGCCACATTGGCGCGCATTTGGGCATAATAAAACTTCTGAAAGCGAAAGAACTGCGGGTAAAGCAGGCATTCTGTTTTGCTTACTATGCGGATAAGCGAAAAAAAGTATATAATGCCCCAAAAGCGGAGCTGGCCGTTTCGCTGACCGAAAAAGAGTGGCAGGCGAAAAGAAACGTGGTAAAAAAAATGTACGGTTTTAACCGCAAGTCTTTTGAGAATGTCAGTTGTTTGCGGATTGAAACATTTTCTCGCATATGAAAATCCTTTTTCTGTTTGAATATCCGTCAACGGGCGGAAGCATGTCCACCCAGGCAGAGTTGCTCTTTCGGGGGTTACAAGAACACGGCGTCCAGTGTATTCCGGCCCACTACGAACATCGAAAAAAAGAGAAAGAATGGCTTTACAAAACGTTTCGGCCCGACGTTGTGCTTGGGATAGGCTGGTGGGTGGATACCCCCACGATTATAACCGAGCCTCAACGATACGGCTTACAACCCGTGCCATGGCTTTTGGCAGACGGCTGGGTCGCCAATTATCATTCTGAATTAAGTTCGCTTCCTCTGGTCTTCACCACGTCCTCCTGGGTAAAAGAAACATACGCGAGGGACGGTGTGGAAACAAAGAACTTTGAAGTCCTTCATGTAAGCGTGGACCCGAATCTGTTTCGACCAATTCCCAAATCCCACCCCGGAGTCCAGGAAATCAGGAACATGTTCGGAGTGGCGGAACACGAAAAAATGATTCTCACGGTGGGAGGGGATGTTACCTCAAAAGGCGCCCAGGAAATTATTCGCGCGTTGGGACAAATTGACAAACAATACCCGAACTGGAAATATGTGTGCAAAGCAACGGACAGCGACCGCGCGTACAACCACCACCAGGAAGAACTGGCTGTAATGGACGAAGCGGGCATTGATAAAAGCAAAGTGATCTATGCGGATGATGATTTCACGCACGATCAGTTTATGCCGTATTTACTGAACGCGTGCGATATCTACGCCGCGCCGAGCCGGCTCGAAGGATTTGGCATGCTTCAATTGGAAGCCATGGCCTGCGGCGCGCCCGTGATATCTATTGACGCCATGGGGCCAAAAGACACCGTTATTCACGGCGAAACCGGTTTTCTCGCGAAAGTAGGTTCGACCGTAGATTTAACCGAAGAATGGGTAAACGAAGAAATGGGATTTGAAGAACCTTTTAAGATGGAATTCGCGAAACCAAAAACATTGGCTTACCACGCGGACGTCGACGACCTCGCCAAGCATCTTTTGCGACTCCTTACGGATGACGCGCTCGCCAAACGCATGGGAGAGCGAGGCGTCGAACACGCAAGAAAGAACTTCCATTACAATGTCCTTGCAAAAAGGTGCGTTGGCCTTTTGCAAGAGAAACTTCACATTACGTAAATGCTTACTATCAGCGTCAAAAAGTATCAAGGAAACCCCATTCTGAAAGCGCGGGTCCAAGAAAACAGCTTTGAAAAGAGTTGCGTGTACAATCCGGCCGCAATCGTAAAAGATGAAAGGGTGTATTTGCTCTATCGCGCGGAAGAAGGATATTATGTGAGTTATAACTCGCGCATTGCGCTCGCCACAAGCGCCGATGGATTTTCGCTTGCCAGATACCAGGAGAACCCAGTTGTAGATATTGATCCCAATCGGCCAGAAGAAGCACGGGGTTGCGAGGATCCCCGAGTTATCCAACTGGAGGACGGCCGCTACTTTATGACCTACACGGCGTATGCGGGAATGGATGAGCGTGGCCATATAATAACGCTTGCCGGCGCTTTCTCGAGCGATCTTATCAACTGGGAGAAGATTGGCCGATTGGTGCCCGGGCGCGAAAAAGCTGGCGCGGTTATCCAAGAGCAGTATTACCAGGGGAAATACGTGATGTATTTTGGCGAAGGCGTGGTGAAAATCGCTTTTTCTAAAGATCTTCGAAATTGGGAAGCGCAAGAAAAACCTGTGCTAGAACCGCGAGAGGGATTTTTTGACAGTCATTTAGTAGAGGGCGGGCCGCCGCCGATCGTTACCGATGAAGGCATTGTGATGATATACAATAGTTCAAACGGAGTATCCTACCAGCCAGGGTTTGCCGTGTTCGATAAAGACGATCCGGCAAAACTTTTGTATCGTTCAGACAAGCCAATTATGGAACCCACCGAGTACTGGGAAATGTATGGGAAAGTAAACGCTGTGGTATTTACGAATGCCTTGGTGAACTTCAAAGGGAAATGGCTCTTGTATTACGGGGGAGCCGACAAATCCGTTGGCGTGGCAGAGCTGAAGTTCGAAGCTTGAAAGAAAGCGAAATTTATGCTAGGATTGGAAGACTTGGGTAAGATATGGAGGGAAAAGATAATGCCAGAAGTAGGGAGTCCTCTCGATATTATTCAACGGGTGCGCGAGGATACGGCTCTTTTTGAAGATCCGCTACCTTGGTACCTTAAGCCTTGTAGTGCAGAAGAAGTTGGAAGGGTTTCTCATGTGGAGGATCCGATTGAATTTGCCGCAGAAGTATACAACCTCGTGCGGCGAGTGGAAGCCGCCGCTGCAAAACACGCACACGAGGATGAACCTCGCGTGCGTGAGGCTGCGGAAATGGTGATGGGTCTTGAATATCCTATTAGAGCAATGGAAGCTCAGATTCAAACGATACCTGCACAAAACACACTTGAAGAAGCAGGGAAGGCATACTTACTGGATCGTTTCCTGTGGGCGCAGGGTATTCTGAATGATCGTCTCGAAGAGTGGGGATACTAGTTTACTGACAAATATGGCAGGTGCCATAAACGTCAACAAGGCGGGCGGGAGAATTCGAACATTAGAATAATTCTCGCCCGCTTTTTCTTTGTAGCACAAAATCCTTGAGGTACCTGGAAACAGCGATCGCATGACCCAGGTACCTTACCCGCCTGATATGTCATTAATCCAAGCGATCGCGGGAGTTATCGACCTGTTAGAAATAGGGGACGGATTTGCGGGAAACGCATTCTGCGGCAAAGAGATACATGCCCGCCGACCACCCTTGATAAGGAGCGCCCATGGGTTTGCCTTTCGCGCCTTCCAGCCATTCATTAAATTCCCATTGCATCTTCTTTCCCCTTTTGTTCGCTTCAGCCAACAGAAAAAGTTCTTCTTTCGCGCGGGCCGTCCTCTTTGCTTTCACGAGAGCCGCCACGTAAAAGCCGCCGATAAACGGCCAGATGCCTCCGTTCAAATAGTGTGAGGGGCGCGCCTCCACCTGCGTGAAATACGCGTGCCACTCTTTGTCTCCCTGTTTAATCGGCGGGTCAATGGCCCGGCACGGGTAAGGGCGGTTCACTTTTTTCTTTTCGATATACCACAAGATATAGTTTGCGATTTTGGGAGTGGCTAATCCCGTCACAATGGCAAGCAAGTTGCCTAACGTATCAAACCACTCTTCCTGTTCTCTCACTTTATCGTGCGCTTTCCAGGCCCAGGGAAGGTAGTAACCTCGTTTTGTATCGTATAAAGACAAGTATTGTTGAGTCGTCCCGTTCACCACCTTTTTGATGTGTTCAGCTAACGCTTCTTCGCCACGCATTTTGAGAGCCGCGTAATGCAGGGCCTGCGTATTCAACACGCGGCCGTATTTGTGGGGGAAAGCGTCCTCCCAGTCCATGGTTGGCTGTTGGGCAATGAGTTTGTCCTCGTTCGGATCCTGGTACTTCAACCATAGATAGGCCTTCTCGATATTTCGTTTGTGCTTTTGCAAAAGCGCTTTATCGCCGTACGCTTTTGCGTAGGCATTCTGCCCGATAAGGTACCAAAGCGTGGAATCTATGGAATTGTAAGTAACGTCCGAGCGGCGCTCGGTATTGTAGTCGCCGACCGCGTTGGGAATCTGCCCGAGCTCTGACTGGTTCTTGCTTAAAAGCTCCAGGCTTTTTCTGAAAGGAGACTGGAATTGCGTTCCGATCAAGCTCGCCCCGAGCGACGTAATCATGCTGTCTCTCGCCCACGTTGCTTCGTACCCGCCGGGGAGCCCGGAGGCGTAAAATCCCGTGCTTTTGGCGCAGTGTTCGAGTACTTCGATTGCTTTTTCTTTTGCTTGCTCTGTCATAGTTTTTCCATATCCAGGCGGGCTAAAAGATAGGAAATAGTGGATTCTGCCCCCTGGTTTAGGTTCACGGTTTGCTGGCCCAGCCCGTCGTAGCAGCCGCCGGTAGTTTCGTCGTACACCATTTGTTTTAAGTGGTTCTTTCCCAGAAACCATTGGAAAGTGTCTTGCGTAAGTTTTAGGTAACGCTCCTGCCTGGTTATGCGCCAGGCAACCGCTAATGTTTGCGTCATGGATGAGGCGTCTTCCGGCTGTTGGTCGAAATACGCGCGCTTGCCGTTTCGCAAGTACCAGCCGTTTTGCCCAATGGGAGAAAAGTACCCTTGTGAAAACGTAGTTTCCAGCAAAAAGCCTAAGCTTTTTTCGGCGCACGAAAGATAGGCTTTCTTTTTGGTGGCGGCGTAAGCGTAAAAAAGCGATTCTGAAAGCTTGCTGTTAGAGTAGGTAAGGTTGTTTTCGAACCAAAGCCATTCACTTCCCGAGGTTTCTGAAAAACGTTTTAGCTGTTGGGCGGCAAGCGTTTCCAGCAGTTTGCGAGCTTTGGCGCTTGAGTTTTCCTGTAAAAACCAGTGCAAGCCGATAATGGCAAAGGCAATGGCGCGGGACGATTCTAAATGTTCCGCGGTTGGAAGCGCCTTTTGGAAAATTCTTTTCGCATCTTTCCTAATATCGGCAGGAACATGGTTTTGGCTGCAGATATACCCTAACCCCCAAAGCGCCCTTCCCTGGGTGTCGTCGCTTACGGGTTGGCGCGGAATTTTGCGCGTTGTTTGCACAAGGTTTGCAAACGAACCGTTTGGTTTTTGGACAAAGCGCACAAAACGCAGGTATATGCCTAAAAGTTCAAGCGCTCCGGGGTATTGTTGTTTTGCGGCGTCTGCGGCCACAATAAGCGCCCTGGCGTTATCGTCCAGCGTGTAGCCATAGCGCAGGTCGGGTTCTGTATGTTTTGCGAACTGGATAATGCCAAAGCTGTCCGTAAGGTTTGCCAGGTGGGCAAGGGTAAGGGTTGGAAGTTTTTGCTCGTCGTATAGGGGAGCTACCTTTTGGTACAGCTGAAAGTGCGCAAAAGCAATGTTTGGCCATGTCATATGCCTGGTCTCCGCGAATGCGGTTTTCCCCATTTCTTGCGCGCGCCTGGGGTCTGAACAAAGTTCCCGCAAGGCTTTTGTAATGGCTCTTGAATCTTTGGGGTTTACGAGCACGCCGATATTAGGGGTTACGAGGCTTTGGGCGTACAAAGAGTTTGTGCATACCACGGGAGTCCCGCACCCCAAAGCATAGGAAAGCGTGCCTGAAACCGCCTGGTTGGGGTCGAGGCTGGGGGAAACATAAATATCGCTTGCCCGAAGAAAGCTGGTAATCTCGTCGAGCGCAAGGTATTTGTTGTAAAAGCGCACGTGGTTTTCCAGGCCTAAGCGTTTTACTTCCAAAAGCAGGGAATTGCGGTAGGCTTCCCCTTCGTGTTTGCGCACTATGGGGTGGGTAACGCCAATAACAAGATACAGCAAGTTCGGGTAGCGCTTCACAAGCGGTGGAAGCGCGCGCAGGGCGTACTCAATGCCCTTTCCCGGGCTTAGCAAGCCAAATGTGGAAAGAACCAGGCGGTCTTGCACGCCTAAACGCTCTTTTTCGGGCTGGCCGTTGGGAGAAGCAACATAGGGAATGCCGTGCGGAATAACATGCACTTTCTCTCCTGGCGCGCCGTATTCTGCAACAAGCGTTTCTTTCGACAGTTTGTTCATAACAATAACAGCTTTGCTGTGCCCGAGGATAAGTTGCACCAGCCGGAGAACGGTGCGGTTTGGGTCGGGAAGGACGGTGTGCAGGGTAACAACCACGGGCTTTTCCACGATTTGGAAAAAAGGAATGAGATAATCTCCCCAATTGCCCCCAAACAGGCCGAATTCATGCTGAATGTGCACAAGTTTTATGTCGGGATCCTGGTTTACTTCTTGTGCCAGCCGCGTGTAATCTTCAATGTTTTCTGCCGCTATGTGCTTGATAACCTGTTTTTCGTAAGAGTAGATATCGGTAATATCGCTGTTTATGGCCAGCACTTTGGGTTTGAGCGCCGGGTTATATTTTTTTTGCACGGCCTCCACCAAATCTTTCGTAAAAGTGGCAACGCCGCACTCGCGGGGAGGGTACGTGGAAAGATATACAATACTGTCGGTTTTACGCGGTTGCATCGTTGTGGTCTTTGGCTGGGTCTTTCATTTCTTTTATTAGTTCTTGCAGACTTACCGAAGCCGCGGCAATCCGTTTGTCGGCTGCGCCATAGTATATGTACAGCGTGTCGCCAAATAGGGCGGTTCCGGTGGGAAACACCACGTTCGACACGTCTCCCTGTTTTTCCCATTCTTCGGTTGGCGAGAACATGGGTTCATGCAAGCGGGCGACTACCTTCAAGGGATTGTTTTTGTCGAGCAGGGCGGCGCAGGCGCGGTACACGCGGCCTTTGTTTCTTGATTCTACCGCATGGAAAATAATCAGCCAACCATCTTTTGTTTCTATGGGCGGGGCGCCCCCGCCAATACTGCGTGTTTCAAACCAGTGCTTGTTTTCCAAAACTACGTGCTCTGGCAGGCGCTTCAACTGTTCCCACCAGTATTCGTTGTCTTTCAGCTGGTTAAAATTTTTAAAAAACGCGATTTGCATGTCTGGCAAAATTCGGTGCAGCAGGGCGTATTGCCCTTGTATTTTGCGCGGGAAAGGAAACACGTCTTTATGCCATATTAACACATCTTCTCCGGCGCCTTCTTCGTAATACGAAGCAAAGAACGAGTACGCGTCTTTTAACTGGAGTTCGTCGTTCAGCAAATCGAATTCATGATAACTCATGGTGGGGCTGATAATTCCCTGTTTTACGAAATGGTGGAGGTCGTAGCTGGTGGCATACGCCGTGAGCGCGTTTTTCCCGTCGTGTGCAACATAAAACATGTGGTAGATGTCGCCGATTTTTACGATGCGCGGGTCTTCCATGCCTTTGCTTTCATAATCATATTCGCCCACAAGCACGGGTTTTTCTGAACGCTGCACCACCTGGGTGGGGCCTTGGAGCCTCGCGTATCCAATGGTGGAGCAATGGTCTTCGTCGAGCGCGCGGTAGAACATGTGGACGTTGTTTCCTTCCTGCCACACGCCCGGGTTCAGCACCGCCTGGCGCTCAAACAGATTGTTGGTTGGCTCTAAAATCACGCCGTGTTTTTCCACTTTCAGCATATTGGTGTATTGTATCATAATGCGCTATAAAGAAAATATGGAACAATCAATACACGATATCGCAAAGCACATGGTGGCGAAAGGCAAGGGGATTTTGGCTGCCGACGAAAGCACGCTAAGCTGCAACAAACGATTTGCCGTGCTTGGCGTCCCAGAGACCGAAGAAATGCGCAGGCAATGGCGCCAGTTGCTTTTGACTGCGCCCGGAATAGAGGAGTTTTTGAGCGGCGTTATTTTATACGACGAAACTATTCGCCAGCAAACAGACCAAGGCGTGCCTTTTGCAAAGGCGCTGCAAAATAAGGGCATTATACCCGGTATTAAAGTAGATCAGGGCACGGTGGATTTCCCAGGCCATCGTGGCGAAAAAATTACGCAAGGATTAGACGGCTTGGCAGGCAGGCTACAAGAATATTACGCAATGGGAGCGCGTTTTACCAAATGGCGCGCGGTCATTACAATTGGTGAGAGCATTCCTTCGCAAGAGTGCATACAGAAAAACGCCGAAATTTTGGCAGAGTACGCAAAGGTTTCGCAACAACAAGGGTTTGTGCCTATTATAGAGCCTGAAGTGCTTTTGGAGGGTGACCATACCATAGAAAAGGCAGAAGAAGTTACCACCAATACGCTCAAAACCGTGTTCGTGGAAGTTCAAAAAGCGGGCGTTGATTTGCAGGGACTCATACTAAAATCCAGCATGGCGCTTTCCGGTAAAGACTGCGCAGAGCAGGCAAGCAGCCAGCAGGTAGCAGAAGCTACCATTCGTACGTTCAAAAACTCTGTACCAAAAGATGTGGCCGGCATTGTCTTTCTTTCCGGCGGTCAAAGCCCGCGGCAAGCCACCGAAAATCTCAACGGAATTACCAGGCTCGGCCCGCACCAATGGCCCATCACTTTCTCGTTCTCCCGCGCTTTGCAAGAACTGGTGTTAGATTTGTGGCGCGGCGACCCCGCCAAAGTAGGCCAAGCCCAGCAAGCATTCCTTAAGCGCCTGCGCCTCAACGCCGCCGCCCTCGCTGGGCGATACACTCTAGATATGGAGGAGAAGTAAGTAAGAGGTTGCCGGAATCCATTACTTTCGCTGCCAGGCTGGTGTGGGGTATTGCCCCGAACTTGACTTTGTTTGTCAAGTACCCCTTTCTTCGGACACGTTTGTAACAGCGTCTGATGAAAGGAGTTTCGACCTTTCGATATATTGTTGGAAGAACTTCATGGGTGGCATACGCAATGAGGT
>Ga0214471_10001680_pt1 | contig 17479 bp, 17 predicted proteins | sample RVTome_5_FD_207665 | JGI IMG/M metagenome (GOLD analysis project Ga0214471, IMG submission 207665) | Soil microbial communities from uranium-contaminated site in the Upper Colorado River Basin, Wyoming, United States - RVT142D155 | ecosystem: Environmental > Terrestrial > Soil > Contaminated >... | reverse complement strand
CCAGCAGGAGTGTCGCGATCGCGGCGAGCGCGGTCACGAGGCCCTTCCCGGACAACATCCCTCTTGCTCCTTCCCTCTTGGCTGACGCCCCCGCCGCGGATCACGGTCGCGCGGTCGGAACGGATACTATCGTGAGGCTAAGGGTAGTCCGGTGCCGCAAGGACGAGCCGACCGGCCCATCCTGAAGAGGACGATCGGCCCTCAACGACGCACCGCGACGAGGGCGTGCGGATCGGCCGCCGCGAGCTCGCCACCGGCGGCGCGCACGGTGCATCCGGCCCGCTCGAGGAGCCGACCGACGATGGCCGAGCGGGCCGCCGGATCGAGTGGCTCGAACGGGTCCCGCTCCCCGACCGCGCACTCAGCGCGCAGGCCGTCCTCGCCCGGCCGGAGGAGGCCGAGGTGGGCCTCGACGAGCCGCCCCGCGAGCCCCTGCCGGCGCGCCGCCGGGGCGACGCCGAGGGCGAGGATCTCGTTCGTCTGGCCGTCGTTCGACCAGCGCGACACGAGGACCCCGACGACCCTGGTCTCGGCGACCGCAACCGTCACCCGGGCTCCGTCGCTGAGGGCAGCCAGCACGAGCGCGTGCGCGTCCGGCGGGGCAGCCGGCGGGATGACGCGTGGCGCGAGGCCCAGGCGCGACCACAGCGCGGCGTCGACCCGGTCGATGACCGCCGGGCGATGGCGTAGCGCGACCGCCTCCCCACGGCCCGCCCCACCGGCGTCCGACGATTCGGCGCTCGTCTCCGGAGACCACCAGCCGCGGTCGACCGCCTCACGGAGCAGGCGCGGAATGACGAGGCGCCGGACGAGCCCGATCGTGCGCCGGGAGCCGTCCGCCGCGGCCACCTCGGCGGCGTGCTGCGCGGCGCCGACCTCCGGCTCGTCGTCGAACCGCTCGGGCAGCGGCGCCTGCCCGTGGCGAGCCGCATCGGCCGCCCATCGCGCACGCCAGGACTCCGGGATCGCCGCCGGGGCATCCCGGTGGGCGCCGGCGAGCCAGGTCAGCGCCCACGCCCGAGGCACGACCCGATAGGCGTCGTAGCCGCCGCCGCCGGTCGCCAGCCATCGTCCCGCTGCGTGACGGTGGGCGAGCCGGTCGACGAGCCGGGCGGCCGCGCCCATCGCGGTCGTCGTGACCCGGAGATGAGCGAGCGGATCCCACGCGTGCGAGTCCGCTCCGTGCTGCGAGACGATGACGTCCGGGTCGAAGGCCGCGGCCGCGAGCGGGACGATCGTCTCGACGGCCTCGAGCCAGACCGCCTCGCCCGTGAACGGCTCGAGCGGCACGTTGATCGACGTCCCGGCCGCCGCGCCGGCGCCGATCTCGCCCGGGAAGCCCGTTCCCGGAAAGAGGTACCGACCCGACTCATGAATCGAGATGGTCATGACGCCGGGGTCGGCGGCGTGGATCGCCTGCACCCCATCGCCGTGGTGGACGTCGAGATCGACGTACAGCACGCGCAGGTCCTCGCGCCGGGCGCGGGCGATGGCCAGCGCGGGATCGTCGTAGATGCAGAAGCCGGAGGCCCGCTCCGGCATCGCGTGATGGAGCCCGCCACCGGGGTGGAAGGCGTGTTCGACGTCGCCGCGGAGGATCGCCTCGATCGGCCGCAGGGAACCGCCCGCGACGGCCGCCGCGGCGTCGTGCATCCCGGCGAAGGCCGGGTTGTCGCCGATGGCGCCGAGACCCGCGGCGGGCGGGCCGTCAGGGTCGGCCGACAGGCGCCGGACGGTCGCCAGGTAGCGGGCCGTGTGGCAGGCCAGCAGGTCGTGGTCCGGCGCGGGCTCCGGGGCGAGGCCCGGTTCCGCGCCGACCTCCCGGAGCAGGTCGATCCCGGGCCCGAACCGTCGTGGCGTGAGCGGATGGGACGGGCCGAAGTCGTAGGCCAGCGAACGGGGGCCGAACACGAGCAGCGGGCCGCCTGATCGTTTCACCGTGGCCGCATCGTAGCGTGGCGGCGGCGGAGTACCATCCACGCATGCCGGACCTGCTCGTCATCCTCATCGTGATCCTCGTCCTCGTCGTGCTGTGGCGCGGTCCGAAGACGCTGCCGAAGCTCGGCGAGGCGCTTGGACGCGGCGTCCGCGAGGCGCGCCGCGAGGCCTCGGAGGCGATCGGGCCCAAGGACGACGGGGAGCAGCCGCCCACCACCTGACCATCCGGGTCGCATGCCGCGACCCGATCAACCGACGCGCGCTGGAGCTCCTTCGCCACCGGCGTGACGAGCCGCGATCGCACGGACCTCGTCGAGCGTCGCGGCCGCCAGGGCCGTCTCCGCCGCGGCCCGGCAATCGGCCGCATCCAGCCCGGCCAGCCGGTCCCGCACGGACCCGATCGACTGCGGCGCGACGCTCAGTTCGGTGACGCCGAGCCCGACGAGCAACGGACCGGCAAGCGGGTCCGCGGCCGCCTCTCCGCACACGGCGACGGGCCGCCCGGCCGCACGCGCGGCGCGCACCACCCCCGCAATGAGTCGGAGAACGGCCGGCTGGAGGGGCGACGCGAGCTCGCCGAGAGCGGCATTCGTCCGGTCGACGGCCATCGTGTACTGGACGAGATCGTTCGTGCCGATGCTGAAGAAGTCGACCTCCGGCGCGAGCGCGTCGGCGAGGACGGCCGCGGCCGGGACCTCGATCATGATCCCGACCCGCACGTCAGCGGCAATCGCCGCGCCGGCGGCACGGGCGGCCTCGCCCGCCCGCGCGAGCGCAGTCCGCGCGCGCCGCACCTCGTCGAGCGTGGAGACCATCGGCAGGAGGATGTGAAGGGTGTGCTCCGGGCGCGCCTCGAGGAGCGCCCGGAGCTGGGTCTCGAGGAGCGCCGGTCGCGCCAGTCCCAGGCGCAACCCGCGAACGCCGAGCGCCGGGTTCGCCTCCAGCCCGCCGACGACGGGCCCGCCGGCGGCCGGCCCGTCCATGTCGGAGACGTAGGCGGCCGGCTTGTCGCCGCCGACGTCGAGGGTCCGGAACACGACCGGGCGTCCACCCATCGCCTCGCCGATCCGACGGTAGGTTGAGCGCTGCTCGGCGAGGCCGGGTGCCACGGCGCGTCCGAGGAACAGGAGCTCCGTGCGGACGAGGCCGATGCCGTCGGCGCCCGCTTCGGCAGCACGCTCCGCCTCGCGGACCGAGCCGACGTTCGCCTCGACGGCGACCGTCGGCGCCGATGACGACACGGGTCGCGCGCCGGACGAAGCCGAGGCACTGGGCACGAACGAAGCCGCGGCGCTCAAGGAGGCGTCCCCGGGCGTGACCGCGGTCGGCACCGGTCGCAGAAGGGCCTCGATGTCCGCCGGGGCCGGATCGACGACGAGCCGACCCTCCCCGCCGTCGAGCGCCGCGTCAATCCCGTCGCAGGCCGCGTCGAGCGCCGTCCCGAACCCGAGGGCGAGCGGGATGCCGAGGGCCCGCGCGACGATCGCGGCGTGGCCGCTCGGTGAGCCGCCGACGAGGGCGATGCCGGCGACGAGCTCCGGTCGGATGGCCGCGACGAGGGACGGCTCGAGGTCGTCCGACGCCAGGAGCGCCGGTGTTCCGTCGTGATGGTGGAGCGCGGGCCGGGCCCTCCCGGCGAGCCGGTCCACCACCCGGCGCGCGACGTCGCGGAGGTCCGCGGCTCGCTCCCGGAAGAACGGGTCGTCGACGCTCGCGAGGACGTCCGCCTGCTCGGCCGCGACCCGCTCGATCGCGGCGGCGGCACTGGCCCCGTCGCGGATCAGCGCGCGCGCCGGCTCGACGATCCCCGGATCGCGGGCGAACAGCGCCTGCGCCTCGAAGATCGCGCCGACCTCCTCGCCCGCACGGTCCGAGGTGTCACGGGCGAGTCGCTCCAGCTCGGTCGCCGCTTCGGCGAGCGCGGCGTCGAGCCGGGCGGATTCGTCAGCCGCGCCGGTCCCGTTCGTCGACGGCGTCGCGCCGGCTTCGAGAGGCGGCGATGCCGACCCGGCGGGCGCCGTCGGGGTGACCCACAGCAGGCGGCCGATGCCGACCCCGGGCGAGCCCGGTCGGCCCTCGAGCACGGCCCGTGCCATCGTCGGATCCCGGCCGAACCGTCAGCCCGGCCGTGAGCCGGTGACGTCGGCGAGCGTGCGGAGCAGGAGGGCCGCGGACGTCGCCCCCGGGTCGCGGTGGCCGATGCTCCGCTCGCCCAGGTAGGACGCACGGCCCTTCGTGGCCAGCATCGGGATCGTGGCGTCCGACCCGGCCTCGGCCGCATCGGCCGCCGCCCGCACCACGGCGGTCGCGTCGCCGCCCGCGTCGAGGGTGGCACGCGCAGCAACGGCAGCCGGGACGATCGCGTCGAGCATCGTCTTCTCGCCGGTGGTCGCCTTGCCAAGCGCACCGATCCCGGTGGCCGCCGCCTCGACGGCGGCGACGAACGCTGCGGCCGACGACGGGTGGTCGGCCACGACCGCTGCGGCGGCGCGCAGGAAGGCCGTGCCGTAGAGCGGACCGGAGGCCCCGCCGACCGTGCTGATGAGGGTCTTGCCGGCCGCCCGGACGACGTCCGCCGTGGCGGCCGCCTCGCTCGTCCCGCCGTCGCGCGGGGGCCGTCCGTCGAGCATCGTGACGATGGCTCCGAACCCGCGATCCATGTTGATCCCGTGGTCGCCGTCACCGATCGCCTGGTCGAGGGCGGTCAGGGCGGCCGCCTCCTCGTGGAGCCTGGCCGCCGCGGTCCGGAGCCAGGTGGTGAGCGCGTCATGCATCGGATCGACCTCGGAGAGAGCCTGCGCTGGCTGAGTGTAGCGACCGCCGGACCGGGGCCAGCGTTCGGCCCGGCGGTCGCGGAGAGAGGGAGGGATGGTTCGGGTCAGACGCCCCAGCGAAGGGCGGGCGTGTGGACGGGCGCGTCCCACAGTCGGACGAGCTCGTCGTCGAGCCGGAGGAGGGTGACCGAGAAGCCGGCCATCTCGAGGCTCGTGATGTAGCTCCCGACCAGGCTGCGCCCGATCGAGATCCCCTGCCCGCCGAGGATGCGGGCCACGCTGTTGAACGCTGTGTACAGCTCGATGAGCGGCGTGCCGCCCATGCCGTTGACGAACGCGAGGACGGAGTCGCCGCGTCCAAGGCCCAGGTCAGACACGATCGGCGACACGAGCCACTCGGCCATCTCGTCGACCGGAGCCAGCTTCTCGCGTCGGCGGCCCGGCTCGCCGTGGATCCCGATGCCCACCTCGACCTCGTCGGGGCCGAGCTCGAACGTCGGGGTGCCCGCGGCGGGAACGATGCAGCTCGTCAGGGCGAGACCCATCGAGCGTCCGTTTGCGTTGACCTTGACCGCGGTCGCCGTGACGTCGGCCAGGGACGCGCCCGCCTCCGCCGCCGCGCCGGCGATCTTCTCGAGCAGCACGGTCACACCGACGCCCCGCCGGCCGGCCGTGTAGAGCGAGTCCTGGACGGCCACGTCGTCGTTCGTGACGACGGAGCTGACCTCGATCTCGCCGGCGACGAGCTCGGCGGCCATCTGGAAGTTGAGCACGTCGCCGGTGTAGTTCTTGACGATGTGGAGCACGCCGGCGCCGCCGTCGACGGCGCGCGTCGCCGCCTCCATCTGGTCCGGCACAGGCGACGTGAAGACGTTGCCCGCGCACGCGGCGTCTAGCATGCCGAGCCCGACGAAGCCCCCGTGTAGCGGCTCGTGGCCGGACCCGCCCCCGGAGATGAGGGCGACCTTGCCGCGCCGCGGACCACCGGCCCGCAGGACGACCTGGTTCGGGGCGTCGATCGTGACGAGGTCCGGATGTGCCGCGCCAAGCCCGGCCAGGCTCTCGGGGACGAGGTCCTCGACCCGGTTGAGGAGCTTCTTCATCGCGGTCGGAGCGTTCGTTGCCATGTCGGTCAGTCCTCTCGTTGATCCGAAGGGATGGGTCGGTCAGGCGTCGGCGTGGGCCGCTTCCGCGACCGCTGCGCCGGGCACGGTCGCCGTGCGGTGATGGCCGACGTACTCGTACAGGAACGCCCCGACGAGGCCGCCGATGATCGGACCCGCGATGTAGACCGGGAGCTGCTCCCAGTTCGTCGTCTTGCCGATCAGCTGCTCGACGAGGTTCGGGCCGAACTGGCGGGCGGGGTTGAGGGCCGCGCCGGTGATCGGGCCGACGAGGATGATGATCCCGTAGACGATGAACCCGATGATGATCCCGGCGAAGCCGGCCGGCGCCCGCCCGTCCACCGCAGCACCGAACACGGTGAAGACGAGGATGGCCGTGCCGATGATCTCGGCGGCGAGGGCGATCCCGATTCCGCTCGTCTCGGCGTTGTAGCTGACCGCGCCGAGGCCGAGCGTCGCCGGGTCGTTGCCGATCAGGATGATGAACGTGAGGACCGCACCAAGCGTCGCGCCGACGAGCTGGGCGCCGACGTACGAGACCGCGGTCTGGCCGTCGATCTTGCGCGTCGCGAGGAGCGCGATCGTCACGGCCGGGTTGATGTGGCAGCCGCTGATGTGGCCGACGGAGTAGACCGCCGCGAAGATCGCGAAGGCGAAGGCGAACGAGATCGTCGACAGCTCGGCGCTGCCGAACGGGTTGTCGCCGGTCAGGAAGATGGTCAGCGGCACGGAGCCCGCACCGATGAACACGAGGATCGCGGTGCCGAGAATCTCGGCGCCGAGCTTCTGGGGAAGGGTCGGGGACGACATCGAAGGTTCTCCTCCTATCCGATCGAGCCCGGGGAGACGGCCGCAAACGGGGCCAGCTCCTCGGTGAGGGCAGTGAGCGCGGCGTCGGCGTCGGGGCCATCGGCCGCGAGGGTGATCTGGCTGTCCGGCCGGATGGTCAGGCCGAGCAGCGCGATGAGGCTCTTGGCGTCCGCCTCGCGTCCGCCGTACCGGATGACGATCCGGCTCGTGAACCGGCTCGCAACCTGGACGAACCGGGCGGCCGGGCGGGCATGCAGCCCGCTCGGGTCGAGGATCGTGAGCGTCCGGTCCGGCACGTCAGGCCTCCGGAAGCTTCGTCATCGAGGCCGCGCCGGCTGCCGCCAGGGCGACCTCGTCGAGCGACGCGCCGACGCTCGCCTGGACGGCGGCCATGACCGCCCCCTCGACGAGCGGCCCATCGCTCACCCGGACGATGGCGCGGTCCGCCGGATCGAGCTCCTCGAGCGCGATCTCGAGGCTCAGCGCGGCGCTGCCGAGATCGAGCAGGACGAGCACGCCGTCGGCTCGAGCGTCCGCTCCCCCCACGGCGGCCCGGATCGCGGCCTCGATCAGCGGTGCGCTCGTCCCGAGCCGCCCGTCGGCAGTGCCGCCGGCCGTCTCGACGCGGACGCCGTCGCCGGCGACCTGGGCGACCATGTCGCGCAGGCCCTCGGCGAGCTGCCGGCTGTGGGACACGAGCACGAGGCTCACCAATCGCGCCTCCTTTCTGCTGGTTTGGAACCGTCTCGCCGATGCTCGCCGCCAACTCGTCAAGAAGCCAGCAAGATCCGGCATGGATCCGCGATGAATGCGTCGCCGGTCGTGATTCGGTGCCCGTTCGCGATTGATGCGGTTGCCAGGCCGTGCCTACACTCGGGCCACTCGCGCTCCGTCATCGGACAGCGCGCCAGCGTCGAGGACCGCATGTCCAGCCCCACCAGCGCCGTCGCCGCCCGTCCGGACGGCCCCGCGATCGATGCCGCGCGCCTGCGCGCCGGCCTGCGGCGTGCGCGGCGGACGATCGACCGACACGCCGCGGCGCTGACCCGGCTCGACGCGGTGCTCGGCGACGGGGACCACGGCGACAACCTCGCGATCGGGTTCCGGGCGGTCGACGAGCTTCTCGACGAGCTGCCACCGACGACCCCGCCCGGCGAGCTCCTCCGCGCCGTCGGGCATCGGCTCGTCGGCGCGGTCGGCGGGGCGTCGGGACCGCTCTACGGCACTGCCTGCATCGAGGCCGGGTTCCGGGCCGGTTCCGCCGCCACGATCGACCTGTCCCTGCTCGCGGCGATGCTCGATGCGGCGGCCGCCGGACTCGCCCGGCGCGGGCGCTGCGCGATCGGCGACAAGACGATGCTCGACACGCTGGGGCCGACGGCCGATGCGTTCGGCGCCGCGATCCGCGCCGGAGCCGATGGCGCGGACGCACAGCGGCGCGCCCTGGCCGCCGCCCGCGCCGGGATGCGGGCCACCCGTCCGCTCGTCGCCCGCCGCGGCCTCGCGCTTCGGCTAGGGCCTCGCTCCGCGGGTCACCTCGACCCCGGCGCGGTGTCGTGCTACCTGCTCCTCGCCGCCCTCGCGGAGCGATGAGCGGCGCCGAGTCATCGGAGGCGGCGGACCTCCGCGCGCAGGTCGCCGCGCTCCAGGCGGAAACCCGCCGCGCCTTCGAGGACGCCCAGCGAGAGGCGGACACGCTGTTCGCCCAGTATCAGCTGAGCCAGCTGCTCGCCTCGGGCGGCACGCCGGCGACGCTCGGCGATGCCGTCGCCGTCGAGCTCGCCCGCCTCGCCGGCGCCGTCGCCGGCGCGATCTGGCTCGGCGATGCGGGCCGGCCCGGGCTCGTGCTCGTGGCCACGTCGGGCTCGTTCGACGAGCCGCCGCCGGCTCAGCTCGACGGGGTCGACGGCGATGGCGGCGCCCGGGCCTGGGCGGCGGTCCGCGACGACGTGACGCTCGTCGTGCTCGGCGATGCGCCACCGGCGACCGTCCTCGCCCTGCGCCGCGGCGCGACGCCGCTCGACGCGGACGGCTTGCGGATCGCCCAGCTCGCTCGCCACGAGATCGCGGTCGCGTTCGGGGGCGCGCGGCTGCGCGAATCCCTCGAGCGCGAGCGCTCGGAGCTCGGCGCCGTGGTCGACGGTGCGACCGACGTCATCCTCCAGGTCGACCCGGACCGCCGCGTCACCCGGCTCAACCCGGCCGGAGCGCGCGCGCTCGGCGTGACGGCGGAGGACGCGATCGGCCGCCCGTGCGACGACCTCCTCGGGTGTCTCGACGTGGCGGCCCATGGTCTCGATGCCTGCCCGTTTGCCGAGGTCCTCGCGACCGGTCGCTCGATTGACTACCGGGAAGCCGCGATCCGCGGCGTCGGCGGCGGCTCGATCCGGGTCGCCGGCGGGTACTCGCGCACGGATGGCGGCGGCTCCGGCCCGCGGGCGACCGGGATCCTGCGCGACATCTCGGCGATCCGCGCCCTCGAGGAGCTGCGCGAGGGGTTCGTTGCGACGGTCAGCCATGAGCTGCGGACTCCGCTGGCGCTCGTGCGCGGCTACGCCGAGACGGTCCTCCACCTCGAGCTCGACCCGGCCGAGCAGCGCGCCTACGTCGAGCGCATCCACCAGCTGTCGGCGCGCCTGACGGACCTCGTGACCCAGATCCTCGACGTCACTCACCTCGACGCCGACCCGCTCATCCTCGAGCGTGCGCCGGCCACCTTTGCTGCCCTCGTCGCGCGGCTGCGCGGCGACCTCGTCCTGGCCGGCGAGGACGCCCGCCTCGTGGCCGACATGCCGCCGGACCTGCCCCCGCTCGAGGTCGATGCCGGGCGGGTCGGCCGGATCCTCGAGAACCTCGTCGGGAACGCGCTCAAGTACGCCCCGGCGAACACGCCGGTCGTCGTCGGCGCCACGGTCGACGGCGACTGGCTCGTGGCCACGGTCGACGACGAGGGGATCGGCATCCCGGAGGCGGAACGGGCCCTCGTGACCGAGCCGTTCCACCGGGCCTGGAACGTGCGCGAGTCGCGCATCCCGGGCACGGGTCTCGGCCTGTACATCTGCCGGCGGCTCGTCGAGGCGCACGGTGGCCGGCTGACGGTCGGCGACCGGCCGGACGGCAGGCCGGGAACCCGCGTCTCGTTCACGCTCCCGCTCCTCGCGGGCTCGCGGCGGCAACCGGTCCGCCCGCCGACGGTGCCGGCCGGTGGCTGAACGCATCCTCATCGTCGAGGACGAGCCGGAGTTCGCCCGCCTGCTCGAGCTGTGGGTCACGCGGGCTGGCTACCGCGCATCGACCGCGGCGTCCGGCAACGACGCCCTGCGCCGCTTCTACGACGATCACCCGGACCTCGTCATCCTCGACGTCGCCCTCCCCGGCCTCGACGGCTGGCAGGTCATCGAGCGGATCCGCGAGTTCAGTCGCGTGCCGATCATCCTCGTCACCGCCCGCAGCGCGGAAGCGGACAAGATCCACGGACTCAAGCTCGGGGCCGACGACTACATCACGAAGCCGCTGTCCTTTCCGGAGCTGCTCGCCCGCGTCGAGGCTGCCCTGCGGCGCGCCGCGACGCCCTCGCCGGAGCGCCCGCGCCGGCTCCACTTCCGTGAGCTGATCGTCGATCTCGACGATCACCGCGCGCGCCTCAAGGGCGAGGAGGTCCGGCTCACCCCGACGGAGTTCCGCCTGCTCGCCTACCTCGTCGAGCACGCCGGCCAGCTCGTCGCCCACCGCCAGGTCCTGGCCGGCGTGTGGGGGGCCGGCTACGACGCGGATGTGCACCTGCTCCGGATGACGATCCGCAACCTCCGGCTCAAGCTCGACGCGATCGCCCCGGGTGAGTCGTACATCACGACCGAGTACGGGCTCGGCTACCGGCTGACCGGGCCGACCTGACGGTCGGGTACGCTGGCCGGGTGATCATCGACCGCCCCGGACCGGGTCCGCACCGGATCACGATCGTGGCCGACGGGCGGCCGATCGAGACCCTCGCGGACCTGCCGCCGCTCCGCAACCGGCTCCTGTTCGTCGGCCTCAACCCGTCGCCGGTCAGCGTCCAAGCCGGCCACTACCACCAGGGCCGCCTTGGCCGGACGTTCTGGCGGCGGCTCATGACGGCCACGATCCTCCCGCCGGGCACGCCGGTCGAGGCAGCCGACGACGCGCTCGCCGCGGCCGGTCACGGGATCACGGACCTGCTCAAGCTGCCGACGCCGCGCGACGTGGCGACCGACGGTGAGCTCACCGCCGGCGTCGGACCGCTGTGGCAGAAGATCGCGATCTGGCGGCCGGGCGCGATCGTGTTCATCTACAAGCGCGCCGCGGAGATCGCAGCCGGCCGGCCGACCGACGAGCGCTGGGGCCAGCTGTCCGGCGTCGCCCTCGCCGGCCGGCCGTGCTTCCTCATGCCCGGACCGTACGCCCCACGGGCGGAGGTCGACGCCGGCCTCAACCTGCTCCGGAACCTGGCGGCGGCGCTGCCCCGGGAGTGACCGGGTCCCCGTGGCCGGGCAGGGGGAGCCGCGCGCCCTCGCGGCTCAGCCGATCGAGCGATGCTCGCCAGGCCCCCTCGTCCGGCGGCTGAAGCATCGCCCTCGCCGCCCGGCCGCCGACAAGGTCGCCGGTAAGGATGACCCTCTCCCCGACCGCGAACGCGACGGTCGGACGATCGCGTCGCCGGCGCGCTCGACGGCCGGCAGGCGAGCCGGCGTCTCGAGATCGGCCGCCAGGCGCTCGCGCAGGTCGGCGAACGAGGCCGCGTGCGCGAGCTGCTGGAGCGTGACGGTCGTCGGCAGCCACATCGGCAGCTCGCCCCGGGCGAGCGCGGCGAGCGCGTCGGCCGGGCGGATCCAGCGATGGTCGGCCACCTCGTCGGTCGCCAACGACACGCGGGCCCCGGTCGGCAGGGCGGCGGCGAAGAAGCGGACGTCGAAGCGGCGCGGGTAGCCGGCCGGCGTGACCCAGCGTGAGAGCGGCACGAGCACGTCGGCCCCCGGCAGGGCGATCCCGACTTCCTCGTCGAGCTCGCGGAGGGCCGCTGCCTCGACCGAACGGTCAGCCGCGTCGACGCCGCCACCGGGAAAGACGTGGACGTCCGGCGCGAACGCCATCGTCGGCGGGCGTCGGACGAGGAGGACTTCCGGGCCGCGCGATCCGTCGCGCACGAGGACGACGGTCGCCGCCGGGCGCGGAACGACCGTCACGCCTCGAGGAGCAGCGCGGCGAGCGCCTCCGGCTCGTCGACCGGTTGGCGGCAGGCGAAGGAGCGGCAGACGAACGCGGTCGGCCGGCCGTGAAGGGCAAACCGACCCCCGAGCAGCGGGACCACCGAGGTCGCCGGCTCCGCCGTCACCGCCAGCACCTGGTTGGGCCGATAGCCCTCCAGCGCGGGGGCGAGCAGCCGGTTCGTTTCGGCCGACCCGGGTTCCCCGACGATCGCGATCTCGACCACCGGGGCGAGGGCGAAGTCGGCCGCGGTGAGCCAGTTCGCGAAGGCCGTCGGATAGCGGGCGAGGAATCCGCCCACGGTTCCGAGTGCGCGCTCCGCCGCGGATCGGTAGCGGCCGTCGCCGGTCAGGGCAGCGAGCCGGAGGAGGACGAGGGTCGCCATCGACCCGCCGGCCGGGACGGCGTTGTCCTGGAGGTCCCTGGGGCGGGTGATGAGCGGCTCGTGATCGGTGGCCGTGTCGAAGAACCCACCGCCGGGATCCGCAAATCGGTCGAGGATCTGGTCGGCCAGCCGGGTCGCGACGCCGAACCAGCGCTCGTCGAAGGTCGCCTCGTAGAGGGCGAGCAGCCCGTCGGCGAGGTCGGCGTAGTCTTCGAGGACGCCGTCGCCGGTCGCCCGGGCGTCTTTCCACGAACGACGGAGGCGTCCATCCTGTGCGAGCAGCCCGGCCAGGACCGCGTCCGCCGCCCGGACCGCGGCCTCCACGTATCGGCCCCCGCCCGGCAGCCGGCCCGCGTCGGCGAGCGCGGCGATCGCGAGGCCGTTCCACGCCGCGAGCACCTTGTCGTCGCGGGCCGGCTGCGGCCTCGTGCGTCGACGTTCGAGCAGCAGCGCCCGGGCCCGGGCGAGTCTGGCCTCGGCCTCGTCGTCGCCACGCGGGAGGACCCGTGACAGGATCGACACGCCGTCCCAGTTGCCGTCGTCGGTCACGCCGTAGGCCGCGGTGAACGCCGGCGCGTCCTCGCCGAGGACGTCTCGGATCTCCACCGCGGTCCAGGTGAACGTGGCGCCCTCGATGCCGTTTGTGTCGGCGTCCTGGCTCGCGGCGAACGCGCCGTCCTCCGTGCGGAGCTCCCGCAGGAGGTAGTCGAGCGTCCCCTCGGCGACCTCGCGATAGCGCTCGTCCCCGGTGACCTGCCAGGCATGGACGTAGACGCGGGCGAGCTGGGCGTTGTCGTAGAGCATCTGCTCGAAGTGCGGGACGAGCCAGATCGCGTCGGTCGCGTAGCGATGGAAGCCGCCGCCGAGCTGGTCACGGATCCCGCCGTCGGCCATCGCATCGAGGCTCCGGCGGGCCACGGCGAGCGGCCGCGGATCGCCGGTCACAACGTGACGCCGGAGCAGGTACTCGATCGTCATCGGCTGGGGAAACTTGGGCGCCTCGCCCCAGCCCCCGTTGCGCGCGTCGAACGAGCCCTCGATCGCAGCGCTCGCCGCGTCGAGCGTGCTCGTCGTCGGCGCGGTGCCGCCCGCCGCCGGGCGCGTCTGTTCCGCGAGCGCCGACACGAGCCGGACGCCGGCCTGTTCGACCTCGGCCCGCTGTTCGGTCCACGCGCGTCGAACGCCCTCGAGCACCTGGCGAAAGCTCGGCATGCCGTGACGCGACTCGTCCGGGAAATACGTCCCGCCGTAGAACGGCTTGCCGTCCGGCGTGAGGAACACGCTCATCGGCCAGCCGCCGCCGCCGGTCATGGCCTGGACGGCGCTCATGTACACCTGGTCGAGGTCAGGCCGCTCCTCGCGATCGACCTTGATCGGGACGAAGTGCTCGTTAAGGTAGGCCGCGGTCGCGTCGTCCTCGAACGACTCGCGCTCCATGACGTGACACCAGTGGCACGCCGCGTAGCCGATCGACAGGAAGATGGGCCGGTCGGTCAGCTTCGCGCGGGCGAGCGCGTCGGGTCCCCACGGCCACCAGTCGACGGGGTTGTTCGCGTGCTGGAGCAGGTACGGGCTCGTCTCGGCCGCGAGGCGGTTGGGCATCGTCGGGTCATGGTACGGGGTGGCGGCGGGAAGTCGAACCGGGTCGGCGGACCGGTCCGCGTCGGCGGACCTACCGGCGGACCGTGGAGAGCGTGGCCTCGCCGCTCGCCGTCACCGCGGTTGACGCCAAGCCCGCACTCCGCTCGCGTGCCTCCGCGGCCCGGATGCGCCGAACCCAGACCCACGCCCCGAGGCCGATCGCGGTGGTCGCCACGCCCCCGATGCCGAGCGCCAGCGGTGCGCCGCCCGCCGAGGCGATCGCCCCCATGAGCAACCCGCCGGCCGGCACCGAGCCCGCAAAGACGGTCGTGTACACGCTCATCACCCGGCCGCGCAGCTGGTCCGGTACCGCCGTCTGGATCGTCGTGTTCGCGGTAACGGCCATGCTGATCGCGCCGGCCCCCGCGAGGCCCATCATGAGGAGCGACAGCGGAAACGACGCCGACCAGGCGAGAACGATCGAGCTGAGGCCAAGGACGATCGCACCGCCCGGGATGACCCGGGCGCGCGCCCGCCGCGCGAACGCGACCCCGAGCGCAGCGCCCGTCGAGCCGATGCCGGAGGCGGCCATGAGGAACCCGAATCCGGACGCGCCGACGTCGAGCGTCTGGTCGGCCAGCGGCGGGATCAGCACCTGGAAGTTCATCCCGAACGTCGCGGCGAGTCCGACGACGACGACCGCGAGCAGGACGAGCGGGGTCTGGCGCACGTAGCGCGTCCCCTCGGCAAGGTTCTCGACGACCTGCGCCCACGACGTCGGGCGATTGATCGGGATCGCCGGCCGGAGTTCGTCGTCACGCATCGCGAGGTACGCGGCGATGACGGCGAGGTAGCTCAGCCCGTTGATGAGGAACGCGATCGACAGGTCGAAGGCGCTGATGAGGATGCCGGCGACGGCCGGGCCGAGGATGCGCGATGCATTGAACTGCGCCGCGTTGAGACCGACGGCATTCGTCACGTCCTCGCGCCCGACCATCTCGACGGCGAACGCCTGGCGGGCGGGCATGTCAAACGCGTTGGCGGTCCCGAGCAGAAGGGCGAGGACCATGACGTGCCAGACCTCGACCAGCCCGGTAGCGGTCAGGCCGAACAGGACAAGGGCGAGGATCATCGACACCGATTGCGTGGCGATGAGGGTCGGGCGCTTGGGCAGCTGGTCCGCGAGGAGCCCGCCGAACAGCCCGAACACGATGACCGGGCCGAACTGGGCGACCGCCACGAGTCCGAGCCAGAGCGGATCTCCGGTCAGCTGGAGGACGAGCCAGCCCTGCGCGACCTGCTGCATCCACGTCCCGACGAGGGAGATCGCCTGGCCGCCGAAGAAGAGCCGGTAGTTGCGGTGGCGGAATGCCCGCCAGGACGGGCTCATCGGTCGTGGCTCCCCGAATCTGGGTTGTGCTGTCGTCCCGCTTCGTGCCGTGCCTGTCGGGCGTCGATCTCGGCGAGGTGCTGGCGGAGGTGGGCGCGCCGCTCCTCCACCTCGCCGATCATCGACTCGAGGCGCTCGATCTTCGATCGGAGTGTCACCACCTGGCGATCGACCCGCTCGATGGCATCGACGAGGATCGCCCGTCGCTCCGCGGGGTCGTCCGTCGCGCGGAATCGCTCGCGGTTGCGGGCGCGCGCGGTCTCGTCCTCGAGCAGGCGGCCGATCTCCCCGAGGCTGAACCCGGCGTCGTCGCGCAGTCCCTTGATGAAGCGCAGGCGGTCGAGGTCGTCGGCGTCGTAGAGGCGGTAGGCGCCCTCCGATCGGGCCGCCGGCTTGAGCAGGCCGAGTTCCTCGTAGTAGCGGATCGAGCGGGTCGTCAGGTCGACCTCGGCGGCGGCTTCCTGGATTCGGAGCAGGGTCGTGGGCGTCTCGGCGGTCACCCCCCGACGGTACCATACCTTACCGTTTACGTAAAGGTTAGCCCTGAGGGTTGGGGCGTCTCCTCCTCCCGGTGCGCACGCACCCGCGTCGGCGAACGTGCGGATACCATCCGGGTCGATGGACTATGGCATCTGCCTTCCGAATTTTCCCGACGGGGCCTCGCGCGAGGGAATCGAGGCCGCCGCGGAGGTCGCCGTGCGCCTGGGCTGGTCGACTGCCTGGACGACCGACCACGTCCTCGTCGACCACGCGGCCGAGCCCGAGTACGGCCGGATCTACGAGGCGATCCTGACCCTCGCCTGGGTTGGGGCCCGCTTCCCGAACCTCAAGCTCGGGACGAGCGTCATCGTCGTGCCGCCCCGCGACGCCGTGCTCCTGGCGAAGGAGCTGGCGACCCTCGACTCGCTGACCGGGGGTCGGGTGATCGCCGGCGTCGGCGGTGGCTGGCACGAGCGCGAGTTCGCCAACATGGGCCACGGCGATCGGTTCCGGGTCCGCGGCGCGTACCTCGACGAGGCGATCCGGCTCTGGCGGCACCTGTGGTCGGGGTCGCAGGAGCCGTTCCACGGTCGGTTCCACACCCTCGACGACTTCGTGTTCGGACCGCTCCCGGACGAGGGCGCCGGCCTGCCGATCTACGTCGGCGGTCGGGCGGAGGCGGCGCTCCGGCGCGTCGGCCGGCTCGCCGACGGGTACCACTCGAGCGGGACCGGGCCGGCGAAGTATCGCGAGCGCCTGCCGATCATCCGCGCGGCGGCCGAGGAAGCCGGCCGCCCGATGCCGGTCCTGACAGCTCGGACGCCCGTGCAGCTCGGCCGGACGGACGACGACGGGTACTACGCGATGCGCGGCGACCCGGCCGCCGTGGCCGCGGAGATCCGGGCCTTCGCCGCTCTCGGCGTTACCCACCTCGCCCTGTGGTTCGAGGCCACCGACCCGGCGGGCATCGTCGTCGCCGCCGAGCGGTTCCATGTCGAGGTCGAGCCCCTCGTCTGACCGGCCGTACGAACCCGCCGACGGATGGCGGGTTTCGCCCGCCGCGGTACCCTGTCGGCGACATGGTCACCGCGCGTCCCGGCGCCGTGCCGGCGTCCGATCTCGCGCCCGAGCACGACCCGGGCCCGGACGCCGCGCGCGAGCGCCTGGCCGGCATCGACGACGCGGCGGTCGCCCCGATCGCCGCCGCCGGCGGCGGCCTGATCCGGGTCGGCACCGCCTCCTGGACGGACCCGACGATGACCGCGCCGGGCGTGTTCTACCCGGCAGGCGCGGACTCCGCCGAAGAGCGCCTCGCTTACTACGCGAGCCGCTTTCCCCTCGTCGAGGTGGACGCGACGTACTACGCGCTGCCGTCGAGCCGGACGAGTGAGCTGTGGGTCGAGCGGACGCCGCCGGACTTCACCTTCGACATCAAGGCGCACGCGCTCATGACCGGCCAGCCGACCGAGACGCGTCGGTTGCCGAAGGACCTCCGGTCCGCCCTCCCGCCGGAACTCGCCGAGAAGACGCGGATCTACGCCAAGGACCTGCCCGACGAGCTTCGAGCCGCCGTCTGGGAGGGGTTCCTCGACGGGCTCGAGCCGCTCGCGGAAGCCGGCCAGCTGGGCTCCGTGCTGCTCCAGTACCCACGCTGGTTCTTCACCTCGTCGGAGAACCGCGACCAGATCGTCGAGGCGAAGGAGCGCCTCGGCGACGTGCGCTGCGCGGTCGAGTTCCGCAACGCGACGTGGTTCAACGAGAAGAACGTCGAGCG
>Ga0214471_10001679_pt1 | contig 17480 bp, 13 predicted proteins | sample RVTome_5_FD_207665 | JGI IMG/M metagenome (GOLD analysis project Ga0214471, IMG submission 207665) | Soil microbial communities from uranium-contaminated site in the Upper Colorado River Basin, Wyoming, United States - RVT142D155 | ecosystem: Environmental > Terrestrial > Soil > Contaminated >... | reverse complement strand
TCGGTCTAGAAGATCTAAGCGGTACATTGGAACTGATAATATTCCCCAAAGTTTATGAAAAGCACCGACCCCAAATTTTGCCCGACGCGGTGGTGTTTGCCGTCGGCAGGGTTAGCAGCAAAGACCGCGCCGGTAATCTGAGTGGCGATCCGAAAGTTTTAGCCGATGAGTTGAAATTTGTTGACGAAGACGTGATTAAGAACTACCAACCGACCAATAAGCCCAAAAGCCGGCCGCCCCAGCGACCGCTGGCGGCCAAGGCCAAACTAGAGTCCAAGCTGTACGTCCACATCAAAGATCCGAACAACCACTCTCAACTTAAAGACTTAAAGCAGGCTCTCGATCGGCACCCAGGCAGTACAGAGGCCATTCTGGTTCTGGGCGATGAGACCAAGAGCGCTTTGCGCCTGCCGTTTCGGGTCGATGTCAGCAATGGGTTGACCGACGAGCTACGACGGATGATTCCGCGTGAAGCGGTGGTGGTTAAATAAACTGGGGCTTACGCGTAGAGCGTCAACACAAAATAAGCAATTAGGCCGATGAGCGAGTATTCGACGATGTAGCCGATTTGCAATGAACCGTGCAGTTGCCGGTAGATGATATTTACAGCCACGTAAGCGATAGACACCAAACCAATTAGCAGCGGATCCAAGTAGAGGTTGAGCTGACTGGCGGCAAACAAAGCCATTAACAGCGGCAAAAAACTGAGTAGAGGTAACAGATGTAAGCGCTTGGTGGTTTTCTTCTTCATAAGACGCTGCCGAATGTGGCTGACAGCAGCAGCCAGATTAAGGCGTAGATGATACTAGCTTCGAGCAAGGGATGGCTGAGGATGTAATCTTCGCCCCTTATAACAACTTTATGGATAAACAGCACGTGGCGATAGGCGTAGACGAAACCGATCGAGCCAGCCACGGCGGCGGCCGTGTATAGCGCCCAGCCAGCTTGTCCGGTCAGCAGCGCTTCCCAGTTGCTGATGATTTTAGGCTCGTCTGAGGCAAACGTAACTGGCGCCGGAGTAGGATCAGCGGCTGGTGCGAGGTCGATCTCATCGGTTTTTGCATTATCCTTTGATTTTGGTTTCTCAACTGCGGCCTGGGGGACTGGCTCGGCGGCGGCCGGCTTGCTGGCTGTGGGAGCAGCCGCGGTCTTGGGCTTGGAACTGGAGCTGCTGGGCGGCGGCGAACTTTGGGTAGAGACAGCCGGATCGCCGTAGTGGGCGACTACCACGGTATTAGGCCCGCCCTGATAGTTCGAGCCATTGGCGATACCGAATCCGACTTGTTCAAACGCCGAATTGAGCATGTTGTCCCGGTGTGAAGGGCTATTCATCCAGCCGTTTATTACACCGCTGCTGGTGTCAAAACCGTATGCCAAGTTTTCACCCGCAACCAGGTAATCGTAACCGGCTTGATCAAACCAATACCACGGTGTTTTACCGTCCGGTGAGTTGTGTGCCCAGTAGTTGTCCTGGATCATGTCGTTGGCTTTGGCTTGGGCCGAAGAGTTTAACTTAGCGCTCAATCCTAGACTGCTTTTGTTAGCTGCGGCTCGTTCGGAATTAGTCGAGCTGAGCAAACCGGAAATCGTAATGTTTGAAGCGTAACCTAGAACATGGGGTTGAGCATCGGTCTGTAAGGCCTGGCCGATCTGGGAAGCAATGATCAGCAACAAGGCGAAAGCCAAGCCGTGTCGACGGATGAGATGAGGCCGGTAACTGTTATGTCTATGAGGGATTAGTACTTGTTTTACAAAATGCATTTTTGATATCATACCATGAGCGTTTTGTGCCAAGCAACTACTTAGGGCTTATCGATTTAATAAACTGTAGACGGCGATAGCCGCGGCCGCCGCAACGTTCAGCGATTGCTTTTGCCCGCGCATCGGTATGGCCAGAGTTTGGCTCGATCGATCTAGCCAAAAGCGATCAACACCGCCAACTTCATTACCTAGAACCAGGGCCAGCTTAGCCGGCGGCTGGTAATCGTCGAGTTTGACGGCGCCGGGTGTTATTTCTAGGCAGGCGATAGTGAATCCCGACCGAGTCAAATCATCGACCAAGCGGGCCGGCAGATCAACCGGACTGAAGTCAACCGCCGATTGGCTGCCCAAAGCAGTTTTGGCGATTTTAGCCGAGGCTTTATTGGCTATATGGGGCAGACGCCGGTCATTTGCGATCGCCGGGTAAGGTGTTAGGCCGACACAGTAGATGTGGTTAACGCCCAATCCGGCGGCCGTGCGGAAAATAGCGCCGACGTTATGGGCGCTGCGGATATTATCCAGGATCAAAACTAACTGTCCCACTATCGGTCTAGCATACAGCTTTGATAGCACTTATGCTTTACAATATAGCCTTAAGTGGATCAAAACAACGACGCTAACCAGGAACTCAGAAGCTCCGAAGAGCGGGCGACGGCCGACCGGGCCGGCCGGCTTGGCTTAAAATACCAAGACAGCCGCGGTTGGACGGAGACGGTGGGACTTATCAAGGACTTCTTGACAGTGCCGGAAATGTACAACTTTCACGCCGTGCCGACGGCCGTCGATAGTGGACAGCTGGTGTTTGCCGTCACGATTAACACCCCACAGACGGTTTTAAAGCAGCTTAGAAGTCGGTTCTCGGACTTTAACATCAGCTTTTTGCTGGTTGCCGAGTCCGGCTATAAAGAGTTAATGCGGCGGCATGATCCGCCCCAAACTATCAGATACGAAGATATTGCTATTACTTCTCCCGGCCAGAGCCAGACGCTGGAAGATGTCTCAAAAACCCTGGAAACGGTCCGACCGGACGACGTACTGGACTATTTGATTAAACAAGCTGACCGATTAAGTGCCTCGGACATCCATTTGGAAAACGAAAAGGACTATGTCGGTTTAAGGTTTAGAGTCGATGGTACGCTTCACCCGGTCGCTCGTTTAAGTAAGGACAAATTCCGCCAATTAAGTTCTTCAATCGCGATCAGGTCTAACGTCAGCGTCAACGCTCCTGAACCGCAGACCGGTCATATGTCATCACAGATCGAGACCGGCGATGGAACCAAGGCTCTAAATATGAGAATCGAAACGGTACCGACGGCCAACGGCCAAGACGCTGTTATCCGGCTATTTAATCTGGATCGGCATTTGATGCAATTGGATAATCTTGGTCTGTCCGAGCGGCATCGCCAGCAACTGGAAGATATCGTTGAGCACCCGCACGGTCTGGTGATGGTGGTTGGTCCAACCGGTTCGGGCAAAACCACCACGCTTTACTCGATCATAGACCGGCTCAACCAATCGACCCGAAAAATCGTTACTTTAGAAGACCCGGTCGAGTATGCCTTTGAAGGTATCACCCAGATTCCGATCAAAGGCGACAAAGACCGCCAGGCATTTGCCGACAAACTGCGGGCGGTGTTAAGACTCGACCCGGACGTAATCATGATCGGCGAAATCCGCGACATCGACACCGCCAAAACTGCTATGCAAGCTGCCTTGACCGGCCATTTGGTGTTGTCGACCTTCCATGCGGCCGACGCGGCAACAGCTCTGACACGCCTATTGGAAGTCATCGGCCAAAACCCATTGTTTATAAACGCCATCAGGTTGATCGTAGCCCAGCGCTTGGCTCGGCGGCTGGATGACAATACCAAGCAAGCTTATCGGCCCGACGATGCCATAAAAAACCAGCTAAGGCCGATTATCGAATCGCTGCCGGAGGGTTATGACCGACCAAACCTCGATGAGATCGAATTGTTCAGACCGGTCGAGACCGCCGACACCCCGTTCGGTTACAGCGGTCGGATAATGATTGCCGAACAACTGGCTTTGACCCCGGCGGTGCTAGCCGCGCTAAATCGCGATCCATCCCGGGTTGAGACGGCCGAGATCCGGCGGGTGGCGGTCGCCGAAGGCATGTTGACAATGCCCCAGGACGGTATCTTAAAAGCTATCTCTGGAGTGACCAGCGTAGAAGAGATCTTCCGGCAAGTTGACGTCTAAACCTAAGTTTAGACGTCAACAGTGGGCCGTTTTGACTCGACCAGGCGTGCTCTATTGAATATCCGCCACCTCTGTGCTAAAGTACCGCGAGTCTATGCAAGATTTAATCAAGGCCGTGGAGGCTAAGCACCAAAAACACCAAGTTGTCGACGTCAAATCGGGCGACACGGTGCGAGTGCATCAAAAAATCAAAGAGGGCGAAAAGACCCGAGTTCAGGTGTTTGAAGGAGTAGTTATTCGAACAGATCGCAAAAACAGTCTGACCAGCCGGATTTTAGTCCGCCGCATTGCCAGCGGCGTCGGCGTCGAAAAGAGTTTTCTGTTACATTCCCCGCTGGTCGAGAAAATTGAAGTCACCAAGCGCAGCAAAGTCCGGCGCAACTACTTAAGTTATATGCGGGGCCGGGCCGGTAAGTCCGCGCGCATGACCGGAACGGAATTCGACAAGGAAGCCGTCAACACTATCGAAGAACAGCAGGCCGAGGCGGAAGAAGTCAGGTCAGAGTCGAGCGAGGAGCCAGAGCCAGATGAGACGGCCGTAGCTAAACCCGCCGCAAAGCCGGCGGTCGAACCGACCAAATCAGAGATAGAGGTGGAACCCGTTAAGAACGTGTCCGACGTATCGAAAACAGTAGCTGGCGACGACAAAGCCAAAGCCAAAAAAGCAAAGGCTGAAGCCTTTCGCCGCAAACACGAATAGACACCAAAGCCAGGCGCTGATTATAATAACGGACGTAGAATAGTCTGGGGGTATTATAAATGGAAATTGGCATCGACGAAGCTGGCCGCGGTGCCTGGGCAGGGCCGCTGGTTTGCGCGGCGGTCAGTTTAGACGGTCCAATAAGAGGATTGGCTGACTCCAAGACACTCGCCCGGGCGGCCCGAGAACAGCTGGCTGATATCATTCAGCGACGGGCGAGGGGTATCGGCCTGGGTATAATCGGTCCGATGACGATCGATAGACTTGGTCTGGCGGCCGCACTCAAACGGGCTTTTAGGCTGGCTTGGCAGCGGCTGGACGACAAGTCCCGGGCGGTGGTTATCGACGGTCCGATTGACTATCTCGGCCTGCCGCATTCCCGGGCGATTATCCGGGCTGACGGACAAATACCGGCTGTCATGGCGGCCTCGGTTATTGCCAAGGTTACACGGGATAAGATTATGTTCGATCAGACTCGGCGGTGGCCGAATTTCGGTTTCGATAGTCACGTTGGCTACGGTACCAAGCGGCACCGTCAAGCGATCGATCGCCACGGTCTCACGTCGCTCCATCGCCGTAGTTTTCGGCCAATGAGGCAGCTATGAGCACGGTCATCGGCCAACGGGCCGAAGCGGCTGCCGCTGACTATCTGTCCGGCCGCGGTTTTCAAGTGGTGGCCCGCAACTGGCGGACAAAGTGGTGTGAGATCGACTTAATCGCCGTGAAGGACCATAGGGCTTATTTTATTGAGGTCAAGTACCGCGGTTCAGCCCAAGCTGGCAGCGGACTCGATTATATTACCGCCGCCAAGCTTAGGCAGCTGAAATTCGCGGCCGAACTCTGGATCCAGGATCAGAGTTGGTCTGGGGAGTACGAATTAAGCGCTGTTGAGTTGACGGGCGAGCCACCCCGAGTGATCAATTTTTTACCCGGCTTAACCTAAACTTACAGAGCTTGACTGACTGAGCTCATATTAAAGTCGGCCACCCGCAGCGCCGGCATGATAGTCAGCGGGAAATAGTCACCGAATTCCCGAGCTAAGGTCGGTTGCGAATGACCGATTTCGGCAACTTGTTTGAGCATGGTAATCGGACTCATGTTGAATCTAAAGTTATTGACCGCGCCCTTGACTTGGCCATTTTCGATCAAAAAAGTTCCGTCGCGCGTCAAACCGGTCAACAACAGCGATTGTGGATCGACTTCTCTGATGTACCACAAGCATGTGACTAACAAACCGTACTTGGTTGCTTTAATCATGTCATCGGTATTAGCCCCCGCGTGTTCAAAAATTAGGTTAGGGATAAATGGCGTAGCCCGTTGATAGCCGTATTTTTTGACCAGGTAACGCGGGGCCAACAGGTGTCGTTGGACGCCGTTTTTGACCCAGTCGGTGCGCTTTAGTTCCAGCCCATTGTCAAACACCGATTCCTCCAAACCGGAAGAGAAGACGACGTTAAAGGGGGTTGTCTCCAGACCGGGTTTAAACGGATCGGAATAGATAGAAATATCCGAACTGTAGAGTTTTTGGCCGATCAGAGAGCCGCCGGCTTTGGCGCTATAAGCCGAATGACCTTCTTCTGCTAAGCGAGCCGAGCTCATCCAATAAGCAAACAGCAGCAAATCAGCCACGGCCGAAGACTCTAGTATGGTTTCATAACGTCCGGGTTTAAGTTTTATCTGTTGGCGCGACCAACCGGCTTTTAGTTTCAGGGTCTTATAAAGAGTGGCCGGGTCAGCTCGATTTATATCCTTAAACGAGCTGCCAGCCCAGACCGAACGCCTAAAGTCGGCCGACTTGGCATTGAGTTCGAGTTGACCATGTTGGTGCTCATGATGGCGCCTCAACCCGGTAGAAAGGCCCAAATTGTAACGGGTATTTTGGAACTCGCAGTAGCCGAATAACTCAAGCTTGTCACGGCCAGCTCGCTCAAATGTCCGGCCGAGTTTTGAGGTGAAGCCAGCCAGGCTGGGCTCTGCGCTTAAACGGTCTGTCGGCCTTGAGTCGGGAGTTTTTGCCAGCAGCGGCTGATAGTCTTTGGCGATTGGACTCTGACGAGCGGCCAGTTCGGATTTAGCCGCTAACTCGGCCGGATTAGTCAACTTGTCCAGACTGACAACGTAAGATCCGAATCGCTGGTTGATAATTGAGATGACGGCGGCGTAGGTGTGTTGGGAGGAGCCATTAGTAGTCAGACCGGTGTGGGCCCAACGCAGGTTGGTCTTGTTGTAATCTGCCACGATTACCATACACTCATCGGCCTTGGACTTATCCAGCACAGCGGAGATTATCTTTTGGGGAGTCATGCGGCGTTGGCCTCCGCGACCGTATTGAGCACATTGATCTGCTTAAATAAGGCTGCAGGCGAGCCATGGCTGACTGGCGCCACTTGACCCGGTTGGCCTTTGCCACAGTTAAAAGCGCCGCCGAGGACGTAAGTCGACATTCCGCCGACCTCGACCAATGAATTCCAGAACTCCAGCGTATTGGCTTGGTAAGCCACGTCTTTTAGTTGGCCGTCTAACCGACCATTCTTGATACGGTAAAATTGTTGGCCGGTAAACTGGAAATTGTATCGCTGCATGTCGATACTCCAACTATTGTCGCCAATGATGTAGATGCCGTTGTCAACGCCGGCGATCAAATCGTCGGTGGTAACATCCTTAGTGTTTGCCGCCAGGCTGACATTGGGCATCCGTTGCAGAGGAGCGTGGACGAAAGAGTCAGAAAAAGCGCAACCATTGGATTGTTTCAGCCCCAGCTTAGGCGCCATTTGGCGGTTAAGCTGATAACCGACTAGACGGCCAATTTTTATGATGTCCCATTTTTGGGCCTTAACACCTTCGTCGTCATAACCGATAGTAGCCAGGCCATTTGGTGTCGTGCGGTCGCCAGTAACGGTCATGGCGGCCGAGCCATACTGTAATTTGTCCAAATTATCGATTGTGGCAAACGAGGTGCCGGCGTAGTTGGCTTCATAACCGAGCGCGCGGTCCAGCTCGGTGGCGTGCCCGACCGATTCATGGATAGTCAAAAATAAATTGGTCGGGTCGATCACCAGATCATAGCGGCCTGGCGTAATGCTTTGGGCTTTGTGCTTAGCCGCCAATAGACTGGGTAATTGGCTGATTTCACCGGCGTAATCATATTGGGAGACAAACCGTTCCCAACCGCGGCCGGCCGGGGCGGCATTAGTTCTGATCGATTCAAATCGGCCGGTTTGGCGGTCAATGCTGGTAGCTTGCAAATTGCCTTGGACCCGGATGCGTTGCTGGGTAATGGCGCTGCCCTCAAGATTGGCATAAAATTTGTTTTCCAGCACCTGATCGACGTCGAATGACGTGTGATCAATATTATCGGCCTGCTGGGCGATGTCGGCCAAGGTCGAGAGGTGCTCAATCTTGTCTTTTAGACTAATACTGAACGGATTGATGTCATAGTCGGAAATGAAAGTGTCGACGTAGGTTGGTTCGGGCGCCAGCTCTACTCGTTCCTTTAATAGCGGCCGGGAGGCGTTTGCCACCCGTTCGGCCCGTTTAATAGTGGCTTTAACCGCGGCTGGGTCGAGATCTGAGCTGCCGGCAAAACCCCAGGCGCCGTCAATCAACAGCCGCACACAGTAACCTATCTCAACATCTTCAATATTGGTTTCAGCGTGGGCGTCACGTAAACGAATACTTTGGCGCCTAAGCCGCTCAAATCGAAAGTCGGCGTAGCTGGCACCAAGTCGGCGAGCTTCTGTCAAAGCTAGTTCAGCCAATTTTTCATACGGTAACCGCAAAAAATCATCAGTTAAATGGTGGTTTGACATTAGGGGCAATTGTAGCACGCCGACTGTTTGTTATCGGCTTGACTAGGGCGGCGTCTAAATGTTACAATCAACCTTGTACAGATCCGGCCGGCAGGTCGGGTTTTTTAGTTTAAAAAGCGATTTTTTAAGGAGTCAATTATGGAGATTCAAACTAAACAACTAGTGATGGCGGTCAAGCAAATCGCCGAGGAAAAGAACTTGCCGGAAGAAGTCGTTCACGACATTATCGGCCAGGCATTAGCCGCCGCTTGGCGCAAGGACTTTGGCGATAAAGAACAAGAAGTTACGGCCATGATAAATACCAACACCGGCGACGTAACCATTACTGCTCACAAGACCATTGTCGACAAAGTTGAGGATCCGGACATTGAAATATCAGTGGCCGATGCCCAGAAAAAGCGTAAAAGCGCAAAGTTGGGCGAGACGATTGAATTTAAGCAAAAGCCAACGTCATTCGGACGGGTGGCCGCCCAAACGGCCAAGCAAGTTATTTTGCAAAAACTGCGTGAGGCCGAACGAGAGGTTGTGCTCGAAGAATATTCCGATAAAATCGGCTCGGTCGTAACGGGTGTAATTAGCCGGGTAGAGCAACGTATCGTCCGTGTCGATCTGGGTCGCGCCAGCGGCATCATGCCTAAGAGCGAGCAAATCCCGGGCGAATATTATACTGTCGGCGGCCGGGTGAAGGTCTTCTTAAAGGACGTCGAGCGAGAAAATCGCGGACCGCAACTTATTTTAAGCCGAGCAAACGAACACTTTATCGAGCATCTGTTTAAAAATGAGGTCCCCGAAATGGAAAACGGAGCGGTTGAAATCAAGGCGATCGCCCGTGAAGCCGGTGTCAGAACGAAGATTGCCGTGGCTTCTACCGTGCCGGGAGTTGATCCGGTCGGTACCTTTGTCGGCGGCCACGGAACCCGGGTCCAAGCTGTCATGAGCGAGATTGGCGACCAAGAAAAAATCGACATCATTACTTATGATGAGGACACCATTAAATACCTTAAAAATGCCCTATCGCCGACCGAAGTGGCAGAGATTGTTCTGGACAAAAAGACCAAAAAGGCGGTGGTCAAGGTAGCCGAGGACCAACTCTCAGTGGCGATTGGCCGGGGCGGCCAAAATGTGCGGTTGGCGTCGAAGCTTGTCGGCTATGAAATCGACATTGAGGCTGTTGGTAGCGAAAAAGCTGTAAAAGCCAAACGGCCGAAGAAGAATATTGAAGACTCACTGTTAGCGGCCATCGCCAGCCAAGCCGGTGATGAAGCCGTTGCAGCAAACTTGACCGAACCCCCAACTGAGCAGTCTAGGGCAAAAGTAGCGGTCACAAAGACCCAGGAATCAAAGGCCTCACCTGCCAAACGGGTCAAATCCACCAAGGCGACTGGCCCCAAAGCCCAGTAAAAAAAGTCGTCCAACCCCGACAACTAGCACTCTTGACGAGGGAGTGCTAAATGCATACAATGATTAGGTCACTAATTAAATGAACGAGGGTATAATAAAAGCACATGCATCCGGCTAGTGAATTCGCAGATTTTCTTGGTCGATTAACGGATAATGCCCGCTCTTCGTTGAAGCACGCTGACTCGATTGCTCGAGGGCTGGGCTCGCCGTTTATCGGTACGGAACACATTTTGCTGGGAGTGTTAGCCCAGGAAACCTCATTCGCCGCCAAAATCCTGGAAGAATCCGGCGTGACGCTGAACCGCGCCAAGGTAGCGTTGAATCTCACGCCTAAGAGCTTGATCGTTAATACCGGCAGCAAAGGTTTGAGCGAAACCGCCAAGCTGACACTTAGAATGAGTTGGGAAATCGCCCAGGAGTTCAATCAGGAATTTTGTGGTACCGAACATATTTTATTTAGCATCATCTCGCAAAAAAACGCTCGGGCAACCAAGTTGCTGCAGGATATGAGTGTGGATATTGACAGCCTCAACACCGAGTTGGAAGGCTATCTCAACCGGCAACAGTTTGAATTTGACGGTACCGGCAGTTCGACTAAGAGTAAACGCCGCCGGGCCAGCGCGTTGGATTTTTTTGGACTCGATATTACCGACAAAGCTCACAAAGCAGAACTCGATCCGGTTGTCGGCCGGGACGATCAGATCCGCCGGGTCGTTACGATTCTTAACCGCCGCACAAAAAACAATCCGGTCTTAATCGGCGAGCCGGGTGTGGGCAAAACCGCGATAGTAGAGGGTTTGGCCCAACGGATTGTGAGTGAAGAAGTTCCTGATACTTTGTTGGATAAACGGGTGGTAGTGCTGGATTTAGCCGGAATGTTGGCCGGAACCAAATACCGCGGCGAATTTGAAGAACGGCTGAAACGAGTGACCAAAGAACTGGTGAGCGACAAAAATATCATTCTGTTTATCGATGAAATGCACTTGTTAGTCGGCGCTGGTGCGGCCGAGGGCGCGATCGACGCGGCAAATATCTTAAAGCCCAGCTTAGCCCGCGGTCAGATTCAGGTTATTGGTGCAACCACGATGGACGAATACACCAGATACATTGAAAAAGATGCGGCGCTGGAGCGACGCTTCCAGCCGGTCAAAGTGCCGGAAAACAATTTGATTGAAACTACGGCGATATTGCGCGAACTCAAAAAGCATTATGAAAAGCACCACGGCGTAACGATTGACGACGCCGTTGTACTGGAGACTATCGCTTACGCCCACCGTTATATAAACGACCGATTCATGCCAGACAAGGCAATCGATTTGATGGACGAGGCCGCGGCCCTGGTCCGGGTTGAGCGCGGCAAGACCAGCAAAGAACAGCGGCGCTTAAAGCGCGAGCTCAAGCTGATGGGCGAGCGGATGGAAGCGGCCGGTGAGCGCGAAGATTATGAGCGGGCAGCCAAGTATAAGCAAAAAATCAAGCAGCTGGAAAAACGGCTGGAAGAACAACAGGCTAAAAGTAACCAACGATCAAAGTTGAAAGTAACATCTGAAGACGTGGCCCAAGTCGTGGCGACCATGACGGGTGTGCCGGTGACCAGTATTAAAAAGAGCGAAGCTAAGTTTCTTACCCGGCTCGAAGCCCATTTATCTAAGTTCGTTATCGGCCAGGACGACGCAATCAAGGCCGTGTCTCAAGCGATTCGGCGCAACCGTTCCGGTGTCAGCGATAGCCAACGGCCGATCGGCTCGTTTGTATTTTTAGGCCCAACCGGTGTCGGTAAGACCGAACTGGCTAGGGTGCTGGCGCGAGAACTATTTTTAAGCGAAGAAGCCATGATCAAAATCGACATGAGCGAGTACGGCGAACGCCACACCGTAGCGCGGTTGATCGGTTCGCCGGCCGGGTATGTCGGTTATGAGGACAGCAATCAGCTGACCGACCGAGTCAGGCGACAGCCCTATTCGCTGGTTTTATTTGACGAAGTTGAAAAAGCCCACCCGGAAATATTCAATGTTCTGTTACAGATTCTGGAAGACGGCTATTTAACCGACGCCAAAGGCCGGCGTGTGGACTTTAGCAACACTGTCATAATTATGACCAGCAATATCGGCGCCGAAGCCCTGCAGCGGGAAGCGGCACTCGGCTTTCGGGCAAATCATGACGGTCAAAATTTACAGACTCTCCACGAAGAAAATGTCGAGCGCGTCCAGTCGGAATTGAAGCGAATGATGCGGCCGGAACTGCTAAACCGGATTGATAAAGTTATTGTCTTTAAAACATTGGGCCGACAGACCGTTCGTCGTATCCTCGATCTGCAAATCGATCAGCTTAACGGTCGGTTATCGGGCCGGCACTTGCTAGTCAAGGTGACGCCCTCGGCTAAAAAATTACTGGCCGAGTTGGGCTACGATCCAAAAAATGGTGTTCGGCCGCTGCGGCGGGTAATCCAAGACGAAATCGAAGACTATTTGGCTGGGGCGCTGCTAAGCGAGAAAATCGGCAAAGGCGACGTCATTAAGATAACGGTTAAGAAAGACAAACTGTCATTCGCACCAGTGGTGGGTTAAGGACTAAAGCAAAAGCTTCGTTTCGGGTCAGGACTTGGTACAATTACTCGGTGAAACAACGCGGCTTTATTCATCTGGCGGTCTTGCTCGTGACTCTGTTGCTCGGGCTGTGGGCATTTAATAATACGCGTGAAATCAGGGATTGGTGGACATTAAGGTTTTACGATCCACCCGCCGAGATCGCCAACCTGGCTGACAGAAGTTATTTAAGTAACGACGGACGGCGGTTGTTTTATGCCAGCCAACCAGAAATTAACAGTCGCGATGATTTTAATCTCAACTGTCCGTTTATAGATCGCAGTCTGGTACTCGGCTGTTATTCGCATGATAGAATCTATGTTTTCAAAGTGGAAGACGACAGATTAGCCGGGATCGAGGAAGTTACGGCGGCACACGAGTTGTTACACGCCGTCTATGCCCGGCTGAGCAGCGGCGAGCGCGAACGACTGAACCGCTTAACGGACGAGGCGCTCAAAACCGTGGACAATGAACGGTTCTTAAAGGCCGTGGAGGGCTACAGGGAAGATGACCCCGGCGCACTGCCAAATGAACTTCATTCGCTGTTGGGCTCAGAGATCAGAAGTTTGCCAGTCGAGTTGGAAGAGCATTATGCTAAGTATTTTACCGATCGTTTGCAGCTGGTTGCCCTAGCCGAAAGCTACGAGGAAGTATTTACTATGATCAATGACCGACTGGCTGGATTGGAGTCACAACTAACCCAACTGCGTCAGCGGATTTCGACGACCGAACAATCACTGGAATCACGAAAAGCCGAGCTCGATGCCGAAGAACAGCGCCTGAGCGCCTTGCGCCAGTCCGGGCAGATCGCTGCCTATAACGCCGCTGTCGGGGGGTTTAATGCCCAAGTCAACGGCTATAACGAGCTAATCGATAGCTACAAGGGACTGGTCGCTGACCACAACAAGTTGGTCGAGCAATATAATTCGGTGGCGTTAGAACAAAATCAATTGGTGCAGAGCCTAAATAGCAAGTTCCAACCGATCAATTAGCGGCTGAAGCTTAAGCTTTAGCCGGCTCAAAGGAGTTGCTATACTCAGTTCATGGCAAAATCAACGGTGAGGTACGCCTGTCAAAACTGTGGTGCCGTCTACGCTAAGTGGAGCGGCCGCTGCGCTAATTGCGGCCAATGGAACACGCTCGGCGAGCAGCTGGACGCGAAGTCAGCCGAAGCTTCGGCCGCAAAGTCCGGCCGGGCGATTACGCCCCAAGCGATTAATCAAAAGACTAAAGGCGTTAGTCCTCGCCTAACGACCGGCATCAGTGAAGTCGACCTGGTTTTAGGTGGCGGCATCGTGCCGGCTAGCGTAATTCTAGTCGCCGGCGAACCCGGCATCGGCAAAAGCACACTAATCTTAGAAATTGCCAATAACGTGGCCAGGCAAAAACCGGTGCTATATATCACGGCAGAAGAATCAATCGAGCAAGTTACCGACCGGGCCAAACGGCTTGGCTTGGCGGCCGGCAAGCTAGCGCTGGCTTCCAGCGCTAGCACAGACGATATTGTGGCGACGCTGCATGAGGGCGGCTATTCGCTGGTGATTGTCGACTCAATCCAAACTATTGCAACCGAGCAGGTCGGTTCCTCCCAGGGCTCCAGTTCTCAGATAACTAACAGTAGCCAGCTTTTAATCCGGGCCGCGAAACTAACCCAGACGGCGATGATTTTAGTCGGCCATGTTACCAAGGAAGGGACTATCGCCGGGCCAAAACTGCTGGAGCATTTAGTTGATACGGTCCTTAATCTCGAGGGCGATCGCTACGGCGGCTTCAAAATACTGCGCTCGGTCAAGAACCGTTATGGCTCGACTAACGAATCGGGCGTGTTTGAAATGACAGACAGCGGACTCAAAGCCATTGCCAACCCGTCAGCGGCGTTATTGGCTGAACGTCAAGCCAGCGACGGCTCGGTGGTGGTAGCTACTCTGGAAGGCAGCCGGCCGCTGCTGGTAGAGATTCAAGCGCTAGTCAACAAAACCGTGTTCGGCTACCCCAAGCGCACGGCCTCTGGTTTTGACCTCAACCGGTTGAATGTGCTGATCGCCATGTTGGAGCGCCGAACCAAGTTGAGCTTGAGCGATAAGGACGTGTATATCAACGTGGTGGGCGGGGTTAGGATTACCGAGCCAGCGGCGGATTTGGCCGTTTGTATGGCGATTGCTACCGCCGCCAAAGGGATGGCGCTAAAAGATGATTCGGTCGTGTTCGGCGAGGTTGGCCTGTCCGGCGAGGTCCGCCGGGTGCAGGGGACTGAGTCCAGGGTTAAAGAAGCCAGCAAGCTCGGCTTCAAATCGGCCATTGGCCCTAAGGCCGATAAAACTAATAGTTTTATTAAACCGGTATCTAACGTCCGGGACGCATTGAATCAGTTTTTATCAAAGTAACTTAGCCCCCAACTAGCAGCGATAAAAACGGGTCGTTAGTTGTCGACTTCAATATCGCGTGAGCCGGTAGCCAGTAGCTGATTACCAGCGCTCCTAGCCTCAACCGTGACGGTATAGTCGCCGTGGTCGACCTCATCGCTAAATGAAGCAACCGGGCCGAGGTTTTTGCAACCCCCAGGGAAGCCACACAACCGGTAATTGACCGTACCGCCAATCGCGTTCCAGCTCAAATCGACGTCACAATCACCGCCACCGCAGCTGTTCATAGAGTCGATGTTAATTGTTATGCCTTGGAAACTGGTGTTTTCGGTAGCCTCGTCGGAGTATAAAAGCTTGTCTACTACCTCTACCCGAACGGTGCCAGAAAAGCTCTTATTATAGGTGTATTGGGCCGAGTTGGTCGAGCAGCCGCTTGCGGGGATGGTGCAGGTTTTAACTAGCTCTCCGTTGACGTAGAAATTGACCTTGCCGTCGTTTAGTGGGTGGGTTCCGGCCGTATAGTCGACCGAAAAGTCACTCGATACCACGCTGAAACTGGTGATGTTGGGCGGGCTGTCGTCACAGTCATGAACGTCGTCTTTGTCTTTGATCTTGGTGGTGTTAGCGCTGTAACCAGCGCCTTTGGCCCAAGCGGCGAACATCGGGTCATCGGCCGGCAACTCCGGCGCGGCGCCGGTATTGGACACAACTTTCTTAGCCAGTTCCGGCGTGCAATCGGTGGCTAGCTTGTTGGAAACTGTGTCGATTGTAACTTTTTCGTTGTCCGAAGCCGGCACACCCTCAAACCATGATGCGGCGATGTCATTAATCACATTTTTACTGTTGGGCCCTGCATTGCGGCCGGTGGCGCGGTCGATTTTGACATTTTTTATACCTTCCGGCCGCTCAAAGGGAACGTCCTTTTTACCCTTGTGGTAATTACGCATGAATTCATTCCAAATCGGGCCGACCATCGGCTCGACGAAGGTGTACATCGGTTTGGAATCGTGGTTGCCGACCCATACGCCGGCCGTGACATGTTGGCTGTAACCCATCATCCAGCCATCGACTGATAAATCGGTCGTGCCGGTCTTGGCGCCGACGGTGTAACCCGGAACAACTAGGTTGCTACCGAGACCGAATGTTCCAGCCCGGGCCTGGTCGTCGGTTAAGATGCTGGTTATAAGATAGGCGATTTGCGGATCGATGACCTGCTCTCCTTCATCGTCTTTCCATTCTTTGAGGATCTCGCCTTGGCCGTTCTCGATCTTGAGTACGTAAGTCTGTGGTTTATAAACGCCGCCCCGGCCAAATGTGCCAAAGCCGTGAACGTGCTCAGAAACCTTGACCTCGCCAGCGCCTAGCACCAACGACAAGCCGTAGTCGCAGGTATCGCACAGCGATTTGAGCCCCATGGCCTGAGCTTCCTTAATAACATTGTCCACGCCAGCGATATAGAGGGCTTTGACGGCCGGAATGTTGCGTGAGCGGCCGATAGCTTCTCTTACCCGCATCGGGCCAGGGAATCGAAAGTCAAAATCGTGCGGCGCGTAACCATTAAAGTTGGTCGCGCTGTCCCAGATGATACTGCCCGGACTCCAACGGGGGTTTTTAAACATCTCGGCGTAGGCGTAAGGCTTAAAGCTAGAGCCCGGCTGCCGGCCGATCTCTGGCGTGGCGGCGTCATAGACACCGTAGTTTTTATAATTAAAGTCCCGACTGCCGACATAGGCTATGACTTGGCCGGATTTAGTATCCTCAGCTACCAGCGCGGCGTTGTCACCCATAGCGCCACCCTGGTTATAGCGGTGCTTAATAGCGTCTTCGGCCAGTTTCTGGGCCTTTAAATCGATAGTCGTAACTATTCTTAGACCGCCCTTGGTGACCGTTCCCTGGCCGTACTCCCTGACCAGATCGTCAATCACTTTTAGTACGAAGTGCGGCGCTTTAATGTTGCGGTAGGCGCTCCGCTTGCTCAGTGGTACGACCTTCTTTAAAGTGTCTTCACCTTTGGCCTCGTCGCCCTCTTGCGACGTGATGTAGCCCTGGTTGACCATTTGGTCGATTACATAGTGGGCTCGGCCGATAAGGTCATCGGTGTTTTGACCGTACGGCGAGTAAAAGGATGGCGCCTGAGGCAGTGCGGCAATTAAGGCCGCCTCATCAATAGTTAGATTTTTAGCGGACTTATTAAAGAAGCCATTTGCGGCCGCCTCGACGCCATATTCCAGCGCGCCGTAAGGAATTTGATTGAGATAGAAGCTAAGGATTTCATCTTTGCTGTACAACCGCTCGAGCTCGATCGCGAGAATCAACTCCTTAACTTTGCGGGTCAGGGTCCGATCGCTACCGACCAGCGCATTCTTGATAAATTGTTGGGTGATGGTAGAACCTCCCTGGGTCTCATCTGACGGGCTAAGGATATTGTTAAGAGCGGCTCTGGTCACGCCGGTAACAGAAAAACCGCCGTGGTGATAGAAGTCCTTGTCTTCAATCGCAATGGTTGCCCACTTGGCATAATTGGAAATCTGATCAAACTCAACTAGTACTCGGACTTGGCTGTCGGAACCATAGGTATAGAGCAGCGTCTTGCCGGTTCGATCGTACACTCTGGCGGCCTGTTCAAAGGTGATGTTGCGCG
>Ga0214471_10001678_pt1 | contig 17484 bp, 15 predicted proteins | sample RVTome_5_FD_207665 | JGI IMG/M metagenome (GOLD analysis project Ga0214471, IMG submission 207665) | Soil microbial communities from uranium-contaminated site in the Upper Colorado River Basin, Wyoming, United States - RVT142D155 | ecosystem: Environmental > Terrestrial > Soil > Contaminated >... | reverse complement strand
GGATCGCTCAGGGCCCTGTCGCTTTCATTGCGCCGGCGCCGGTCAGTCACCGGCGCCGGCGCGCGTGCGCGCAAGGCCCGCGGTTCCCGGCCACTGCCATCGAGGGGAGTATCGCTGTGGGCAACAAGACGCCGTTGTACGAGACCCATGTGAGGCTCGGCGCCAAGATCGTCGACTTCGGCGGCTGGGACATGCCGCTGCACTACGGTTCGCAGGTCGAGGAACATCATCGGGTGCGGCGCACGGCCGGCATGTTCGACGTGTCGCACATGAACGTGGTCGACCTCAAGGGTGCCGGCGTGCGCGGCTTCCTGCGGCTGTTGCTGGCCAACAACGTCGACAAGCTCAAGACCCCGGGACGCGCGCTCTACACCTGCATGCTCAACGCCCAGGGCGGCGTGATCGACGATCTCATCGTCTACAACATGAGTAACGACTGGTTCCGGCTGGTGACAAATGCCGGCACCCGCGACAAGGACATGGCCTGGCTCAACGCCGCCGCGAAGGACGTCAAGGACGTGAAGATCGAGCCGCGCGCCGACCTGAGCATCATCGCCGTGCAGGGTCCGCAGGCGCGCGAGAAGGTCTTCGCCGCGCTCGGCGAGAACCTGCGCGTCGCCGCCGCCGGGCTCAAGCCCTTCCACGCCGTCAGCGTCGGCGAGCTGTTCGTCGCCACCACCGGTTACACCGGCGAGGACGGCTACGAGATCATCCTGCCGGCCAAGGCCGCGCCCTTCACCTGGCAGATGCTGAGCGAGGCCGGTGTCGCGCCCGCCGGCCTGGGCGCGCGCGACACCCTGCGCCTCGAGGCCGGCATGAACCTCTACGGCCACGACATGGACGAGAACGTCACGCCGCTCGAGTCGGGTCTGGCCTGGACCGTCGGATGGGAGCCGGCCGACCGCAATTTCATCGGCCGGGTCGCGCTCGAGAAACAGCGCGCCGCCGGCGTGAAATACCAGCTGGCCGGCCTGGTGCTGGAGGACAAGGGCGTGCTGCGCGACGGCCAGTCGGTGCGCTGCAACGGCGGCGCCGAAGGCCGGATCACCAGCGGCAGCTTTTCCCCGACCCTCGGCCGCTCGATCGCGCTGGCGCGCGTGCCGATCCAGGCGCGCGCCGGGGATCGCTGTGAGGTCGATGTCCGCGATAAACTGTTGACCGCCCGCGTAGTAAAATATCCGTTCGTGCGCAACGGCAAGAGCTGTCTGGACCAATAAGGAGCGGCTACCGCTATGAGCAAGATTCCCAAGGACCTGAAGTTCACCAAGACTCACGAATGGGCCAAGAAGCTGCCGGACGGCACGGTCGCGGTCGGCATCACCGATCACGCCCAGGGCCTGCTGGGCGACATGGTCTACGTCGAGTTGCCCCAGATCGACGCCGCCGTCGAGGCCGGCAAGGAGTGCGCGGTGGTGGAATCGGTCAAGGCCGCGTCGGACGTTTACGCACCGGTGAGCGGCAAGATCATCGAGGTCAACACGGCCGTCAGCGACGCGCCCGAGACCGTCAACAAGGACGCCTACGGCGACGGCTGGATGTTCCGCCTGGAGCCCAAGAACGCCGCCGACCTGAACGCGCTGCTCGACGCCAAGGCCTATGAAGCGTTGGTGGCGGCGGAGAAGCACTGAAATGAAATTAGCCACGGGGATCACGGGGAGCACGGGGAAACAAGAAATTTTTCTCCCCGTGTCCCCCGTGATCCCCGTGGCAGACTGATGTTTTCGAAATCGTTAAGAGACCGACCATGCCGTTCATTCCACACACCGAAGCCGATATCGCCGCCATGCTCAAGGCGATCGGCGTCGCCCGGATCGAAGATCTGTTCGACGAGATTCCGGAAGGCCTGCGTGCCGGCCGGCTCACCCAGGTGCCGGAGGCCTTGAGCGAGATGGAGGTGGCGCGCCTGATGCAGGAGCGCGCCGAGGCCGACGGCCGCTACGCCTGTTACATCGGCGCCGGCGCCTACGAGCATCACATCCCGGCGGCGGTCTGGCAGATCGTCACGCGCGGCGAATTCTATTCGGCCTACACCCCGTACCAGGCCGAGGCCAGCCAGGGCACGCTGCAGCTGCTGTACGAATATCAGACCATGATGGCGAGCCTCACCGGCATGGACGTGTCGAACGCCTCGCTGTACGACGGCGCCTCGGCGCTCGCGGAAGGCGTGCTGACGGCGGTGCGATCGCAGAAGCAGGGTCGCCGCATCCTGGTGCCGCGAAGCCTGCATCCGGTCTATCGTCGCGTCGTGGACGCGATCGTCAGGAACCAGAAGATCACGCTGGTCGAGGTCGACTACGATCGCCGCGGCGGCCACACGACGATCGAGGCGCTCGAGGCCGCCCGGACCGACGGCTGCGCGGCGCTGGTCATCCCGCAGCCGAACTTCTTCGGCGTGCTCGAGGACGTCGATGCGCTCACCGATTGGGCGCACGCCCGGGGCCTGCGCGTCATCGCCTGCGTCAACCCGACCTCGCTGGCGCTGCTCAAGGCGCCCGGCCGGTGGGGCGCGCGCGGCGCCGACATCACCGTCGGCGAGGGCCAGCCGTTCGGCGTGCCGCTGTCCTCGGGCGGGCCGTACTTCGGCTTCATGGCCTGCAAGCAGGAGTTCGTGCGCCAGATGCCGGGCCGCATCATCGGCGCGACCACCGACAAAGACGGCCGGCGGGGTTTCACGCTGACGCTGCAGGCGCGCGAGCAGCATATCCGCCGCTCCAAGGCGACCTCCAATATCTGCACCAACCAGGGCCTGCTGGTGACCGCGGCGACCATTTATATGAGCCTGGTCGGCCCCGAGGGCTTGCGGCGCGTCGCGGCCCAGTCGCACGCCAACACCGGCGCGCTGGTCGAGAAGCTCACCGCCATCCCAGGCGTGGCGCGGGTGTTCGACCGGCCGGTGTTCCACGAGGCGGTGCTGCGCGTCGACCTGCCGGTCGCCGAGCTGCTGCGCGCGCTCGAGGCCCAGGGCATCCTCGGCGGCTACGACCTCGGCGCCACCTACCCCGAGCTCGGCCAGGCGTTGCTGGTCTGCGCCACCGAGACCAAGACGGCGGCGGACCTCGACCAATACGCCTTCCAGATGGAGCGCATCGTCAGCAAGCGGCGCCTGGATCCGCCCTGCGCTCAGAAGATGTAGAATCCCACGCGAAGCAAAGGAGAATGGACCATGGCACAGATCAAGCTCAAGGGAAATCCGATCAACACCATTGGTGATCTGCCAAAAGTCGGCACGGCCGCGCCGGACTTCAAGCTTACCGGCGCCGATCTCAACGACGTGCACCTGTCCGGCTTCAAAGGCAAGAAGAAGCTGCTCAACATCGTGCCCAGCCTCGACACCGGCGTGTGCGCCATGTCGACGAAGAAGTTCAACCAGCACGCCAAGGAGCACAAGGATGCGGTTATGCTGATCGTCTCCGCGGACCTGCCTTTCGCCCAGGGCCGTTTCTGCGGCGCAGAGAACACCCAGGACGTCGTCACCCTGTCGATGATGCGCGACCGCAACTTCGCCAAGGACTATGGCGTGCTCATCACCGACGGCCCGCTCGCCGGCATCACCGCCCGCGCCGTCGTCGTGCTCGACGCCAACGACAAGGTCCTCTACACCGAGCTGGTTCCCGAGATCACCCAGGAGCCCAATTACGAAAAGGCGCTGGCGGCGCTGAAATAGGAACATCATGCTGATATTCGAACACTCCCAACCCGGCCGCCGCAATTCCTCCCAGGCGCCGCTGAAGGAACCCGGGATCGGCGACATCCCGGCGAACCTGCTGCGCCGGGACAAACCGCTGCTGCCGGAAGTCTCGGAGATGCAGGCCGTCCGCCATTACACCCGCCTGTCGCAGAAGAACTTCTCGATCGACACCCAGTTCTATCCGCTCGGCTCGTGCACGATGAAATACAACCCGCGCGCCTGCAACAGCCTGGCGATGCTGCCCGGCTTCCTCGGCCGCCACCCGGGCGCGCCCGAAAGCACCGGCCAGGGCTTCATGGCCTGTATGTACGAGCTGCAGGAGATGCTCAAGGACGTCACCGGCATGAAGGGCATCTCGCTCACGCCCATGGCCGGCGCCCAGGGGGAGTTCGCCGGCGTCGCCATGATCCGCGCCTACCATGATTCGCGCGGCGATGCCGCGCGCACCGAGATCCTGGTGCCGGACGCGGCGCACGGCACCAATCCGGCGACCGCGGTGATGTGCGGTTACGCGGTGCGCGAGATCCCGACCAATGCGGACGGTGACGTCGATCTCGACGCGCTCCAGGCCGCGGTCGGCCCGCAGACCGCCGGCATCATGCTCACCAATCCGTCGACCCTCGGCGTGTTCGAAAAGGACATTCAAGAAGTCCAGAGGATCGTGCACGCCGCCGGTGGCCTGCTGTACTACGACGGCGCCAATCTCAACGCCATCCTCGGCAAGGTCAAGCCCGGCGACATGGGCTTCGACGTGATCCACATGAACCTGCACAAGACCTTCTCGACCCCGCACGGCGGCGGCGGTCCCGGCGCCGGCCCGGTCGGCGTCGGCGAGCGGCTGCTGCCGTTCCTGCCGATGCCGATCGTCGCCCAGGCCAAGGGCGCTAGTTACTATTGGCTGACAGAAAAGCAGCGCCCGCAGTCCATAGGCCGGCTGTCGGCGCACATGGGCAATGCCGGCGTGCTGCTGCGCGCTTATGTTTACGCGCGCCTGCTGGGCCGCGAGGGCATGCACCGGGTCGCCGAGTTCGCCACGCTCAACGCCAACTACATGCTCAAGCGGCTGACGGCGGCCGGTTTCGACGCCGCCTACCCGCAGCGGCGCGCGACGCACGAGTTCATCCTCACGCTCAAGAAGCTCAAGGACGAAACCGGCGTGATCGCCATGGACGTCGCCAAGCGCCTCCTGGACAAGGGCTACCACGCGCCGACGACGTATTTCCCGCTGCTGGTGCCGGAGTGCCTGCTGATCGAGCCGACCGAGACCGAGAGCAAGGAGGCGCTCGACGGTTTCATCGACGCGATGATCGCCATCGCCGAGGAGGCGCGCGCGACGCCCGAGGTGGTGAAGGGCGCGCCGCACACCCTGCCGGTCAAGCGCCTCGACGACGTCAAGGCGGCGCGCGAGCTGGATCTCGCCTGGAAGGCCCGCGCCTAGCGCGGCGCGCGCCCGCCGCCCGGTTCAGGCGGCCGATGCCGGTTGCGCGGCGCGCGGCGCATCGCCGCGGTATTCGACCGCGGCGCACTCGGTGAATATGCGCTTGTCGCAGCGCGCGCATTTGTCCCGGTCCAGTTTCCCGAAGATGTGCTCGATGGCGCCGCCCTTGTCCACGAAGATGTTTTCCGGCCCGATGCGGTCGCTGAAGCCGCCGCGCTTGAAGATCTTGCAGACCTCGTCCTTGACCTTGCACAAATAGAGCCCGCCGCCTGCTCGTCGGCGGCGCTCGGCCTCGACGGCCAGCATCTCGGCGCCGGCGATATCGATGAAGTTGATCCCGTTGCCGACGATCAGCAGGTGCTTCTGGTCGGGGTGCTGCACGGCGACGCCGTGCAGAATGTCCTGCACGTGATCGACGGCGCCGAAATACAGCGAGCCGTCGATGCGGATGATCTTGAGCTGCGGGCACTCCGGCAGCCGCGGATCGCTGACCAGGTGGCGCTTGGCGGTATGCGGATCGGGAACCTGCCCCATGACGCGCGGCTGCGCGGTGCGCATCAGGTAGATGATCAGCGACAGCAGCACCCCGACGTAGATCGCGAACTCCAGCTCCACGAACAGCGTGGCGAAGAAGGTCACCGCCAGCACCGACGTTTCGCGCTTGCTGGTGCCGAGGATCGTCTTGATGTGGTGAAAGTCGATCAGCCGGTAGGCGACCACGAGCAGCACCGCCGCCATCGCGCCGATCGGCAGATAGGCGGCGAGCGGCGCGACCAGCAGCACGATCAGCGCCAGCGCCGCGGCGGCGAACACCGCGGCCATCGGCGTCACCGCGCCGGCGGTGTAGTTCAGGCCGGTGCGGGTGAAGGACCCCGACGAGGCGTAGCAGGAGAAGAAGCTGCCGACCATATTGGCCGTGCCCTGGCCGATGAACTCCTGATTGCCGTTGATGCGCTGGCCGGACTTGGCGGCGACCGAGCGCGCGATCGACACCGCCTCGACCAGGCCGAGCATGGCGATGGCCAACGCGCCTGAACCGAGCGCCTTGATCGAGCCCAGCGACAGATCCGGCAACGACAGCGGCGGCAGGCTGCCCGGGATCTCGCCGACCAGGGTAATGCCGTGGGCCACACCGCCGGCGCCCAGGGCCACCAGGCTGCCGATCACCATGGCGATCAGCATGGTCGGCCAGTTCGGCCGCCAGCGCATGAGCGCGATCAGCGCCACCAGCGTCGTGGCGGCGACCCCCACCACGTAGGGGTTGGCCTGCGGCAACTGCAGCAGGATGTCGCGCCAGGTGTGCAGGAAGGACTCGCCCGACGGAATATGCAGGCCAAAGAAGTGATTGAGCTGGCTGGTGGCGATCAGCACGGCGGCGCCGGCGGTGAAGCCGACCACCACCGAATGCGAAATGAAGTTGACCAGCGCGCCCATGCGCGCCAGCCCGAGACCGAGCTGATAGACGCCGGCCAGGAAGGTCAGCGTGATGGCCATCTGGATGAATTTTTCGCTGCCGGGTTCGGCGAAGCGCGCCACGGTCGCGAACACGACGATGGAAATGGCGGTCGTCGGTCCCGAGATGAGATGGCGCGAGGAGCCGAACAGCGCGGCGATGATCGGCGGCACCATGGCGGTGTACAAGCCGTAGATCGGCGGCAGCCCGGCGATCATGGCGAAGGCCACGCCCTGCGGAAGCACGACGACCGCGCCGGTCAGCCCGGCCTTGAGGTCGGCCTTCAGCGTCTCGCGGGTGACGAGCGGCCACCAGCGCAGGAACGGGAGCAACCGCGGCCAAAAGGTGCTGCACTGGGGTGTGGCGGTGAGTCGCATGAACCAATTCCAAACGTACGCCGCGGCCTCGCCGGTATTGGACCCGGGGCCGGGGCGCGGGATTGCCAGGGGGCCGGCGCCGCCGCCGATCGGAACCTTGGGCGGCGCAGGCTGGAAAACGGAGCGGATTCTATACCAATCGCCGCCGGGCCGCCACGCGTGCGGCCGGTGTCGCCCGGCCGGCGCGCTGGCGTCAGCGCGATTCGTTCTCGGCTACGTGCGCGGAGTCCGCCGCGGCCTCCGGCGGCGCCTCGAGGTTGGTCAGAAACTGGCGGGTGCAGGCCTCCCAGGTGTACTGGAGCGCCGCCAGGCGGCAGGCGTCGGGCGAGAGCGTCAGTGCCGCGAGCGCGGCCCTCTTCAGATCCTCGTCGAGGAAGCCGGTGACGCCGTTCTCGATGACGTCGACCGGGCCCTGCACCGGGTAGGCCGCGACCGGCACGCCGGAGGCGAGCGCCTCGATCAGCACCAGGCCGAAGGTGTCGGTGCGGCTGGGAAACACGAACACGTCGGCGGCGGCGATGTGACTGGCCAGGTCCTCGTCGGACTTGAAGCCGGTGAACACGGCGTCTGGATATTTTTCGGTCAGCATGGCGAGGTCCGGCCCGCCGCCGATCACCAGCTTGGTTCCCGGCAGATCGAGCTCAAGGAAGGCCTCGATGTTCTTCTCCACCGCCACGCGGCCGAAGTAGACGAAGATCGGCCGCCGTTCCTTCAGATATTCCTTGCTGCGCGGCCGGAAGCGCCCGGTGTCCACGCCGCGCGACCAGTAGGCGAGGTTCTTGAAGCCGTGCCCGGTGAGCCGCTTATGCAGCGTCGGCGTTGCCACCATCACGCGTTCGGCGCGGCCGTGGAACCAGCGCATCAGCGCATACGTCCACGTGATCGGGATGCGGGTGCGCAACCAGACGTATTCGGGGAACTGCGTGTGAAACGACGTGGTGAACGGAAAGCGCCGGCGCCGGCACCAGGCGCGCGCCGCCAGGCCGAGCGAGCCCTCGGTGGCGATGTGCACGGCATCCGGCGCGAACGCGTCGAGCATGCGCCGCACCCGGCCGCCCGGCAACCACGCCACGCGGATGTCCGGGTAGGTCGGCAGCGGAAAGGTCCGGAACGATTCGGGCGTGATCATCTCCACCCGGTGGCCGAGCCGGCGCAGCTCCTCGCGGGTCTGGTTGAGCGTCGTGACGACGCCGTTAATTTGCGGGTACCAGGCGTCGGTGACGATCGCGATTTTCATGTTGTGCCTCGCTCAGGAGAAAGACGCTTTCGTCCGCCCAGTGGATGACCGCCAGGCGTCCGTCGGCGTGTTCGACCAGGGCGGTGCAGCTCTCCACCCAGTCGCCGTCGTTGCAGTACAGGACGCCGTCGTAGTCCTCGATGGTCGCCTTGTGGATGTGGCCGCAGATCACGCCGTCCACGCCGCGCTTGCGCGCCTCGTGCACCAGCGCGCGCTCGAAATTGCCGATGAAGTTCACGGCGTTCTTGACCTTGTGCTTGAGGTAGGCGGACAACGACCAGTAGGGGAAGCCGAGCTTGCGCCGGAAATAGTTGAACCAGCGGTTGACGTGGAGCAGGATGTCGTAGGCGCGGCTGCCGAGCACCGCGAGCCAGCGGCTGTGCTTGACGATCTGGTCGAACTCGTCGCCGTGGATCACCAGGAAGCGGCGGCCGTCGGCGGTCTCGTGCACGGCCTCGCCGCGCACGGCGATGCCGCCGAAGCTCGAGCCGAGGTAGTCGCGGAACAGCTCGTCATGGTTGCCGGGCACGTAGATCACCTCGGTGCCGCGGCCGGCCTTGCACATCACCTCCTGGACGACGCGGTTGTGCAGCTCGGGCCAGCGTGCGCCCTTCTTCATGTGCCAGAAGTCGATGATGTCGCCGACCAGGTACAGCCGGTCGCACTCGGTGCGGCGCAGGAAGTCGAGCAGGAATTCGGCCTTGCAGGCGCGAAGGCCCAGGTGCACGTCCGATATCCATATCGTGTTGAAGCGCAGGGTCTGCATGGTCGCCCCCTCTAAAGGTCTTTCGGGCGCGCACAGGATCACGAATCTTCGTGTCGGGGATGTGACGGGACGATGACCAGTCGATGACGCCGGCTGCGGCCCCTTGCTTTATCGCCCGTCTACGGGTAAACACCCGGCATGAAAAAAATGTTACGCAGCCTGACCGACGCCGGCCGCGTGGCACGCGCCTTCGGCTACTCGCTCGCCGGCCTGCGCGCCGCTTATAAGAAGGAGTCGGCCTTCCGCCAGGAACTGATCCTGTTTCTGGTGCTGGCCCCGCTGGGGTTCTGGCTGGGCGACAACGGCGTCGAGCGCGCGCTGCTGGTCGGGAGCCTGCTGATCGTGTTGATCGTCGAGCTGCTCAACTCGGCGGTCGAAGCCACCGTCGACCGTATCGGCCACAAGACCAACAAGCTCTCCGGCCGCGCCAAGGACATGGGCTCGGCGGCGGTGCTGCTGGCGCTGCTGGGGGTGGTGCTGGTCTGGGGCGCGATCCTCGCTGATCGGCTGTGACAGCGCAGCGGCTTGCATGGCGAGTCGAAAAGCCCTAAAAAGGGTCCCGGCCGGTACTTTCAAGGGGATTTCGGGATTCTTTATGCCAACGCTGATCTGCGGTTCATTCGCCTATGACACCATCATGGTCTTTCCGGACCGCTTCAAGGACCACATTCTGCCGGACCAGGTGCATATCCTGAACGTGTCGTTCATGGTGCCGGAGATGCGCCGCGAGTACGGCGGCTGCGCCGGCAACATCGCCTACAACCTCAAGCTGCTCGGCGGTGATCCGCTGCCGATGGGCACGGTCGGCGAGGACTTCGAGCCCTATGCCCAGTGGATGGACCGCTGCGGCGTGCCGCGCGTCCACGTCAAGGTGGTGCCGGCGACCTACACCGCCCAGGCCTTTATCACCACCGATCTCGACGACAACCAGATCACCGCCTTCCACCCCGGCGCCATGGGCCGCTCGCACCTGCTCAAGGTCGGGCAGGCCAAGGGCGTCAAGCTGGGCATCGTCTCGCCGGACGGGCGCGACGGCATGATCGAGCATGCCGCGCAGTTCACCGAGGCCGGCATCCCGTTCATCTTCGACCCCGGCCAGGGGATGCCGATGTTCAAGGCGCCCGAGCTCGACAGCTTTCTCGATCAGGCCACCTATCTCACGCTCAACGACTACGAGGCCAAGCTGTTTCAGGAGAAGAGCGGCCGCTCATTGAAGGAGATGACGGCGCGCGTCAAGGCGCTGATTGTGACGAAAGGGGGATCCGGCTCCGAGATTCACGCCGATGGCAAGGTCCATGTGATCCCCGTCGCCCGCGCTATGCGCGTCGCCGATCCCACCGGCTGCGGCGACGCCTACCGCGCCGGCCTGCTGTACGGCATCGCGCGCGGCATGGACTGGGACACCATCGGCCGCATCGCCGCGCTCATGGGCGCCATCAAGATCGAGCACCACGGCACCCAGCGCCACGAGTTCACCCACGACGAGTTCGTCGAGCGCTTTCACGACAACTTCGGTTACCGCTTCGTCTGACGGAAAAAGAAAAAATTGGCCACGGGGGTCACGGGGAGCACGGGGGAAATCAATTTGTTATTCCCCGTGGCCCCCGTGACCCCCGTGGCTAGTGGTTACTCCGCCGCCCTATCGTACACCGCGAGAGTCAGTCGGCGATGACCGGGTAGCCGTCGGCCTGCCACAGCACGATGCCGCCGGCGAGGTTGTAGGCGCGGTAGCCCATCTGGGTGAGCGTGTCGGCGGCGAGCGCGCTGCGCGCGCCGGTTTCGCAATACACCACGACGATCCGGCCGCGCGCCGCGCACAGCGCCTCGACGCGATCCTTGGCGCCGGCGTCGGCGGCGGCCTCCAGGGTGCCGCGCGGCACCAGCAGCGCGCCCGGAATGTGGCCGCGCCGGTACTCGTCGGCCTCGCGCACGTCCAGGATCAGGGGCTCGTCGTGGTTCTCGATCATCGCGTCGAGCTCGTCCGGATGGATCTCCTGAATCCGCGCGCGCGCCTCGACGATGAAATCCGCGAGTGTCTTGGGCATGGCTAGCGCGCCGGTGGCGCCGCGCCCGCGCCGCGGGCCAGGGCGCGGTCGAAGGCCTCGGGATCGGTGATCGGCGCGTCGCAGGCGTGGCCGCTGCACACATAGGCGGTCACGCCGCCGCGCGCGGCGCGCTCGGCCAGCACCCCCGGCAGATCGGCGGCCGTCTCCGGGATCGCCAGCACCAGGCGACGCGGCGCGTAATGCCGCGACGCGCGCGCCGTCCAGGGCGCGACCGCGTCCGGCGCGCCGCGCAGCACGATGGTCTCGGTCGGGTGGAGAAACTCCTCGGCCGCCGCGAGCAGCGAGTTGTGGCCGGAGGGAAAGCGCTGGATCTCCCGGTACAGCGCCTTGAGCGTCAGCTCGGCGGCATCGAGGTAATGGATCGCGCCGAGCACATGACCGAGCCGCAGCAGCGCCTGGGCCGCGACGCCGTTGCCCGACGGGATCGCGTCGTCGGCCGCCGGCTTCGGCCGGTGCAGCAGGTGTTCGTGATCGTCGGCGGTGAAGAAGAATCCGCCGTCGCGCTTGTCCTCGTAGTGATCGAGCAGGGTTTCGGCCAGCTCGGTGGCGAAGTGGAGATCGCCGTCGCGCCAGCGCGCCTGCACGAGCGCCAGCACGCCGTCGATCAGGAAGGCGTAGTCGTCGAGGTAGGCGACGAGGTGCGCCTTGCCGTCCTTGCAGGTCGCGAGCAGGCGGTCGTCGACCCACAGCCGCTCACGCAGAAAATCCACGGCGCGCTCGGCCGAGGCCACGAAGTCCGGCCGCCCGAGCACGCGCCCGGCATGCGCCATGGCCTTGATCATCATGCCGTTCCACAAGGTCAGCACCTTCTCGTCGCGCCCCGGGCGCACGCGCGCCGCGCGCGCCGCGAACAGCTTGCGCCGGGCGCCGTCGAGCAATGTCTCGACCTCGCCCTCGGTCATGCCCTCTTTCAACGCGATGTCCTGGCCCGGCACGAAGACATGCAGATGCCATTCCTTGCCCTCGAAGTTGGGCGCGCGGTCGAGGCCGAAATGCGGCGCCAGCACGCGGTATTCGTTTTCGTCCAGCAGCGCCTGCACCGCGTCCGGCGTCCATACGTAGAATTTTCCCTCGTGGCCTTCCGAGTCGGCGTCGAGGGTGGAGTAGTAACCGCCCTCGGGCGACTGCATCTCGCGCAGCACCCACTCGCCGGTCTCGAGCGCCACGCGCCGGAATGCGACATCGCCGGTGGCCAGGAAGGCATCGGCGTAGAGCGGCAGCAGCTGGGCGTTGTCGTACAGCATCTTCTCGAAGTGCGGGATCATCCAGCGCTCGTCGACCGAGTAGCGGCAGAAGCCGCCGCCGAGCTGGTCGTAGAGACCGCCGGCCGCCATGGCGTGCAGGGTGTGGCGCGCCATGGCCAGCGCCTGCTCGTCCGGCCGGCCGTCGAGGCGGCTTTGCGCCCAGTGTCGCAGGCAGCGCTCGATGCTGGTCGGGTGCGGGAACTTGGGCGCGGCCCCGAAGCCGCCGTGGCGCGGGTCGTACTGCTGCTCGATCTCGCGCCGCGCCGCGTCCAGCACGCCGGGCTCGATGATCTGGCCGGGGTCGGGCGGACCCGGGTTGATGCGCTGAAAGGCGGCGCGCACCGAGGCGTTCTGCTGGTCGATTTCGCCGCGGTGCTCGCGATAGAAGGCCGCGACGCGCTGCAGGATGTCGGTGAAGGCCGGCATCCCATAGCGCGCCTCCTTGGGAAAATACGTGCCGCCGAAGAACGGCGTGTGGTCGTCGGGTGTCAGGAACATGTTGAGCGGCCAGCCGCCGGGGCGCTGCGCCAGCATCTGGTGCGCGACCTGGTAGATCTTGTCGAGGTCGGGACGCTCCTCGCGGTCGACCTTGATGCACACGAACAACTCGTTCATGACGCGCGCGACGTCCTCGTCCTCGAAGGACTCGTGCTCCATCACGTGGCACCAGTGGCAGGCCGAGTAGCCGATCGACAGCAGGATCGGCTTGTCCTCGGCGCGCGCGCGGGCCAGCGCTTCGGCGTTCCACGGATGCCAGTCCACCGGATTGTGCGCATGCTGCAGCAGGTAGGGGCTGGTCTCGTGGACGAGGCGGTTGCTGTGTCGGGCGTCGGTCATGGTTGGATTTCGCAGAAACTGTCACTATACTGAGCCGCGCGCGCGATGTCTCGCGCCCCTGCCGCCGGGTCCGGCGGTTTTCGACGGCGCAACACCCATGAATACTGGGGAAAAGAACCAGACGCGTAACAAGGCATCCGGCATCGCCTGGCTGCTCGCCGCGCTGCTGGTGCTCGGCCAGTGGGCGGCGCTCGCCCACAAGCTCGATCTCGCCAGCCACGAGTCCGGGCATGTCTGCGAATGGTGCGTCGCCCATGCCGGCCTGGATCACCTGATCGCCGGCGCCGCCGCGGCGATACCGACGCTCGCCACCACCGATTTGTCGCCGGTCGGCGACGCGTCGGGCATTCCTGCCTCCTTCGTCGCGCATTACCCGGCGCGCGCGCCGCCGGCTCCACGCTCCATTTAGATTCCTGAAAAGCCGAGTCCGGGCCGTAGCGGCCCGGAGTGTCTGCGGCGCCGTCTGGGGCGGTGTCGCGTACTGCGTTGGAGCTTGAACCCATGATTACACGTTCTCCGCGTCAGACCCTGGCCCTGACCCTTGCCGCCGGCCTGGCGGCACCCGCCGCGTCGGCCACCGCCCCGTCGTTCAATCCCGATGTCTCCTTGATCCTGTCCGGCAGCTTCAGCCGTTTCAGCCGCGATCCCGACAGCTACGCGCTGCCCGGTTTTCCGCTGGCGGCCGAGACCGGTCCGGGTGAGCAGGGCCTTTCCCTGGCCGAGTCGGAGCTGGTGTTGAGCGCCAACATCGATCCGTGGTTCTTCGGCTATTTCACCGGCGCGGTCACGCCGGAGAACGAGTTCGAGGTCGAGGAGGCCTATATCCAGACGCTGGCGCTGCCGGCCGGCGTGCGCGTCAAGGCCGGGCGCTTCCTGTCCGGGATCGGTTATCTCAACGAGCTGCATCCGCACGCCTGGGATTTCGTCGATGCGCCGCTCGCCTATCGCGCCTTCCTCGGCGGCCAGCTCGGCGACGACGGCGTGCAAATTACCTGGCTCGCACCGGGCGCGGGGTACGTCCAGCTCGGCGGCGAGTGGCTGCGCGGCGAAAGCTATCCGGCCGGCGGCGCGGCGCGTGACGGGCGCGGTACGGCCACCGCCTTCGCCCGGGTCGGCGGCGATGCCGGTGCGAGTCACAGTTATCGCTTCGGGCTGTCGCACATCCGGGCGCGTGCCGACCAACGCCTGTCCGGCGATATCGAGGACGCGCCCGACGCCTTCGACGGCAAGGCGCGCGTCACAGTCGCCGACTTCGTGTGGAAGTGGGCGCCCGGCGGCAATCCGGTCCAGACGAACTTCAAACTCCAGGGCGAGTACCTGTGGCGCCGCGAGGACGGCGAGTTCACCGTCGACGTGAACGGTGTCGCGCCCGGCATGGACGACTATCGCAGCAATCAGACCGGCTGGTACCTGCAGACGGTCTATCAGTTCATGCCGCGCTGGCGCGCCGGCCTGCGCCACGACCGGCTGCGCACCCGCGACCTCGACGCCGGCGCCAACGCCGCGGCGCTCGATACCGGGGGCCATGCACCGCGCCGTTCGGCGGCGATGCTCGATTTTTCGCCGAGCGAGTTCAGCCGCGTGCGGCTGCAGTTCAATCGCGACACTTCGCAGCCCGAGGCCGACAATCAGCTGATGCTGCAATATCTCACGAGCCTCGGCGCGCACGGCGCACACCGGTTCTGAGGGCCACGACATGAAACCGATTATTCGTCTGTTGTGCGCCGCCCTGCTGTGCGCGCCGGCGCTCGCGCAAGCGCGGCTCGACGTATTCGCCTGCGAGCCGGAATGGCAGGCGCTGGTGCAGGAGCTCGCCGGCGCGCGCGCGCGGGTCGTGAGCGCCACCACCGCGCTGCAGGACCCGCATCGCATCGAGGCGCGTCCGAGCCTGATCGCGCAGTTGCGCCGCGCCGATCTCCTGGTCTGCACCGGCGCCGGGCTCGAGGCCGGCTGGCTGCCGCTGCTGCTGCGCGAGTCCGCCAACCCGGCGGTGCAGCCCGGCCGGCCCGGTTATGTCGAGGCCGCCGGCTTCGTGACGCTGCGGGACGTGCCGGAGCGTGTCGACCGCGCCCACGGCGACGTGCACGCCGAGGGCAATCCGCACCTGCACACCGATCCGCGCAACATCGCGCGCGTCGCCGCCGGCCTCGCCGAGCGCCTGGCGGCGGTCGATCCGGCGAACGCTGCCGACTACGGCGCGCGCCACGCCGATTTCGCGCGCCGCTGGCAGGCGGCGATCGCGCGCTGGGAGCGCGAGGCCGCGGTGCTGCGCGACCAGCCGGTGGTGTTCCAGCACAAGAGCTGGATCTATCTCGCCGAGTGGCTGGTGCTGCGCGAGGCGGCGGTGCTCGAGCCGCTGCCCGGCGTGCCGCCGTCGGTGACGCATCTGGCGGCGGTGCTGGACGGGCTGCGCGCCGCGCCGGCGCGGATGATCGTGCGCGCCGCCTACGAGCACCCGCGGCCGGCCGCGTGGCTGGCGCAGCGCGCGCAGCTGCCGGTGGTGGTGCTGCCCTATACCGTGGGCGGCGATCCGGCGGCCGGTGACCTGTTCGCGCTGTTCGATCTCACGATCGCGCGTCTGCGCGCGGCACTGCCCCAATGAGCGCCGGCGTCGAATGGAGCATCCTGCTGCCGGCCTTCCTCGCCGGACTGCTGGTGCTGAGCACCCATGTGCCGTTCGGCGAGCAGGTGCTGGCGCGCGGCATCGTGTTCATCGATCTGGCGGTCGCCCAGGTGGCGGCGCTCGGTGTGGTGGCCGCGAGCCTCGCCGGCATGGCGCCGCACGGCCTGCCGATGCAGGCCACCGCGGTCGGCGCGGCGCTGGCGGCGGCGCTGCTGCTGGCCTGGACCGAGCGGCGCTGGCCGGCAGTGCAGGAGGCGATCATCGGCGTGCTGTTCGTGCTGGCGGCGAGCGCGGCCTTGCTGGTATTGAGTCATAACCCGCACGGCGGCGAATACCTGAAGGAGCTGCTCGAGGGGCAGATCCTCTGGGTCGGTGTCGCCGAGCTCGGCGCGGTGCTGGCGATCAGCGTGCCGGTGCTGGCGGTCTGGTGGCGCTGGCGCGGGCGCTTGCCGCGCCTCGGTTTCTACGTCCTGTTCGCGCTGGCCGTGACGGCCTCGGTGCAGCTGGTCGGCATCTATCTGGTGTTCGCCAGCCTGATCGTGCCGCCGCTGGCGGCGCGCGCCTGGCCGCCGCGGCGGCGGCTGGCCATGGCCTATCTGCTGGGCGCGCTCGGCTATGCCGCGGGCCTGACGCTGTCCGCGCTCGCGGATCTGCCGGCCGGCGCGGTCATCGTGGTCTGTCTGGTCGCAGTCGGCCTGATCCTGGCCGGCGCGCGCCGCGCGCTGTCCGCCGGTTAGCCGCTACCGGCGATCGGTAACAAGTGGCAGGCCGATCAAACGCTTAGTACCTTGTCTGTGAGGTTTCACCCCCGGCACCCGGGCATTGGCCGTCCATGGGCTAAGCTTGATCAGAGGCGCCACGAACCCCCACCCGAGACAGGAGAGATGTTCGGCCAGCGCAAGAAACCCCCGACGCGCCGCAGCCAGACCGCACCGCGCCACGACCGCGACGCAGCCGCCCGCCAGGCGCGCAAACTCGAGCAGTTCATCGTCGAGGAGATCGAGCTGTCGGGCGACGTGCGTCAGGCCACCGGCGGCTATCGCGCCACCGGCGGGCGGGCGCGCAAGCCGCCGCCCGCGTGGCTGCCGGCCGTGCGACTGATCGCCGGCGTCACCGGGCTGTGGCTGCTGCTGGTACTGGCGTCGTTGTTCTCGCGCGGCTTGTGGCCGAGTGACGAGACGCGCTTCGCCGGTCTCGCCTGGGAGATGTGGCTGCGCGGCGACTGGCTCGTGCCGACCCTGAACGGCGAGCCGGCCACGCGCCAGGCCCCGCTGGCCCTGTGGGCCGTGGTCGCCGGCTGGAAGCTCACCGGTGTCAATGACTGGTGGCCGCGCCTGGTGCCGGCCTTGTTCTCCCTGGGCAGCGCGTTTCTCTGCATGGGTGTGGCGCGCTTCCTGTGGCCCGGTCAGCGCGAGGTCGCGCGCTATGCACCCTTGATCCTGTTCGGCAGTTTCTTCTGGGCGGCCTATACGACCTATGCCGTGGCCGACATGGCGCTGGTGTTCTGCACGCTGCTGTCGGTCTATGCGCTGCTGTGGATGTGGCGCGCACGCGATAACCGCGTGTGGCTGCTGCTCGGTGTGGCGCTCGGGCTCGGGCTGCTCGCCCAGGGCTGGCGCATACTCCTGTATGTCCTGCCGGTGGCGCTGCTGGCGCCGCTGTGGGCGCGCACCACGCCGCGGCCCCGCTGGGGCTACTGGTACGCGGATCTCGCCAAGGCCACGGCGCTCGGCCTCGTCGTGTTTTCGGCCTGGA
>Ga0214471_10001676_pt1 | contig 17500 bp, 10 predicted proteins | sample RVTome_5_FD_207665 | JGI IMG/M metagenome (GOLD analysis project Ga0214471, IMG submission 207665) | Soil microbial communities from uranium-contaminated site in the Upper Colorado River Basin, Wyoming, United States - RVT142D155 | ecosystem: Environmental > Terrestrial > Soil > Contaminated >... | reverse complement strand
GGGGCGCGGGCCACGATCTCACGCCCTTCGGCCTGGGCGACGCAGCCCGCGACCGCGATGATTGTGTCGAGGCCCTGGCTCCTCCGGTGCTCCTTGGCCAGGCGCATGCGCCCGAGCTCGGAATAGACCTTCTCCGCCGCCTTCTCCCTGATGTGGCAGGTGTTGAGAATGACGAGGTCGGCCTCGGCCGCATCCTCGGTCAGCGCGTAGCCTTGCCGTTCGAGCGCCTCGGCCATGCGCTCGGAATCGTAGGCGTTCATCTGGCAGCCGAACGTCTTGATATGGAGCTTCTTAGGCAACGGCTGGTCAGGGGCTTGAGCCATGCCCCGTTTGTTGGACACGGGCGCCGCCCTCGTCAAGGGTTACCACCGGTGGGAATCGCGCTACTGCACATTGCCTTACGGGGCCAAAGCGGCTATTTACCCGATCAATTAGATAGAGTTTCGGGAACAGTTTCCCAAGGTGATCTCACAAAAAGCCAAATACGCCCTCCGCGCCCTGGTCGCGCTCGCCCGCGCCGGCGACTCGATGATGATCGGCGAGATCGCGGCGAAGGAGCGGATTCCGCGCAAATTCCTGGAGCAGATCCTGCTCGAGCTGAAGCGCCACGGCATCGTCATGAGCAAGCGCGGCAAGTTTGGCGGCTATGCCCTGCTGATGCCGGCCAGCCAGATTACTTTCGGTCAGGTCTTGCGGATCCTCGACGGCCCGATCGCGCCCTTGCCCTGCTTGAGCCGCATCGCCTATCGGCGCTGCGCCGACTGTCGCACCGAGGAAGACTGCGAAATCAGGCGCGTCTTTGCCAGAGTCGCAACCTCGGCCCGGGAAGTGCTGGACCGCACCAGCATCGCCGACGCCATCGCCGCGCCTGAGCGGATCGAGGCGGGGGCTGCCTAGCCGCATACCCTAAAGGGGTTTTTCCGATAGCTGGCCGGTGGGCCCGTCTGGGGAAACTATTTTCCTCCGACGGTCGTTCATTAGGCCGGGGTGTTTCTGCCTCGTCGAATTATGGAATGGTCGCCCCTTGATAAACACTACTAAACAGATAGAGTTTTGGGTGTTATTTCAGAGGAGATCAAGCTATGACGAGTCTTCGAAGCACCCTTGCCGCCGGCGCGGTCATTATCTTCACAGCCTTCGCGTCGAGCGCCGTGCTCGCCGATACGACCCTGCTCAACGTCTCCTACGATCCGACCCGCGAGTTCTACAAGGACTTCAATGCGGCCTTCATCAAGGATTGGAAGGCCAAGACCGGGGAGACGGTCATTATCGAGCAGTCGCACGGCGGGTCCGGCAAGCAGGCCCGCGCCGTCGTTGACGGCCTGCAAGCCGACGTCGTGACGCTTGCCCTTCAGGGCGACATCGACCAGATCGCCAAGGCCGGCCTGATCAACGCCGATTGGCATAAGCGCCTCGGCAATAATTCATCGCCCTATACCTCGACCATTGTCTTCCTGGTCCGTAAGGGCAATCCCAAAGGGATCAAGGACTGGGATGATCTCCTCAAAGAGGGTGTCGAGGTGATCACGCCCAACCCGAAGACCTCGGGCGGCGCCCGCTGGAATTATCTCGCGGCCTGGGCCTTCGCCGACGGCAAGTACGGGCACGACGAGGAGAAGGACAAGGAGTTCGTCAAGAACCTCTATGCCCGTGTGCAGGTGCTCGATACCGGCGCCCGGGGCTCCACCACCACCTTCGCGCAGCGTGGCATCGGCGACGTTCTCCTCGCTTGGGAGAATGAGGCGTTCTTGGCCATTCAGGAACTCGGTCCCGATCAGTTCGAGGTCGTGGTCCCCTCGCTCTCGATCAAGGCGGAGCCTCCGGTCACCATCGTCGACAAGGTGGTCGACGCCAAGGGCACCCGCAAAGTGGCCGAGGCCTATGTGAACTTCCTCTATGCGCCGGAAGCGCAGAAGATCATCGCCCATCATTATTATCGTCCGTCCGATCCCAGATCGGCTGATCCGAAAGATCTTGCGCGCTTTGCCGACGTGAAGCTCGTCTCGATCGACGATCCCTTGTTCGGCGGATGGGCGAAGGCGCAAGCCAAGCACTTCGACGACGGCGGCGTCTTCGATCAGATCTATCAGCCAAAATCGAACTGAGGATAACGCACATGGCCGGCGCCCGCGGCCTGGCGTTGAAGCGGCCGAGCGCCCTCCCGGGTTTCGGGTTGGCGCTCGGCTTCACCTTGACCTATCTGAGCCTGATCGTCCTTATCCCGCTCGCCGCGCTGATCCTCAAGACGGCGTCGCTGGGGTTTAGCGGCTTTTGGGAGATCGTCACGGCTCCGCGCACGCTCGCCGCGCTGCGTGTGAGCTTTGTCATCTCCCTCATCGCCGCCGCCATCAATGTCGTCTTCGGCGTGATCGTTGCCTGGGTTCTGATCCGCTATCGCTTCCCTGGCCGGCGGGTGCTGGATGCCATCGTCGATCTGCCCTTCGCGCTGCCGACGGCGGTGGCGGGCATCGCGTTGACCGCCATCTACGCTCCCAATGGCTGGATCGGCAGCTGGCTCGCACCGCTCGGCATCAAGGTCGCCTATACCCCGCTGGGCATCGGTGTCGCGCTCGTGTTCATCGGGCTGCCCTTCGTCGTCCGCACCGTGCAGCCAGTGCTTGAGGACTTCGAGCGCGAGATCGAGGAGGCTGCGGCGTCGCTTTGCGCCAACCGGCGCCAGACCGTCTTTCGTGTCATGCTGCCGGCGCTCATGCCCTCCATCCTCACCGGCTTTGCGCTGGCTTTCGCGCGCGCGGTCGGCGAGTACGGCTCGGTGATCTTCATCGCCGGGAACATCCCCTTCGTCTCGGAGATCGCGCCGCTCCTCATCGTCATCAGGCTCGAGGAGTTCAGCTACGCCCAAGCGACGGCCATCGCCGCCGCCATGTTGTTCATCGCCTTCGCCGTCATTCTATTCGTCAATCTCGTTCAAGCCTGGCAGCGGCGGAGGTTTGGGCAATGAGCGACCTTATCTATGGTCTCGATTTCGTCACCGAGGATCGCGCCCGGTCGGTCACCACCGAGCGGCGTCCAGTGCGCATCGCCTTGATCCTCATCGCCGTCGCGTTCTTGACGATCTTTCTGCTCTTGCCTCTCGTCTCGGTCTTCTCGGAAGCGCTTCGCGCCGGCCTCGGCGCCTATTGGGAGGCCATCAGCGAGCCTGACGCGCTGGCCGCGATGCGGCTCACGCTGCTGGTCGCGGCCATCGCGGTGCCGGCCAATTTCTTGTTCGGCCTCGCCGCCTCCTGGGCCATCGCCAAATTCGAGTTTCCCGGCAAGAGCGTGCTCAACACGCTCATCGACCTGCCGTTCTCGGTCTCCCCCGTGATCTCGGGCCTCGTCTATGTGCTGCTGTTCGGGCTCCAGGGCTATTTCGGGGCATATCTGCAAAGCGAAGGCATCCAGATCGTCTTCGCCGTGCCGGGCATCGTTCTCGCCACCATCTTCGTCACCTTCCCCTTCGTCGCCCGCGAGCTCGTGCCGCTGATGCAGGAGCAGGGTATCGGCGATGAGGAGGCCGCCATCTCGCTCGGCGCCTCGGGATTGAAGACCTTTCTGTTCGTGACGCTGCCCAACGTCAAATGGGCGCTGCTCTATGGCGTGATCCTCTGCAACGCCCGCGCCATGGGTGAATTTGGCGCCGTGTCGGTGGTCTCGGGCCATATCAGAGGCAAGACCAACACCATGCCGCTCCATGTCGAGATTCTGTACAACGAGTACAACTTCGCTGCGGCCTTCGCCGTGGCCTCACTGCTCGCCCTGCTTGCTCTGGTCACCCTCGTTGTGAAGGTGGCGCTGGAATGGCGCTTCGCCGACCAGATTTCCGCATCAGGGCGGCACTAGGAAAAACTCATGGACGCTTTGGTAGCAAATGAGGTGAACTACGCGACTGTGGGCTCACCGCTCACGGGGGGAACGCGCTGGGATAAGCCGATGCAGGTATCTTTCGAAAACGTCGTGCGGACGTTTGGCGCGACGCCGGCCTTGCACGGCGTGTCGCTCGACATTCGTCCCGGGGAGCTCGTCGCGCTGCTTGGGCCCTCGGGCTCGGGCAAGACCACGCTGTTGAGAATTCTTGCCGGTCTCGACATCCCGAACTCGGGCCGGGTCCTGTTCGATAACGAGGACGCCCTGAAGCTCACGGTGAAGGAGCGCAATGTCGGGCTCGTGTTCCAGAACTACGCGCTCTTCCGTCACATGACGGTGCTCGACAATATCGGCTTCGGCCTGCGCGTACGGCCGCGTTCGCGCCGCCCAAGCCGGAAAGAGATCAGGCGGCGCGCGCTCGAGCTTCTCGACCTGGTCCAGCTTTCAGGCTTGGAGAAGCGCTATCCCTCGCAGCTTTCCGGCGGTCAGCGCCAGCGCGTGGCCTTCGCCCGCGCGCTCGCCATCGAGCCGCGCGTGCTGCTGCTGGATGAGCCCTTCGGCGCGCTCGACGCCAAGGTACGCCGCGATCTTCGCCGTTGGCTCCGCGAGATTCATGACAAGACCGGACACACCACCGTGTTCGTCACGCACGACCAGGAAGAGGCGATCGAGCTTGCCGACCGCGTGGTGGTGATGAGCCAAGGCAAGATCGAGCAGATCGGCACGCCCGATGAGATCTATGACGAGCCAAACTCGCCCTTCGTGTTCTCCTTCATCGGGGAATCGAGCGTGCTGCCGGTCAAGGTCGAGCAGGGCAAGGTCTGGCTCGATGAGCATCCGCTCGATGTCGCCTCGGGGAAAATCCCTAACGGTCCGGCACAACTCTTCTTCCGCCCCGACGAGGTGGAGGTGGGCAGCGACCTGCCCGGTGCCATTGTCGGTGTCGTATCGGCACTAAGGCGCCACGGTGGCGCCCGCCGCGTCGAGCTTGAGGTCGGGGATCGCCGCGACCACATCGAGATCGAGCTTCCCGCCGATTACCGCCTCAATGTCTCGGGCCGCATCTCCGTGCGCCCGCGCCGCTATCGGCTCTACCCGGCGCCTACCCCCAACCTCTCTGAACTGATAGAATAAGACCGCCTCAAAGCCCTTGGGGACGTCGCAGTCAGCGGGGCTTTGAGGCGGCTAGTGGAGCGGGCGCCTGGCTAGAGGCCGGGCGTCCGCGTCCCGGGGGTTAGACCAAGACTATGCCTTGCACTCGCTCATGCCCTTGAGCGCGCTCTCGGCCTCGGACTTTGTCTTGAAGCCGTCGGCTCCGAGCATGGTCAGCGTCTTGCCGTCGGGCTTGTGCGACACGATCGAGCACTTATGGCTGCTCGTGTTCTGCGCGACATAGTACTGGGCGGCAAGGGCAGGGGTCGTCAGGCCGGCGATCAACAGTCCGGCAATCACATATTTCTTCATCGGATCACTCCTTCAGAGTTGAGACATCTCCTCCTTGAAGATTTCCTCTCCAAGGCGCCCAACCAACGCTCCCAACCCGGCCGGCGTTTGGCCGGAACCCGCGCAAGAATGTCGCGAGACCTAGCGTCGCGCGACAGCGTTGCATGATCGCCTTGCCGGGCGAGGTACCAACTCGCGCCAAGGCCTTGAACAAGCGTGAAATCTGGACGGGAGGCGTTAGGGGTTAAGCGCCGGCGCTGCCAGCGTCAGGCGGCGCGGCATCCCGACGCGGGCGTGAACGATAGACACCCGGTGCTGGGCCGCCATGCCCCTCACGTGAGCAAAAGCTTGACGTTTCTGGGCAGCTTCTGCGACTCGATCTGTTCGAAGGTGCATTGCTTCGGCGCCTTGTCGGGACGGAAGCGGACGAGCTTCGTGCCGTGGCGGAAACGGTCGCCGGTGACATGATCGTAGCGCACCTCGACCACGAGTTTGGGCTTCACCGGTTCCCACTCGCCCGAGCGTTCGGTGCTCCACCGGCTTGGGCCGCCCGGCGCCTTGCCGGTGAATCCGGGGGGCTCGATCAACGCTTCGAGCATTTTGGTCATGGCCGGACGTTCGGCGTTGGTGATGGTCGCGGTGAAGCCGACGTGATCGAGCTTGCCTTCTTCATTGTAGAGACCGAGCAGCAGCGACCCGACTTCGCGACTCCCGGTCGCATAGCGGAAGCCGCCGACCACGCAGTCGGCGGTGCGCAAGCACTTCACCTTGAGCATGGCGCGCATCCCCGGAAGATAGGGGCCGTCGGTTTCTTTGGCGATGACGCCGTCAATCGCGCCGCGCGCATCATCGAGCCAGCGCCGCGCCTCGTCACGCTCCAACGTGTAGGGCGAGAGCTTCAGTCCCTCGGCTTGGCCCGCTGCCTTGAAGAAGCGCTCAAGCGCCGCGCGTCGCTTCGTGAGCGGTGCCTCGATCAGGCTTTTGCCTTTGGTGTCGAGCAGCATGTCGAACAGGATGAGGATTGCCGGGGTCTCCGCGGCCAGCTTCTTGATGCGGCTTTCGGCGGGATGAATGCGCATCTGCAACGCATCGAAGGAGAGCGTGCCGCCGACAGGAATGGCGAGCTCGCCGTCGATCACGAACGGGCTCGGCTTGAGGGCGGCAAGCATGGCCACGACCTCCGGGAAATAGCGCGCCAGCGGCTTGCCCGATTTCGCCCTGAGATCGACCTCGCGGCCGGCGCGAAAAGCGAGGCAGCGAAACCCATCCCATTTCGGCTCGAACTGCCAGCCGGGCTCGTCCGGCAATTCGGTGACGAGCTTTGCCTCCATCGGCTCGATGCCGACAGGCACTGCGAGGCTCTTAAGGGAAGGGCCGGCCACCGCGACTATTGCAGGCGCACGATGACGCTGTCGGCGGCGCCCGTCGCGTCGGTCACCGTCAGTCGCACGAAGCCCGGCCCATCAGGGGCGAAGAACAGGGTCCGCGCCGACTTCTTGGCCGCGAGCGGCATGCCGTTGAGCAGCACGTTGAGGGGAGGGGTGCCGCCCGCGATCTTGATGGCGATCGGGTCCGGCTTCTCTCCTGCGACGCCCACTAATTCAAGGCTCGCGCCGTTCGGCGGAAACACGATGTGCACCTTCGGGGCCATGGCCTCGCCGGCGCTGGCGCGCGAAGCGAAGCGCCGGAGCGGCGGCGGCAATTTTGCGGTGGTCGTGATGAGCGCGCCTTTCGGCGCCGCCTTCAGCGGCCGCAAGCTCTGCCCCAGCCGGGCGAAGGCATCGAACAGGATCGGCGCGGCGCTGACGCGTCCCACGAGGCCGGCGACCGGCGCGCCGTCCGGACGCCCGGTCCACACCCCGATGGTGTGCTTGCCGTCGAAGCCGATCGCCCAGGCGTCGCGATAACCGTAGCTCGTCCCGGTCTTGAAGGCGATCCGCCCTCCGGCCGCGTTCTCCGGCGGCGGCGAGCCGAGTAGAACATTGGCGACGTACCAGGCGGCGACCGGCTCGATCAGACGTTTAGGCGGCAGCGGCGGCGCGCCGAGGCGCTCGTTGAGCGGTGCTACCGTGCCCTGTCGCGCGATGCCCGCATAGAGCATGGTGAGGTCGGTGAGCCTCACGCCCACGCCGCCAAGGCCGAGCGCGAGCCCTGGCGCTTCGCGGCGTGGCAGCACGAGCGGCGCTCCGGCCTCGGCGAGGCGCGCGATGAGGCGGCTCGGTCCCACCTCGTCGAGCACGGCGACGGCCGGCACGTTCAGCGACAATTGCAGCGCGCGGCGCACCGTGACGGTGCCCTGGAAGGTGAGGTCGAAATTCTCCGGCTGATAGCCGGCATAGCGGATCGGCCTATCCTCGATGAGACTCTCCGGGTGGATGAGCCCGTCCTCGAAGCCGAGCCCATAGATGAACGGCTTCAGCGCCGAGCCCGGCGAACGCACGGCTTGCGTCAGATCGACCTGACCGGCGCGCCGTTCGTCGAAATAATCGGGCGAGGCGACCCGCGCCATAACCTCGCCGGTGGCGTTGTCGACCACCACCATCGCCACCGACATGTCGGGCCCAAGCGCTTGCGCCCGGTCGCGCGCGAGGCTCTCCAGGATCTTCTGCAGGCCGGCATCGATGGTCAGCTTGAGCTCGCGCTCGTTGGGGGCGCCGGTATGCGCCTGGTCGGCGGCATGGGGCGCGATGAGCGGCATGGGCTGGCGCGCGGTCGGCACCTTCTCGTCCTTGGCGTGCGCGATCTCGGCGTCGCTGAACAGGCCGTGCCCTGCGATGCGGTCGAGCACGCGGTCGCGCGCGCGTTTTGCCGCTTCGGGGTAGCGGTCGGGCCTGCGGTATTCCGGCGACTGGGGCAACGCCACGAGCAGCGCCGCTTCGCCGAGCGTGAGACGGCGCGGCTCCTTGCTGAAATAGGCTAACGACGCCGCTCTCAACCCTTCGAGATTGCCGCCATACGGCGCGAGCGTGAGATAGAGCCCGAGAATCTCGTCCTTGCCGAGCGCCCATTCGAGCTGCACGGCGCGGACCGCTTGCCTGATCTTGGCGTCGAAAGATCGATGCTGACGCGGCTCGAGCAGGCGCGCGACCTGCATGGTGAGGGTGGAGCCGCCCGAGACGATGCGGCCATGGGTGACGAGTTGGAAGGCGGCGCGCAGGAAGGCCAGCTGATCAACGCCCCGATGCCGGTAGAAGCGCTTGTCCTCATAGGCGAAGAGCGCCTCGAGGTAGTGCGGATCGATCTGATCGCGCGTCGCCGGCAGCCGCCAGCGGCCTTCGCTGGTGAGATAGGCCCTGAGCAGCTTGCCGTTGCGATCGAGCACCAGCGCCGACATTTCGAGATCGCGCCCAAGCGGCGGAGGCCCGAACGCCTCGCTCAAGCCCGTAACACCGCCCGCGATCGCGGCAACGACCCACACCATGCCGATCGCGGCATAGACGGCGCGGCGCCTCCACATCCCCCTCTCGGCAGCCTTTGGTGCGTTGCTCATCTTGCCGGTGCGACCTCGACCGCGCCCGTTTCCGTGCGGCCGAAGCGGTCGGGCCGGTACATGTCCTCGACCACCGCCTGGGGCAGCACATAGCTCCCGGGAGAGACCGCGCGCACGATATAGGCCACGCTATACGTCGTGGCGTCGTCCTTTCTCCGCTCGAACGCCGCGGTGAAGCGGTCGTCGCGGAACTCGGTATGGACGGGCGCGCCCGGATGCTCGATCCAGTCGAGCGTGCCCGTGTCCCCTGACGAAACGAGCCGCGGATTGTCGATCTCGAAGCCCGCCGGCACATAGTCGGTCAGCGCCACGCGCGCGAACTGGGGTTGCGGCTCGGTGACCGTGAGCACCACGACGAAGCGGTCGTTCTGCTTCGCGTGACTGACATCGGCCTCGGCCCCGTCAAGCGTATGGAAGCTGCGCTCGATGGTGAAGCCGTGCTCGGCGGCCGGTTCCGGCGTGATGGGAGCGCCGCTCACCGAGATGACGGCGTCGAGCGGCGTATCGCTGGAATTGGTGACGGTCAGCGGGCTCGCGGCGAGCTCGTCCTCCGTGAAGCTGCGATAGAGCGGCCCTTCCTGGCCGCCGTCATTGACCGTGAGGCTCACGCCCTGTTTGCCGAGAGCGCGCGCGGCGAGCACGAGCCAGGCATCGTCTTGCGTCGAGGTATAGGTGACCTTGTTGCGCGCCGCCTCGATCTTCTCGGTGGCGCTCACCAGGACCAATTTCGGCGCATCACCTTCGGCGGCGAGCGTGACGACGACAGCGGCGTCGCGGAGCGGCGAGCCGTAATCGGGGCGGCCGCCCTCGAATTTGGCATCCTCCGGCAGAGCGCCGAGCGCCGCATCGAACGCCTTCTCGGCCCGCACCCGGTCGCCGAGCATGGCGAGCGCGGCTCCGATCTCCGCCTTGGCCGTCGGGGTGGCCAGCGCGTTCAGCTTGACGTCGGCGATGTAGCGGACATCGCCCACCGGCGCCATGCCGTTGCGGGCGAGCACATAGAGCGCATAGGAGAGCGCGAGTCCGCCGTCGGTCGAGACATCGGGCGCCGTGCTCACATAGTTGCGCAAGCGGTCGAGCGCGAGCTTGAAGGACTCATCGGAAACGGAGAAGCCGCGCGCCCGCGCCCGGGTGAGAAAGTCCGTCACATAGGCATCGAGCCAGGCGTCGTCGCCGCCCGGCGACCACAGCCCGAAAGCGCCCTCCGAGCCTTGGCGCGCGAGCACAATCTCGATCGCCTTGGCGATGCGCTCGTCGATACCGGTATCGACCGCGAGCTGCGCATCGAGCGACAGCTCGTTGACATAGAGCAGCGGCAGCGCCCGGCTCACGATCTGCTCGGTGCAGCCGAGCGGATAGCGGTCGAGCGCGGCAAGCAATGTCGCCACGTCGAGCGCGGCCGTAGGGGTAACCGACAACGCGACCTTGCCCGTGCCTCGGACGAGGTCGGTGAACACGTCGCCGGAGACCGTGATGCTCTGACCCGGATCGAGCGGCTTCACCGTACGACGGGCGAGGATCTGCGTGGCCGGCCTCACCGCCAACGGATATTCGCGTGCCAAGGTGAAGCCCTCGGGTCCTGAGACGGTGACCGCGACAAGGCCAAGCCCTACACCCTTCGCCGCGATGGGGAGGGTCACGGCGCTGCGCTGCTTGGCGTCAAGCTGAAGCGTCTTGGCGGCACCTTCGACGCTCAAAGCTCCGTCGGCGAGGACGGCGATCTCATATCGGCCGGTCGCGCCTTCGACATTGTCGAGATCGAGGCGGAGCGTGCTCTTGTCGCCGGTAAGCAGGAAGCGCGGCAGGGTAGCCGTGACCACCACGGGATCGCGCACCACCACGTCGCCGGAGCCATGGCCAACTTTGTTCTTGCTCCAGGCCACCGCCATCACCCGCACCGTGCCGGAGAAGGCCGGAATGTCGAAGGCGACCTCGGCGGTGCCGTCGGGACCGACGCTGACGATGCCGGAATAGAAGGCAAGCGGCGGCTGGGTCGGCGGGCTTCCCTGCAATTCGCCTGCGCCGGAATCGCCGCCGGAGCGGATCTGGCCCTTGGTGCCTTGCATGCCGTCGATCAGCTGCCCGTAAAGGTCGCGGATTTCGGCCGATAGCTTGCGCTGTCCGAGATAGTAGTCGTCGGGCGCCGGCACCTTGTAATTGGTGAGGTTGAGAATGCCGACATCGACGGCGGAAACGACGATGCGCGCCTCCTCGCCTGCGCCGAGCCCTGCGAGCTTGACCGGAACGCGAAGCGTGGTCTCAGGCCGGATGAGGTCCGGCAGGTCGAGCCCAACGCCAATCGTGTGCGCGGCCTTGTCCACGCTGAACCACTGCACCCCGATGGCGCGACCCGGCATGCGCTTCTCGGCCTGATCGAGCGGACGCCTGAGCGTGGCGAGCACGTAAGCGCCGGTGCCCCAGTCATCGCCCACGGTTAAGGGGAGCTTGACGAGGCCAGGCTCGACATCGGTGGTGGTTTGCGTAATCAGCCGGTCGCCGATCACGCTCAGCGTCACTTTGCCCGCGCTCCGCGCGGTGACGGCGACCGTCATGGTGTCGCCGGACTGGTATTCGCGCTTGTCCAGAGCGATCTCGAGCAGGTCCGGCGTGTCGGCCGAGGCTTCCGCGTACCAGCCGGAATCGAAGGTGATCGTGGTCTCGGGCCCTTGCGGTTCGGCGCTCGCCACTTCGAGCCGGTAACGGCCCCAGGTGACGGGGACGGAAATCTTGCCCGGCTTGTCGCCCGCCACGTCGATCGTGCCGTCGGTGATGCGTCGCGTCACCTTGATCGGCTCGTAACTCCAATAGCCGCCGCTGCGGTACCACTGATATTTGGACTCGACACTGAGCAGCTGCCATTTGAGTCCCGTGGCGGCCATTTGCCTGCCGTCGGGCGCGACCATGACGACGTCGAAATTTGCAATGTCGTTGTCGCCGAGCGATTTACCGGTAAAGAGCGGCTTCACCCCGATCATCGGAGCCGACGGCACGATGGGAAGCGTGAGCTTCCGCTCGATGGCCCTGCCGCCGGGCTCGGCGAGACGCACCACGACATTGGCCTCGAGCGGCTTGGTCGAGGCCGGCACCTTGTCGAGAGTGACCGAGAATTCCGCCTTACCGGCCGCGTCGGTCAGAGGCAGATCGACGAGCGGGATGCTCTCGGTCGAAGGCTCCTCCTCGTCACTCGCGTCGTCGAGGCCGAAGGAATAGCCCGGGAAGCCCGGCCGCTCGGCGGCCTTGGCGATATTCACCTCGCCTTCGATGCTGAGGCCTGCTGCCGGCGCGCCATAGAGGAAGCGGCCGTCGAGCAGGACTTCGGCAGGGGCATTTGGCGAGATGAGGGTGGCCTTGGTGGTGAGGTCGAACTCCAACCGATCCGGCACGTAGTCTTCGACCAGGAAGGTCGCTGCCCCGATCGAGGCTCCTTTCGGGTCGGAATAGACGGCGACGCGCCAGGTTCCGGTCGGCGCCGAGGAGATGATCGGCACGTCGAGCGAGTGGCCGCCAATCCCCTGATCCGGCACGACGGTGCGGCGATACTCCACCCCATCGGGGCGCTCGACCACCATCGTCAAATCCACGCCGGGAACGGCGATACCGGCAGCGTCGCGCAGGAGCGTCGTCACATACACGGTCTCACCGGTGCGGTAGACGCCGCGCTCGGTGAACACGAAGGCATCTAAACCTTGCGGCACGTCGCGTCCGGCCACGCCCCGGTCGGTCAGATCGAAGGCCGACTGCTTCAAATTGAGGAACGCGTAATCGCCGCCGTCGCCTGAGGCGATGATCAGCGCCGGCGACAGCCCGCCTTCGCCGCGCGCGAGCCCAGGCTCGAAAGCAACGGCGCCGCTGGCGTCGGTCTGCTTGACTGCAAGCACCTCGTTGTTGCGCGCGAGCAAGCGGATTTCGACGCCCTCGAGCGGCGCCGTGGTCGCGAGCGAATTGACATAGGCATGGATACCGTCGGTGCCGAAATAGGCGGTAAGCCCGAGATCCGAGACGATGAACCACTGAGTGGTGCGCTCGCCATAGTCGTTGCCGGCGACGTTGCCGGGTTGCGCCGCGAGCAGATAGATGCCGGGCCGCATGGCGGGAACCGCTTCCATGATGGGAAAGGCGGTGGTGAACTCTTGGTTGAGCTCCTTCTCCACCTTGAGCTCGCCGGTCCACACCTTCTCGCCCTTCTGATCGGCGATCTCGTCGAGGCCATAGTTATAGAGATTTCGCTGGAACTCCCAGCTGAGCACGTTGTCGATGAGATTTCTGTCGCCGATCCGGTAAATGGTCACCTTGACCTTGTCGGTGTTGACGGTGATGAGCGGGATGCCCTGCTGGCCCGTCCGCGGCAGCACATAGGCTTTCCCTGCGAGCCGCACCGACGGACTCCGGTCGCGCACATAGATGTTGAATTCCGCATCCTTGAGCAGGGCCTCATCGACCGTCGAGGGCAGGCCGGCGCGGAGCGTGATAGCGTAGGTCTCGCCATGCTTCAGCCCCTCGACGCAGATTTGCTGTTCGTCGACCGAGAGCGCCGGCTTGTCCTGGCCCGCGACCGCGACATAAGGCGAGAAGTCGGTGCGCTTGGGCAGGAGTTCGCTGAACTGGAAGCAGGCACGTGGGCTTGCGGCGTCTGAGTCCACGCTGAAATTCGAGACGCGGAAGCCGTATTTCTCGCGCAGCCCCTCGTAAGTCGTTCTGAGCTCTGGCGTCTCGTGGAGGTCGAGCGCCAGCTTCAGCGCATTCAGCGCCTGCCGCCATTCCTCGCGCTTGGTGAAGGCAGTGGCGAGCGTGACGAGGGAAGCCGCCTCGTCCTCCGGCGTGGTCGCCCGCTGATAGGCGATATAGGCAGCAGTCCGCGCCCGCTCGATGCGGGTCGAGCCGTCGTCTTCCTCGGTCGCCGGGATCAAGAGCCAAATGTCGGCTAGCCCGCGCCAGGATTTGGCATCCTTAGGCGCGACCGTCACGATCTGCACATAGATATTGGCGGCGCCTTCGAGGTCTTGGCTCTTCAGCAGCGCCTCGGCCTCCTGCTTCAGCTTGGCAAGCGGCTTCTCGATGGTCCCCGCCTCGTCCTTGAGGTCGGCCTCGAGCGTGATCGCGGCGTCGTCCAGCGCGTCGTCTTGGAAAATCTTCTCTGCGGCGGGGGAAGGGGTGGTGACAAAAACGAACAGCGCGGCGAAGAGGCCGGCGCGGAACCAACTGGGCATCGATGTCCTCCGGGGACCCGTTCTCGGCAGACGGGTGCAAGACCCCTATCGTAATCGAGCCTCGTGGCAGACACCAGAGGGAGGCGGCGTCCGGCCCTGGTCAGCCAAAAATTTAATCTTCCAGCTTCCCGAGACGCGGCCAGCCATAGAGTTCGGCGGCGCGGCGGATCAAGGCTTCGGCCAGGATCGAGCCGTTATCTGAGGTGGTCATCACCACGATGCCCTGGCCCTCGCCCGGAAGCAGGATCAGATAGGCCTGATAGCCGACATTCTGCCCGCGCTTCATGACGACCAGCGAACCGCCCGCCTCGCTGACTGCAGCGCCGAGCCCGTACGGGCCGCCATTCTGCGGCGTCAGCATCTCCCGCACGGTCTCCGGCCGAAGAAAGAGCCGGCTCTCGCCCCGCCAGGCGCGGCCAATCAAAAGGAGGAGCTCGGCGAGGTCGGTTGGCGTCGACCACAGACCCGCCGCCGCATGCTCTGGGAATACGTGCCACCCTCCAGGCAATTCCTTGCCCTCGGCGTCGTGGCCCGTCACCGCTTCCACCGCGCGGTCACGCGGCAAAGGCTGCGCGAAACTGCTGTGGCGCATGCCCGCCGGTTTGAGCACGAGCTTGTCCATGAGGTCGGGGAAGGGCGCCTTTACGGTATCGACCATCAACGCTTCGGCGATCTCGTAGCTTCCGCCGGAATAGTGGTAGGCGCTACCCGGCTGCGCAATGACGGTGACCGGCGGCGAGTTGGCGGGCGGTGCGCCATAGAGAATTTGCGTCAGATTCGGCAACGGCGTGCCCACTTCATAGCCGAGGAAACCGGGCACGCCGATCCCCGCCGTCATGCTCAACAGGCCACGCAAGGTGACGGGGTGGCCCTTGTCGAAGCCGTTGGTTGGGACCTTCCAGGAGGTGAGCCGCGCGTTGACGTCCGCGTCGAGGTCGAGACGCTTCTCGTCGACCAGGCGCAGCGCGCCCACCGCCGCCACGAATTTCGACAGCGATGCCGCCTGATAGAGCGTCTCGGTCGTGGCGCCGTCGCCGTAAGCGCGCGCGAAAGCCACGCGGTCCTGATCGATCAGCGCGAGGCTGACCGAGGGAATATTGAGGGCATCCATCGCCTCTTCGAGCGTGAGCGTCTTGTCGACGCCGCCCACCGTGATCGGAAGCTTGCTTTCGAGATCCGAGGGATCCGCGGCAAAGGCAGGCACGCTCAGCCACAGCATGGCGGCGCTGAACGCGCGGATGGCAAACGATCCTCTCAACCAGCGCCTTCCATCTCGCGGGCAAGATTGACGAGCTCCCCGCGTACCCATTCATGGCACTCGTCGCGATCGTAGCTTGAATGCCACATCAGCCTTAACGGAAAGGCGATAGGGCGGAAGGGCTGATGCATGCGGACCAGCCCGAACTGCTGCTCGAGGATCAGCGCAAGCGATGCCGGAAGCGTGAGCAGCGCGTCGCTGTTCAACGCCAGCAGAAGCCCCACCAGAACCGAGGACACACGCGATGAGACCTTGCAGACAAGCTTCTGCGCTTGAAGCTCGCGATCGATCGGCTCGATGACGGGAAGCGAGTTCACGGCGATGTGGTCGGACGCGGCGAACGCCGCGGCTTTGGGCTTGCGCTTCGCCAAAGGATGACCGGGGCGCACGAGCGTGGCGAGCGTGTCGTCGAACAGTTTGAGGACGCGGATGTCGGGCGCTTGAGGGGGTGCGCCCTCGATGTCGATCACGAAATGGCAGCGCCCGTGGCGGAGCGCATCGATGTTCTCCTCGCGGTGCGACGGCATCCACCCGACGCGCACGCTCGGCGCCAGATGCTGGAGCCGCTGGCGGAGCGGCTGCACCAGGATCAGCTCGCCCGCCTCGCTCGCAGCGACGGCGAAATCGCGCGAGGTCTCAGACGGGTCGAACGGCTTGCTCGGCCTGAGCAGGCTCTCCATGCCGGCGAGGATGACGTGGACGGTGGGCGCAAGCTCCAGCGCCTTGGCGGTCGGCACGAGCTTTTGGCCCGCCCGCACGAACAGCTCGTCGGCAAAGATCTCGCGCAGCTTCGCCAGGGCATGGCTGATGGCTGAGGCGCTCCGTCCCAGCCGCTCGGCGGCGCGGGTGACGCTGGCGTCGACGAGCAAAGCGTCGAGCGTCACCAACAGATTGGCATCGACTTCTCTTAGGTGCATGACTTGCAATAATTCTGCTGAAAAGAGTTCACTACGTGCATGTTACTGTTTGCGCTAGGGCTTTGACAAGGCATCCGGCTGCCCAGCCCGGGCGTCTGAAACGTCCAAGCGCAAGCGCGGGCGTTTCCTCATCTCAACCTTGCGGCGGCCCGAAGGTCGTAGGCCAGCGGGCTGCCGCATTGCTGTTCGTTTACAGGCGATTTTGCCGGCCAAGAGCAGGACGAGGCCCGAGGCACGGGTCTAATAACAAACCAAGGGGTGCTGATGCTTCGACGACCATTAACCGCCTTGCCGATCGCCGCGCTGGCGACCGGTCTTTGCCTTGCAGCGGCCCCGGCCTTGGCCGAGCCCGCGCCCAAGGAGGTGCTGAAGACCTACGCGGACATCGCGCAGGCCGGCTATGCCGACTCCCTCGATACGGCCCAGACGCTCAAGCTCGCGATTGACGCTTTCCTCGCCCAGCCGACCGAGGACAGTCTCCGCGCCGCCCGCGCCGCCTGGATCGCCGCGCGCATCCCTTACATGCAGACCGAGGCCTACCGCTTCGGCAACGCCATCGTCGACGATTGGGAAGGCAAGGTGAACGCCTGGCCTCTCGACGAGGGGCTGATCGATTACGTCGCCGGGGGTTACGGGACCGAGTCGGCCGAGAACGAGCTCTACACCGCCAACGTGATCGCCAATACCTCTCTCACCATCGGCGGCAAGAAGCTCAACACCGCCAAGATCACCAAGGAGCTTTTGGCCGAGCAGCTTCAGGAGGCGGGTGGCGTTGAGGCTAATGTCGCCATCGGCTATCACGCCGTCGAGTTCCTGCTGTGGGGGCAGGACCTGAACGGCACCGGTCCCGGTAATGGCACTCGCCCGGCCACCGATTTCGACACCAAGAAATGCTCGAACGGCAACTGCGAGCGGCGCGGCCAATATTTGCGCGCCGCGACCGACCTCCTGGTGGACGATCTCGCCTGGATGGCGGCGCAATGGGGCGCGACCGGCGGGGCGCGCAAGACCATCGAGCAAGGCAGCGGCGAGGCGGGGCTCACCGCGATCATGACCGGGCTCGGCAGTCTCTCTTACGGCGAGCTAGCCGGCGAGCGCATGAAGCTTGGCCTTATGATCCACGATCCCGAGGAGGAGCACGATTGCTTCTCCGACAACACGCACGCCTCCCACTTCTTCGACGCCCTCGGCATCCGCAACGTCTATCTCGGCACCTATCGTCGCGCCGACCGGACTTTGGTCACGGGCCCGAGCGTGTCGGATCTGGTCAAGGCCAAGGCGCCTGAGATCGATGCCGAGCTTAGAGCCAAGCTCGACG
>Ga0214471_10001675_pt1 | contig 17508 bp, 12 predicted proteins | sample RVTome_5_FD_207665 | JGI IMG/M metagenome (GOLD analysis project Ga0214471, IMG submission 207665) | Soil microbial communities from uranium-contaminated site in the Upper Colorado River Basin, Wyoming, United States - RVT142D155 | ecosystem: Environmental > Terrestrial > Soil > Contaminated >... | reverse complement strand
CGAATAGATGTCGTGATGGGGGGGCGGCGAGATCAGCGTGACACCCGGCTCGGTGTACCGCAGGCGGGCGATCTCGGGGGAGACCTTGTGCCCGGGAAGCTGCCCGCCTTCGCCAGGCTTGGAGCCCTGAGCCATCTTGATCTGAAACTCATCGGCAGAATCCAGGTAGGCCGGGGTTACACCGAAGCGCCCGGAGGCGACCTGCTTGATCGCCGAGTTCTTCGGGGTGCCGAAGCGCACCGGGTCCTCGCCGCCCTCGCCCGAGTTGGAGTGCCCGCCGATCAGGTTCATGGCCTCGGCGAGGGCGACATGCGCCTCTGAGGACAGCGCGCCGAGTGACATCGCAGCTGTGGTGAAGCGACGCATGATCTGTTCCACCGGCTCCACCTCATCGAGGGGCACCGGCGCCCTTTGCACGAATGTCAGGAGGTCGCGCACCAGGGCTGGCTCGCGATCCGAGATCATCTCTATGTAGCGATCCCAGTCCTTGGGGTCGCCCGAGCGCACCGCCTTCTGGACTGCCAGGACCACCATCGGGCTGGTGACATGGGTGTCCGAGCCGCGCCGATGCTTGTAGAACCCGCCAGACTCGGTCGAGGCACCCGCATAGGCTTCATGACGCTGCAAGGCCTGATGCGCCAACTCCCTGAGCCCGATTCCCCGCAGCCGACGGGGTGCGTTGCGGAACGCCTTGCGACAAACCCCCTCGGAAATGCCGATCACCTCGAACAACTCCGAGCCGCGGTAGGCAGAAAGGGTACAGATCCCCATCTTGGACATGATCTTGAGCAGACCGCCCTCCATCGCGAGGCGATAGTTCTCCTGAGCCGGGACCGGGTCGACATCGATCGCCCCCGAGGCAGCCAGGTCGCGGGCATGTTCGATCGCCAGGTAGGGGTTGACCGCAGAGGCGCCGAAGCCCACCAGGCAAGCAAGGTCGTGGGGGTCACGCGGCTCACCGGACACGACGACCAGCGAGACGGAGCCGCGGACTCCTTGGTCGATCAAGTGGTGATGGACGGCGCCCAAGGCGAGAAGCATCGGGATCGGGGCCCTCTTGGCATCGGTCTCACGATCGGAGAGCACCAGGATCGTCGCCCCGAGCTTGACCGCCTGCGCCGCCTCGTCGCAGATCTCGTCGAGGCGCCCCTCCATGCCCTCTGCCCCAGCGGAAACCGGCCACGTGGTGGCAATCCAATGGGAGAAGAAGCGGGGATCCCCAGAGCGAACGATCGCCTCCAACTCGCCGTCGGAGAGAATCGGGCTCGACAGCTCGATCAGGTGGGCCTGTTGGGGCGTGTCCTCGAGCAGCGGGCCACGACGCCCGAGCTGGATGCGGAGCGACATGACCAGCTTCTCGCGGATCGGGTCCATGGGCGGGTTGGTCACCTGGGCAAACATCTCGTGGAAGAACTGGGTGAGGCGACGGGGTCTGCTGGAAAGGACCGCCAAACCTGTGTCGTCCCCCATCGAACCGAGTGGGTTGTCGCCGCGCGCCATGTCGGCGATGATCAGGCGCCGCTCCTCGGCGGTGTACCCGAACACCCGGCTCAAGGCGGCGGCGTCGAATCGATCGTCGGCCAGGCTGTCGAAAGATGCCTGGATCCGGAGGGTCTCGGTGTTGACCCAGTCGCCGTAAGGTCTGGCGCCCGCCAAGGCAGCCTTCACCTCGTCGGAGTGCAGCACCTCTCCCGTAGCGCCGTCGAAGACGATCAACTCGCCGGGCCCGAGTTGACCGGTGGCGATGGCTCGAGCCTCCTCCTCGGGGCAGACACCGGCCTCAGAGGCGACCAGGACCACCTCCGGGGTGACCACCCAGCGAGCCGGACGTAGCCCGTTGCGGTCCATCCCCGCCAGTAACGACGACCCGTCGGTGGCAGCGATGGCGGCAGGTCCGTCCCAGGGCTCGGTGAGGAAGGCGTGGTAGGCGTAGAACGAGGCGAGATCTGGTTCAAGGTCGGGAACGTTCTCCCATGCCGCCGGCATCAGCATCTCCTTGACATGGGTCAGCGACCGACCGCTTCGCATCAGCAGTTCGAAAGCGTTGTCCAGACTGCCCGAATCGGAGATGCCTGGCTGGAGGAAGGGAAAGACATCAGAAAGCCGATCGCCCCACACCCCAGGGGTGGCGCCCTTCTCCCTGGCGACCATCCAGGAGCGGTTTGATTGGATGGTGTTGATCTCCCCGTTGTGCGCCAAAGTCCGGAACGGCTGGGCGTTGTCCCAGGAGGGGAAGGTGTTGGTCGAGTACCGCTGATGGAAGATGGCGAATGCTGTCTCGTAGTCGGGGTCTCTCAGGTCCCAATAGAAGTCCGAGATATGAGAGGCCGTGAACAGGCCCTTGTAGACCACGGTGCGGCTCGAGGCAGAAGGGATGGAAAGACCCGGTGTGGCGGCGCGCTCGATCCGTTTTCTCGCCAGATAGAGGCTGCGCTCGAAATCAGGGCCCTCTTCGGCACCAGTGACGATCGCCTGTTCGATCAGGGGAAGCACGTTCCGGGCATGGTCGCCCAGCATCGAGGGGTCAATCGGCACCGATCTCCAGAACAGAACCCGCATCCCTTCCGCCTCGATCGCCTGAGTGATCACCGCGCGTGAGGCTGTCGCCTCAGTTGGTGAGAGGAAGCACATGACGACTCCGAGCTGTTCCGGAGACACTTCGAGGCCATGGGTGCTGAGCTCTCGGCTGATGAGCCGCGCCGGAATCTGCGTGAGAAGACCTGCACCGTCACCTGTGCCGTCCGCGGCGCGAGCCCCGCGATGATCCAGCCGCTCGAGACACTCCACGGCAAGGCGGGTGATTCGATAGGTCGGGACCCGGTCGAGGGCCGCGATGAACCCGACGCCGCAGGCGTCACGCGGAGGGCCAGGATCAAAGAAAGGTGCCGTCATCACTCCCTCGATTGGGGGAGCGATCAAGTCTAAACAGCCTTCGGCCCGGCTTCGCCGGTAAAGGCTGTCCTACTCGGTGCTCAGTACTGTGCCCAGTACGGCGAGGCGTGTCAGCGCCTCGCCCAGAGTCCTTTCGTCCTTGCAGAACGCGAACCGGACCAGAGAAGCCCCCTCCTCGGGGCGGTGGTAGAAGACACTCGGCGGTATTGCCACCACCCGGGCGGTTTCCGCTAGGTGACGACAGAACGACCGGTCGTCGGGGAAACCAAAACGACGGTGCCCGGCCATCATGAAATAGGTGCCCTGAGGCGGGTAGACCTCGAACCCCGTTGCAGCCAGACCGGTGGAGAGAAGATCTCGTTTCCGGGCGTAGCTCAACCGGAGATCGTCGAAGAAGGAGTCGGGAGCGCCTAGCGCGGCGATGGCTCCATGCTGGACCGGAGTCGGTGTGGTGAACGTCATGAACTGATGGGCAGCGCGGAGCCCCGCGGTCAGGTGTGGGGGGCCGATTCCCCAACCAACCTTCCATCCGGTGAGTGAGAAGGTCTTACCGAGGGATGACAGGGTGAGGGTTCGATCCCACATGCCGGGAAGCCCGGCCAGCCTGACATGGGGTCGCCCGTAGACCATCTCCTCATAAACCTCGTCGGTTATCGCAAGAGCGTCATGTTGCTGGCAGAGCGAGGCGATGGCCATCAACTCGCCGATGTCGAAGACCCGACCGGTCGGGTTGTGCGGGTTGTTGACCACGATTGCCCGGGTCTTCGAGGAGAACGCCGACTCCAACTCATCGAGGTCGATGGCGAAGTGCGGCGGGCGCAATGTGACGTACTTCGGCACCGCACCCGTCAACGCCACATGCACCGGATAGACGTCGTAGAAGGGCTCGATCAGGATCACCTCGTCCCCAGGGTTGATCAGACCGAGGAAACTGGCCGCAAGAGCCTCGGTGCATCCGCAGGTGACTGTCACCTCGTCGGCCGGATCGAGGTCGCGTCCCAGCAGCGATCCGTATCGACTGGCAATTGCCGCCCGCAACTCAGGAACGCCCGGGCTCGGCGGGTATTGATCGTGACCGCCTTCTGTCATCGCTTTGGCAGCCGCTGCCTTCACGAAATCAGTCCCGTCCCAATTGGGGAAGCCCTGACCGAGGTTGATCGCCCCGTACTCCTGGGCCAGGGCAGTCATCTCACTGAAGATGGTGACACCAAACGGGGCGAGGCGATCAGATACAGACATGGACTCGGGTATCAGGTTCCATGTCTCATGCCGAAGCCTGCGACTTGGGACTTGGGACTTGGGACGGCGGCGCCAGCCGCCCTAGCCAGATACTTCCCACACCCTGGCCGTCCAGAGCAAGCGACTCCCTCGCTCGGTCAGTTGGATGACCTTCTCGCGCAACAGCCCCAGCACCGCGGGCTGCTCAGCAAGGGACGAGGGAAGCGGGATGCTGCGCTCCGAGAGCTGACGTATGGAGCCGAACAAAGATCTCGCCTTGTCCAGGATCGAATTCTCGTCTTGGAGGGTGCCGGTGGGAAGAAGCAGTTTGCCGCCACGGCGAAGAATGCGCTTGGCCTCGTCGAGCATTCTCATCGGCAGTTCTGCCCCGCTCGGCCCCCCGGAAAGCCCGGATGGGAACCATCCGGACACGGTGGCCAGATCGTCGGGAATTCCCGAGACGTCACCAATCACGACATCGGCCTCGACGCCGTCGGGGATGGGCTCGAACATGTCACCCTCGTAGAAAGCGGTTCGGTCGCTCACTCCTTGGGCTTCGGCGTTTGCCGTGGCGATCTCGACCGTCTCGGCGGCGGCGTCGACCCCGTAAACCATCTTGGCACCAAGCTTGGCGGCGACGATCGAAAGGACACCCGAACCACATCCGGCGTCGATCACCACTGAGCCCTGCTCGATCACCATAGAGTCGGCCAGAAGCGTCGAAATTGTCGACGGGCGGAACGTGTCCGCGGCCACTTGCAGTTCAAAGGGGCCGCAACGGCCTTTCCAGACGATGGTTTCGGTGTTCATGTCACTGAGAGACTATCCGAAGAAGTGGCACTGGCGTCAGCCGAGGTCAAATTCGGGCGGCAACACGATCGGCAATGAAGTTCCGATACCAATGACCGCTTGCCTTGATCGTCCGTTCCATGGTTTCCAGATCGACCCAGACGATCCCAAAGCGCTTGTCGTAGCCGAGCGCCCACTCGAAATTGTCGAGGAGCGACCATACGAAATAGCCACGGATGTCCACCCCCCGCTCCAATGCCTTTTGCACCGCTTCGATGTGGCCTTCCAAGTAGGCGATCCGGTCCGGGTCGTCGATGGTCCCTTCCGGTGACACCTCGTCGGGATAGGCGGCGCCGTTCTCACAGATGTAGAGGGGGACGCCCGGGTGCTCTCGCCCGATCCGCTCCAGCATCCAGAGCAACCCGTCTGGCTCGACTCCCCAACCCATCTCGGTGAGACGACCCGGTGGCCGGGTGATCTGGGCCTCCCACGACCCCGGCCAGCTGCCCATCTCGGGGGCCCCGGGAGCGTGCTGAACGTGGTTGACGTTGTAGTAGTTGACGCCGAGGAAATCGATCGGTTCCACGGCTCGGGACAGCTCCGCGGTGTCGATCAGATCCGACACCTCATACCGATCGAAGTAACCGAGGACCTCTTCTGGATAGCGACCGTGGAAGACCGCCTCGGTGAACAAGGTGTTACTGGTCGCGTCCACCGATGCCGCAGCAAATACGTCCTCGGCGGAATCTGAAGCGGGCCAGGCCGGAATCAGATTCAGGACAATCCCCAACTGATCGTCGGCGTGAGGATTCGTGCTCCTCATGGCGCCTATCGCGGCATGATGGGCGAGCAGCAGATGATGGGCGGCCACGAACGACTGGCCAGGATTGGTGACCCCAGGAGCGTGCTCGCCCGAACTGTGACCGAGAAACGCCGAGCACCAGGGCTCGTTGAGCGTGGCCCAGACCTTGATGAGGTCCCCGAGCCCTTCTTTGGTGATTCCTGCGTACTCGGCGAACCAATCGGCCGACTCCCGATTCAGCCAACCCCCGCGGTCCTGAAGCGCTTGAGGAAGGTCCCAGTGGTAGAGGGTGGTAACCGGGGTTATCCCTGCGGCCAGCAACTCCTTGCAGAGACGTCGGTAGAAGTCGATCCCGGCGTCGTTCACCCGGCCGGTGCCTTCGGGGAGGATCCGGGACCAGGAGATCGAGAATCGGTAGGCGTTGATGCCGAGCTCGGCCATCAGACCCACGTCTTCGGCGTATCGGTGGTAGTGGTCAACGGCAAGATCGCCATTGGCCCCGTTGTGGGTGCGCCCGGGGGTGTGGCTGAAGGTATCCCAGATCGAAGGCCCGCGACCACCTTCGGTCACTGCTCCTTCCACCTGATAGGAGGCCGTCGCCACCCCCCACAGGAAACCAGACGGGAACTCCGATGCAGCTGTCATTTGCTCCTCATCCTCGTCGACACGCGTCTCGTTCCGGGGGCTACTTCGTTCCATGCGAAATAGAAGGGGAAGAGGGACACGTCGACAATAGCGGGCTTCATCTGCGGCATAATCACCTACCAGAGGGTGCGGAAGGAACCGGCTCCATCGATGGTCGCGGCTTCGTCGAGCTCCTTCGGGATCGTCAAGAAGTACTGGCGCAGTAGGAACACATTTCCGCGATTGCTTGAAAGCGCTCTCAGGATGTTGTCGGCCGACTTCGCCCCTCGGTCACAACGATGTGCTTCTGCGAAACGATGTGCTTCTGCGGCTCAAGTTTGACCGGTTACACAGCACCTTGGGCGAACAGACGCCGGTCGGCCGGGGGCGGCTGCGCCGTCCCGTGTCAGCTGTTGAGGTAGATCTCGTACAACCGCTGTGCGTGACCCCAGGGGTCCGTGTAGTACTCGTCGGCGGTAATGTCCAGAGTGACGGTTTTCGCGGCTTTCTCGACGACGGGTCTGGACTCGGCGAACCGTCGGATCACGTCGCCGTGGGGTTTGAGACTCCCGTCGGGGCGAACCAGGCCGAAATGCCGTTCATGTTTGGCACCACCCTGATCGCAAGGAGGGCGATCCCAGAGGTCCTCCGCATAGTCGGCGAAGCACCAGAGGAAGGCTCCCGTCGACCCGACCTCGAGCAGACGGGGCAACACCTCGCCCACGTATCCAGCGAAAGCGGCCTCCCCCGCCATGAACTGGGTGCGGGGCGACCCGTAGGCCGTCCACTCCCAGACCACCGATTCTGCGGTGTCAGGTGACGTGCATCCGCCCCACTCCTCGGCGAGGCATGGCTTCCCGCTGAGGGCGCTCACCAGGGCGCACAGATAGGGGACGAAGTCCGGGTCAAGGCTGCCCCGGGCCCAATCGACATACATCGGGTAGCCGTGCATCACCGCGACATCGCTTTCGGCAAAGACCTCGTCGACCCGGAAACCATTGTCGTTGAACAGACTGGCGGTGTGGAGTCCGGTGGTGACTGCATGACCGGGGTCGAGATCATGTATGAGCCCAGTCATCTCACCCACCCAGGCGCGACCGTCCGCTGATGTCTTGGGTTGGGCGAAGAGGTCGGGCTCGTTTCCCAGGTTCCACATCCAAATCCCGTCGTGCTCTCGATAGGCCTCGACCACCGTCGTGAGCAACAAACGCTCCGCTTCGAGGGCGGTCGGATCGTGGAACATGTTCCGATAGGGGCTGTCGACCACCTGTCCCCCACTTACCACCTGTCTCACATACGGCGAGGGATGAGTCGGAGCGCCGGGGTCGAGCAGCCATCCCGGCGACCAATTGGGCCCGCTCATGTGACCGGTGAAGAAAGTCACATCGAGTCCAAGCCCACGATCAGCCGCGATGTCACAGACCGTTCCGAAGTCGCCAAGACGCTCGGTCGAGACAACGTCCGGTGCCGGCTGCCAGTCGTCCCACAGTAAGAAGAGACGAACCACGTTCATCCCAACCGAGGCAATGACATCGAACTCATCGGCGACCTCAGCCGAGTCGAAGTCAGTCCACCAATACATCGCCTTGCGTCGAGGCCAGTAGTTGACTCCGAGCAGGAAAGGCTCGGGGTCGAGAGTCTGAGTCATCCGTGATTCCATCCCGTTATCGCATCTATCGCAATGGAGACCGCATCACGCTCGGTCGCTCCACCAGTGTCGACTTTCACATCTGCGCAACTCGAAAACATCGGATCCCGCCGCGCCAGCCGATTCACCTCATCCTCGCCGATCTCCCGTCGATGAGGGCCCGATGCCCGCCGTAGTCGCAACAACTCGTCTTCGGCGTCAACCCAGACACACCGCACACCTCGAAGAGCATCCCTGACCGTCTCGTCTTCGATGACACTCGCGGCCGCAGCGATCACGGTGGGGTGCGGAGAGTCGAGAGCTTCCCAGAACACCCGTAGTTCCAATTGATGCAGGGCGGCGACCCCCTGGGATTCTGCGATCCGGGCACCATCGCTCCCCGTCAGATCGCGGATCTGATCATCGGAGTCGACGAATGAGAGCCCCAGTCGACTGGCGATTCCCCTCCCAACAGTCGTCTTTCCCGCAGCCATGGCACCGACGATGACGATGTGATCGGTCGGGCCGCTCATACGGCGACTTTAGATAGCGCGGGCAGGTCAGCTCTCGCTGGAGGCTGCCCATAGATTGAGGTTGCCTTCGACTGCGTAACCGTCGATGGCGGTCAGCTCCTCATTGGTGAAATCCAGATTGTCCAAGGCGCCCAACAGGTCCTGGAGCTGTGACCAGTTCCGGGCGCCGACCAGGGCCGAGGTGACTCGCTGGTCACGAAGGACCCAGGCCACCGCCATCTGGGCCAGAGTCTGACCCCGATCTTGGGCGATCTGATTCAACCCACGAACCCGCGCCAGGTTCTCCTCGGCCAGCATCTTCCGATCGAAGGAATCCCCGGTGACCGCCCGGGAGCGTTCCGGGATCCCTTTGAGGTACTTGTCGCTGAGCAGACCCTGAGCCAAAGGCGAGAACACGATGCAGCCGATCCCTTCTTCGCCAAGCACGTCGAGAAGACCGTCCTCGATCCAACGGTTGAGCAACGAGTAGGACGGCTGGTGGATGAGACACGGGGTTCCCAGGTCTCGCAGGATCGCCGCCGCCTCGATGGTGTTGGCCGGGCCGTATGAGGAGATCCCGGCGTAGAGCGCCTTGCCGGCTCGCACCGCGCTGTCGAGGGCTCCCATCGTCTCCTCGAGTGGCGTCGAAGGGTCGAAGCGGTGGGAGTAGAAGATGTCGACGTAGTCGACACCAAGCCGCCGCAGACTCTGGTCGAGACTTGCGGTGAGGTACTTGCGCGAGCCCCACTCGCCGTAGGGACCGTCCCACATCCAATAGCCGGCCTTGGTTGAGATGATGAGCTCGTCTCGATACTGGCCCAGGTCACTGCCGATGACGCTGCCGAAGTTGGCCTCGGCCGAACCGGCAGGCGGCCCGTAGTTGTTGGCCAGGTCGAAATGGGTGACGCCATGATCGAACGCCTCGAGCAACAACTCGCGGGCTGGCTCCGATATCGAGTCGCCTCCGAAGTTGTGCCACAGCCCTAGGGAGATCTTGGGAAGGTCGAGCCCACTTCGCCCGCAGCGGGCATAGGTCATCCGGTCGTAACGAGAGTCGTCTGCTGTGTGCATCATCAGTCTCCGAATTCGAGAGCCCCGGACTATGGCAGATGGGGTGACCGCACCGGCCATGGTCGCTCGTATGCCAGACTCGCCTGGCATGGGACACATCGTGGTGGGAATCGACGGCTCGGAGCCGAGTCTGCGTGCCCTGGCGAAAGCGATCGAGGAAGCGGAGTTGCGAAGCGCGGACCTCCATGTCCTCCACGCAACCGATCTCAGCCCTGCCCTGCTCCATCTTCCGGACGATGTCACCGTCGATACCCGTGACCTGGCCACCGACCAGAGAACGAAGGTCTGGGAAGCGGCGCAACCGCTCTTGGAGGACGCGGGCGTGGACGTGGTGCGGGTTGACGGCGAAGGCTCGCCGGGAAGGGCTCTGATCGACTACAGCGCCGAGATCGGGGCCGAGCTCGTGGTGGTTGGCACCAGGGGCCGGGGCCGAGTCAAGAGCTTGCTCCTGGGCTCCACCGCCGAGGATGTGGTCAACAGCGGCAGCTGTGACATGTTGTTGGTCAGATAGACCACCTCAAGCAAGTGGGCACTCGTATGGACGGGCAGAAGGTCACGCCGACCCCCCTCTGCTAATTGGGACGCACAGGTCCGTATATGACACCTCACCGTCCCAATTACGGGTGAGGGCAGTCAGTCGAGCGTCTTTTTGATCGTCTCGTAGATCCGGTCCACCGAGGGAATCGCCAGATCCTCCAGGGACTCGGCCGCAGGAAGCGGGATGTGCGGCGTCGTGATCCGAACCACCGGCCCGTCCAGATCCCAAAACGCCTCCTCGGCGACGATCGAGGCCACCTCGGCTCCCCACCCGCACAATCGCGGATTCTCCTCCACCGTGAACAATCGGCCGGTCTTGGCTACCGAGCCCAGGATCGCCCTGGTGTCCAAGGGAACCAGGGTCCGCAGGTCGATCACCTCCGCGGAGACCCCTTCCGCGGCCAGACGTTCCGCCGCTTCCACCGCCCGTGGCACCATGAAGGCGAGAGCAGCGATTGTGCAGTCGCTGCCCGAGCGGAGCATGCGGGCTTCCCCGAGTTTGCCCACTATCTCAGTCTCAGGAACGTCGGCCTTGGTCGCCAACAGCGACTTGTGCTCGAAGAAGACGACGGGGTCGGGATCACGCACCGCAGCCGCCATCAGGCCGACCACGTCCTCGGGAGTCGAAGGCGCGACGACCTTGAGCCCGGGAATCATCATGCACCAGTTCTCGACACTCTGGCTGTGCTGGGCGCCGAAGCGCACCCCGCCGCCGTTCGCGGTGCGGATGACGACGGGAATCGTGAATTGGCCCCCGGTCATGTACCTGGTCTTCGCCATCTCGTTGGCGACCATGTCGAAGCACACCGCGAGGAAGTCGGAGAACATGATCTCGGCGATCACCGGGATGCCGGTCATGGCGGCGCCCATGGCGGCACCCAGGATCGCCTGCTCTGAGATCGGTGTGTCCCGAATTCGGGTCGGGCCGAACTCGTCCAAGAGGCCGACCGTCGTCTTGAACACACCCCCGGCCCCGGCGATGTCCTCACCCAACATGACCAGCGTTGGATCACGACGCATCTCCTGGGCTATCCCCCTGGCCACGGCCTCGCGATAGCTCAGTTCCGCCACGAGGAGCCTCCATCGGCCCAGACGTCGGTCATCAGGACATGCTCAGGTGGCCGCTGCCCGGCCTTGGCGAAAGCCGTCGCCTCCTCGACACGATCCGCCACCTGATGGACGATGTCGGAGAGACGGGCCTCGGGGACACCCAGACGCAACAGTCGCTGGTGATAGGTCGGGAGCGGGTCATGAGCCAGCCAAGCCTCGACTTCCTCGGCCGGGCGGTACTTGCCGGGGTCGGCGCGACTATGACCACCGTGACGATAGGTGACAGCTTCGATCAGGGAGGGGCCTTGACCCCGACGGGCCTTCTCCAGCGCCCGGCGCGCCGTAGCCAGCACTTCGTCGGCGTCGTTGCCGTCGATGACCACCTGTTCCAGGTCGTATGCCGGTGCCCTCCCCGCCGCCGGATGCGCGGTGGCGGTCACCAGATCGATTGGGGTGTACTCCATGTAGAGGTTGTTCTCACAGACGAAAACCACCGGAAGGCTCCACGTCGAAGCAAGGTTGAGCGCCTCGTGAAAAGCCCCGATGTTGGTGGTTCCGTCGCCGAAGAAGGCCACCGCCACCTGGTCGGTGCCTCGGAGCTGCGCCGACCAGGCCGCACCGTTGGCCACGCAGAGATGGGCTCCGATGATGGCGTAGCTGCCCATCATTCCGTGCTCGACGGAGGTGAGATGCATCGACCCACCCTTGCCGCCGAGGATCCCGTTGTCCCGTCCGAGCAGCTCGGCCAGCACCGGGCCCAGTGGGCCCCCGCGGGCGATGGTGTGGGCGTGGCCCCGGTAAGTGGCAAAGGTGTAGTCGTCGGGGCGCATCGCCTTTCCCACACCGGTGGCTATCGCCTCCATCCCGAGCGAGAGATGGCTGGTCCCCTTCACCAGGTTCTGCATGAAAAGGTCGTAGACCCTGTCCTCGAACTGGCGCAACACCTGCTGCATCTCGAACATCTCGATCCTGGTGTCGAGATCGATGTCCAGCCGGTCGTTGTCGGGATTGGTCGGGTTGGGAAGGCGGGGTGGCCGTTGTGCGTAGTCGTAAAGGCCGGCGTCGACCTCAGTACTCATTGGCCACCATCAACTCTTCGCAGGGGAACAGTGTGGTGATCTGCGGCCCGTCGGCTGTGACCACCATCATCTCCTCGATCCGGGCCGCTGAACGCCCGTCCGCGGCCGGGGCGTACGTCTCGAGAGCGAAGTACATCCCCTCCCTGATCTCGATCGGGTCATCCAGGGAGTTGAGACGGCTGATGATCGGCCGCTCATGGAGCCCGACCCCGACCCCGTGGCCGAACTGCAGGCCGAAGGCATCCATCTCGTCGACGAAGCCGAAGTCCTCGGCGCGGGGCCAGATCTTGGCGATCATGTCAGTCGTGTTCCCGGGCCGGACCAGCTCGATGGCGGCGTCCATCCACTCCCGCGACTGTTTGAAGGCGTCCCGCTGCGCAGTGGTGGCCCTGCCGACGACGAACGTCCGGTAGTAACACGTCCGATACCCGTTATAGGCGTGGATGATGTCGAAGTAGGCCTGGTCCCCGGGTCGGATCATGCGGTCGCTGAACACATGGGGGTGAGGGCTGCATCTCTCGCCTGCAATCGAATTGACTGCCTCCACGAACTCCGAGCCCATCTGGAAGAGACGGGCGTTGGCCAGAGCCACGATGTCGGACTCCCGAATCCCTGGCTTCAAGGCCTCGTAGATCTCGTGATAGACCCCGTCGACCATGGCGCTGGCCTGACTGAGAAGGACGATCTCGTCAGGGCTCTTGATCTCCCTGGCGAGCATCATGGCCTGCTGGCCATCGGTGACCTGAAGCCCTTCCTTCTGCAAGGCGAGAAAGACCGAAGTCTCGGCCATATCGACTCCCAAGGGATCACCGAACAAGCCCTCGTCTCGGAGCACTGCCGCGATCTCGGCGGCGGCCCGGGCATGTAGTCCTGAGCCGGGGCCGATCGCTCCCTGGAGACCGGTGTTCCCACCGATCGAGTTCTCGGTGTCGTAGAGACTCGGAAGTTGGCGACGATGTGCCTTGGCAGCCGACCCGAAGTCCCAGATGCGGGGCCGGCCCTTGCGGGTGACGAGAGCCCATCGCTCACCCTTGTTGAAAGCCCAGTACCCGATCTGGGTCGCCGTGGCGTAACGGATGTTCGAAGTCTCGAAGAGGAGGACCGCGCCCAGATCGTGAGCCTCCAGTTGCTGTCGAACCCGGTCCAGGCGATAGGTCCGCAACCGCGCAAAGTCGACTCGTTCTTCCCAATCGACGGCCATGACCCCAGGGGCCGGGGTGGTGGCTACCGGAAAGTCGGTCATGGCTTACTCCTCTTCATCGCGTCCCAGTCTCTCATTTTCAATGCTCTTCCCCGTCGCCGCGCAGAAAAACCGCAACGGCGCTGATATCCCGGGCTCCCATCCCGGCGTGGATGGCCCGTCTCACGATCTGGAGCTCGGCCTCGGCCTGATCCATCGGCGCCCCGACTCGATCACCAAGACCAGTGATCAGCTCGAGGTCCTTGGCGACGAGGTCGAGGCTGAAGGCCACTACTGCGCTCTCTGGGTGTTCGTAGGCCTCTCGCTTGTACTGCACGAACGGAGCGCCCCCCGCCCCACTCGCAAACACCTCATAGGCGACCGACCGCTCCACACCGGCCCTCTCGGCGAGAACCAGAGCCTCGGACAGGGCGACGTTCAGCCCGTGGACCAAGGCGTTGACAGCGAGCTTGGTTGCCGCACCCGCGCCGCGCTTCCCGGCCTCGACGACCCGAGCGGACAGAGCCTCGAGCACCGGACGCGCCGTCTCCACGGCAACCGGGTCGCCTCCGACCATGATGGTGAGGGCGCCTTGTTCGACCGTGCTGACACTTCCCGACACCGGAGCGTCCAGAAGCGCTGCCCCGGTGGCGTCGACCGCGGAACCGATCTCGACCACCACCTCCGGATCGATCGTGCTCATCTCCATCACCACGACATCGGGCCGCAGCCCGGCGACAACACCATGCTCACCGAGGTACACCGATCGCACAGCAGCATCGTCGGCGAGACTGGTGAGGGTGACGTCTGCCATCGCAACCGCCTCGGCCGGTGTATCGGCGACCACCGCCGACAGCGGGCCGGCCACCCGAAGGGCTTTCTCCTGGTCTCGATTCCAGACGATGAGACCGAAACCGGCGCGAGCGAGGGTGGCGGCCATAGCGCCACCCATCCGGCCACAACCCACAACCGCGACTTTCCTAATCTCCATTAGTGAACAGTGACACTACACACCCGTTGCCAGGTCATCCCGAGAGACGATGTTCTGCAAGCGCGGCGATGTGAGCCCCGATGGCGAGACTCGCCGTGGCCCCCGGGGAGGGTGCGTTGAGAACGTGGATCATCGAGCCCGTCTCTTCGATCACGAAGTCGTCGACCAAGCGGCCGTTGGCTGCCAGAGCCTGTGCCCTGACCCCCGCGCCACCGCGATGAAGGTGCTCGGCGCGAACCGCCGGGACCAGTCGTCGGGCCGATCTCGCGTACAGGCTCTTGGAGCGGGATCGAAACAGCTCCAGGGCGCCCGTCCACCAGTAGCGGCCTACCAGCCTCCAAAAGGCGCCGATACCGAGGGTCTCCCTGACGTCGGCCCAGTTGACCGCGACTCCCCGGTAGTGCTCCCTCCCCAGGGCGAGGACCGCATTCGGCCCCACCTCGACGCTGTCGTCGATACGACGGGTGAAATGCACTCCTAGGAATGGGAACCGCGAGTCGGGGACCGGGTAGATCAGACTCTTCACCAGCTTTGACTGGCTCTCGGCGAGCCTGTAGTACTCGCCACGGAAGGGAACGATCCGGATCTTGCTCTTCACCCCGGCGAGTGCGGCCACCCGATCTGAGTGCAGCCCGGCGCAATTGATCATCAGCCCCGCCCGAAGCTCCTCCCCACCGGCGAGCACGGTGACGCCATCCGCTCCCTCTCGAATCCGATCCACCATCCGACCGAGACTGATCGACACGCCATGATTCTCGAGACCCTGACGCAAAACCCTCGCCACAGCGGGGAAGTCGACCACCCCGGCGGCAGGAACAAGGAGGGCATCGACACCGACCGCTTCCGGCTCGAACTCCGCGATGTCTCCCGGGCCCAACCGGCGCAGACCCGCCAGCCCGTTGGCCCGGCCTCGCCGCTCCAGCTCGTCCAGCCTGCCGACTTCGTCGGGAACAGTGGCGATCACCAACTTGCCCGTCCGACGAAACGGCACCGACTCCTCGTGGCACAACGCCTCGAGGAGACGTCCGCCCTCGACACACAGCCGCGCCTTCAGCGATCCGGGCATGTAGTAGAGACCGGAATGAAGTACCCCGCTGTTATGACTGCTCTGATGGGCGGCGACATCAGGCTCTTTGTCCACGATCGAGATAGAGACCCCGGGAAATCTCTCGACGAGAGCGTGTCCTACCCCAAGGCCGATCAATCCCGCTCCGACAATGCAAACGTCGTATCTCATCCTGTCCTGCCCCTAGGTCAAATCTTCGGGAGCTTGAAACCGGACTTCTCGACCACGTAGTCGCGCGATTCGAGGACCATTCGTCGTACCGCTGGCCAGTCGACGTGGAGCAGCTCCCCGTGACGCTTCATCATCCTTCCCCCGATCATGACCGTGTCGACGTTGGAAGTGTCCATCCCCGCAACCACGGCCGTGGCTGGGTCGTTGAGCGGGGTGACGTTCATCCGATCGGTGCGGAGCAGGATCAGGTCGGCCTGCTTCCCCGGGGTCAAGGTCCCTACCTTGGAGTCGAGACCGTTGGCCCGGGCCCCCTCCTTAGTGGCGTACTCGAGCACTTCGCGGGTTGTCACCGGTGACCTGTTGGTCGCAGTGGCATGCGCCCGCTGAAGCGAGATTACGGAGCGCATCTGGTTGAACATGTCCCCTGGCACATTGGTCTCCACGTCCACGCTGAGACTGGGTCGCAGTCCCCGATCGAGGAATTTCTGGATCGGCGGCATCCCATGACCCATCATCATCTCCACCGGGGAGGCCAGCGAGACAGTGCCACCGGTGTCGACGATCATCTGAATCTCGGTGTCGTTGAGGGTGGTGCAATGGATGTAGGTGGTATCCGGGCCGAGGAGCCCGGCCTCTCCCATCCCCTGGACCTTCGAATCCTGGCCGTAGGACCCCACGCCGACATGGGTGGTGATCCTCGCCCCTGTCTCACGAGCCAGTTTCCAATGGTCGCGGGATACCTCGAAGTCGGTGAACTCGGGACCGGGCGCCGCCAGGGCCAACGTCAGCATCTGGTCCTTGGTCGAGAAGTGTTCGGTCGCGGCACGAACGAACCAGCTCGGTTGCCGCTCCTCCCACTTGCCCCACCACGGGAACCCGTAAGCGAACACCGCCCGCAGACCCGAGTCCTCGAGGGCCTGCACCACCGCGTCGGTATGAGCAGGTGATGCCTGTATGTGCGACCAATCGAGGAGCGTGGTAATCCCGGCGTCTATGGCGCCCAAGGCGGACACGAGATTGCCGGCGTAGGCATCCTCAGGGCGAAATGCAGGTGCCAGTTTGTGGAGCACGAAAGAGATGTAACTGGTCCTCCCCTCCAGAGGCACGTCGGTGCCGATGTTGCGGAGGACACCCTCCCAAATGTGACGGTGGGAGTCGACGAACCCGGGCATGACAATCATCCCTGACGCATCGATCAACTCCACATCCCCGTTCGCCAAGGCCGGGCCGACCCCGACGATCTTGTCCCCCTCGATGAGGACGTCTCCGGTGGTGAAGTCTCCGACCGTGGGGTCGAGACTCAGCACAATCCCCCCCTTGATCAACTTGCGACCGGTCGCAACCACACTGAAGTCGGTCCCAGTGGGGTAGAGGACAGGTAGTTCGGCCGCCTTTGCGGTACGGCTCCCGATCACGAGGCGGCGAGCGCGACGATAGTTCCTCTTCACCAACTCCTTGATGTCTCCCACTTGGAACAGAATGATCCCGACCAACACCAGGAAACCGACGATCATCAGGCCATCGGTGTTGGAGAGGCCGAGGTAGGGCAGCACGGTGAGGATGACGGCGAGGAGGACCGAGGCCACCAGCCCCCCGAAGAACGTGGCCCGCCCCCCGGCGAGGGACGCCCCGCCGAGCACTGCGGCGGTGATGCTGGCCAGGGCGTATGTCGACCCGACCTGGGCGTTGCCGGTCGGTGCCCGGGCCATCACGAAGAACGACGCCACGGCGGCGAGGCCCGCCGACAGGATGAGAGCCCGGACGCGGACCCAGTTGGTCCTGATGCCACTTCGCTTGGCCGACCTCTCGTCGAAGCCCACCGCCCTCACCTCGAGCCCTGACCCGGAAGCATGAAGCCAGAAGTCGAGTAGGCCGGCTGCCACGACGACACCGATGAAT